>Ga0075163_10003683_pt1 | contig 20607 bp, 11 predicted proteins | sample JI1023141ADNA_FD_71478 | JGI IMG/M metagenome (GOLD analysis project Ga0075163, IMG submission 71478) | Wastewater effluent complex algal communities from Wisconsin, to seasonally profile nutrient transformation and Carbon sequestration -... | ecosystem: Engineered > WWTP > Effluent > Algae... | reverse complement strand
ACCGCCGCGCACACGGCCTCGAACGCTGCCTCGTGCGAGCCCAGCATCCATCTGGCGAAGACATAGAGCGGCTCGGTCTCCTGCGCGGTCATCGTGGTGTTCCCTTCGATCGAAGATCGAGAGGTACCACGATCTCGGTGGGCTGGCTCGGGCGCGGGAAGGACACCCGGAGGAACACCTGGCCGAGGCCCTTGCGGAGACAGTCGTGATCAGAGACGGACGCAGCAAACGGCATCCCGTCAACCTCGGTGAGCGTTGCGCGTCCGTCTGCCACGAACAGGCGGAGCAGGTGGTAGGACGGAATGCACTTATCGAATTTAGGGCGCCCGTTCTTGACCAGCTCCACCACGGCGGCCTCGGTGATCGGCACGACCAGGCGGGGGCGAATGTTAGGCGGCGGCAGGGTGTTGGGCGGCGGAGGCGCCGGGACGGTCGGCGGAGCTTCGCTGGCTGCCGGGTTCGTGGGGGGCGCTGGTTCTTCACAAACAAGTGCGCCCACGTCGGGGTCGGGCGCTGCCGGTTCGTCGCCAGGTGCTGCCGCGGCTGCCCCGGGGTTCGAGGCCGTCGGGTTCGTGGAGGGCGCTGGTTCTTCACAAGCCGGTGTGCCCGCGGCGGGACCGGGCGGTGCCGATTCGTCGCCAGGCGCTGCCAGGGCTGCCCCGGGGTTCGACGCAGACAGCCAGAACGCCACGATCGTGGCGAGGGTCAGGCATCCGAGCGCCGTGATCGCCACGGCCAGGGCGAGCAGCCGCCGTTGCCGAGCGCGCAGCAGGCCGGACCGCAAGACCTCGAGCCCCGCCACCAGCTCTGTCATGCTCCGCGGGCGGTCGCTGGGCTCGCGGGCAGTGCCGCGACGGAGCAGCTCGGCAACGCCTCCAAGGGAGGCCGGGAATTCGCCGCGGCGGATCTGCCGCGTCGTTGATGTCGCTCCGTCGAGGTGCGACCGCCCCGTCAACATCCGGTAGAGCACGGCGCAGACCGAGTAGACGTCGCTGCGGGGACTGGTGCCCTCGCGCGCCTGGATCTCGGGAGCTGTGTAGCCGTGCGTGCCGTTGAGTGCCATCGCGCCTGTCTCGTACCGTTCGCCAGGCGGCGTCGCGGGGAAGAGTTGCTCTCGCTGATGGTAACGCTGCGTGAGCAGGCACAGCCCGAAGTCGAGGAGGCGAACGCGGTCGCCCTTGCCGATCACGATGTTGTCGGGCTTCACGTCGCGGTGCACGACGCCGACATCGTGGGCGGCCACCAGGATCTCGCCGAGGTCGATCGCCAGTGAGAGCGCGCGGAGTGGCTCGATCCGCTTTTCGGCCTTGAGCGGCACGCCCACGACGAGATCCATGGTGATGAACGGTTCGGGCACGCTTCCGATCTCGAGCAGCTTCGGCACACCAGGGTGGTCGATCGCTGCCAGCGCACGCGCCTCGCGAAGGAACCTCGCCTTCGAGCTCGCCCGCTGGAGGTGCTGAGGGTGAATCGTCTTGAGCGCGACGCGGCGACGCAGCTCCGTGTCGAATGCGACGCGCACACGGCCCATGCCGCCCCGGCCGATCTCTTCGCAGAGGATGAAGCGCTCGGCGAACCGTGGCGCCGCCGACGACGACGCAGCGGCTTCGGCCTTGCTCGCGGCGGCCACCTTGTTCACGCCGAAGATCTCGGCGACGTAGCGGTGCCGTTCGCCCTCGGCCACCTGGGGATCGAGCGAGTCGCGGACGTCGCAGAGCGCGGCGTCCAGGGCATCCATGGTTGCGATCTCGTCGTCCAGAGCGAGGGCGGTCTCGAGGACGCTGGCCAGCTTCCGCGGGATGGTGTCGCCGCTCAGGTCGACCTTCACACCGGCGGGTGGGATCTTCCCGGTGAGGAGCACAGCGAGCGTCAACGCCAGCGCGTACACGTCGGCCTGCGGACCCTCCTCCCCGCACCAGAACGGCGCCGTCCCAAGCACGATGTTGCCGCGGGTCTCGCGACGGGCGCCGGCGGGGGCGCGCCCCGGCGCCGCGAGCTCGGAGTCCTGCACGAGTTTGGCGATCCCGAAGTCGATGACCTTGACGAAGAGGTCGCCGCTCCGATGCCGCGCCAGCATCAGGTTCGAGGGCTTCACGTCGCGGTGGATGACGCCAGCGTCGTGGGCGTACGCGAGGGCCGCGCATACCTGCAAACCGATCGCGATCACCGCCGCCGCCGGCATCGGCCCGCGAACGAGCAGCTCGCCGAGGTCCTGGCCATCGATGTATTCGGTCACGAGGAAGCGCGGCTCGTTGTCGGGGTCCTGGCGGTCGATGATCTGCGCGATGTGCTCGTGGGTGAGGCCGGCGAGCACGTGCGCCTCGCGCCGAAAGCGGTCCACCAGGTCACCCGGCAGGTCGTCGCGGAGGATCTTGACCACCACCCGCTTCCCGAGCGTGGAGTCCTGGGCCTCATACACGGTCGACATCCCGCCAGCGCCGATCTGACGGCGTAGCAGGTAGCGCTCGCCGAAGTACGCGCCGACGTAGTTTTTCGGCGCGACGTTCGGGATTTCCTGCGGGGTCCACGTCGCCCGCTTCTTCGACGCCACGGGCGCCGCGCCCAGAGGGGAGGCATGAGCAGCCATGGCGGCGAGCGTGCCGCTCTCCGCACAGGGCGTCAACGTCTCGCGGCGGGCCTGTGAATTCTCGTCACGAGCCTATAGTGGTAGTGGGGCGAGGTATTGTGGGGCTCCCAGAGATTTCTGGTGGCCGCAGCAGGTGGTACGCTGACGGCCACGATGTACCTCCGGACCCTGGCCTTGGTCGCGTTGATGCTGCCCCGGCTGGCGCACGCCGAGGATGTCGTCTCCCTCTCCCGCGACGTGAACATACTGGCCAAGACGGACCCGGGCGCTGCTGCGAGGCTCGCGGCCGCAGGCGCCGCTCGCACGGATCTCGACGCACAGACCCGCGTGCTGCTTGGAGGTCTCGCCTATGCGAACTTCAAGCTGTCCTTTGAGGCAGCACAGGGCGAGGCCAAGCTGACTGAACTGTGCGGACTGCGGGCGGTGATGCGGCTCGTGGCGCCGCTCGACACCGCGGAGGCGGGGAAGGTGAAGATCGCGGAGGCCGAGGCCGCGGAGGCGCAGCTCAAGCTGGCCGCCGGTGACAACTGGCGGCACATCTGCGAGCCACCCCCGGTCCAAGTCGAGGCGCCGACGGGTGCCGCAGCGCAGCTCCAGCCGCCGAAGCCAGAACCCCCACCGCCCGCGCCAGTCGAGCGGCCGCGCCCGCGCCATTTCAGGGCGGGCGTGGCGACCTTGGCCTCGGGTCTCGCACTCTTCGCGCCGGTTGTGGGGGTTCTGGTGTACCGCCACCACGGCGAGGACGACTTGGCGAACCTGATCGCCATCGTCGGCGACAACGAGGGGACGGACGCGCAGCAGCAGTTCGCCGATTCGCTGCGCCAGCGCTACCGGGCCACCACGTCCGCCGCCGCGGTGCTAGGGACGGCCGGCGTGGCCCTGGTGGTCACGGGCGCCGTCCTGCTGGCGACCGGGAGGGAGCGACGCCCCCGCGTCGCCGTGGCCCCGTGGGGCGCCCGAGGCGTTGGCGGCCTGGTCCTCGAGGGGCGGTTTTGACATGCGCGGTTTTGTTCCGTCCGGTAGACTCCCGCGCATGGTTCGTCCCACGGCCACAACCCTCGCCGTCATGCTCGCGGCGTGCAACTCGCCGCAGTACGAACTTTGGCAGGAGGGCCAGGCGAAGTTCGCGTCCTCGGGGGAGGTCGTGAGTACGGGCGCGGACGCGACATCGGGCGAGCCAGGAACCGAAGCTGGCGAAGCGGACGCGACGACCGGCGGCGAAAGCGCGAGCACGGCCAGCACGGGCACGACGACGGACGTCGCCACGCCCGACACCGCGACCGACACCGGCGACGAGAGCGGCACCGAGGACAACCCGCCGGTGGTCGACCCGGACAAGCCCGTCATCGTCTCGATCGACCTGCCGGACGATGTCTACACCGCCGGCCCCGTGCCGATCACGGTCCACACCAAGTTCACCGGGAATGTGCACCTGACGCGGGACGACGTCGACGTGGGCGAGCTGATCGCCGCGGGCGATGGCCTCTTCACCGGCGAGCTGCCCGTGCTCGGCGCGATCGACAACGGAACCCACACGATCGAGGTCATCGCCTCCGCGGGCCCCTACGAGGCCAGGGAGCCGGACAGCTTCGAGGTCAAGGCGCCCATGCCCGGCACCGAGGCGTGGTCGCAGGCGGGCCCTGCCGGGAGCCGCACGAACCGCGTCGCGGTCACGTCCGACGGGTACTTGCTCGAGGCTGGCCAGATCGAGAAGGACGGTGTGCCGCAGCCGACGATCCGCAAGCGGTCGAGCGTGGACGGCGACGAGCTGTGGACGGTCGTCCTCGACACCCGCGAGGGCGCCGCGGTCGACGTCGCGGTCCTGCCGGACGGGCGCATGTGGGTGGCGATGAACGTGCGCGAGCCGATGAAGGACAGTCAGCCCCGGATCGCCCTGCTGGACGCGGACGGCCACGCCACGGACGTCGACGTGCTCGGCACCGCCGGCCGCGTCGTCCGCGGGATCGCAGCCGACGCGAGCGGTGGCTGCTTCGCCGTGGGCGTCGCGGGCGTGATGGGTGACTGGGACTTCGCCTACTGGCGGATCGACGCCGCGGGCGTGCCGACGCTCGGCGACGTCTACGACTACCAGCCCAACGTCCTGCCGCACGAGTTTCGCGACCTGGCCAGCGACGTGGTGATCGACGGCGACGTCGCGTGGGTCGTCGGCTTGAGCCAGGGTCAACACGAGGACGACTTCGAGAACTACACGCGTGGGGTTGTCGTGCCGATGGACCTGCACACCGGCGAGATTGTCGCCCCCGTCATCGTCGCGCCGATGGACGGCGGGTGGTGGCACAGCGCGTTCTTCGGCGGGGCACTCCACCCTGACGGCTTGCTCGTCACCGGCTACGGCTGCGACGACACCTGCGATCTCTACCGGATCGAGACGTCGCTCTACACCGCGACCGGCGAGCGCACGTGGCACGAGACGGAGAACGCGAACGACGGCCTCGCCTACGGCAGCGACGTCGTGTTCGACAGCCAGGGGCGCGCGCTCGTTGCGGGCGCCGTGATGCAGAACGGCAAGCTGCGCGGCTATGTGTTCGGTCGCGCGGTCGGCAACAACTGGCTGACCGGGATCGAGCACTGGTACCCGGGGATCGGCCCCTCGGAGGGCCTCGGCATCGTCCGCGACAGCTTCGATCGCATCTTCCCGGTCGGCTACCTCACCGTCAACGGCGAGCCACAGGACCGGATCACGCGGATCCACGGGTAGGCCGCCGACACGGAGCGCGAGGCGAGGGTCACTGCGGGACGAAGCTCCCGCATGCTTCGTCGATCATGCTCACCGCACCGTCGAAGAACGACACATAGCTGTCCGCGCAGGCGTCGCCCCGCAGGTGGTAGGGGAACATCTCGAGGAGGGTCCGCCAGGCCTGGTGGTCGTTGTAGTCATAGATGCAGTTCGGGTTTAGAGGTTCGCCCTCCTTGGGCGGGAACCCCGTAATGGCGAGCATCACGACCGCGTTCGGGTCCTTCTTGGCCGCGATGACCTTGTCGTACTGCGAATAGGCCGAGCTGAGCGACTGCTCGTCCAGCGTGTTGTCGATGATCGCCACGACGAGCAACGCGTCGTCGCGCAAGAAGCCCGCGTTACAGCCGCCCATGCCGTTAAGCTTGGGCGAGACCGCGGCGATCAGCGCGTCGCCGGTCGCCGCGAGCCCGCCCGCGTGTCCAACCTTGGCGATGCACTCGAGCATGGCGCCCATGTCGGGCTCGCCGCTGATGATGTAGCGGTTGCCTCCGAACAGCTCGCACCGCTTGTTCGTCGCGCCCGGGCCCGCGTTGAACGTGATGCCGGCGCCGAGTTCGCTGTCGCAGGGCTGCCACCCGTCCACGGACTCGTTGCAGATCCAGTTCTCGTCGTCGGCGGTGCAGTGGGGCCAGTGCATCGGGCAGCCCATCGGCGAGGTCTCGCAGGCGAAGCCCGGCCACACGTCATCCGGGTTGGCGGTCATGATCTGGACATCGAAGCCCTCGAGCCGCTCCTCGATCGTCTGCACGAACCCGGGGAAGCTGGCGAGGAGCTGCTCTTGCACGCGGTCCATGTTGCCGTTGCGCGAGATCAAGAACAGCAGGTCGACCTTGCCCTTGCACCCGGGCGGCTGCTCGGTGCCGAAGTCGGTCTCGGCCCCGACGTCGCGGATCGTCCCGGAGCTCGAGCTGTCGGAGCTGCCGGTCGAGTTGTCGGCGGGTCCGGTGGACGACGTGTCGCCGCTGGACGAACTGCCGCTCGTCGACTCCGACACGCTTGTAACCGCCGCCGGCCCCGACGAAAAGCCAGGCGGGACCACGCCTCCGCAGGCGGCGAGAGTGAGCGCAGTGAGGAGCGACCGCACCAATTTCCCGTACCACCTGCGCCAGGAACCCGCCAGTCCCGGCTCGCTAGCGCTCACTCATCGGCGGTCGAAATTTGGCCCAGGTCGCCCCGCCGCTTGTGCGACAGCGCGGCGATCGGGACGCACGGGCGGCGGATGCGGTCACCAACCACCGAACGTCTTATGCAAGGCTGTATTTCGTGCCACGGGCTTTGCCTACCCATGTAATCCTGCCCGCTTCGATGAGCCGGGCCAGGCCAGCGCGAGCTTGCAGGCTCGTGCCTCCGACTTTGCCGATCAGTGCGCCAGCACCCGTCGGCACGCCAGCAGCCTCAAGGGCCTTGAACAGTGCCTCGTCGTAAGCACTACGGCCCTCTGGGGTCCGCGTGTTTACAGTCTTGGCCTTGCCGCCGCGCTTTCGGCCCTCGGGCGCCGCCTCGGCCTCACCCGCTGATGTTGTGACAGGGGCTTTGGACCCAGCGGGGTTACCCTTGCGGGTACCGCGGACACTACCCGTTTCGACATCGTTGCGACCGCCAGCTGGCGCTGAATCCTCGCCGCTGATCAGCTGTCCGAGGGTGATCTCCGAGAACAGCCGCCCGAGATTCCCCTTGCTCAGCTTGTGCAGTTCTCCGAGTGTCAGCTCTGGTGAGGAACGGAGGGTTGAGATCAGGATGCGGCGCTCATGGGCGGCAATTGCAGACTTGAGTGTGGACTCGAACTTCGACATGGATTGCAACCTATATCCCCAGCACGCTCGCTTGCCAACTATAATCGACGTCATTTAGGAACGCGATTAGATCTGAGATTATCAGGATACGCCTCACAGGCCTACTTTGCCATCCGCCAGCGCTCGCATGAGTGCATCGCCTGGAATCCCACGACCCGATCGATCTCGTCGACACGCGCTGTGACCATCAACACCGGCATGTACCGGGTTCCGGGGTCCGCGCGCAGCTGCCTACAGATCTCGAGCCCTGAGATGTCCGGAGCATCAGGTCGAGCAGCACGAGGTCAGGGATCGTCGTAGCGCAGCGGGCGGAGGTCATCGATGATGAACAGGACGGGGTGCCGGTGACCGGGCGAGGAACTGATGTACGAGGCATGATGGCCGCGCGCCTCACCAAGCGGCAAACTGCGGACGGGACGTCAGGGCAAAAGTCGGTATGGCCGCTCGACGATCGGCCCATCCTCGGGTCCGCGCCAGTGCGGCTTGATGAACCGGTCATCCTGGTCCTTCCAACCAGGGTTGGCCCGACGGCGGTAACCACGTACAAGGCAGCGGCGGATCTGCTGGCGATCCACCGCGCCGTGCTTCGCCTCCTGGATGGCCTGGCGCACGTGGATGTCGAGCGAACACGGCAGATAGTACACTCGCTCGTCGGTTCGACGGTCATGTCGAGGGTCATCTGGACGCGGCGTGGACGGCTCCTTGACGTCCCATTTCCCCCGCCGCGAGGTCGCCTCGAGGACCGCATGGACGACGAGCTGGAGAAGGTGCCGCAGCGGAACACAGGACCACAGCGGGGCCAGTTCGCCGTCGTCGACCCCGGGCGCCTCGCCGGCCAGGAGTTTGGCCACCGCGACCTCCGGGTTGATCGTCAGGATGCGGCTGACCACCGCCGGCCATTCGGCGGTGCCTGCGTCACAGGTGAACGCGACGCGGATCCCCCGCTGCCCTCCGGGTAAAGAGACATTGTGCAGGTAGACAGTCAGGACCCGCAGGATCCGGCCCCGGAGTGGTATGTCCGGTATCCGTGCGAGCAGCCGCTCCGCCAGACCGAGAGCGTAGCGGTCGGTGAACACCAGTGCGAGGCAACCAAACGGCAGCCGCAGCGCCGCGCCGTCGATACCGTCCAGCGAGCTGGCGCTGAACGACCAGCTCAGGTCGTCCGCAACCCAGAACACCTTGCGTAGATGGAGCTCGAAGTTACTGAGGATGACGAGCTGCGCCACATAGTGGTGAAGTACGAGTTTGACATCCTCCGATCCCTTTCCTGCCTCGTGGAGGTAGACAGCCTGCTCCTGCAGGAACTGCAGTACTCGTGGATCCGCGGCGACGTCTTCCCACGGGATCGTCCACTCGAGATCCTGATCGCGAGCGTCGCGGTATTGGCGAGCGACCTCCAGAGCGACGGTGGACATGTCGGGGAACAGCGCCGCCATCGTCTCGTGGGCGAGCGGCGGTGGGTGACCGCCCGGTCCATTACGCAGCTCTCGCAGACCAAGGTGTTCCCAGAGCAGGGACGGGTCGAACGCGGGCGCGTCGAGGATTAGTCGGCTCTCGTACTCGGCTTCGAGCTCCCGGAGCTCGTCGACCACGCGGGGTAATAGTTCGGTCGACGCAGCCGCCGCGCGGGGCGTGACGCCGCCGAGGCGGTCGCACGGTGCATCGAGCCAGCCTGCGTACTGCGCTTGCAGTCGCATTTCGGCGGCCTCGCGCTCCGTGTAGTCCGCGTCCGCTGGACGTGTCTCCGCGTCAGCATATGACCGCCACACCTGATACAGGATCGGCGCGAGCGCCTTCCATTCGTCGACGCCCTCTCCGGTGCGGCGAAGTTCGGCGAGCCTGTCGCGGATCTGCCCGATGAGCGTCGTCCGCAGAACCGCCGGGAACGGCATGCCCGGGCCTTGGAGCCCGACCCGATCCCCGCATGCGATGAGCCGTGCAGCAAGGAGCTGCACCCCGTCCTCGATATCGACAGGGTGCAGCGTCTCACCGGTTAGCACGTCGCGCAGCTTGGCCCGCGAGCCTTGTCGGCTCACCTCGTAGAGCCGGACCGCCGAGTCACGCATCGCCGCGGCGAAGGCCCGCACGCCGCGTGGCAGTCCCGCGTCGCGCAGGAGAAGATCGACGACCCGCACGCCGCGGTCGTCGCGAAAATCGCAGGAAAACCACTCGTAGAAGATGTGGTCCTCGATGCGGCGAGGTCCCGGGACCCGCCCTCGCGGCCCATAGAAGGTGTACAAGGCGCGATCCGCTCGTCCATGCCACACGCGCGCGTGCTGCTCGAGTGCCTGGTAGGCGTCGGCCACGTCCTCCACGGTGTACCCGACAGCACAGCATCGCTTGTATTTCAGGCCGCTTCCGCAGGGGCACGGTGAATTACGTCCGGGCACGCGCCGTTACCATCCATCATGGGGCCGCTGGTCAGAGTTCGTACGCGACCTGTTTTGCAAGCGGTCGAGGGAGGTCATGAGCTCATGGTGCCCGCCCCGGCGTCGCCTGTCAGCACGGCGCACGGAGCGTCCGCCCGGCTTGCCCAGACATCGTTCCAGTGACGGGCATCAACTTCCCGCTTGCAGTTTGGCAACGCGCCAGCAATCGAGCTGCGCGGTTCCGAGTGGGGCGCGCGTCGCCGCGCGGCCACGAAATTGGGCTGAGCTCGACTTACCTCGGACCCGCGCACCCGAGTCGACCCTGGCGCCCGACCTTGATCGACGGCGCTCCGTCGGCCCAACCGCCGCACCGGTCTCGGGTGGTACTCCCCCTCCCGCAATTCGGCCGCGAGCTCGCCGAGCCACGCATGGACCCCCGTCTGCTTGATCACCTCGATGGTCATCCCTGTAGATCCGGTCCATCAGCGCGTGGAAGCGCCGCGTCTTGCTCTGCTTGGCGCACCTCCATAGCCCTGGCATGACGGTCTCGGCCCTTCCGAACTCCTTTCGGATGATCATCTGACGAGGCTTGCTCGGCGTTCACTACTCGTTGCGGCCCACAGCTTTACTTCCTGTCTCTTTCACCAGGCTTTCGACACCCGCTCGGGCCACGTCGATCTCTCGCCGCGCCTGGGGTCTGCGACGCACGGTAAAGCCCGGCAGAGCGGCGTATGGGCAGGCTTGCGAGGTCGTGTCAAAGTGGAGGTCCATGCCTCGCCGCGCCCTCGGTCCGCACTGCGTGCTGCTCGCCGGTCTGCTCGCCGCGTGCACCTCGAACCAGCCGCGCCCGGCCGTCGCTTCGTCCGGGGCCAGTGAGCTGCCGGTCGGGCTCGGCGGTCGCGGTCACTTCGCGGAGCTGACCGCCGTCGACGGGCAGCGGGCGCTGCTGCTGGCCCAGGGCGAGGGCGCGGCCACGCTGACGCTGACCGACGGCGAGGCCGCGACGTGGACCTACGCGCTGCCGACGCCGGGCGCGAAGCAGGGCATCGCCGCGGCGCCGCAGGTGTCCGGCGGGGTCGTCACGCTGCCGTGGATCGCCGACGATCGGTTCCTTGGCGAGCTCGGCATCGACCTGGCGACCGGCGCCGAGCTGTGGCGGGCGTCGGTCCCGGACGACGAGGCCACGCGCCTCGGGCTGACCGATCTCCGCCACATAGCGAGCCTCGGCGACGCGGCGCAGCGGATCGAGGTCGTCGGCGACAACGAGCGCCTGGTCTTGCTCGCCTTCGATCCGACCGCCGGCACGTACCAATGGGGCGTGAAGTTCGCCGTCGGCGACTGGAGTCGTCGCGGCAACCTGCTCACCGATAAATACGTGATCTTCGCGTCCGGGCGCGCGGACCCCGACGACCCCGACAACGGCGACGAGGTGTGGCACTTCGTGCGCCGCAGCGACGGCGAGCGCGCGTTCCGGATCGACGGCGGCGAGGCGGCGTGCGCGTGCGTCGCGATGTACGCGTCGCTGCAGGAGGGCGTCAAGCACGGGTGGGCGCCGATCACCTGCGACGAGTGCCGCCCGCGCGGCGCGCCAGCGGCCGCCAGGTCACGGCCGCGGGTCCAACCACACTGACGGCCCCTGCCCGGGAAGCGACCGGGGCTCGTCGCGCTCGACGCGGAGCGTCGTCGAGTAGCGGGCCCCCGCGCCCCACTCGCACGCAGCTTCGTATTTACACCGGCAGACCCACGATCTCACCGGCGAACACCCGCGCGGACGGGCCGTAGCGCCGACGCCACTTCGAGAAGCCAAGCCGACTTTCATCCCCGCGGGTCCGCGTCAGCCGGTGAGTAACGTGCTGGTCTTCATGCACCCGGGCTGCGGGCCCTGCCAGGACCTGGTCGCCGCGCGCTCACCCCCGAGCAGCGACCAACAGTTCCGCGCCGCGACCAACTCCCGGATCCTCGGCCGGAGCCGGCTGGCGCGGCGGCGCTCGATGCGGCGGTGGGCGGTGGCGGGGGTCACTGCCCCAATCCACGCCCCCCAAGCCCGGACGTCTTGACAGCCGTGAAGATCGGCAGCCCCCCACGAACGATGTTGATGGCCTCGTCAGGGCTGAGAGTGGTGCTTTTTGCATGATGGCTAACAGAGCCGACCTTCTCGAACCCTACAGCGTTGAAACGCGAGGCTGGTGAGGCATCGCGGTCGTCCAGGGTCATGGCGAGCGATGTAGGCTCTCCTGCTACCCGCGGGTATCACAGAAACAATTGATCGGGCATGCACGGAAATGGCACCGCTGCAGCAGGGCCTCGTCATGACCGACCTCTCGAGGATGAGCGACATCGAGCTCCTGCGCGCATGGCGCCAGGGTGACGCCAGGATGGGCGCGGCGCTCTACGAGCGCCACAAGACGCCCGTCACTAACCTCTTTCGCCGCAATGTCCGCATCAAGGCGGACATCCCCGACCTCGTTCAGCAGACATTCATCGCCTGTGTCGAGACGAAATGCGATCCAGAGATAACCGGCAGCGTTCGCGGCTACATCATCGGGATCGCCTTTCACACGATGACTCGCTATTTTCGCAAGACACGCGCGATGCCCGGCATCGCTCACGAGAGCAACCTCGTGCTCGCCGCGATCGAGCCCGACCCCGAGTATTTATTGACCCTGAGCGACGAGCAGCGCCTGCTGATGAAAGCGCTCCGTCGCCTGAAGATTGAGTTTCAGGTCGTCATCGAGCTCAATTACTGGGGAGGCGTCTCGTGCGACGAGATCGCCGTCATCCTCAACATTCCACAGGGCACCGTGCGCAGCCGTCTGCAGCACGGCCGGGCCGCGCTCGAGAGGAAACTGGCCGAGTTGGCTGACTCGCCCGAACTCTTGGCGACCACAACCATGTCTCTCGGCGCCTGGCAGCGCGAGATCCAGGCGTGGATCGCCGCCCGCGCGGCCGCTATCAGCAATGGAAGAGCGCCGTGACCCGCCCACCACACAACCCCGCCTTTCGGGACGAGCCGCCATCCTCCGCTGACCGCTGGCCAGGTGGGCTTGCCGACACGGCGAGCCCACAAGACGCGACGGGACGCGAGATCGAGGAACTCGCGCGCGCGCGGCTGTTCGGTCGACCTGCGGCGCACGAGCTCAGGCCCGACACCTTGCAGCCCGGCGAGGTCCCCACGGCCCTAGCGGTGACACTCAATCGATCGACCCTAGGTGCGGGAGTTACCCCCGCGGACGTGGCGCTGGCGGCCACGGTCACCGCCAGTCCTGGTGACGCGACGCCCTCGGCCCCGCTCGCGCCGATCGACCTCGAGCGCGGCACGCTCGTGGGCCGCTACGTCGTGCTATCGAAGCTCGGCGCCGGCGGCATGGGGGTGGTCTTCGCCGCCTACGACCCTGAGCTCGACCGTAAGGTCGCGCTCAAGCTCCTCCACCCGCGGCTCGCCGCGGACGCCGACCCCGCGACGTCCCGCGAAGCCCGCGCCCGCCTCGTGCGTGAGGCGCAGGCACTCGCCAAGCTTAACCACCCGCACATCGTTGCCATCCACGACGTCGGCGAGCACCAGGGCACCGTGTGGCTGGCGATGGAGCATGTAGATGGCGAGACGCTGTCGGTGTGGCTCAAGCGGCAGCGCTGCACGTGGCGCGAGGTCCTCGCCGTCCTGATCCCGGTTGCGCAGGGGCTCTCCGCGGCCCACGGCGCCGGCCTCGTCCACCGCGACATCAAACCGGACAACATTATGATTGGAGCCGACGGGCGCGTGCGCGTGATGGACCTCGGGCTGGTTCGCGCGCTCGACGGTGCGGGAGAGACCACTCGCGGCTCTAGCGCGGCCCCCGGTCACCGCGAGATCCTCGCAGAGCGTATGACTCGGGCGGGCGCTGTGATGGGCACGCCCGCATACATGAGCCCGGAGCAGTTCCGCGGTCAGCCGGTCGACGCGCGCTCAGACGTGTTCTCGTTCTGCGTGACCCTGTGGGAAGCGCTGATGGGCGAGCGGCCGTTCGCCGGGGACACGCTGATTGAGCTCGTTGCCAGCGTGCTCGCGGGAACCGTCCGTCCGATACCGCGCGACCCGTACGCGCGGCGCGTCCCCGGCTGGCTGCGGCGCATGTGCTTGCGCGGGCTCGCAGTCGAGCCCGCGCGTCGGTTCCCCTCGATGCATGCCCTGCTCGACGCGATGTCACACGGCAGGGCGCGCGCCCGTACCCACAATTGGTTGGCCGGCGCGGCCACGGCGATCGTTCTCGGCATGTCGGCAGCCTTGTACCAACATCACGACCGGGCCCAGCGCATCGCCGCCTGCGAACAAGCCGGCGCGGGCGTCCTCGACATGTGGAACGAGGACGCCCGCGCCGCCGTGCGCGCGGGCATCCTCGCCACGAATCTGAGCTACGCCTCGGTGACCGCGGACAAGGTCATGCCCTTCCTCGACGCCCAGGCCGAGGCCTGGCGCGAGCACCGGACCCAGGCCTGCATCCTCGCCGACATCGACGGGACGCTCGCCGCGGAGGAGCAGGAACGCGCCGTCTGGTGCCTCGACGAGCGGCGAATGGAGCTCGAGGCGCTGCTGACCGAACTGTCGCACGCCGACGAGGCGGTTGTGCAAAAGGCAGTGACCACGGCCGCCAGTCTCCCGCCCGTGTCGACCTGTACCGAAAAGCAGGTGCTCGCGGCTCTTCCCTCGCCGCCGCCTGCAGACGCGCGCGCGAAGGCCGACGCGGTGCGCGCGATCTTAGTGCAGGCAGGTACCCTGCTGTCGTCTGGCAAATATTCTCAGGGCCTGCGTTTGACGCGCGGAGCGCTCGCGGATGCCCAGGCACTGGGCTGGCCGCCGATGACCGCCGCCGCTCGGCAACTGGAGGGATACTTACTCGAAAGAACAGGTGCGTATGCGGAGGCAGAGGCTGCGAGTATGGCGGCATATATGGAGGCCGCGAAGGTGCAGGCATGGCACGTGGCGGCTCGCGCAGCGCGCGACCTCATATTCATCGTCGGGTTCCAGCAGGCTCGCCACGCCGAGGGAAAGGTGTGGGCGGGGCACGCGGAGGTGGCCGCTTCGTTGGCCGGCGATCCGCTGGGCCTTCGCGAGGCAGAGCGGCTCCTCAACCTCGCTAACGTGCATAATTCGTTGGGCGAATACACCGACGCAAGGGGCTTGTACGAGCGAGGGCTCGTCATCTTCGAAAGGGCACTCGGCCCTGAGCACGCTAACGTTATCACCTGTCTCGACAACCTCGCCAACATTCACAAGTACATCGGCGCCTACGAAGAGGCGAAGAATCTTAGCGAGCGAGCACTGGCCGTCCGAGTCAAGTCACTTGGCTCGGACCACCCCGACGTAGCCGCCTCCCTCACCAATCTCGCCGGCATTCATTTCGCGACGGGCGCATACGTTGAAGCGAAGAATTTCCACGAGCGAGCGCTCGTTATCGCGCAAGAGGCGCTAGGTCCCGACCACCCACACGTGGCCACCATCCTCGTCAACCTCGCCGGCGTCACGGACGTGTACGCGGAGGCAAAGTCGCTCTACGAGCGAGCGCTTCTCATCCTGGAGAAGACGCAAGGCCCCGAGCACCCTATCGTGGCCTCCACCCTATGGGGCCTTGGTAGCCTCACTCTTACGCACGGCCAACCGACCGAAGCTTTGGCACTTCTTGAGAGGGCGGTTGCCATCTATGGTGCCCGCGAGGGCACGCAGCAAGGTGAACCCGAGGCGCGCTACCACCTTGCGAGGGCCCTCGTCCGCACCGGTGGTGATCGCTCCCGTGCGGTCGCAGAAGCACGCAAGGCCGCCGACGTTTTCCGCCAAGCTGGCGAAGGTATGACGGAGCAACTCGCAGCGGTCGAAACTTTCCTTGCAGAGCACAGAGATGGCCGATGATTGCAACCCCATCCCGCTGACCTCGTAGTCACGCCGGGTCGATCGCACCGAATGGGGCAGGCTCGGGGATCACGATCGTCAGCGCGGCCGCGTCGGATGTGGTGTCGTCGACCTCGTTCCAGACGACCTAAGCTAGACCCCGCCAATGTCCGCTGGAGCGACACTACGGGATTTCAGTGCGCCCTGCGACGTTCGAGCTGCTGCGAGGTCCTCCAGCGCGGCCGATCCAGGCAGCTCGCCCGTCGCCGCAGGTGCCGGTCGAGCGCCCGTTGAACTCGAATTCCCGCCTGAAACTTTCAGGAAGCGCTGATCGGTGGCGGCGTCACCGTGCACTTTATGGGCGTCCGGTCCGGTAGGTCCGGGTTTCACCTCATATCATCAGGAGATCGCCATGTCATGCCGCGCCTCGCTCACCCTCCTCGCTGTGTCATTTGCCGCCTGCGATGATATGGCCCCGTCCGCGACCGCCGAGCAGATCGCCGAAGAGGTCAATGAGCGGCTCTATGTCGCTGGATCCAGGCTGTGGAGCCCCAGCAATATCCCGGTATGCTGGGAGAACGCGACGGCCGGCAACGCGGTCGAGCGCGGGTGGGTCCGCAACGCCGTAAAGAATACCTGGGAGGCGCAGTCAGCCGTCACGTTTACCGGGTGGGCCCCGTGTGCCGGCGGGGCGAGCGGGCTGCGCATCCAGATCGCCGATGTGGGCCCACACGCCAAGGCGCTTGGCAAGGACCTGGCCGGTATGGGAAACGGGGTAGTCCTCAACTTCACGTTCGCAAACTGGGGTACCGAATGCCAGAGCAGCCGGCAGTATTGCATCGAGGCGATCGCCGTCCACGAGTTCGGCCACGCCCTCGGTTTCTCCCACGAACAGAACCGCCCCGACACGCCGACATGGTGCGACCAGGAGCAGGGCAGCGACGGTGACTGGCTCATCGGCGTTTGGGACCTCGACTCGGTGATGAACTACTGCAACCCCTACTGGAACGGTGACGGCAACTTGAGCGTGACCGACATCGCGGGGCTGCGCGCTGCGTACGGGGTCCATCTCGCCACTGTCGTCGCGCCGAACGCCCAAGACTCACTCAAGGGCGACTTCGTCAACCTCGTGACTGGTGACTTTAACGGTGACGGCCGCACTGACCTCATCCGCCAGGAAAAGAGCAAATGGGACGACGACGCGGTCGGCACCGCCGAGGTGTGGCTGTCGAACGGCAACGGATTGTTCACCGTCACGACGCCTGCCTATGCCGACTCGCTGAAGGGCGATTACACCAACCTCGTGGCCGGCGACTTCAATGGCGACAAACGAACCGACTTTATTCGCCAGGAGAAGGCGGGTTGGGACGACGATGCGGTCGGCACCGCGGAAGTATGGCTGTCGAACGGTAACGGCACGTTCGCCCGGATCACACCGAACGGCCAGGATCTGCTTAAAGGTGACTACACCAACCTCATAGTCGGCGACTACAACGGAGATGGCCGCACCGACTTCATCCGTCAGGAGAAAGGCGGTTGGGACGATGACGTGATTGGCACCGCCGACGTGTGGCTGTCAAACGGTAACGGCACGTTCGCCCGAGTGACGCCGGGTAGCTCGGACGACCTCAAGGGCGATTACACAAACCTCGTAGTGGGTGACTACAACGGCGACAAGCGCGCCGACTTCATTCGCCAGGAGAAGAGTAGCTGGGACGACGACGCGGTCGGTACCGCCGACGTATGGCTGTCGAACGGCAATGGCGCTTTCACCCGCGTAACGCCGAAAAATTCAGACATGCTCAAGGGCGATTTTACCAACCTTGTAGTCGGCGACTACAACGGCGACGGCCGCACCGATTTCCTCCGCCAGGAGAAGGGCGGTTGGGATGACGACGCGGTCGGCACGGCCGACGTGTGGCTATCGAATGGGAATGGCACGTTCGCGGTGGTCGGCACCACCAATCCAGACGTGCTCAAGGGCGACTACACTGCGCTCGTGACTGGAGATTTCAACGGCGACAAGCGCACCGACTTCCTGCGTCAGGAGCGGGGTGGCTGGGACGACGACGCCGGAGGTACGGCCCAGCTCTGGCACACAAACGGCGACGGTACGTTCACGATCGTCACGCCGAGCAACCAGATCGGGATGAAGGGTGACTTCACTAACCTCGTGGTCGGCGACTTCAACGGCGACGGTCGCAGCGACTTCCTCGTGCAGGAGAAGGGCGGCTGGGACGACGACGCCGTCCGCACGGCGGAGATCTACCTGCTCTTGCCATGACAAGGGGTCGTCCGGGTTACCCCCTCGGAGCCTTAAGCGGCGCCCGTTCCCGTGACTCAGTCCGCAGCAGCCGCACCGAGCACGTCCCCATGACTGCCGCCGTGTCGGCCGGCTGCTGCTTCGGATTCACCCCCTACCGCCTGCGTTCCTAGGGGGGCCGGGGCTTCTTCTTGCCCTGGTATCGGCTCGGTCCGTTGTCGTACGCACTGCGATCGCGGGTCGGGGTCCAGTGTCTTCGCCGGCCATCGTGGTGGCTGCTCGGCGGCGGGGGTGTAGCGGTGGGGTCGTCCGGGTCGAATTCGAGGCCATCCTCGCGGACGCCCATCGCTGCGAAGTTGTCGGACGACATCGAGGCCGCCCTCGCGGCCCAGGGATCCCCGATGATGACATGCGCCACCCCCTGGATTTCCGCCGGGGCATCGACCGGAGGTGTGGCCGGTGACGCGGCCGCGGTCGACGGCGCGGACGCTGCCGGATGTGACGGGGGCGTGGTCGCGGTCGGCGTCGCGGACGCAGCCGGATGCGACGCGGGTGTCGGGTCCGCCGGCTGCGACTCCTCGTCGATCGGCAGGAACCGCTCCCGCAGCGTCGCCCACACCTCCGAGTCGCCGCGCCGCAGATCGCCGAAGAGCAGCCAGAACCGTCGACCGTCACGCCGGCCGAGCCCCGTCCGTTCCACGAACCGGGCAAGCGCGCGGATGAAGGTCCGATCGGTGCCGCGGAACGATATCTGGGCCTTGTCCTTGATCAGGTCGCGCAACTCGCGTGCCCACAGGAGCATGTTCTCGAGACTCAGCGTGATGAGCACGCGGAACGCGGCGTACAGCTTCGACATGGCGGTCACGCCGATCCCGTGGTTCGGCACCTGCCCCGGAGACAGACCGCTCGCGAGGCGCCGGTGATCCTCGGACGAGGGCCGCGGAGGTTCCGTCCGGCATGGAGCGGGCTCCGTCGCCGTGGCCGAGCGCGCCCTGGCGCGACCGTGGTGAGGAGGGCGGCGCGGCCGTGCATCGCCGTCGTCCGTGCGCATCGCACCTTGCATCGCCGGGCCCGCGACGCGGAACGCTCCGAGGTCGCCGCGCTCGAGATCCGCGCCGCGGTACTCGCCGACGACCTCGCACTCGCCGGTGCGCGTGGTGAAGTGAACCTCGAACCGGTCGCGCCCGACCTGGACGAGCATGAGCCGATTCCCGCGCCCGAGCTCGACCTGGCCGACGCCGCCCAGGAACCCGAGCCCGTGTAGCTCCAAAAATTGGCCGGCGAACCAGATACGCAGCGGTCGGCGCCGCGGGTCCAGCAGGCGCTCGTCGGCGGTGGCCTTCAGCTCGTCGATCCCATCCTCCCCGAGGTAGACGACGCGGTGGTCGTTGCGGACGAACAGCAGGGTCCCGAGCCCGCCGGGCTGCACCATGATCCGGTGGGTCCCCGGCGTGGGAGTGATCGTCTCCTTGCGCAAAGAACCCTCATCGACACGCCAGGCGCGCGCGGAGTCGACATGGATGCCCCCAGGCAGCCCGAAGAGGACGACCTCCCGCGCGTAGCAATCGCTCTCCGTGAGGGTCCCTTGCCCGAGCGGGATGAGGTCCCCCTCGGGTCGCCAGTATGCGAGGGCCCAGTTGCCGCCCTCGGCGAGCTCGCTGGCGGTGAGGACGAGCTTCCCCTCGGGGATGTCGCGGAGCTTGGTGGGGCCGGGACCGGGCTTCCAGTCGCGATCCGACGCGGTCTCCCGCGCGTCGCAGCGTGCGAGCAGTCCGCGGACGAGCACCGCGCCCGCCCCTCCCGTCGTCCATTCGGCTGCGTTCCCGGTATCCACGGTCCGCCACTGCTGACGGTACACCAGCCGCGCGCAGCACGAAAATAGATCACGGTTTCGTTAAAAGCTCGCAAATGAGCATATCGAGTGCGCGACCGTGACCCACGTAGACAGTCGACATACCGGCGCGCGGGAGAGAGCGGCAACCAGGTCAGCTCGATTCGGAGACTTCTGGATACAAAAAGACGACACGTGACGTTCTGACGTGGGACAAGGCCATCAGCCCCGCGTTTCCCTGACCATGGAGCAAGACCGGCGAAACATAGCGGTCAATCGGTGTACATCCAACGTTCTCACCGCCATCAGACTGCGAACTGCCTCCGCTGTCACAGTCGAGGCGCTCGGCGAATCGGCCACTGGCAGTATCTCAGCACGGCGAATTCGGCGTTCTAACGGTTACTGGACAGCGATCCGTCACGGCGCGCGAATCCACAGCTGCGACACGCTCGATAAAAATTATTGCAATGGCCTTGCGGAGCCTGGCATGAGGCTCCGTGATGGGGTCACGTCGAATGGATGCAGATACACGCGCCATGCTCGCGGTGGCGGAGGGCGAGTGCGTATGCGCGACGTGTCCGGTCGATGGCGCCCAGCTCGAAGGGGAGTACCAATAATGGTGATCGGACCGAATCGAACAGATGCAGGTACACACGCCGTGCTCGTGCTCGACGGCGGGCGCGTCATTGAAGAAAAGGCCGGGGTGCCCGCGGCCGAGGTCAGCCGCCTCGTCCTCGAGCTGCGCACGCGTCACGGCGCGAACGCGCGGGTCCTCGTGGACGGCGTCGACTTCGATCCGAAGGCGGTCGCCCGGCTCGCCGCGGAGGTGATGCCCCAGGCCGCACCGCCGCGGGTGCCCACGCGCGCGGTCGTCAGCGACGTCAACGCCGTGGAGTTGGTCGAGCTCTCACACACGATGCTATGGGACACCTACGACCGAGCAGCGCGGGTGCAGGCTTGGATGCTCGAGCAGGCCAGCGCGTTCACAGTGGAGCTGCTGGAGAACAACAAGCGGCTCGCCGACCAGGCGAGCGAGCTGCAGAAGCGCTACCAGGCGTCGATCGCCGAGATCGACTTCATGGCCCGCGAGAAGATGATGATGGACGCGGAGGCCAGCGCGAGCCGGTACGCCCAGTTCCTCGTCGA
>Ga0075163_10003680_pt1 | contig 20609 bp, 16 predicted proteins | sample JI1023141ADNA_FD_71478 | JGI IMG/M metagenome (GOLD analysis project Ga0075163, IMG submission 71478) | Wastewater effluent complex algal communities from Wisconsin, to seasonally profile nutrient transformation and Carbon sequestration -... | ecosystem: Engineered > WWTP > Effluent > Algae... | reverse complement strand
AAGCGGGGTGCCGTTCGTGTTGCGCCATGGTGTGGATCTCGGCATGCCTCGATGCCGATCGCGGATCATTTGCGGGGCGCAATGTAGCATCCGGCGTCCGCCGAATATTTCACTCTATTTCAGGGCAAGACCTCGGATGAACCACGATGGGTAGCGTTCGCCTTGCGTATTTCCCTGGGTGTCTAGCGAATTTCGATGGGAATCAGCAGCTGGTAGCCCTTCCGCCGTACCGCCCGGATGAGCTGGGGGTCGGTGTCGGGCGAAGCTGCGGCGAGCTTGCGGCGCAGGCGGCTCAGCAGCACGCCCAGGTAGCCCTTGTTGAGCGTGCCCTCTTCGCCCGAGCACAGCAGCAGCAGTTCGGCCGAGTCGGCGACCCCTTCGCGGGCCCGCGCCATGCCGGCCAGCACGGCGCATTCGTTGGCCGACAGCTCGGTGCCCGCGCCGCCGGGGCCGGTGATGATGCGGCGCTGGAGGTCGAGCTGCCAGGCCGCGCTGGGCGGCGGGCGGAGCCGGCGCTGCAGGCTCTGCAGCACGGCCAGCAGCTCCTCGCCGGAGGCCGGCTTGGTGAGGTAAATGTCGGCGCCGGAGGCGTAGCCGCTGATGCGGTCGGCGGGCTCCTTGCGGCCGGTGAGCATCACGATGCCCATCGCGGGGTAGGTCGCCCGCAGGCGGCGCGCCACGTCGAGCCCGCCTTCGCCGGGCAGGTTGAGGTCGAGCACGGTCATGTCGGGCGGGCGGGGCTGGCTGGCCAGCCAGTCGTCGAGGCCCAGGCTGCAATTGACGCCGGCCACCTCGTAGTTGTTGAGGGCCAGAAAATGCACCAGCTCTTCCCGGAGGATGCCGTAGTCCTCCACCACCACGATGGACAGCCGCCGGGTGCGGTTCATGACGCGGCTCCGGGGGCGGATTCGGGGGCCGGCAGCCAGATGCCGAAGCTCACCCGCCCCTCGCCATCGGCGCGGTAATCGGCCTCGCCGCCCTGCAGGCGCAGCAGCTCGCGGGTGAGGTAGAGCCCGAGCCCGGTGCCGCTGACGTCGTGGGAATTGGCGCCCCGGAAATAGCGCACGAACACCTGCCCGGCCGCGGGCGCGCTGCCGGGCTCGACCTGGTTGTCGACGGAGAGCCGGAAGCCGGCCTGCCCGCCCCGCGGCTCCGCGTCGCAGCGGATGCCGATGGGCGTGGCGGGCGCGGCGTACTTGAGCGCGTTGTCGATCAGGTTGCCCAGGGCCACCTCCAGCAGGTGGCGGTCGGCCAGCACGGCGTCGGTGTCGTTGAGCTGGATCGCCAGGCGCGGGCTGTCGGGGCCGCAGACCGCGTCGAGGTCGGCGACCACGTCGAGCAGCACGCATTCGGAGAGCTGGATGGACTGCTCGCCCCGGTCGAGCCGTTCGAGCTCGATGCAGCGGTCGACGATGGCGCTCATCGAGTCGGCGGCGCGGCCGATGTTCTCGACGCGCCGGGTGAGCTCCGGCGGCTGGTCGGTGAGCTGCCGCTTGAGCGAGCTGCTCGATATCTTCACCACCGCCAGGGCCGCCCGCAGCTCGTGGGTCAGCATGTCGATGAAGTTGCTCTGCAGGGTGCGCCGCTGCCGCTCGCGCCGCTCGCTCTCCAGCAGCAGCTGGTCGTCGGCCTCCTTCATGAGGAGCAGGAAGCCGACCGTGCCGACCAGCAGCAGGCTGAACTGGGTGAGGTAAACCACGGACTGGATGGTGTGGACGGTCATCACGCTGATGGTGTCGGTCTGCGCCAGGTAGCCGCGCAGGAGCAGGACCGGGGTGTAGCCGAGATAAAACGATCCGGTCAGGGTTTTCAGCATGGACTGGCGGCTGGAGCCGAGCAGCTGCAGGCCGCCCGTCCCCACGATCAGCGCCGCGGCCAGGCTGGTGATCGTCACCAGACGTGTGGGCGTGCTGTCGAGAATCCAGTACAGGGCGCTGCACCCGAGCGCCCACAGCATCAGCAGCCTTTCCTTGTGGGGCTGGCTGTCACACAGGCGCGCCAGGGCGAGGATTTCGAAGGCGAAGCCGACGAGCAGGAAGGGATTGCCCACATGCGCGGAGAGCCACAGCGGGATCTGGCCGCGCAGGCTGATCAGCAGGAAGGCCATCGACTGGCAGAGCCGGGCGAGCACGAAGAAGCGGATCGGCGCCGCGTGGTTTCCCGGGCTTCGGTAGGCGAACACCATCACCATGGCGACCAGATTGCCGATCACCAGCAGGCGCAGGAAGGTCAGGATATCGAGTTCGAGAAAGGACGACATGGGGCACGCCGGTGAATGAGCCCCGCACGCTACCACACTCCGCAGCGTGCCCCGGGCGGGCCGCGGCGCGCTGCCCTCAGCCCACCAGCCGCACCATCAGGCGGTCTTTCCAGGTCAGGCTGTGCCACCACTGCTCGCCCTCGCGCCAGAAATCGAAGCCGCGCGGCGTGAGGCGGTAGAAGTGGATGCCGTCGCGGGATTCCCGCTCGGCGATCCACTCGTGGTCGAGGATGTACTGGAACAGGATGGCCACGTGGGGCAGGCCATCGAGGAAGCTCTGGAAGGAGCTCGGGCCGGTCACCACCAGCGCGTGCCCGCGGGCCAGCGCGCGCAGCATGACCAGCAACCAGAAGCGGTGGGGGATGTCCTTGTCGGTCGCGTCATCGTGGGTCATGGTTGCACCCCGCTCTCGAAATGTTCGTTCAATGCGGCGTCGGAGCCGCAGGCTGATGCATGTTTTTACGGTCGGCCGGCAGCCGGCTTGACCCGGTAAAAACCCTTGCCTCGCCTCCCCCGGGCTCCCGCCGCAAGGTGGCGGCCGATCTGTGATACAACGCCAGCCACCCAGAGCCCCTTGAGTCACCCTGAGCCGCCGCTGATCCACGCCGATGCCTCTTTCCGATCTCCCCGCCCGCGCCACCCGGCGCCTGCAGCCCCTGCTGGCCCGCCTGCGCCGGCCCACCCGGCGTGGCGTGGCGCTGGCCGTGGCGGCGGTGCCGGCGTCCTTACTTCTTTATAGCCTGATCCTGATCCCCTTCACCCCCGGCATCAGCGACATCCGCAAGGCGCGGCTGGAGCAGCCGGCGCGGGTGCTGTCGGCCGACGGCAAGGAGCTCGCCGTCTTCAAGTGGGCCAACCGCGAGTGGGTGGGGCTGGCGCAGATGGCGCCCTCGGTGAAGGCCGCGCTGATCGCCACCGAGGATCACCGCTTCTACGAACACCACGGCATCGATTTCTACCGCCTCGGCGGCGCCGTGCTGCGCACCTTCTCGGGCGACCGCCAGGGCGGCTCGACGCTCACCCAGCAGCTCGCCCGCAACCTCTACCCCGACGAGATCGGCCGCGCGCCCACCCTGACCCGTAAGCTCAAGGAGGCGATCACCGCGCTGAAGATCGAGGCGGTTTACAGCAAGGACGAGATCCTCGAGACCTACCTCAACACCGTGCCCTTCCTGTACAACGCCTGGGGTATCGAGATGGCGGCGCGCACCTACTTCGACAAGCCGGCGCGCAGCCTCGACGTGCTCGAGAGCGCCACCCTGGTGGGCATGCTGAAGGGCAACAGCTATTACAACCCGGTGCAGAACCCCGAGCGGGCGCTGGCCCGGCGCAACATCGTGCTGGCCCAGATGGCCCGCCGCGGCGGGCTCGACCCGGCCCGCCTCCCGGCCCTGCAGAAGAAGCCGCTGCGCATCGACTTCGAGCGCCAGCTCGAAGCCCCCGGGCCGGCGCCGCATTTTGCGCAGCAGCTGCGCCGCTGGCTGATCGCCTGGGCCGACCGCCGGGGCTACAACATCTACACCGACGGCCTGGTGCTGCGCACCACCCTCGACAGCCGCCTGCAGGCCCAGGCCACCCAGGCCGTGGTGCGCCGCGGCCGGCAGCTGCAGGGCCTCGCCGACGAGGCCTGGCGCAAGGGCTGGGGCGCCAGCCCGGCGCTGGTGGAGGCCTTCATCCGCGAATCGAAGCCCTACCGCGCCGCCGTTGCCGCCGGTGAGGCGCCGGACCAGGCGCTGCGGCGCCTCGCCGCCGACCCGGCCTTCATCGACGCCCTCAGGCGCGACAAGACCCGCGTGCAGGTGGGCTTCATGGCCGTCGACCCGCGCAGCGGCCAGGTGCGCGCCTGGGTCGGCAGCCGCGACTTCGTGCAGGACCCCTTCGACCACGTGCAGCAGGCCCGCCGCCAGCCGGGCTCGACCTTCAAGCCCTTCGTGTATGGCGCCGCCTTCGCCAGGGGCATGCGCCCCGACGACACCCTGGTGGATCAGGAGGTCGAGATCCCGCTGCCCAACGGCGAAACCTGGCGCCCCGGCGACGAGGCGGCCCCCAGCGGCCAGCCGGTGAGCCTGCGCGACGGGCTGGTGTATTCCCGCAACCGCATCACCGCGCTGCTGATGGATGAGGTCGGCCCGGCGCGGGTGGCCAGGCTCGCCCGCGCGATGGGCGTGCGCCAGAGCCCGCTCGAAGAGGTGCCGTCGCTGGCCCTCGGCACCAGCCCGGTGACGCTCAAGGAGATGGTCGGCGCCTACGCCACCCTCGCCAACGGCGGTGCTTACATCGAGCCGGTGCTGGTGACCCGCGTCGAGGACAAGGACGGCAATCTGCTGGAGGCTTTCGCCCCCGCCGTGCCGGAACAAGCCCTGGCCCCCGGCCCTGCCTACACCCTGCTCGACGTGATGCGCGGGGTGGTGGACCGCGGCACCGGCAGCGCCATCCGCCGCCAGTTTGGCCTGCGCGCCGACCTCGCCGGCAAGACCGGCACCACCCAGGACAACACCGACGGCTGGTTCATCTTGATGCACCCGCAGCTGGTGGGCGGCGCCTGGGTCGGCTTCAACGACAACCGCATCACCCTGCGCAGCGACTACTGGGGCCAGGGCGCCCGCAGCGCGCTGCCGGTGGTCGGCGACACCTTCCACTACGCGCTGGCCAACCGCCTCATCGACCCGAAGGTGCGCTTCGTGTCGACCGAAGAGCCGGGCTGGCTGGCACAGGGCTGGAGCTGGGTGAAGGGCTTGTTTGCGTCGGAGCCGGAGCCCACCCCCGAGCCCGCCCCGCGGCGCAGGAAGCCGACGCCGCCCGCCGCGCCGGCGCCGGAAGCGCCCGTCCAGCTCCCCGCAACGCCCGCCTGGCAGCCGCCCGTGCCCGGCCCCGACGAGCCGCTGCCGCCTGCCGCACCCAAACCCTGACCCTGGATCGACCCATGCGCCCCGACACGACACCCCCCGCCCCGCGCTACCCGCTCGCCATCGTCGGCGCCGGCGCCCTCGGGCTCCACTTTGCAGCCCGGCTGGCGGCGGCCGGGCCGGTGGCGCTGATCGCCCGCAGCGAGGCCCGGGCCGCGCAATTGCGGGCCGGCGTGCAGGTGGGCGATGCCCTCTACCGCCCCGACGCCTTCGGCCCGGGCAGCCTGCCCGCCGCCGACTGGGTGATCGTGCTGGTCAAGACCTACGACACCGCCGCCGCCGCGCACACCGCGCTGGCGCTGCGGCCCCGCGGTGTGGTGTCGCTGCAGAACGGGCTGGTCGAGGACGTGCTGCGCGGGGTGTGCGGCAGCCTGCCGGTGGGGCAGGGCATCACCACCGAAGGGGCGTTTCGCGACGGGGCCGGGGTGCAGCCCGCGGGGGCCGGCGAAACCCTGCTGCCGCCGGGCTTCGAGGCCGTCGTGGCGCTGCTGCAGGGGGCGGGCATTGCCGCCCGGGGCGAGCCGCAGATCGCCTCTGCACGCCTCGCCAAGCTGCTGATGAACGTGGTGATCAACCCGCTGGCGGCGATCTTCCGGGTGCCCAACGGGGCGCTGCTGGAGCCGCCCCAGCGGCCGCTCTTCGACGCGCTGCTGGCCGAAGCCTGGCCGGTGCTGCGGGCCGAGGGCCTGGCCCTCGACGAGGCCGCCGCGCGGGAGCGGGTGATCGCGGTGGCCCGCGCCACCGGCGCCAACCGGGCCAGCATGTTGCAGGACGTGCTGGCCGGCCGGCGCACCGAGATCGAGGCGATCACCGGTAGCCTGCTGGCGCTGGCCGAGCGCCAGGGCACCGAACTCCCCACCCACCGGGCGGTGTTTGCGCTCGTCAGGGTGATCGAGGCGGCCGGCCGCGCTTGAGCGTGGATCAGCAAGAAAGCGCCGGGCCGCCCCAGGCTTTATTGCCACCCCCTCGGGGGGCGGTGGCGCTTGGCGCGGCCGCCGGGGCATCCATTTAAGAAAGCGCCAGGCCGCCCCAAGCGCCAATGCCGCGGGGGCAGGCTGGGCGAAGCCCTGGCGCCGCTCAGCCCTCGCGCCCCGGGCGGGCGAGCCACTTGAGCAGCGTTGAGAACAGCACGTCGGGCTCGACGGGTTTGGCGATGAAGTCGTCCATGCCGGCGTCGAAGCAGCGGGCCTTGTCTTCGGCGAAGGCGTTGGCGGTCATGGCCAGGATGGGCAGGTCGCGGCAGTGGGGGAGCTGGCGGATCTGGCGGGTTGCCTCGGGGCCGTCCATGCGCGGCATCTGCATGTCCATCAGGACCACGTCGTAGGGCCGCGTTTCCAGCATCGCTTCGATCATTTCGACGGCCTGCAGCCCGTCTTCGGCGATGTCCACCTCCAGCTCGATGTCTTCGAGCAGGCTGAGGGTGACCTCGCGGTTGATCTCGTCGTCCTCGACCAGCAGGATGCGCCGGCCCTTGTGCTGGCGCAGCAGGGTGGCTTCGGCGGTGGCGGCGGGCTCAGCGCCGCCGGGCTGGCCGGCGGCCTTGGCGAGCCGGGCGGTGAACCAGAAGCTGCTGCCGACTCCCGGGGTGCTGGTGGCGCCGGCCTCGCCGCCCATGATCTGGGCCAGCTTGCGGGTGATGGCGAGGCCCAGCCCGGTGCCGCCGTACTGGCGGGTGGTGGAGTTGTCGGCCTGCTCGAAGCTGCCAAACAGGCGGGCGATGTCGGCCGGGGCGATGCCGATCCCGGTGTCCTGCACCTCGAAGTGCACCAGCACGCTGTCGGCGGTCTCGCTGGCGAGGGTGGTGCGCAGGGTGACGCTGCCGGATTCGGTGAACTTGATCGCGTTGTTGGCGTAGTTGAGCAGGGCCTGGCGCAGCCGGGTCGGGTCGCCGCGCAGCGGGCGGGGCAGGGCCTGGGTCTCGATGAGCAGCTTGAGCTGCTTGCCCTGGGCCTGGTTGAAGACGATGGAGGCGACGTTGCCGACGACGGCGGCCACGTCGAGGGCGGTGTCGTCGAGGGTGAACTTGCCGGCCTCGATCTTCGACAGGTCGAGGATGCCGTTGATGACCTCCAGCAGGTGCTGCCCGGCGATGTTGATCCTGTCGAGGCGCTCGGCCTGGCGCGGGGTCACGCCCTCGCGCCGCATCAGGTGGGCCATGCCGATGATGGCGTTCATCGGGGTGCGGATCTCGTGGGACATGTTGGCGAGGAAGGCGCTCTTGGCCACGCTGGCGGCCTCGGCGCTCTCGGCTTTGCGGCGCTCGCTGATGTCGCGCAGGATCAGGACGTAATGGATGTCGTCGGGCACCGCCATGCGCGACACGGTGAGCTCCGCCGAGACGCGCTGCCCGGCCTTGTGGTGGGCCTCGACTTCGGTGATCCGGCCGACCAGGGCGTCGAGCTGCAGGCCGTGCGGGGTGTCGGCGATCAGCGCGACGGCGGCGTGCCCCTGGAGTTCGTCGTGGGCGTAGCCCAGCATCGCCTCGGCGGCGGGGTTGGCCGACAGGATGCGCCCGCCGGCGTCGGCGGTCAGCATGCCCTCGCTGATGCTCTCGATCACCGCGCGGTAGCGGGCCTCGTTGCGGGCGGCGGCGATCAGGGCGGTGCTGCCGGTGCGCTGCAGGGTGTCGATGGAGGCGGCGAGCTCGTCGATCTCGTCGCGGATCTCGGGCCCGCGGGTGGGTTCCGGGCGCAGGGCCAGGCGGCGCAGGTCGTCGGCGGTTACGGCGCGCAGCTGGCGGGCGATGGCGACCAGGCGCCGGGTGACGACCGCCTGGTAGATCAGCACCGAGACGATGGCGACCAGCAGGATCACCAGCGCGTTGCCGGCGAAGGTGGTGACCCACTGGCGGATGATCGTGTTGCGCTCGTCCCGCAGGTCCTTGACGAGGGTCAGGGTGCCGAGGGTGTGGAGCTGCCCGTCTTCCTCGTAGATCAGTGGAAGGCTGTGCTCGAAGGTGTCGGGCGACAGCTCATGGGCGCCGAAGTGGAGCGGCGCCTGCCCCTTGAGGTTGAGGCGCGCCGCCGACACGTCGGGCAGCCGGGTGAAGCCCTTGAGCTGCAGTTCGATCTGGTCGCGGTCGAAGGCCCAGGCGCTCTTGGCCAGCGAGGGCGCGGCGAAGCGGCCGATCGACTGGAGCTGGACGGCGAGGTTGTCGAGGTGTTTGCGGTAGGCGTACACCGACTCGCCCACCGACACTGCCAGCGTGCCCACGCCACCCACCAGAACGGCCCACAGCAGCAGCCGGCGCACCACATGGCTGGTGAGGCCGAGGCGGTCCAGGAGCGGCTCGCGTTGAGGGGGCGCGGGAAGGCTCATGCCGGCGCGGGTTAGTAGATTGCGGAGAGGATGCGGTTGTAGGAGCCGTCGGCCTTGATGTCGCGGATCGCCCGGCTCAGCTTCGGAACCAGGGCCTGGTGCTTCTTGTGCAGGTAGAGGTACATATCGACGTCCTTGAGGGCCGGTGACAGGGGCGCGATGGCGGGCAGCCCCAGGTCGCGGGCCATCAGTATGCCATCGGCACGAGTATACAGCGCCAGGTCAACGCGCCCTTCTTCGAGCATGCGGAAGAGTTGTTCCGGCTTGTCCACCTTGTGCACGACCCGCGCGCCCAGCGCGTTGCCCTCGAACATCTTCCAGCCGTTGATGAAGGCGATGCGGTAGGGCTTGAGGCTGTCCCAGCCGTTGTCGAGGGAGATGGTGGCGTCCTTCGAGAAGGCGACGAAGCTGATCCGCACGAAGCGTTCGGGCACCTGGACGAGGTTGGGATAGGGGCCGCCGGGCCCGCCGAGGCCGGCAACGCGCAGGCCCTCGCCGTCGACTTCGCCCAGGTTGGCGGCCACCAGGGAGCGCTCGGAGGGCAGGCTGACCAGCTTGAGATCGACGCCGATGCGGCGGAAGCTCTCTTGAGAGAGCTGCTCCAGGGCCTTGCGGTCGAGGGGGGTGTTGTTGGTGCTGACGGTGAGGGTCGGGTTGTCGGCGAGGGCCGAGCTGAGTCCGAACATCAGCAGGAGGCCTGCAATGAGAAGGGCGCGCATGATCTGTTCCATCCTGGTTGCGCCGCCCGCCTTCCGCTCCGACGGCAGGGCTGCCTGCCTGGCGGGGTGTCTCGCCGAAGCGGGCGGAGCGGAGTGATGCGGCGCTTGGTGTGCCGGTTCGAGGCGTTTTACGGCCCGATCATGCCCGGTCTTGAGGCTTTTTGCCCGCGTTAGCCGTCACCGCCGATGCGCAGGCCGGTCTTTTTGAGGATTTCGGTGGAAAACAGCACATCGTGGCCGCGGCAGGCCGGGCCGAGGAGGGTGGCGATCTCGCCCACCCGGGCCAGCACGGTGGCCCGGTCGCCGGCGTGGACCATCGCGAAGAGGTTGTAGGGCCAGTCGGGCAGGCGCCGCGGGCGTTCGTAGCAGTGGGTGACGAAGTCGAGCCGGCCGATGGCTTCGCCGAGGGCTTCGATGCGGGCATCGTCCACGTCCCACACCGACATGCCGTTGGCGGTGTAGCCGATGGCGTAGTGGTTGGGCACCGCGCCGATGCGCCGGATGCGGCCGCCATCGAGCATGGCGGCGAGGCGCGCCTTGACTTCAAGGGCGCTCACCCCGAGTTGTTCGGCGAGCAGGTCGTAGGGCCGCGGCACCAGCGGCAGGCCGGCCTGGGTGGCGATGACGAGGCGGCGGTCGAGGTCGTCGGGGCCGTTCATGCCTTCAGCCTCATGTCGACAAAGAATTCGCGCAGCTTGGGGAAGGCGAACACCGGCAGGCCGGTGTCGGCCTCGATGCGGGCGATGGCCTGGGCGATGCCGTCGGGCGTTTCGGTGGCGAGCACGAACCACATGTTAAGGGCGTGTTCGCGGCGGTAGTTGTGGGCCACCTCGGGCAGCGCGTTGACGAGCGCCGTGACCTCGGCGAAGCGGGCCTCGGGCACCGCCAGCGCGGCCAGCACGAAGCGCCCGCCCAGGCGCTCGATCTGGAACATCGGGCCGAAGCGGGTCAGCACCTTGGTGTCGAGCATGCGCTGCAGGCGGGCGAGGAGCTCGGTTTCGGTGGTGCCGAGGCTGTCGGCGACCTCGCGATAGGGCTCGTCGCTGATCGGAAAGCCGCCCTGCAGGGCGTTGATGATGCGCCGGTCGAGGTCGTCGAGGGGCGCGGCGGGGCTGCGGGCGTTCATGGGGCGAGGGCGGCGTGGCCGGCGGCGGGCGGCAGGCCGGGGGCCTGGTAGCGGGCGCCGCACTGTTTGTAGCAGTCGGTGGAGAACAGCACCGCGTGGGGGAAGGCGGCTAGGCCGACTTCGGCGGCGAGGGCCTCGCGGCGGGCGGCGACGGCCTCGCGGTTGCGGCCGTGGATCATGCAGAACAGGTTGTAGGGCCAGTCGCCGTCCAGGCGGCGGCGGTAGCACAGGCTGACCCCGTCGTGGCTGGCAAGGGCGTGGCCGAGGCGGCTGACTTCGGCCTCGGGCACCGCCCACACGCACATGGCGTTGGCCCGGTAGCCGAGCTCGCGGTGCTTCACGACCACCCCGAAGCGGCGCAGGGTGCCGTCGGCCTGCCAGCCGGCGAGGGTGTCGAGCACTACATTTTCAGTGAGGCCGGCGGCTTCGGCGACGGCCTGGTAGGGGCGGGCCAGCCAGGGCAGGCCGTCGTGAAGGGTGTCGATGAGCCGCCAGTCGGCCGCCGACAGCCGGGGCCGCGGCGCGGTGCTGTCGACCACGTGGCGGGTACGGCGGCCGTTGGCGAGGTCGAAGCCCAGGTCGATGTGGAACTCTTCGAGCAGCGGCAGCGCGATGGGCGGGCAGCCGGTGGCTGCGCCCATGTCGGCCAGCAGGCGGGCGAGGGCGGCCTCGTCGGTGCTGCTGGCGACGAACCACAGGTTATAGCGGTGCTCGCGCCGGTAGTTGTGATTGACGCCGGCGAAGGCGTTGACGATGGCCACCACGCGGGGCAGCTCGGCCACCGGCACGGCCATCGCGGCGAGGGTGCTGGCGCCGATCCGGTTGGGGGCGAAGACCGGGCCGACGCGGCTGATCTTGCCGCCGTCACGCAGCCGGGCGAGGCGGGCGAGCACCTCGTCGGCACTGCAGCCGAGGCGCGCCGCGAGCTCGGCCCAGGGCTCGGCGACCAGCGGGAAGCCGCGCTGGAAGTCGTTGAGCAGCGCGAAGTCGAGGGGGTCGGCGCCGGCCGCAGCGGGGCCGGCCTGAGGGGGGGCCGGCGGAAGGGCGGTGCCCGCCTGGGGGAGGTCGGTGGCGATATTCATCATCAGAAGCCGATCCGTTGCCCGCGGGCGGTGAAGAAGATGCCCGACGGCGCATCGGCGGGGAGCTCGGCGCGGGTCGCGAAGGTGGTGGTGTTGACCACGCTGACCCGGTTGCTGTCGCGGGATGACAGCCAGATCTCTTCGCCGCGGGGCTCGAACTCCATGTGCAGCACCGCCTTGCCGGGGCTGAAGGTGTGCACCACGCGCTTCTCGACGGTGTCGATGACCTGCACCCATTCGTTGTCGGGGAAGGCGAAGTTGACCCACACCTGGCGCCCGTCGGGGCGCGCCATCACGAACACCGGCTGGCCCTTGACCGGCACGCGGGCGGTCTCCTGCCAGCTGCGGGCGTCGGCGACGAGCACCTCGTGGCGGCCGATGGCCGGCAGCCAGGCCTGCCCGGCGGCCAGCGACCAGCCGCGCAGGTGGGGCATCTTGAAGACCGGCAGTTTTTGTTCGCCGCGGCCGTAGCCGGCGAGGATCTTGGTGGCGCCGCGCTCGGGCTGCCACAGGTCGAGGAGCGAGATGCCGTCCTCGCCGAACAGGCCGGCCAGGAAGTAGCGCCCGTCGGGTGTGACGAGGCCGTCGTAGGGCTGCCTGCCGGCGGGGTGGCGGGTGGTGACGGGACGGCGCGGGTTGGTGAAATCGGTGACCCAGATCTCGCCGGCCTCGAAGAGGGCATACACGAAGCGCTGCCCGGGCACGTCGGCCAGCCCGACGACCTTGGAGAACTTGCCCGGGGCGTATTCGGCGGGGACTTCGGAGAGCAGCTCGAGGGTGTCGGCGTCGAAGGCCTTGATGCCGCCGGGCTCGTAGTTTTGCGCGACGATCAGCCGGCCATCCTGGGAGATCGAGCCGCCGATCGAGTTGCCGGCCTGGATGATGCGCTTGTCGATGCGGCGGGTGAGCAGGTCGACCTTGGTGAGCCCGCCGTCGCGCCCGAACACAAAAGCAAAGCGCCCGTCCCGAGAGAAGGTGACGTGGGCGTGGGAGAGGTCGCCGAGGCCGGGGACGGTGGCGAGGCTCGTGTTGGTGCTGTGCTCGACGATCTGCACGCGGCCGGCGGCGCGTTCGATGACCACGCCCAGGTCGCCGGTGCCGCGCAGGGCCTCGGGCGGGGTGGTGGCGCAGCCGGCGAGGCCGAGCGTCAGGCCGAGGGCGGCGATGGCGGGGCGGAGGCGCATGTCAGTCGAGCTCCGGGAAACCCTGCTTGAGGCGGGCGACGATCCAGCCGGCCTCGGCTTCGTTCATGAAGCGCTGCCAGCCGGGCATCGCGGTGCCCGGGCGGCCGTGGATGATGGTGGCGACGAGGGAGTCATCGGGCCAGTCGGCGAGGCGCTCGGGCAGCAGGGCCGGGCCGAGGCCACCGGCCAGACGCATGCCGTGGCAGGAGCCGCAGTCCTGGCGGACCATGTGCACCAGCTCTTTTTGGCGGGCGGGGGCCGGCTCGGCGGCCTGGGTGGTGCTGACCGCAAGCGCGGTGAGGCCGAGCAGCACGGCAACGTGGATGAGCAGCGATCGATCCATCACGACCTCCTTAGAACAATGCCGCCAGATTAGGTCGGCAGGGGGCGAGGGGCATTGATGGCTGTCAAGTTGGGGGAGTGGGGAGTGGGAAGTGGGGCGGGGCTGGATGTGGCTGTGCCGACAATCGTCAGCGCAACCGCATCCAGCCCCGCTCCCATTCCCTACTGCCCAATCCCTGTTCCCGGGGGTTCAGCCCTTCAGGATCCAGCCCACGACGTCCTTCAGGTCGCCGTCGCTGATCTTTTCGGCAGCGTTGGGCGGCATCGGGATCGGGCCCCAGACGCCGGCGCCGCCCTTGCGGACCTTGTCGGACAGCTTGGCGACGGCATCGCCCTGGCCCTTGTACTTGGCGGCGACGTCCTTGAAGGCCGGGCCGACGAGTTTCTTGTCCATCGCGTGGCAGGCCATGCAGCCGGCCTTCTGGGCGGCGGCGGCCGGGTCGGCGGCGAGGGCGCTGCCGCTGGCGGCGGTGGCGACGAGGGCGGCGAGAATCAGCGAATATTTCATCGAGAACTCCTTTGGCAGGTTTTCCGCCGGCCGAGGCCGGCGGGGGCTACGACGATCAGTAAACGTCGTGCTGGGTGTTATAGACGTTGAAGTGGCCGGTCGGGGTGATCAGGCGCGGGTCCTTGATCACGGCCTTCAGCTTGAGCGTCTTGTCGTCCACCACCACGATGGCGGATTCCTTGTTCTTGGCGCTCCACACCGCGAACCACACTTCGTCACCGGCCTTGTTGTATTCCGGCTGCACCACGCGCTTGGCACCGTCGTCCTTCAGGCCGGCCCATTCGGCGATGGGCAGGGTCTTGTAGCCGGCAGCCAGGTTGTTGATGTCATACACCACGATCGACTGGGAGATCTTCGGATCGGGGTTCAACGGGGCGTCGGACCACAGGTTCTTGGACTTCGGGTGGCTCTTGACGAACAGCGCGCCTCCGCCCGGGCCCTTCAGCGACTCGACCATCTTCCAGGCGTACTGCTTGTGCTTGGCCGGGTCGGTTCCGATCAGGGCGATGGTCTCGTCGCCCAGGTGGCCGGTGGCCCACACGGGGCCGTACTTCGGGTGGGTGAAGTTGGCGCCGCGGCCCGGGTGCGGGATCTTGCCCACGTCGATCAGCCCGGCCAGCGTGCCGTCCTTGAGGTCGATGGCGCCGACCTGGTTGGACTGGTTGGCTGCGACCATGAAGTAGCGCTTCGAGCTGTCGAGGCCGCCGTCGTGCAGGAACTTGGAGACCGGGATCTCCTTGGTGGTGATCTCGTTGAGATTGCTGTAGTTCACCATCAGGGACTTGCCGGTTTCCTTGACGTTCACCACGAACTCGGGCTTGTAGTGCGAGGCCACGATGGAGGCGACGCGCGGCTCGGGGTGGAACTCCTGCTCGCCGACGGTCATGCCGCGGGTGGCCATGATCTTGAGCGGCTCGAGGGTGTCGCCGTTCATGATGACGTACTGGGGCGGCCAGTAGGTGCCGGCGATTGCCAGCTTGTCTTCATAGCCCTTGTACTTCGAGGTTTCGACCGAACGGGCCTCGAGACCGACGCGGATCTCGGCGACGTTGTCGGGCTTCTCCATCCACAGGTCGATCATGTTGATCTTGGCATCGCGGCCGATCACGAACAGGTAGCGGCCCGAGGCGGACATGCGCGAGATGTGCACCGCGTAGCCCGTCTTGATGATGCTGATGATCTTCTTGGTGTCGCCGTCGATGAGGGCGATCTCACCGGCATCGCGCAGGGTGGTCGAGAAGATGTTCTCGAGGTTGTAGTTGTTCATCTTCTTCTTCGGGCGCGCCTCGGGCGGCACGATGACCTTCCAGGTCGCCTTCATGTCCTTCAGGCCGTACTCGGGCGGCTGCGGAGGCGTCTGCTGGATGTAGCGGGCCATCAGGTCGACTTCGTCGTCGCTCAGCTCGCCCGAGGTGCCCCAGTTGGGCATGCCGGCGGGGGAGCCGTATTTGATGAACACTTTCAGGTAATCGGTGCCGGCGGCCAGGGTCTTATCGGGAGTCAGCGGCTTGCCGGTGGCGCCCTTGCGCAGCACGCCGTGACAGCCGGCGCAGCGCTCGAAGTAGATCTGGCGGGCCTTGTCGAACTCGGCCTTGGTCAGCGGCGGTGCCTTGGGGTTGATGTCCTGGTACATCTCGACGTTGGCGAGGGGCGAACTGCCGGCCTGATATTGAACTTCGGCCGAGCTGACATCCTTGCCGGCTGCGAGGGCTTGCGCGATGGCCATCGGCAGCAGGGCCGCGGCGATTGCTCCGGTCTTCCAGATTCTCATAGTGCATCTCCCTTGAATGAACGCGACGAGCGGACAATCCCGCTTGCCGGCAAGGTTGCGCCTGTGGGGCATTCCCCTTCCTTGACAGGGGTCAAGTTCGAAAAGTCGCTTGGGCTGATAGATTCCTCCCGTCATGATTCCGGGAGTAACGCCATGCCGCCGCCCGTCACCGCAAGCCTCGCCCTGCCGGCCACCGGCACCCTGCGTTCACTCCTCGACCAGTGGGTCGGCAACCGTCGGGCCGAGGGGGGCGAGGCTCTCCGGTCGTCCGACACCGGCGCGATGGGCCGCGTGGCCCTGGTCGGCGCCGGCCCCGGCGACCCCGAACTGCTCACCCTGCGCGCCGCCCGGCTGATCGGCGAGGCCGACGCGCTGGTGGTCGATCACCTGGTGAGCGACGGCGTGCTGCAGTTTGCCCGCCGCGGCGCCGAGATGATCTACGTCGGCAAGGAGGCCGGCCACCACACTCTGCCCCAGGAGGAGATCAACCGGCTGCTGGTGCGCCTGGCCCGGGAAGGCCGGCGGGTGGTGCGGCTGAAGGGCGGCGACCCCTTCATCTTCGGCCGCGGCGGCGAGGAGCTCGAGGAGCTGCTCGAGGCCGGCGTGCCCTTCGAGGTGGTGCCCGGCATCACCGCCGCCTGCGGCGCCGGTGCCTACGCTGGCATCCCGCTCACCCACCGCGACTATGCCCAGTCGGTGGTGTTCGCCACTGGCCACCGCCGTGCCGGCGAATCGGCGCTCGATTGGGACGCGCTGGCGCGCCCCCACCAGACCGCGGTGATCTACATGGGTGTCGGCATGCTGGCCTCCCACTGCGCCGCGCTGGTCGCCCACGGCCGCGCCGCCAGCACCCCGGCGGCCCTCGTCGAGAACGGCACCACGCCGCGCCAGCGGCTCGTCGTCGGCACGCTCGACACCCTGCCGGCGAAGGCCGTCGAGGCCGGCATCCGGCCGCCCGCGTTGCTGATCGTCGGCGAGGTGGTCAGCCTGGCCGACAAGCTGGCGTGGTTCTCCCCCGCCGGGGCCGCCGTGCAGGGCGCCTGAGCCGCGCCTGATCTGATCGAGCCGGCCGCCTGCGGGCGGCCGCGGCTCGTCCACCGGCCGGGTGGCCTGTTAAGCTCCCCATCCTTCACAAAACCATAACAATGGGAGGGAAAAGCCATGCCCGTCCGCCTGATCGAGCGCACGTCCGACGCCTACGCCTATCCGCTGCTCATCAAGCAGCTCCTGCACACGCCGCTGGCCGTGGCGCCGGACCAGGAGATCACCTACATGGGCGGGCGTCGCCACAGCTACCGCGAGCTGCGCCAGCGCATCGGCCGGCTGGCCAGCATGCTCGCCGGGCTGGGCGTGGAGGCCGGCGACACCGTGGCGATGATGGACTGGGACAGCCACCGTTACCTCGAGTGCTTTTTCGCGGTGCCGATGATGGGCGCGATCCTGCAGACGGTGAACGTGCGCCTGACGCCCGAGCAGATCCTGTACACCCTCAACCACGCCCGCGCCGACGTGGTGCTGGTGAACGCCGAATTCCTGCCCATCCTTGCCGCCATCGCGCCGCGCCTCGAAACAGTGAAGCGCTTCGTGCTGATCGAGGATGCCCCGGCCGACGGCGCCGCCCCGGTCGACCTGGCCGGCGAATACGAAGCACTGCTGGCGGCAGCCTCGCCCGATTACGACTTTCCCGATTTCGACGAGAACGCCCAGGCCACCACCTTCTACACCACCGGCACCACGGGCCTGCCCAAGGGCGTCTACTTCAGCCACCGCCAGCTGGTGATGCACACCCTCGCCACCGCCGCGGCCCTCGGCAGCGCGCCGGCCCAGGGCCGCCTGCACCGGGACGACGTGTACATGCCGATCACCCCGATGTTCCACGTGCACGCCTGGGGCCTGCCCTATGTGGCGACAATGCTCGGCCTCAAGCAGGTCTACCCGGGCCGCTACGTGCCCGAAACCCTGCTCAAGCTGGTCCGCGACGAGGGCGTCACCTTCTCCCACTGCGTGCCCACCATCCTGCACATGCTGCTGGTGCACCCGCTCTCCAAGGTCATCGACCTGTCCCGCTGGAAGCTCATGATCGGCGGCTCGGCGCTGTCCCAGACCCAGGCGAAGGCGGCGCTGGCGCGGGGCATCGACGTGTTCACCGGCTACGGCATGTCGGAGACCTGCCCCATCCTCAGCGTCGCCCAGCTGCCCACCGCGGCGCTGGCCGACGGCCCCGACGCCCAGGCTGCCCTCCGCGCCAAGACCGGCATCCCGCTGCCGCTGGTGGACCTGCGGGTGGTGGACGAGCAGCTCGAAGCGCAGCCCCGCGACGGCCAGTCGGTGGGCGAGGTGGTGGTGCGCAGCCCGTGGCTGACCCAGGGCTACCTCCACGACCCGGCCGCCTCGGAGGCCCTGTGGCAGGGCGGCGTGCTGCACACCGGCGACATCGGCCACATGGACGCCGCCGGCTACCTGCAGATCACCGACCGCATGAAGGACGTCATCAAGACCGGCGGCGAGTGGACCTCCTCGCTGCAGATCGAGGACGTGGTCGCCCAGCACCCGGCGGTGGCCGAGGTGGCGGTGATCGGCGTGCCCGACGAAAAATGGGGCGAGCGCCCGCTGGCCCGCGTCACGCTCAAGCCGGAGCGCGTCGGCCAGGTGAGCGAGCACGAGATCCGCAACTTCTCGGCGCGGCTGATCGAATCCACCGGCGTGTCGCGCTACGGGGTGCTGCTCCAGGTGCAGTTCGTCGAGGTGCTGCCGCGGACCAGCGTGGGCAAGCTCAACAAGCGCGCAATGCGCGAGGAGCACGGGCCCGGCTGAGCGCCCCCAGGGCCGGGCTCCGCCCAGCCCGCCCCCCGTGGGGGTCAAGGAAACTAGGGGCGGCCCTGCGTTTCCTTGAGACCGGGCAGAGGGCGCGCGCACCGCGGTGGTGCGCACCGGGTGCATCGCTTTGGTGCGCCGAACGTGGGCAAGGCGGCAAACCGCCATGCTGGTGCAATTTTTGGGGCCTTTAATGCTGGCTCGAAGCTTGCTTGCTATAAAGGCCAACCTATTTTGCCGTCCTGTTATCGGAGTCTCCCGTGACCATCCATGTTGCCCTCAATCACCTGACTTCCTACAAGTACGACCGCCCGATCAATGTCGGGCCCCAGGTCGTCCGTCTGCGCCCGGCGCCCCACAGCCGTACCCGGATCCTCTCGTATTCCCTGCGCGTCCTGCCCAAGCCCCACTTCATCAACTGGCAGCAGGACCCGCAGTCCAACTACCTGGCCCGCCTGGTCTTCCCCGAGAAGGTCACCGAGTTCAGCGTCGAGGTCGACCTCGTGGCCGAGATGTCGGTCATCAACCCCTTCGACTTCTTCCTCGAGCCCGACGCCGAGAACTTCCCCTTCGCCTACGACAAGACCCTCGCCCACGAGCTCGCCCCCTTCCTGCTCAAAGAGCCGGCCACCCCGGCCTTCGCCGAATACCTCGCCAGCGTCCCCCGCGAAACCATGCGCAGCGTGGATTTCCTGGTCAGGGTCAACGCCGACCTGCAGCAGCACATCGGCTACGTGATCCGCATGGAGCCGGGCGTCCAGAGCCCCGACGAAACCCTCACCAAGCGCACCGGCTCGTGCCGCGACTCGGCCTGGCTGCTGGTTCAGCTGCTGCGCCACATGGGCCTCGCGGCGCGCTTCGTGTCGGGCTACCTCATCCAGCTGAAGGCCGACGTCAAGTCCCTCGACGGCCCCTCGGGTACCGAGGTCGACTTCACCGACCTCCACGCCTGGACCGAGGTGTACCTGCCCGGCGCCGGCTGGGTCGGCCTCGACCCCACCTCCGGCCTCTTTGCCGGTGAAGGCCACATCCCGCTCGCCTGCTCGCCCGACCCCTCGTCCGCCGCGCCGGTCTCGGGCCTCATCGACGAGTGCGAGTGCGAGTTCGAGCACCGCATGGAAGTCACCCGCGTGCTCGAGGCGCCGCGGGTCACCAAGCCCTACACCGAAGAGCAGTGGGCCGAGATCGAAGCCCTCGGCCACCGCATCGACGTGGACCTCGACGCCCACGACATGCGCCTGACGATGGGCGGCGAGCCCACCTTCGTCTCCATCGACGACCCGGACGGCGCCGAGTGGAACACCGAGGCGATGGGCCCCACCAAGCGCATCCGCGCCGAAGACCTCTACCACCGCCTGCGCGACAAGTACGCGCCCCAGGGCCTGGCCCACTTCGGCCAGGGCAAGTGGTACCCCGGCGAGCAACTGCCGCGCTGGTCGCTGACCTGCTTCTGGCGCAAGGACGGCGAACCGATCTGGCTCAACCCCGACCTCATCGCCGACGCCTCCGCCCCCGGCGAGGTCAAGGCCGACAAGGCCCACACCTTCCTCGCCGGCGTCGCCGCGCGGCTCGAGCTCGACTGCCGCCGCGTCTTCCCGGCCTACGAGGACGCCTTCTATTACCTGTGGCGCGAGCGCCGCCTGCCGGGCAACGTCGACCCCTTCGACGCCCGCCTCGACGACCCCCTCGAGCGCGACCGCATCCGCCGTGTGTATGAATACGGCCTGCCCAACCCCGTCGGCTACGTGCTGCCGGTGGCCATCAACGCCTACACCGGCGGCTGGGAGACCGGCCCGTGGTTCCTGCGCGACGAGCGCTGCTATCTCATCCCCGGCGACTCGCCCCTCGGCTACCGCCTGCCGCTGGATTCCCAGCCCTGGGTCAGCAAGGGTGACTACCCCTATGTGAACCCGCCCGACGCCCACCAGCAGCTCGAACCGCTGCCCGCCTACCAGGCCATCCGCCGCCAGCTGCCCGGCGGCCAGACCGCGGTGGTCAACGCCCTCGCCGACGACAAGGCCGGCTTCGGCACGTCGGCCGCGGCCCGCGCCGCCGCGGCCCTGAAGGCCGCCGAGGAGGCCGGCAAGGTCAGCCCCACCGACCGCCCGCCGCAGCCCTTCCAGTCGGCCGACTGGATCGTGCGCACCGCCATGTGCGCCGAGCCGCGCAACGGCACCATGCACATCTTCATGCCGCCGCTGGCCAGCCTCGAGAAATACCTCGAGCTCGTCACCGCCATCGAAGCCACCGCTGAAGACCTCGGCATGCCGGTCGTCCTCGAAGGCTACGAGCCGCCGTCCGACCCGCGCCTGACCCACTTCCGCATCACCCCCGACCCCGGCGTGATCGAGGTCAACATCCACCCCGCCAGCAACTGGGAAGAGCTCGTCGACCGCACCACCCACCTCTACGAAGCGGCCCACTACTCCCGCCTCACCACCGAGAAGTTCATGGTGGATGGCCGCCACACCGGCACCGGCGGCGGCAACCACTTCGTGCTGGGCGGCGCCACGCCGGCCGACTCGCCCTTCCTGCGCCGGCCCGACGTGCTGCGCAGCCTGATCTCCTACTGGCACAAC
>Ga0075163_10003679_pt1 | contig 20609 bp, 19 predicted proteins | sample JI1023141ADNA_FD_71478 | JGI IMG/M metagenome (GOLD analysis project Ga0075163, IMG submission 71478) | Wastewater effluent complex algal communities from Wisconsin, to seasonally profile nutrient transformation and Carbon sequestration -... | ecosystem: Engineered > WWTP > Effluent > Algae... | reverse complement strand
GCGGCGTAATCGACGCGGCGATCTGCTCGACTTCGACAAACCGCACCCGCACACCCAACAAACCACTGCGCAGCAAATGGTCGCTGGTGCCATACAGCGGACGCACGGCGAGGATTTCTTCGCCACGTTGTCTTGCCGCCAACAGACAAGCACTGACCGCGGCCATGCCGGAGCCAAAGGCCACGGCGGCCTCGGTGCTTTCGAGTGCCGCAATGGCTTGCTCGAAACGCGCCACCGTGGGATTGAACAAACGCGCGTAGATGGGATTTTCCGCTGTCGCTGCGCCTGCTACGAGTGAGTCAAAGGACTGTGTCCCGACGTCCAGATCCGCCACCGGATACGTCGTCGACAGGTCTATCGGCAAGGCATGCACACCCAACTGGTGCAGATCCTCGCGACCGGCGTGAACCAATGCGGTAGCAAATTGCATGACGGTCTTCCTGATTCGGTGATGTGACCGAAGCCTAGAAGGAATATCTGCCATGAAACCCATTCCCGAATACTATTTCGCAACTGCCACAAGAATCAGACATGGACCGAATCGACATCGCCATCTTGCAGGCTTTGCGAAACAACGCTCGCCTGCCCAACAAGACGCTGGCCGAACGCCTGGGCATCGCCCCATCGACGGCACTGGAGCGCGTCCGTCGTTTGCGCGAATCCGGGGTGATCGAGGGCTATCACGCCGAGTTTTCCCCGCGCGCGATTGGCATCGGTCTACAGGCCATGGTGGCTGTGCGCTTGACCCGGCATTCGCGTGAGCTGCTTGATGCGTTTCGCTCACACCTGCTCGGTCTTCCCGAAGTGGTGAGTTTCTACCATCTCGCTGGTGCCAACGATTTCCAGGTCCACGTCGCGGTGCGCGACTCCGATCACCTGCGCGACTTCGCGCTGACTGCGCTGACTCAGCGACCCGAAGTGGCACATATCGAAACCTCGTTGATCTTCGAGTTTCAGCGCAGCGCCGAAGTACCGATCTACGCCTCTGCTGAGGAGATCTAGTGAATTCAATGACGACCAACACTGCCTGGCTGCAACGACTCGGCGCTGTGCCGGATGCCATCACTGCCGCGGTCTTCCTGAGCCTATGGATGGCACCGCTTTGGCTCGGCCCCCGGGCCGTCAGCAATGCCCTGCTGACAATGCTGGTCGAGTTTGTGCTGGTGCACGCCGCCGGCATGTTGGGCGGGCTGCTGGAGTCGCGCGCGCATTCACGCCGGGCGCAAGTGGTCGCCCTCCTCGGCTTTGGTCTGCTCTACGCCGCGTTCATCGCCGCCTTCGCGTTGGCGTTTGGCGAATGGTGGCCTGTAGTGGTCTTTGCCTGGCTGTTGCTCGGCAAGGTGCAAGATCTGTTTTCCACCAGTCCGGCCGATCCCCAGCATCGCCAACAGCGTCAGGCCATGTGGGCACTGCAGGTGGTTGCCTATCTCGCAGCGGTCTTTGCCACCGTGCTCTTGCCTATCCCTCGCCTTGGCCTCACCGAAGCAATTCAGCCGCAACTCGGCCTGACGGGTAGCGGACTGTGGGTGGAGCAACCACAAACCGTCGTGGTAGCGGGTGCGCTGTATTTCGGAATCCTGGCATGGGTCAAGTGGAGGGCTTGGGCCGGCTCAGTTCGGCAGCAGCCCGCGCAACGCTGACCGCGCAAGATATTCACGTACCTCGCGGCTTGGCGCGGTGCGTAGCTTGCGCGGTCCACGGATCATCGGGCCACGGGTGCTTGGGGTAGCGACCCTTCAGCTCTTTCTTGACCTCTGCATAGGTGCGCTCCCAGAACCCCCGCAAGTCCCGGGTCACCTGGATCGGTCGACCGCCTGGTGACAGCAGATGCAGGGTCAATGTGATCCTGCCATCGGCAATGCTCGGCGTATCCGCCAGTCCGAACAGTTCCTGCAGCTTGACGGCCAGCACCGGCGAGTGATCCGGGAGATAGTAAATCTCTCGTTCCATCCCGGAGGGCACGCGAATGCGTGTTGGCATCAGCCTCTCCAATGCCTGTCTTTGTGCATGGTCGAGCCGCGCGCGCAATGCCTCACCCAAGAGCGCAGCGTCGATCTGCGCCAGCCGCGTTTTGCCCGCGATGAACGGTGCCAGCCAGTCCTCCAACGTTGCCAACAGCGCGCTGTCTGAGAGATCCGGCAAAGCCAGTTCGGGACAGTGCTGACGCAGCAAGGCAACTCGCAAGCGCCACTGTTGCTGCGCTTCACTGAACTCCAGCGCTTGCAAACCAAGGCGTCGTATGCCCGCCAACAAGCCGTTCACGCACAGCGAGGCATCGGGCTTGCCGATGGGCTTTCGGGACAGCACGATCTGTTCAAAACGCCGTACGCGCGCGGCGGTGACAGCACGCGTGTCCTCATCCCATCCGGCCTCGTCGACGTCGCGAAAGCGCTCGGGAAAAGCGGATTGCAGAGCCGATTCGTCGACGCCAGTCGCGCGCAGAATCAAGCCATCACCCGTGTCGGCACGCAACTCGCTGATCACCAGCCACAGTTCTCCCACCAATGGTGAGTCGGGATTCAGTCGCGCCATCCGGCCGTTGCTCAAGGCGTAACGCAGACGGTCGTTCGGCAGCACATGGGCGATGCGGTCCGGAAATGCGTGCAGCAGAACCTCGCCAAGCTGATGCGGCGACGCGTCTTCTTTTTGCTCGCGGAGGCCCATTCGGCGTCGCCATTGCTTCGCGGCCTGATCAATGGCCGCCAAGGCGGCGCGATCCAGCTCGGGCGAGGATCGACGCTGGCGAAAGTCCTGCAAGGCCTGCCAACGACTTCCCCAGTCCTCCCGTCGCCTGCCCTCACCGCGCAACGGGTCACGTGCTTCGATGAGCGCCAGCAGGTCACACGCCACCGCGCGCTGGGTGTCGTCGCGGGCAGCACAAAGCATCGCGGCGAGTCGCGGATGCGTGCCCAGACTCAACATGCGTCGGCCCAGCGCGGTCAGGCTGCGACTGCCGTCCAGTGCGCCCAGCGCTTGCAGCAGATCCTCTGCCTGCGCCATCGCACCCGTCGGGGGCGGATCAACGAATGGCAGCGCGGTACTGCCCCAGGCGGCCAATTCCAGTCGCAAACCGGAAAGTTCGACCTGCATCAGCTCGGGGCGACGCGCCGGTTCCAAGCGCTGGCTCTCGGGCCAGAGTCGATAGCAGGTTCCGGGTGCCACGCGGCCTGCGCGTCCGGCGCGTTGATCGGCAGAGGCTTGGGAAATGCTGACGGTGGTCAGTCGCGAGAAGCCCGAGTTCGGTTCGAATCGTGGTTCGCGTGCCAGACCGCTATCCACCACGGCGCGCACGCCGGGCAAGGTGACGCTGCTCTCCGCCACATTGGTGGCCAGCACGATGCGGCGACCGTGCTCACCGGCACGCATCACGCTCGCCTGTTGCTCAACCGGTAGTTCTCCGTGCAGCGTCAGCAGTTCGGCCTCGCCGCTATCGGCAAGCGTAGACAACAAAACTTCCGCGCGCTGGATTTCGCGCAGGCCGGGCAGAAATACCAGCACGTCACCGGCGTTTTCGCGCAGAGCCAGTTCCACCGTGCGCTTGAGCTGTGCTTCCTCTGGTTCGTTGCCTTGTCGCGCGGGGTGAATGACCCGAACCGGGTAGCTGCGCCCAGCGCTGCTCAACCGCGGCGCATCGAGTTGCTGGGCCAATCGCTCGCCATCCAGTGTGGCGGACATCACCACGATCCGCAGATCGGGGCGCAGTTGGTTTTGGACGTCGAGCGCCAAGGCCAAACCGAGGTCGGCGCTGAGATGACGCTCGTGGAATTCGTCAAACAGCAAGGCACCGATCCCTTCCAAGCCGGGATCGTCCTGGATCAAACGCGTCAGGATTCCTTCGGTGACCACTTCGATCCGCGTTCGTGCACTGACCCGCGATTCAAAGCGGATTCGATAGCCAACCCGCTCTCCGACTTCCTCGCCGAGTCCCGAGGCCATGAACATGGCCGCCGAGCGCGCGGCGATGCGCCGTGGCTCCAGCATCACCACGCGATGTGTGCCAAGCCAAGCCTCGCCCAACAATGCGGGCGGCAAACGTGTGGTCTTACCCGCGCCAGGCGGCGCTTCGAGGATCAGTCGTGTGTGCTGTTGGAGTGCCTGACGTATCTGCGGAAGCAGTTCATCGATGGGAAATGTGGCCGACATGCGCTCAATCCGGAAACGACAACGCCGCCGAATGACTCCGGCGGCGTCTGACAGAGGTCGAGCGGATTATCGACGCTTTGCGAGCACGCGCGCTTCGGCGGCACGAATCTGTGCGAGCAACTCGGCAACGCCGGTGAGCGGTTCGGATTTGTCTGCGTCGATCTTCAATGGCGCCGCCTCGCGCTGCCGCTGCGTGGTGTCAAACGGCTGCGAATCCGCTCGCTTTGACGGCCCGTAGCCCTCCTGAACAAAGGTTCGGCTGGCAGTGCGGAAGCCCTTGAGGGGATACATCGCATAGTTTATTGGATTCGCACCGCAAGGATAGAGTGTGAAACCGCCATCGCCATTGCCCGTGAAGCCAGCACTGAAGTCATGACTCAGCGCACGCGCTTCCAGATATACGCACATCTGCTGGCCCTGCGAATTCACACTGTTGTCGTCGATGATGGTGACCTGCCGTTGACGCGTCGCGTTGTAGAAACCGGAGGCACTGTTGACCTGCAGCGCGGCGGTCGTGCAGGTCGCGTCCAATGACGTTTCCGGGCGGCAACCGTCGTAGTACCAGGTTCGTGTTCCGTTGTCGTAAGAGAACTCGTCCAGCACGAGCACGTCCGCGCTGTAGCGGAACGCACTGTAATTGGGCCACTCACTGAAATCGAGGGTGAGATGCCATTCGCCCAACATCTTGGTGACCTCAACCGGCGCGTTGCCATCTTCCGCACGGATTTCACCGAACAGGAAGCGCTGGATCGGGATGCTGCGGATCGGCTGCGGCGGCACGTTCCAGGTCAAGGTGCCTCTTTGCGGATCGTTGGCATCGAAGGCGATGCGCACCGTTCCCACCGTCTGTGCACTCGGCACGCCCGGGTAGCTGCAGCCGGCGCATTGAACGCCGCTGTATCGATAGACGCTCGCTTCGAACAGGGCATTACCTTGCATCAGGTTGTAAGCGGTATAGAACACCGGTGCGCCATTGGCTTCCCCCAGATAGGCAGTCAGCGCGAGGGCGTTGTCTTGGATCTCGATATTGAAACCGGTACCGCTCTCGGCCGGGTTCCACCACAGCCCTGCTTCAGGTTGATAGGCCCAGCTGCTTGAACAGAACAGGGTCGCCAAAAGCCACGATGAACGTTTGCGCATGAGGTGTTCCTCCCAGAACGTGTACGCAGCGTGGCACAACTCGACCTCGCCACGCTGAATTGGTGCTGATCCGCTTATTGGTCGGCTCAGGATTTTTTCGGCCGCACCCAGCCATCCAGCGTCACCTGACGCGCACGCGCTACGGTGAGCTTGCCCGCAGGGGCATCCTTGCTCAGCGTCGAGCCCGCGCCGATGGTCGCTCCGTCATGCAGTACGACCGGCGCTACGAGCGCCGAATTCGAGCCGACAAAGACATCGTCGCCGATGGTCGTCAGGTGCTTGTGCGCGCCGTCGTAGTTGCAGGTGATCGTGCCCGCACCAATGTTCACCCGTGTGCCGATTTTGGCATCGCCGATGTAGCTCAGATGATTGGCCTTGCTAGAAGGTCCGATGTCGGCTTGCTTGGTTTCGACAAAGTTGCCGATATGCACGCCGCTGGCCAGTCGGGTGCCGGGGCGCAGTCTGGCGAATGGGCCGATCAGGCATGCGTGTTCTGCCACCACACCATCGAGATCGCAGTGCGCATGAACAACAGTTTCGGCCGCCAGTGTCGTGTTACGTAGGCGTGTGAATGGCCCAATTCGACAGCCGTCACCAAGCGTGATCCGCCCTTCCAGAATGACGTCGATATCGATTTCGACATCCATGCCGGTAGATACCTCTCCGCGAACTTCCACGCGTGCGGGATCAGCCATGCGAACACCCTGGCGCAACAGCTCGCGGACTTGGCGTCTCTGAAAGAGCCGCTCCAGTTCCGCCAACTGTAATGGATCATTGGCACCCATCGCCTCCATCGCATCCGGGGTGGAGACCACGTCTGCGGGACAGCCATCACGCATCGCCAGTGCGAAAATATCGGTCAGGTAGTACTCACCCTGTGCATTGTTGGGTTGGATTTGCGCCAGCCATTCGCGCAGCGCGGACACTTCCGCCTGGATGATGCCGGTGTTGATCGTGCGGATCTGTCGCTGCTCGGACGTGCAGTCGCGCTCCTCCACAATCGCGGACACGCGTCCTTCGCCATTGCGAACCACGCGGCCGTAGCCAGTGGGTTCGTCGAGTTCGGCGGCCAGCACGGCCAGCGGCGTCTGCGCCTGCAGCAATGCCGACAAGGTCTGCGCCTGTATCAAAGGCACATCGCCATATAGCACCAGCACGCGAGCACGCTCGGGTAAATGTGGTAGCGCTTGCAGCACCGCGTGTCCCGTTCCGCGTCGCTCTGTCTGTTCGATCCAGTTCAGATCCGCCCAAGACGAATCGGCGAATGCTTCGCGAAGCTGTTTCCCCTCATGTCCATAGATGATGTGCACGCGTTCTGGCTGCAGACACCGCGCTGTAGCCAGGACATGGGCCAGCATGGGTCGGCCCGCCACAGGCATCAACACCTTTGGCATGCGTGATCGCATGCGCTTGCCCTCGCCTGCTGCCAGAATGACGACGTGAAGGGATGGGCTCATGCGGATGGACTCCTCGGTCAACGGGTCGGCGTGGGGATCATAGCGGTAGTTGGCCGTCACCAAGTCGCCTCAATCGCATCCAGTACCTTGCAACGAAAAACGCCGACCCAAGGGTCGGCGTTTCCGTGATACCGCATGGAAGGCGGGCTCAGTGTGTCGTCTTCAGTGCTTGAGGTTCTTGCGCAGGCGCTCCAATGCCTGGAGCTGCGCCAATGCTTCGACCAATTTGGCTTCCGCTTCGGCAATGTCCATGGCGTCAGTGCGATTGGCGAGGACGCGTTCGGCTTCGGACTTGGCCGCCAGCGCGGCCGCCTCGTCGAGATCTTTGCCACGAATGGCGGTGTCTGCAAGCACGGTCACCACCTGGGGCTGCACTTCCAGAACGCCCCCGGAGACGTAGAACAACTGCTCTTCGCCACCTTCGAGGATGACCCGCACATGCCCTGGCTTCAATCGGGTGATCAACGGCGCATGGCGCGGGGCGATGCCCAGCTCACCCATTTCGCCGGTCGCGATCACCATTGCGGCCGCACCGTGGAAGATCTCTTCCTCGGCACTGACGATGTCGCAACGGATGGTGCTCATTCAATTTCTCGCTGTGCGTTTTGCATTCGGGCCGACGACAGCCCGAAGGCTGCCGCGCGAGGCGCGTATCAGGCCGCCTTGGCAGCCATCGCCTTGGCTTTCTCGAACACTTCGTCAATGCCGCCGACCATATAGAAAGCTTGTTCCGGCAGATGGTCGCATTCGCCGTCGACGATCATCTTGAAGCCGCGGATGGTCTCCTTCAGCGACACATACTTGCCGGGCGAGCCGGTGAACACTTCGGCGACGAAGAACGGCTGCGAGAAGAAGCGTTCCACTTTGCGGGCGCGTGACACGACTTGCTTGTCTTCTTCCGACAGCTCGTCCATACCCAGAATCGCGATGATGTCCTTCAGCTCTTTGTAGCGCTGCAGGGTCGATTGCACGCGCCGTGCGGTGTCGTAATGCTCGTTGCCGATGACGTTAGGGTCGAGCTGGCGACTGGTTGAATCCAGCGGATCGACCGCCGGATAGATACCCAGCGAGGCGATGTTACGGCTCAGCACGACCGTGGCGTCCAAGTGCGCAAAGGTCGTCGCCGGTGACGGGTCAGTCAAGTCGTCGGCCGGAACGTAGACCGCTTGGATCGAGGTAATCGAACCGGTCTTGGTCGAGGTGATGCGTTCTTGCAGCACGCCCATTTCTTCCGCCAAGGTCGGCTGGTAACCCACCGCCGATGGCATACGTCCCAGCAGCGCCGAGACTTCGGTACCGGCCAAGGTGTAACGGTAAATGTTGTCGACGAACAACAGCACGTCACGACCTTCGTCACGGAAGTGTTCGGCAATCGACAAGCCGGTCAGAGCGACGCGCAGACGGTTGCCCGGCGGCTCATTCATCTGACCGTAGACCAGCGCCACCTTGTCGAGAACGTTGGAGTCTTTCATTTCGTGGTAGAAGTCGTTGCCCTCGCGTGTACGCTCACCGACGCCAGCGAACACCGAGTAGCCACTGTGCTCGATTGCGATGTTGCGGATCAGTTCCATCATGTTGACGGTCTTGCCCACGCCCGCACCACCGAACAGACCCACTTTGCCGCCCTTGGCGAACGGGCACATCAGGTCGATCACCTTGATGCCGGTTTCCAGCAACTCATTGGCAGCGGCCTGATCTTCGTAGGACGGTGCAGGCTGGTGAATGACCCGGTAATGCTCGGCGTTGACCGGACCCGCCTCGTCAATCGGGTTACCCAGCACGTCCATGATGCGGCCCAGGGTTTCTTTGCCGACCGGAACCTTGATGCCTTCGCCCGTGTTGTTGGCGATGAGACCGCGCTTCAATCCGTCCGTCGAGCCAAGCGCAATGGCGCGCACGATGCCGTCGCCCAACTGCTGCTGGACTTCCAGCGTGATGGCGGTTCCGTCGACCTTAAGCGCGTCATACACGCGCGGCACCGTGTCACGCGGAAACTCCACGTCGACGACGGCACCGATGATCTGCACAACTTTACCCTGGCTCATTTCAGGATCCTCTTGATTTCAATTGCATTCGGCAGCGCAAGCAGCGCCAGCCATGAAGGGTTAGACCGCAGCGGCACCACCGACGATTTCGGAGATTTCCTGGGTGATCGCAGCTTGGCGTGCCTTGTTGTAGATCAGGTTCAGCGTGCCGATCAGCTTGGTTGCGTTGTCCGAAGCTGACTTCATGGCGACCATGCGCGCTGCCTGTTCCGAGGCGATGTTTTCCAGCACCGCCTGATACACCAATGACTCCACATAGCGCGTCAGCACATCGTTCAGCACGCTCGGCGCGGAGGGTTCGTAGATGTAGTCCCAGTCGTGCTTGGTTTCCAAGGTATCGCTGGGTGGCAGCGGCAACAGTGCATCGATGCTGGCTTTCTGCACCATCGTATTGACGAAGTCATTGTAGGCCACGTTGACGCGGTCCAAGGTGCCGGCTTCGTAGGCGTCCAACATGACGCGGATGACGCCGATCAGTTGCTCCAACTGCGGCTTCTCGCCCATGTGTGTAACCGAGGCCACCATGTTCACCTTGAGGCGACGGAAGAAGGTGTTGGCCTTTTGCCCGACCGCAACGATGTCGACTTCGACGCCCTGCTCCTGCCACTTGCGGATCTCAACGATCAACTTGCGGAACAGGTTGGAGTTCAGCCCACCGCACAAACCGCGATCCGTTGAGATCACGATGTAGCCGACACGCTTCACTTCCTTCCGCTGCACCATGTAGGGATGCACGTAGTCGGTATTGGCCTTGGCGATATGCCCGATGACCTGACGCATCAGGCGGGCATAGGGCCGTGAAGCCTTCATGCGCTCCTGGGCTTTCCGGATTTTTGAAGCCGAGACCATTTCCAATGCACGCGTCACCTTGCGGGTGTTCTGCACCGACTTGATCTTCGACTTGATTTCGCGACCGCCTGCCATGTGTTTGCTCGCTCTTCTTGCTGCGCCGATTGAAGCCTGTCCGCTGTCGCCGCTCGCCCTTCGACGGCAGCGGCGACAACGCGCCAAGGACTTACCAGCTACCCGTCGCCTTGAAGTCTTCGATGCCTTTCTTGAAGCTGGCTTCGATGTCCTTATCCCAGTTGCCGGTCTCGGTGATCTGCTTCATCAACGCGCCCTGCGTGTTGGCAAAGTGCGCGTGCAGGCCAGCCTCGAACGGACCGATCTGCAGCAGCGGCAGGTCGTCCATGTAACCGTTGTCGACGGCATACAGCGACAGCGCCATGTCAGCAATCGACAACGGTGCGTACTGCTTCTGCTTCATCAGCTCGGTGACCCGCTGACCACGTTCCAACTGCTTGCGGGTGGTTTCATCAAGATCGGAAGCAAACTGAGCGAACGCCGCCAATTCACGGAACTGGGCAAGCGACAGGCGAATACCACCGCCGAGCTTTTTGATGATCTTGGTCTGCGCCGCACCACCGACGCGCGACACCGAGATACCGGCGTTCACCGCGGGTCGGATACCGGCGTTGAACAGGTCGGTTTCCAGGAAGATCTGACCGTCAGTGATTGAAATCACGTTGGTGGGCACGAACGCCGAAACGTCACCTGCCTGCGTCTCAATGATCGGCAGCGCGGTCAGCGAACCCGTCTTGCCCTTCACGCGACCATTGGTGTGCTTTTCGACGTATTCCTCGTTCACGCGCGCCGCACGCTCAAGCAGACGGGAGTGCAGATAGAAAACGTCGCCGGGATAGGCTTCGCGGCCCGGAGGACGACGCAACAACAGCGACACCTGACGATAGGCGACCGCCTGCTTCGACAGGTCGTCATAGATGATCAGTGCGTCTTCACCGTTGTCACGGAAGTACTCACCCATGGAGCAGCCTGAATACGGCGCGATGAACTGCATGGCCGCCGATTCCGACGCGGTGGCGGCAACGACGATGGTATGCGCCAGCGCACCGTACTCTTCGAGCTTGCGCACCACGTTGGCGACCGAAGAGGCCTTCTGGCCAATCGCCACGTAGATGCACTTAACACCGCTGCCCTTCTGATTGATGATTGCGTCGATGGCCAACGCGGTCTTGCCGGTCTGACGGTCACCGATGATCAGTTCGCGCTGCCCGCGACCGACCGGAATCATGGCATCCACCGACTTGTATCCAGTCTGCACCGGTTGATCGACCGACTTACGCCAGATCACGCCGGGCGCGACTTTTTCGATCGGTGAACTCTCGGTGGCATTCAGCGGGCCCTTGCCGTCGATGGGATTGCCGAGTGCATCGACGACTCGCCCCAACAGAGCCTCGCCGACCGGCACTTCAAGAATGCGACCGGTGGTTTTGACCGTGTTGCCTTCGCGCAAGTGTTCGTAGTCACCGAGGACCACGGCACCCACCGAGTCACGCTCCAGATTGAGCGCGAGCGCATACGTGTCGCCCGGCATTTCAATCATTTCGCCGGCCATGACGTCGACCAGGCCATGAATGCGCACGATGCCGTCGGCAACCGAAGTGATCGTGCCTTCATTGCGCGCCTCAGCGGCAAGCTTGACCTTTTCGATGCGGCCTTTGATCAGTTCGCTGATTTCAGAAGGGTTGAGCTGACTCTGCATGGGAATGTCCCTGAGATTTTGAATTCGTGAAATGGGCCGTATCGGGTTCGCGGTTCACCGGCGCGCTCTGCACAAGCGACAGCCCGGTTGTCACCACGCGCCATGGATACGCGTGCGCCATCGGACTCTCACCCGATGGTCGGCACGTCCTTGCGCCTGGGAGGCTGCGCCTCCCGTGGTTCATCGACGCGAGCTCAGTGACTGAGCGCGCGCTGCATCCGCTGAAGCTTGCCGCGTACCGAGCCATCGATTACCAGATCGCCCGCATCAATGATGGCTCCACCGATCAGTGCGGCATCGACCTGTTGTTGCATGACAACGTCGGTCCCGAACCGTCGGCGAAGGGCATCCAGCAAGGCGGCGGTATCGTTGGCGTCCATCGCTGTCGCCGAGGTCACTGTCACTCTGACAGTTTTTTCCGCCTCGGCGCGCAAGCCCTCGAACTGGGCGGCAATTTCGGGAAGCAATGCCAGGCGACGGTTGTCGGCCAAGACCGCCAGAAAACGCAGCTGTTCGTCAGTGCACTCCGGCGCGGCAAGCACGCCTACCAGCTCCTCAGCAGCAAGGCGCGGGTGGCCAATCAATTGCACCACGCGTGGATCCAGCGCCGCTGCAGCACTGAACTGCAGTGACTTGGACCACGCCGCGAATGCAGAAGACTGCGAAGCCAGCGCGAAGGCTGCGCGAGCGTAGGGCCGTGCAAAAGTGGCGACGTTGCTCATGCTCAGATCTCGGCCGCCAGATCAGCCAGCAGAGCCTTATGGGCATTGCCATCGATTTCGCGACGCAACACCTTCTCGGCACCGCTCACTGCCAGCGCAGAAATCTGTTGACGCAGTTCCTCGCGGGCGCGATGGGCAGCGGCGGCGATTTCCGCCTCGGCAGCAGCACGCTGACGCTCGGCCTCAGCCACGGCATCTTCCTTGGCTTTGTCGACGATCTGATTGGCACGCGCATGCGCCTGCTCGATGATCTCGTTGGCCTTGCCACGAGCATCCTTGAGCAGATCGGTGATGCGCGACTCTGCCTGAGCCAGGTCCTTGTGGCTGCGATCCGCCGCCGCCAGACCCTCGGCAATTTTCTTCTGCCGTTCTTCAATGGCCGTCGTCAACGGCGGCCAGATAAACTTCATCGTGAACCAGATGAGTATCGCGAACGACAGCATCTGGCCGAAGAAGGTCATGTTGATATCCATGACAGCTCCTGTGTCTAGTGCATGAGGCGGGCAGCAGCGATACCACCCGCCGGCATCACGACTCTCGCGAGTCGCGCAAGCCTCAGATTAGGCCAGCTTCGACAGCAGCGGGTTGGCGACGCCGAAGAACAGCGCAACCGCCAGACCGATAATGAAAGCCGCGTCGATCAGACCAGCCAACAGGAACATGCGACCCTGAAGCATCGGCACCAACTCAGGCTGACGAGCAGCAGACTCAAGGAACTTGGAGCCCATGATGGCGATACCAAGGCAGGCACCCAGCGCACCGAGACCGATGATGATGCCGATGGCGATGGCGGTGAGGCCCTGAACTTGAGCGATGAATTCCATGGTGAATCTCCTGCAACGTTTGAAAGGTGAAATGAAAAACGGAAAACCGCAGTGACAGCGTGCTTCGAAGTTACCTCAGTGGCCCTCACGGGCACCGGCGATATACACCACCGTCAGCACCATGAAGATGAAGGCCTGCAACAGAATGATCAGGATGTGGAAGATGCCCCACGCCGCATTGAACAGCACGCCGGGAGCGAATGTCACACCGCTGGCAAGCAGGCCGGCAATCAGCATGAACACCAACTCGCCGCCATACATGTTGCCGAACAGTCGCATCGCCAGCGAAATGGGCTTCACCAGCCACTCGATGATGTTCATGATCAGGTTGATCGGCGCCAGCACGACCGCCATGCCGCCATGTGCATGGAACGGCGCAGTCAGCAATTCCTTGCCGAAGCCAAAACCGCCCTTCGCGGCCAACGCGTGACCGATCAGGATGAAAAACACGGTCACGGACAGCCCGAGGGTCGTATTGAGATCGGCGGTTGGCACCACGCGCATATAGAAGTGGTGTGCAGCCTCTTCGCCAGCCACCATGGACACCACCCAGCCGGGCAGATCCAATGGCAGCAGGTCCATGGTGTTCATGAAGACCACCCACATGAAGATCGTCAGCGCCAACGGCGCTACGGATCGGCGGTCGCCATGAAAGCTGTCTTTTACTTGGGTGTCGATGAACTCGACCACCATCTCCACAAAGGCCTGCATTTTGCCCGGCACACCGGAGGTCGCACGCCGCGCCACCGACCAGAACCAAAACAGGAAGACCAAGCCCAGCACCAAGCTGACCGCCCAACTATCCCAATTGAACAAGCCGAGCTTGCCATCGACCAGACCTGTATCAATCTGTCCATGATGCAAGTGATGGGTGATGTATTCGTTCAAACCACCCGAGGCGGATTCAGCTTCCACGCTCATCCAGGACACCATCAAGATTTAAGACCAATAACTAAGGGGAGCGTGATCAGTCCGGCGCACAGCCCTGCCAGAACAGGCAGAGGCGGCAGCTCGAGGCGCGCGAATGCGAGATACATTGCGACACCGATCAGCACCCACTTGATAAGCAATGCACTCGCCAAACGAACCAGAACAGATCCAGCCGCCTGAACACCCCCTGCGGTTGCCCGCCAAGCCATGATCGCCGAGCCGAGCGCGATCACTAGCCCACCGAACAATGCGCCCATCGCCTCTTGACCACCTTGAATCAGGAAGGCCGCCGCTACACAGATCGCAACCACGCCTTGAAAGGCAGCGAGTCGATAGCCGGAGCGTCGGCCGGTTTCCACAGGATTCATGGCAACGGAACCGATCAGGTTTCTAGATGCAGGACACACAGAGTGTCCTCGAAAGCCTGCGAAGTATAGCCAGCCCGTTATATCAGTAGCAACTTGAGACATAGGAGACTTTGGTCTCCCGCCCCCTGTCAGCATGCGGAAGCGTACGGCCCTCCGTCGGACCAGGAGCCTGCAGTCAAGATGCCGGAAGGTGCAACTGAACCGACAAGCCACCACCTTCACGATTGTGCAGACGGATCTCGCCGCCATGCGCTTCCACGATTTCACGAGTAAGCGCGAGTCCAAGCCCGGTACCACTGCGTTTGGTCGAGTAGAAGGGGAGCAAGGCCTGCGCCAGGACGCTGTCTGACATGCCCGTGCCGCGATCCAGCACTTCCAGCTGCCAACGGGAACCGGTTCGTGCCAGTCGAAGTTCAACTTCCTCTGCCGACGTTCCGGACTCATGCGCGTTGCGCAGCAGGTTCAACAGCGCTTGTTCCATCTGCGCAGGATCAACACGGACCTCGCCGTCGAGTGGGCATTCGCAGTGAAACAACACCTCGGCCTGAATTCTGCGCAGCAAATCGGACCAGCGAATCTTCTGCAACCTTGGGGCCGGCAGGCGCGCGAAGGTGGCGTAGCCCTGAATGAAGCCATCCAGGTGGTGCGCTCGCTCTTCGATGGTTTCCAATACCGTGTCAAGGCGCTCACTTTGTCCACGCCGCAACAGTTCTTTGCCGGAATGCGCGAGCGAAGCAATCGGCGCAAGCGAGTTGTTGATTTCGTGACTGATGACGCGAATCACTTTCTTCCATGCCTGCACCTCCGCACGCCGAAGCTCAGCCGTCAATTGGCGCATCAGCAGCAATCGATGCGCGCGACCATTGAGACGGAATTCACGCTGCAGCACCTGCCAAGTCACCTCCTCCTGACCATCGACGAGACTGCAGACGCCATCCTGTTGGGCCTCGATCAGTTCACGCAGTGCGGCTGGCTGCGCTGGCAGCAAGTTCCCGAGGGAATCACCCTCCAGCCGGCGACCTGCGTTCAACTGGGCACGTGCAGCCAGATTGGCATGGACCACGTAGCCCGACGGATCAAGCAAGAGCATCGACACTGGCGTATGTTGCACCATCGTGTCCAACAGCAGTTCGCGTTGAACCAGATGCAGGCGCTGCTCGCGCAATACGCGTCCCAACTCGTTGTGAGCATCAATCAACTCGCCCAGCGCGCCGTCTTGGGTTCGGGCGATACCAATACTGAAATCACCATCGCGGTAGCTGGACACAAGGCCGGACAGAGCGCGAAACGTGGCGTGCCACGGTTTCAGGAAGTAGCCCGCGCTGGCGACGGCAATCACCAGGGTCAACAGCGCCACGAGCGCGCTGCCAAACTCCCAATCGAGCACCGCTTGCGCACCCGCGTGCAAACCCGCGCCGAGCAGGCCGGCAACCCAGAGGGCCAGAATCAGTCGCGCCTCAGCGCCTAGTCGGCGCGTGCGCGAGCGCTTCATTGGCGCGCGATTCCAAACCGTTCCATGCGCCGGTACAAGGCTTGGCGACTGAGCCCAAGCTCGCTCGCGGCCTGCGCCAACACGCCACCTGCGCGAGCAATCGCCGCCTGAATCGCTTCTCGATCCGGTTCCCCTTCCGTGCCGTCATGAACGCGAGGCCTATGACTTACCGGCAAGCCCAACGCCGCCACAGGGATTTCCATCTGCGGCGTCAGCAAGCGCGCACGCAGCATGACGTTCTTCAGCTCGCGGACGTTGCCCGGCCAGTCGTGCTGCTGCAGGGCATCGCGCGCTTCACGGGATAGACGACGCTCGCCAGTCAGAAAGTGTTCTGCGAGCGGCAGAATGTCATCGGGCCGCTCAACCAGGGCGGGAACGCGGAGTTCAATGACATTGAGCCGGTAGTAGAGGTCTTCCCGAAACTGACCGTTACGGATCATCGACGGCAGATCCGCGTTGGTGGCCGAGATTACGCGCACCTTGACCAGCCGCTCGCGATTGCTGCCCAGACGCTCGAATCGCCCCGTCTCCAGGACGCGCAACAGTTTCATCTGTCCGGATGGCGGCAGGTTGCCAATCTCGTCCAGAAACAAGGTCCCGCCATCCGCTGCCTCGAACTTTCCCTCGCGCGTCTTGTTGGCACCTGTGTATGCCCCCGCTTCGGCACCGAACAGTTCGGCCTCGATCAACTCACCCGGAATCGCGCCGCAGTTGAGCGTGACAAATGGCCCCTTCGCCACATTCGAGTTGGCCTGCAGGATCTCCGCGAACTTCTCTTTACCGACGCCGTTCGCGCCTGTGATCAGCACGGACACGTCCGACTTCGCGACCTGCGCGACCAGTCGCAACACCGCCTCGGTCGCTCGATCCGCCCAAATCAGACCACGAGTATCAAGATCCGCTTGCAAGGATTCACGCGCTCGCTTGCGTTGGCGGGTTTCATGCGCCAAGGCACGATTGGCCTCACCCAACTCCAACAGGTTCTTGACCGTCGCCAGCAGCCGCTGGTCATCCCAAGGCTTCGCCAGGTAGTCCGCAGCGCCCGCCTTGACCAGACTGACCGCGGTATCCAGATGCGTCCAGGCAGTCAGCAGGATGACCGGCAAGTCAGGATGCTCCGCGCGGATGGCACGAAACAGGTCCTCGCCTTCGGCTCCCGAAGTCGTGTCAGCACTGAAGTTCATGTCCTGGATCACCAGATCAATCGCCCCGGCGCGAAGCAGGTCCAGGCCTTCCTGCGGCGTACTCGCATGCAAGGCATCCAGATCGTGCAAGGACAAGAGCAGCTCCAATGCCCTTGCAACGGCGGGATTGTCATCAATGATCAGAACCGTCGACATGCAAGCATTCTCACACGCTGCGCGTTGCGACAGCCGGCGCGATGCGCGCGGCTCGCCAAGCCGGACCAAAGGCCGCTCCCAAACCGAGCACCCAGAGCAACAGCGCCCCAAACAGCACATGTGACAACGGCAGACGTGCCGCGTCGATGGCATGGATCAGCCACTGATTCAAGGCCAATGCCATTCCCGTTCCCGTCGCGACCCCGGCCGTGGTCACCAGAAAATTCTCGACCAGGAAGTAGCGCAGGATGTCACTCTGTCGCGCTCCAATGGCGCGACGAATTCCAATCTGCTTGCGCCGCTGATTCACCCATAGCGACGCCATGCCGACAATCCCCGATGCAGTGACGAGCAGCAGCAAGCCCATGACCGACAACAGCAGCCAGGCCATGGCGTGATGGGTGCGGTAGCGATTGGCCCGCGCTTCCGTCAGCGTGGTCGTCCCAAGGTGAACTCGTCCGTCCATGGCCTTGCCCAGTGCGGCTTCCACATCGCTTTGCACGCGCGCTTGCTGTCCAGGCTCACTGCGTACCATGAAGGCGGCGCTGGCCACGAGTTGTCGCATCGGTACGATCATACTTACCTCGCCACGCCGCTCCAGTTGCGCCCAAGGCGATTGCAGGCGCTCGACAATGCCCACCACTTCAAATTGCGAGTCACCGAGAAAGGCCGTCTTACCCACGTACTCACTCTCGTCCGGGAACAACTGTTCCGCCAGTGCTCGGGTCAGAATCGCAGACTTCGGCTCGATGTTGGCGATCGACGGCTCGACGATCTGAACCTCGTCAGGCCGGAAATCGCGCCCTTGCACCAGTTCCAGCCCCAGCGCATCGATCAGGCTTTCCGAAGTGAAGTAGAACGCGGTGTTGAAGGTTTCTTCGCGCTCCGCATCCTGATGACGACTGACACTCAGATTCCAACCGGACTGGGTGAGCGGCGCCATGTTCGCGGTCGCGACGCTGCGCACGCCCGGAATGGCGCGAATCAGCGCCAAGTCGCGGTCCAGCATTGCTGGAATATCCACGCCCTCGCGAAATGCGTACCAACGCGTGAAGAACACGTTCTCCTCATCGGTGCCCGTCGGTCTCGCCGCCACAGCGAGTCGGTCCTGAACCACGTAACTCGCATTGCTGAGGATCGCCAACGTCAGCGCGACTTGCAGGGCGATCAGAACGGCGCCGGTCTTGCTTCGAAGCAAGGCCGAAAAAATAGGCCGGATTTCCATGCTCACCTCACTGGGTTTTCAGTTGAATAGCGGGTAGCGTCTGGCAGGCACGCCAGGTTGGCAGGAGTCCCGCAAGAAGCGCTGCACCAACCGCAGCGCACAGCGTCAACAACAGCATCGTTGCGTCCATGTGGGCGACCGCTGCCACCTCCTCCGACTGCCGCGCAATAAGCGCCAATCCCGCGAAGGTCAGCGCCACGCCCAAAACCCCGCCGGCCAGTCCAATAACACCCGCCTGCACCAGGTATTGCTGGAACAACTGTCGCCGTGTGGCACCCAGCGCCCTCCGGACTCCAATCTCACCAGCATGCCCACTGAACTTGGCCATCAGCAATCCGATGGTGTTGACAATGCAAACCAGCAGGAATCCCGTCGCCAGCAAGGTCTGGAGAATAGTGTCATCACCCAGCACGCGTTGCGCTCGCATCCACTCCTGAACATTGAGCAGCCGTGAGCGTTCACCGACAGGAAGGCGACCAAGTGATTTCTGCGTCTCGATGTAGGCACCAAGCCTTTGCCTGAAAGCATCGCGCTCTGCTGCGCTCTTCAGTTCAACCCAGTACTGCATGAAGACGCATTCCGAGTTCAACAGGCCGTTGAAGCCGGGTTCAGGGCCTTCTCCCGAGCAATTCACGTTGCCATTGGGATCAAGCTCGTTGACGAGTGCATTCTGCAACGGCACGAATACATCGTCGGTTTCTCCGAAGCGGTTCGATCCACCCACCAACCAGTAGTATTTTGGTAGTGGTTGCCATGCATCGAGTACACCAACGATGGTCCGATCTCTACCCATGACACGAAGTGTCTTTCCGGTCGGGTCGGTTTCCCCAAAAAGGCGTCGTGAGAAGGCATCCGAGAGCACCACTTCGTCTGCACCCCGCGTGTCGGCTTCCGCCGACCAGCCTCCGCCAAATCGGAATGGCACTTCAAACATGGCGAAGAAATCGCGGGTCACCGCCATCCCACTGACCAGTTGATTGCTGCCGTCCTGCAGCTCGGTAACGCCGCCAACGGCATACATGGCGCTGCGCCTTAGCCCATCACCTGCGCGCAAGAGTTCCTTGGCATCCAGCCAAGAAAGATGATCTGCCGGATCCTCGCCTTCTTCGGTATCTGCCGGATAGTTGTCGACCTGAACAACGAACAGACGCTCACTCTTGTGCGGAATCGGGTCGCCAGACATCGCGCGCAGCACGGTCAATGTGGACATGGATGCCGCCACGCCAACTGCCAGGGTCATCACCATCAGGGTTGTCAGGACTGGATTGCGACGCAAGCTGCGCAGGCCGAGATTGAAGTAATACGAAAACATCGATACACCTCAACCTGCGACCGAAGGCGAGTCGTCCACTCGCGAGATGTGCAGGGCATGCCCCAGTGCACCGCGCTCCAGATCGCTGACCGAGCCATCCACGATGTGGACGTTGCGCTGCGCGCGCGCGGCCAGTTCCGGGTCGTGCGTCACCATGATGATGGTGGTGCCCTCGGCATTGATCTGCTCCAGCAGCTCCATCACGCCGCGTGCCATCTGCGAATCCAGATTGCCGGTCGGCTCGTCGGCAAGCAGCAGGCGGGGCGATCCAGCCAGCGCACGGGCAATGGCGACGCGCTGCTGCTGCCCACCCGACAGTTCGGCAGGATAGTGACGTTGCCGCGAACCCAGGCCGACCTTGCCGAGAGCGTCTTCGATCCGACGGCGGCGCTCTGCCGCCGGATAACCGCGATAGCGCAAAGGCACATCCACGTTGTCGAACAGGTTCAAATCCGGAATCAGATTGAAGCCCTGAAAAATGAAACCGAGCTTCTCGTTGCGCAGACGGGATCGTTGGTCATCATTCAATCCGCGCACACTGACGCCATCCAACAGATAGTCGCCCTCGCTGAACTCCTCCAGCAATCCGGCGATGTTGAGGAAGGTCGTCTTGCCTGATCCCGACGGGCCAGTGACCGCAACGAATTCGCCTTCCTTGACCTCGATATCGAACCCGCGCAGGGCATGAGTTTCGATCATGTGGGTGCGGTAGATCTTGCTGAGTTGTCGCATCGAAAGCATGTTCAAGCCTCGCTTTGAGGAAAAAGAGAAACCGAGTCACTCAGCGCAAACGCACGCGCTCGGCATCGGAAAAGAGATCGATCCCGGCAATCACCACACGATCACCGGCCTGCAGGCCATCCAGCACTTCAACCGCCGTGGTACTGCTGACGCCCAGTTGGACGGTGCGCTTGGCGGCCACACCCTCGTTGACCACCCAAGCCGTTCGCCCACCGTCGACTTCCATGAATGGCCCACGGGCGAGCATCAGGACGTCGTCACGCGTCTCGAACTGCAGGCGCCCATTCACGCGCTGGTTCTGTCGCAA
>Ga0075163_10003677_pt1 | contig 20616 bp, 10 predicted proteins | sample JI1023141ADNA_FD_71478 | JGI IMG/M metagenome (GOLD analysis project Ga0075163, IMG submission 71478) | Wastewater effluent complex algal communities from Wisconsin, to seasonally profile nutrient transformation and Carbon sequestration -... | ecosystem: Engineered > WWTP > Effluent > Algae... | reverse complement strand
CACTATATCCCGTATGTGGTGGAAACCTCCGTCGGTTGCGACCGGATGTTCCTTTCCGTGCTTTCCAACGCGCTCATCGAGGAAACCGTGCCCGATGCGCAGGGCGAGGACAGCACCCGCACCGTTTTAAAAATTGCGCCCGCACTGGCGCCGGTGAAATGTGCCGTGCTGCCGCTGGTGCGCAACAAGGAAGAACTGGTGGAAAAAGCCCGCGGTGTTTTTGATAAGTTAAAGTTCCACTTCCTCTGTCAGTACGACGACAAGGACGCTGTGGGCCGCCGCTACCGCCGCCAGGATGCAATCGGCACGCCGTATTGCGTGACCATCGACTTCGAAACCCTCGAAAACGACACCGTGACCATCCGCGAACGCGACTCCATGCAGCAGGAACGCGTGCACATCAGCGAGGTGGCGCGTATCGTGACGGAACGGACCGATATGCGGAAATTGCTGGAGCAGATTGCGTGAATACGGTCAAATAATAGGGTTGTTTTAAAATTATTTAACAGGTTTGTCGGCTATCCGGCAAACCTTTTTAGTGTTAAAAACGCTGAAAAATTTCCACGTTCGGCGAAAACGCTAACTTTACGCCGGTTTCTTTATCTCATGATTTAAATCGAAGCACCCCCCCGCCAGTCTTCCCGGGCGCCGAGATTATTCCTCCTTCGTATTTAGTCTATCGTTGTCACCTGCGTGGTAAGCAGGTGGTGCAATCACTTCATTGGTACAACATTTGCAACTGTACTCATGAAAACCGGCCATGAAGGGCTTAAAGAAGTCTTTACTTTTTGCCGCAACGCATACCAAATCCAAAATTCAGCGACTGTGAATACATCAGCCACACGCCCGCGTTTCATCCTTTTGTTAGCAATCCTGCTTCCGGTTTTTGCCGCGAATGCGCAGGATATTCACTTCTCCCAGTTCAGTAATTCGCCCCTCAACCTCAGCCCCGGCCTCGCCGGCGTGTTTGGCGGCGACATGCGCTTTGTGGGCAACTACCGCAACCAATGGCGCAGCGTACCGGTGCCGTACACCACTTTTTCCGGCAGTTTCGAAAACAAGGTGTACTGGACCAAGGGCCGTTACGACCGCTACCTGACCGGATCGCTCCTGCTCAACTACGACAAACAAGGAAGCATCGCCCTCACTTCCCTGCAAATCGGCATCCCCATCGGGGTCACTTTACCCGTTGCGAGGAATGTTTACCTCACGGGCGCCGTCACGCCGACTTTCGGCCAGCGCGCTTTCGATACCAATCGCCTGACTTTTGATGCGCAATGGGTGGATTGTATTTTCGATCCGGCGGCCGATATGCGGGAAGACCAGTTGTTTCAAAGCACCAACCTGAAATATTTCGACCTGAGCGCCGGCGTGAACGTCCGCATTCAGTCGGAAGCAAAACGTACGCGCCTCGATGTGGGCGGCGGCATGCACCACATCAACCGGCCCAATCACGATTTCTGGTCTTCCAACCTGACCGACCCGGGCAACGTGCGGCTTTACAGCAAAATATCGCTCTACGCCATGGGCGTGCTTCAGTTGTCGGGCAATTTTGATCTGGTTGGACAGGGGCTTTATCAAAGACAAGGCGGGTATGAAGAAATCGTGTACGGCGCAGGTTTGCGCATGATGCTGAGCCAGCGCGCCTACCGCGAACTGGCGCTTCAGGTCGGTGCGGATTTCCGCCACCGCTACCAGGATGCGCTGCTGCCCCACGTGGAAGTGCTCTGGCGCACCTGGACGCTCGGTTTCACCTACGACATGAACCTGTTGTCGGATGTAAAAGACCTGACCAACCAGCGCGGCGGCCCCGAAGTGGCGCTCATCTACCGCATTTACAAAGTCAAACCGGTGAAATTCAAGTCTTGCCCCATTATTTGAACCGAAAGGGTGGCCGTCTCATCAGTCATCCGGAGTTATTAATTGTCCTTTTTTATTTGCTAATCCTCCCTCCCGGGAAACTCGAACAGCAATAGTAATCCCCCTTTCGGAAATACTTAATCACGCCATTCATGAAGGCAACGCAATCAGTTTTTTTCTCTATATTTCTGCTTTTTGCCGTACAGTCGGCTCAAAGCCAGAGTGGCATTTCGGATAAAATCAACGCCGACCCCGAACGCGCCCAGTCGGTGAATTCACTGGAACGTGATGCCGAAAAAGCGGTAGCCAACGGGGACGACTATACTGCCATGGTGTACTATCGCCGGGCATTGGAATACGACAGCCTGCGCATGCCGGCCCTGGAAAAATACGGAGACGCAGCCATGCGCTTTTCTGCCTACGAGCAGGCCGAAATGGCTTACGGCCGTTTGGTCAACAATAAACTGACGACGGCAGACGGGATGCAACTGGTGAAACTGGCCGAAGCAAAATTCCACCTTGGCAAATACAAGGAAGCCAAGGAGCTTTACCGCCGCTTCCTGTACATCGAAACACCCGTAGGCATCACCCAGGAAGTGCTGGAAAATGCCCAGACCGGTCTCGAAAATTGTGACTGGGCATTCGCGATTGCCGAAAGTTCGGACCTCCAGGCGCCGCTCGACACCTTGAAGGAAGTCAATACGATCTACGCCGATTTTGCACCCTATCCCAAAAACGGCAACATATATTATTCGTCGGCGCGCTTCCTTTTTGAAAAAGACAAAAGATATCCGAAACGCCGGCTCGCCAAAACACTTGCGGCCCACCTGGCGCCGGGAGCCGACACCCTGCATTCGGAAATGGCCGATTTCAACGAAGAAAACAGGCATACGACGAACGTCACTTTCAACGACAAGCAGGACGTGATGTACTACACGATCTGCGACTACATCGGCAAAACCTCCAAGATCCGTTGTGATATTTACACGAGGAAAATGACCGGTGGGGTATGGGGAGCGCCTGTAAAATTGCCGCCACACATCAATCACCCCGACTCCACCAACACCGAGCCGAGCGTGGGCCGCGCACCGGGCGACAGCACCGATGTTTTGTATTTCGTGAGCAATCGGCCGGGCGGTAAAGGCCAGCGAGACATCTGGTACAGCCGGGTCAACGGTGACCAGTTCGGCCAGCCGGTCAACCTCTCCATCAACACCAAGGAAAACGACATCACGCCCTTCTACCACAGCGGTACCGGAATGCTTTATTTCAGTACCGACGGACTGCCTACGGTGGGCGGTTTCGATATTTACCGGGTGAAGGGCCACGATGATATTTGGGACGAACCCGTACACATGGGCATGCCCATCAACTCGTCGGCCAACGACGCCTATTTTGCCGTCTCCAAAAATGGCAAAACGGCCTACCTCGCTTCCAACCGCAAAGGCTCCACTACCTTTAAAGTGGAGGACAAGGGCGAAATTCCCGGCGAACAGGCCTGCTGCTATGATATTTTCCGCGCATCCATCGAAAAGCCGGTGATGATCGCCGTGACCTTCCACAAAGTGACCCGCGACTCGCTGCCCAAAACCACCATGCAACTGGTGGAATTTTCGGCCAAGGGTGTGGCCGTGGAAGAGCGCAAAGTGGAAGTGGACGGTTCCTTTTTCGGATTCGACCTCCAGCCGCGGCGTTCGTACATGATCATTGCTTCCAAACCCCGCTTCACTTCGGACACGGTGCGGTTCAACACGCCGCCGACGATCTGGAAGGACACGCTGGTGGAGCGATTGTACCTGGCGCCGGCGCACCCGCAACTCATCGTTACGATATACGACAAGGTGACCGGCGAACCCATTCCGGGCGCTACGGTGCGCTTCAGAACCCTGGGCCGCCAACTGGAAAACGGCAACTACGTCACGGGCAAGGGCGGCGAACCGCTGGACCAGCAGGTGCGCACCAATGCCGAGACCAACCGCTTCGACTATCCCATCGAATTCGACCACAAATACGCGGCAATGGCGCACAAACCGGGATATACGCCCGACTCTACCAGCGATATTTCCACGCTGAACATGAGCGACGCCATCACCATCGAACGCAAACTTTACCTGACCAAGGGGGTGATTTTTACTGCCCACACCCTGAACGCCGTCACCCGCGATACACTGTATGAAGTGACCTACCGCCTGTCGGAGATCGAGGGCGGCGACCGCAAGGAGCAATTTGTGAATCCGCGCGGCGTCAAATACTACGAAACGCTGGTGAATTACGACCGCCAGTTCCAACTCATTGCTTCCAAGGACGGCTACACGAGCGATACGGTGCGTTTTACTACGAAAGACCTGCCGCCGACGCAGGCCTTCCATCGCATCGAACGCGAACTGCGCCTGCGCCCGCTTTCGTTGCAGGCCTATCTGCCCATTCGCCTGTTCTTCGACAACGACGAGCCCGACAAACGTTCGACCAAGACGACTACTGACAAGGAATACCGCCCGACTTACCAGGCGTTTTACCGCCGCTTGCCCGAATTTTTGGAAAAATACGCCGAAGGTCTGGACGGAGCAGCCAAACAAACGGCTCAGGACTCCATCATGGCGTTCTTTGAAAAAGAAGTGCGTGGCGGCTGGGAAAAACTCTTCTTCTTCAGTGAGGACCTGGGTAAAATGATGGAACGCGGCGATTATATCGTGCTTACGCTCCGGGGCTTTGCCTCGCCACGCGCCGCCGCACAATACAACATGAGCCTGACGGCCCGCCGGGTAGCATCGGTGCGCAATCACTTCCTCAAACACGACGGCGGCATCTACAAAAAATTTGTGGACAACGGCCAGATCGTGATCAAACTCGAACCCAACGGCGAAAATCTCGCCCCCAAGGATATCAGTGATGACCCCAAGGACCTGCGCAGATCCATCTACGACCCGCGTGCTTCCCGCGAACGCCGTCTCGAAATCATCGGGGTGGAGGTGAAACGGGGTACAAACGGGATTTGAAGAGGTTGAAGGGGTTGAAAGTTGAAAGGGTTGAAGGGGTTGAAAGTTGAAAGGGTTGAAGAGGTTGAAAGTTGAAGGGTTGAAGAGGTTGAAAGTTGAAGAGGTTGAAGGGGTTGAAAGGTTGAGGCTGGGCTGGAGGGGAGACCTCACAGGTAGATTCCGAATTTGCGCCACAGTAATTAGATTGGTTTTCCAATACAAAGAGGGCGTCTCAAAAGGTTGACAGGGGTTTATAAAAATTTGTCAGGTTGATATTTTGATCCGAAAAGGGTGTGAATTTGCCCATTTTCTCATCAAAATATCAACTTTTATAAACCCTTCTCAACTTTATCAACCTTTTGAGCCAACCTCTTTTAGATCAGGATTTTTAACACACCCATTTCCGCACAACCCTTCAACTTTCAACCCTGTAACCCTTCAACCCTTTCAACCTTCAACCCTTTCAACCTTCAATCCCTTCAACTTTCAACCCCTTCAACCTTCAACCCTTTCCACCCTAATCCCCCCCCATTACCGCCACAACGAACCTTAGTTTACTCCCCCGTAATCTCCCGCCCGGCAAACCGTATGAATAACCATGAACAAGTTAATGGGAGTCGCTTTAGTGGCGTGCTCTTTTGTGCTGCCGGCAGGGAGAGCCGTAGCGCAAACACCCCGCGCATTTGAAAACGCTGCTGACAATGCCATGGAGGCAAAAGACTACTACGCCGCCATGCAATACTTTGGAAAAGTCCTTGAAATGGAGCCAACTCGCTTCGATGTATCGTACCGCTATGCGGATGCTGCCCGCCAGTTTGGCGCTTACGGGCAAGCCGAGTTATTGCTCCAACAAACGCTGGATGCCGATAAAAACGGCAAATTTCCCGACGCGCCTTTCCGGCTGGCCAACATCAAAAAATACCTCGGAAAATACGACGAAGCCATCCGGCTTTATCGTCGCTTCACCGCTTCCGCGGCTATCGGCTCACCTTTGCGCAAGGAGGCCGAACAGGACATCGAGCAATGCACCTGGGCGCTCGAACAACTCCTGAATCCCGACATCAGCATACAAACCGAACGCCTTCCCGATGAAACGCCCAATACCGGGCAATCCGATTTTGCGGCTTCGCTGCAAGGCAATACGCTGGTTTATTCCTCTTTCCGCGAAATAGAATGGGGTGATAAAAACTACCCCCGGCGCCCCATTGCCAAAGTGATGGAGTCGCGCGACGGCACCGACGGCGTGCCAGCCACTTTCAACGATTCCAAACGGCATACCGCGAACACTGCATTCAGCCCCGATGGCAAAGTCCTGATTTTCAACAAGTGCGACTATGTGGACGTCGGTGCTATTTCCTGCGAATTGTATTTCGCCACGGCCACTGCTGCCGGCTGGTCGGAACCGGTGCAACTGCCGGCGACGATCAATGTGCCGGGCTTTACCACCACGCAACCCAACATCCGGGTCACCGAAAACGGTTATTACGAACTGTTTTATGTCAGCAACCGCCCCGGCGGCAAGGGTGGGCTTGATCTCTGGAAAGTCATGTTTTCCAGCGTGGGCAATTTTGGCAAACCCGAAAACCTTTCGGCCCTGAACACACTGCGCGACGAGGTGACGCCGTTTTTTACGGAGCAGGACAAAACCCTCTATTTCAGTACTACCGGCCGGCCCAGTGTCGGCGGATACGATATTTATAAATCCGTGTGGAACAACAACGCCTGGGAAGAACCCGAACACCTGGACGTGCCGCTCAACAGCAGCTACGACGACCTGTATTTTGCCCTGCAAAATGACGGAACGGCGCTGTTTACCTCCAATCGCGAGGAATCGGCGACTGTCGCCGGCGACGCCTGCTGTTTTGATATTTTCAAGGCCACCTACCTTCCCATCGATCTGAAAACGCTGGCATTTGCCCGGCCCGATGAAGATCCGCTGGCAGGCGTGGTATTTACGCTCACGGAAGTGCCCGCAGCAGCGCCCGCGGCCACCCGTTTTTCGGGAGAAAAAAACGAGGCGGATTTTTCCATTCGCCGACGCGAAAAATACATGGTGGTGGCGCAAAAGGAGTTTTACAGTTCCGATACCGCCTGGCTTTCCACCAATACCCTGCCGGCCGACCGCAAATTTCTGGAGCGGTTATTCCTGACTCCACAAATCGGACTGGCAGTAAAAACCTACCATGAGTGGACCAAAGAACCCCTGTTCGATGTATTGGTCCGCATCTATGAGACGCCGGGCGTGGCCTCCAGCCAGGCAAAAACCGGCGCCGGCAGCAACGAATCGAAATTGGAAGTCGGGGGCTTGCGCATGTTCACCGTGATCGCCGAAAAGCAGGGCTATCTGCCCGACACCGTGCTTGTCACGGCCGAAGAATTGAAAGCCGTCAAGGCTGGCACAACGCTGTACAGGAGCCTGTTTCTCAGTCCCGCCAGCATGAGCGCCTACCTGCCGATTTCCCTGTATTTCGACAATGACCAGCCCGATCCGCGCACCCTTTACACCACTACTTCGCAAACCTACGGACAAACCGTGGAGCGCTTTTTGAACCGAAAGGAGGAATTTGTTGCCAAATATGCGGCGAATTTGCAGGGAGTTGAAAAGCAGGAGGCCGAAAAACAATTGGGCAAATTTTTTGATGAAGAAGTGCTGACCGGTTACGTCAAACTCGAAGCCTTTGCCGGCAATCTCGGCTTGTTCCTGAAAGGCGGCTCGAATATTGAGATAATGGTAAAAGCGTTTGCCAGCCCCCTGGCATCTTCGGATTACAACCTGGCGCTGACGCAACGCCGTATTGCCAGTGTACGTAACTATTTCCGAAAATATGACAACGGCATTTTTGAGCAATACATCCGCAACGGGCAGTTGAAAGTGAGTACGCTGCCGCTCGGAGAAAGCAGCGCTGCGCCCGGTGTAAGCGACGATGCGCGCGACAAACGCCGCTCGGTATTCAGCCTCGATGCATCGAGGGAACGCCGCGCCGAGATCATCGAAGTACGCATGTTTAAAAACTAGTTGAACGAATGCATAGGCCCCGAAAAAACCGGTTTCATTAAAACACTTCAGCCCTTTACACCCGGAAGAACCATTTCAAAACCAGAAGCACCATGAATAAGCATAATACAATGAAAATCCTTTACCGCATGAAATACGGCCTTGTTTCGGCTTTGCTGGTATTGCTGGCTGCGAATAGTGTTTCCGGCCAGATCCAGCTTTCATTTTCGACGACTCCACCTGCCTGCAACGGCTATACCAACGGTACGGCAACCGTGACGCCAACCGGTGGTAATTCGCCTTACAGTTACCTCTGGAACAACAACCAGACCGGACAAACTACCTATGGGGTCGGCGCGGGCACTGCATCAGTGACTGTAACGGACCAGGACGGCCTAACGGCCACCGGCAGTGTCGTCGTGACGCAACCGGATCCGATCACCATATTTTTTACCACCACCGGTCTGAGTTGCACGAGTGATGACGGCACTTTGACCGCCAATGCCGCCGGAGGCACCTCACCGTATGCTTATGTCTGGAGCGGCGGCGATACCACCCAAACCATTCAAATATCCAATCCCGGGACCTATTTTGTCACAGTGACGGATGCCAATGGTTGTTCAAAAATTCAGGCGCACAATGTGTATCAGGCGGCCGAGTTTTTTCCGGTTTATACCTATTTTCAGCCACTCTGTGCAGGCCAGCCCACTGGCTCGATTGATGTGATTGTGTATGGTACGAACCCGTTTTTCTCCTATACCTGGTACAACGGCGTCTCCAATCAGTCGCTGATCAATGTGGAGGCAGGCGATTACGTCCTCACCATCACCGACGGCTCCGGTTGTACCTTCGTCGATACGGCGCATCTGACCGATCAGGCTCAATTACTGGTGGATGTTGTAGCAACGGACATTCCCTGTAACTACCTGCCCAACGGCGGCGCGGTCAGTTCGATCGTGCTGGGTGGCAATGTACCTTACACTTACGTCTGGAACAACGGCAACAACAACTCCGGCCAACAGGGACTTCCCGCCGGCACCTATTCCGTAACCGTTTATGACAAATACGGCTGCACCGCTTCCGGCAGGGATACCATCGATATACCGCCACCGCTCGACGGCATAGTCACCTCGCTTTCTCCCGCCTGCGGTGGCAACAACGGCTGCATCACGGTGCAGGGCGTGGGCGGCACACCACCTTATACCTACATCTGGCCGGCCCTGGGCATTACCGGACCGACGGCCTGCGGCCTGGCGCCGGGTTCCTATTACGTCTGTATATTCGACGCCAATCACTGTCAGCATGATCTGGTGGTAGTAATGGATTCTATCAGTTCATTGGGAGTCAATCTCAATTTGACCAATGCCACCTGCCCGGGCATCGACAACGGCGCTATCGCGGCTACCGTTGATCCGCCTACCGGGGTGTACAATTACTTGTGGCAACCCCAACCTCAACCCAACAGTCCCCAAATCGACAGCCTGGCAGCAGGCACCATCGTCACCCTCACCGTGACCGATGTGAATACCGGCTGCGTTGGTACGGCCACGGATACCGTCGGCGCGGTTACCTATGTCAACCTGTTGGTTTCACAATCGCCTGTGACCTGTCCGCCTGATGTGACTGGCAATGCTTCCGTCATTGCTTCGGGCGGCACTGCGCCATATACCTATTCCTGGATTTATCCCGACAGTTCGACTGTCGGTGGACCTGGTATCGACAACCTCGGGGTCGGCATTTACACCGTTCATGTCGTGGACAACAACGGCTGTACCGCCAGCGACGCAGCAGAAATAGAGGCGCTTTCCAATCCCGTTGCCGACTACGAACAGATGGTGCTGGATTGCGCAGCAGACGGCGTCACCATCAAATTTGTGGATCAATCGTCCGATTCCACCAACAACATTGTCGCCTGGAACTGGTCGATCACCTGGAGCAATGGCAGCACAACTTCGGATGTGCAAAGCCCGCCGTCGCTGCAATTCCCCATGGACGAAACCGGTACCGTGCAACTGACGGTGACTTCGGCCCTGGGCTGTGTAGCGGTCATCGACTCCGTATTTGAAATAACAGGCGCTCCCACCGCCACTGTGAGCACACCGCCGGTCGATTGCGAAAACGACCCGGTCGGGATGTCGATCACCAACGGCGCACCGAACAATACCTATACCTGGTTGCCCACCACTGGACTGACCTTTGCCCCCGATGCTACCAACGTGGTGGCACAACCGTCCGTGACAACCGTTTATCAGCTCATCATTTCCAACGGCCTTTGCAAGGATACCCTCGAACGCACAGTCGTCCGGGTGGAGCCTATTAATCTGGCTGTGCAGGACACTTCCATCGTGACCTGCGATACTTCTGCCACTTTGCTGGCGCAAGCCAATGCTGCTGCCAATGTCAATTTTGTGTGGCTCAACAGCAACCTCGATACGCTGGGCAGCACGCCCTCCATCGATGTGGTGGCACATGGCGTCGATGTGTACACGGTGATTGCCACAGATCCTTACGGCTGTACCGAAAGCAACAATGCAACCGTGACGGGCAACAGCGTGGATTTGAATCCTTCTTTCGGCCCCGATACCCTGGCTTGTGAAAATGTGGCGCTGACGCTTTCCGTTGGCAATCTCGACCCTTCGGACAACCTGTCGTTCCAGTGGTCGGCCAACAATCCCAATGTCCAGATCAACCCGCCCGGCGGCCCTTCGGTGACGGTCACCAGTCCGGTGGGTTTGTACACATTGCTGGTAGTGGTCACCAATCAGTACGGTTGTTCCGAAACCCGCAGCCTCAATGTCACCGTCGAGTCGGCTACTTCGCTGCAAAATGCCATTTCGATCGATTTGTGCAATGCGATGGAGGTTGCATTCCAGAACAGCCTGCCGGTAAACGGCACCTGGGATTTTGGCGACAATACCACCAGCAGTTTGCCCAGCCCGACCCATACCTATGCGCAGCCGGGCATGTACCTGGTAAAATTTATTTCGCCGGACACCTGTGTCTTGCCCTATGATACCACCATTCTGGTGCTGCCCGATGCGGCAGTGCAGGCAGGAATTGCCAACAACTACGTGGATTGTTCCGGCGATGCCCAGATTCAATTCACCGACAGCCTGACGGCGCACTTTTACCCCCTGGTCAACTGGCAGTGGTCGTTTTCTTCGGGTCAGACCTCGAACGAGCAAAACCCGGTCATCACGTTCCTCCAGCAAGGTGTCCTGCTTGCCTACCTGACCGTGACGGATGCCAACGGTTGCGTCGACTCCACCTCCCTGCCGATTCAGATATCCATCGTTTCGGACTCGCTTCTCAGCCAGTTGCCTTTCTGCCCGGAAGATGCGGTGGAACTCAACCCTGATTTTGATCCGAACTATACCTACCATTGGGTGTCTGCGCCGCTTGATCCGGTGTTTGATGCCAACAACCCGAACCCCAGCGTCATGCCGGCCGTTCAAACGGTGTACACGGCTACGATTGTCAACGGTCCGTGCAGCGTGACCGATTCGATCACAGTGTCGCCCGAGGAAGCGGCGCAGGTGGAATTGCCCGACGATCAACTGGTGTGCTCCGACGATCTGATAACCATTCATACCGGCAACACCAACGGCGTCGTGTTCGTCTGGTCCGAATCGCCGACTTTCAATCCCGCGCTGCCTTTTGACGGTGATTCAGCGGTGATCGCGCCCAAGAAAAACGGCATTTACTACGTGCAGGCCATCAATGCTGCCGGCTGTTCCGTCACGGATTCGGTAAAAATCAACAATGCCGCGGTCGAAATCGATGCCGAGCCCGCCAACCGCAAAATCTGCCAGGGCGACAGCACCGAACTCACGCTGACGAACCTCGATCCGGAAGACATTCTCACGTATGTATGGACGCCTTCGCTCGACCAGATTGCCAACCCTGTAGTGGCTCCCACAGCAAGCACCTCCTACATCGCACAAGCCACCAACCAATACGGTTGTTCGGATACGATGGTGTTCAATGTGAGGGTGATCGACATGGCTGTGGTGGCCGAAGTGATCGGGAAAGATACCGTTTGCCCCGGCCAGTCCACCGAATTGCTTGCTACGGCAACCACCAACGCGACCAGTGTCAGCTATTCCTGGACGCCGGCCAATTCGCTCACCGGTGAAGAAACGGCCAATCCCACTGCGGCGCCCTCCGAAACGACGGTGTACACCGTAACGGCCGTAGCCGAGGACCTCTGCCCCGACACGGCCAGTGTAATCGTCTATTTCATGTCGGGCGAATGTGCCGAGCCGTACATTTTTGTACCCAAAGCATTCACGCCCAACAGCGACGGCAACAACGACTTTTTCATCGTGCGCGGCATGGACATCAAGGAAGTGTACTTCGTGGTGTGGAACCGCTGGGGCGAAAAAGTGTACGAAACCTCTGACCCGCAGGCTGCCGGCTGGGACGGCACTTTCAACGGCAAGGAACTCACCTCCGACTCCTATGCCTGGTCGCTCCAGGTGACTTGCGGCAACGGTGAGATTTATATCGATAAGGGGGATGTGACGCTGTTGAAATAAGCGGAATTGGAGTTTGAAAGAATGGCAAAGTGCCTGAAACAAAACAGCCCCGGCGATCTGCATTGATCGCCGGGGCTGTTGCATGTTGCTGAGATACAAATGGTTTGTCCAGGTTGGGGTTGCTTTTCTGCTGTTGACTGTCGCCTCCGCCAACAACAAGGGGCGGAGTGAAAAGCATGACTCGAATTGAGCAGCCTTGTCAGCCGGAATACCGGGCGCCGGGTGCATTTGCTGCGCCTCCCGTTTTACCGTTCGTTGTTGGCAGGGCTTTCACCAACGGCGGAAGCGGCAACCGGGTGCGGTATTCTCCACGCCAGCCAAGGGCCACAAACGGCAGGAGCCATCTGCATTACCCGGCAAGCGGGTCAGAAGATGGCTCCAGTCGATAATTCTTGAAGGCGGATTAGTAATACCGAATTATTGCAGCACGACTTCGCGTTCGGACATCATTTTGCGGATGTTGATGAGCGCGTAGCGCATGCGGCCCAGGGCGGTATTGATACTGACGCGGGTAAGCGATGCGATTTCTTTGAAACTCATGTCTGCGTAGTGGCGCAGAATGACGACTTCGCGTTGTTCGGCGGGCAGCGCGTCCACGAGGTGGCGAATGCGGTCGTGGGTTTCGCTGCGCATGATCATCGTATCCGGGCCGTCGTCGCTGAGGCGCAGCACATCGAAAATGTCAAAATCCTCGGAAGGATTGATGTGCGCCCGACGCTTGTGGCGGCGGTGATAGTCCACGCACATGTTGTAGGCAATACGCATGGCCCACTGGACGAATTTGCCCTCGTGGTTGTACTTGCCCCTGCGCAGGGTATCGATGATTTTGATGAAAACCTCTTGAAAGATATCCTCGGCGAGTGCCTGGTCTTTCACGAAGAGATAAATGGAAGTGTAGATTTTCGCTTTATAGCGATTGAGAAGAACCTCGAAGGAATGTTCGTCACCATCTACATAACGGGCGATCAACTCGTGATCGTGGAGCATCGGCATAACTTGCATGAGCAAACGGATTTTGCTGTTTTACCAGTTAAATTATCGGAATTTAAGCGGTGTACAAGTTAAGCCTATAAGCAGTGCGTTTTGTTAGATGGTATGGAAGAGAGATTGTCTGTGCTTTTTTGCACCACCAAATGTACCACGTTATTGTGTTCCGACAAAAATTATTTTTCTTTTTTAACGAAATTTTAGTGTTGCACCCCGCTAAGTGTCGCACATCTTGCAAAAAATCAGGCTTTTACGCTACTTTTGCGCCAGCATTTAAAACAACGATGCGCGGATTTTTTTTCCAGTGCCCTGAAATTGACAGACGCTGAGCCGCACACCCCGCACATCGCAACAGCAACCAACGATCCGGCGGCACAGCCTTTCTTACATGGAAATTGCCATAATACTCGTCCTCATTTTCCTGCACGGCTTTCTGGTGCTGGGTGAAATCGCGCTTTTGACCTCCAAACGCTCCCGGCTGGAGAGCGAAGAACGCAAGGGCAATGCCAACGCGGCCATTGCCGTCCGGCTGCTCGACAACATCGACAACTACCTTTCGGCGATGCAAATCGGCATCACGCTCATCAGCATCGTGGAAGGCGCCTATGCCGGCGTGGCGATCGGCAAACAACTCGAACCGGTGCTGGCGCTCATCCCATCGCTGGCGCCGTATGCCGAACAGGTGTCCATTTCGATCGTCATCACGCTCATCACCTACCTCTCGCTCATCATCGGCGAACTTGCTCCGAAATACATCGCCATCCAGTATGCCGATTCCCTGGCCATCGCCTGCGCACCCGTGATGTATTATATCACCCGCATTACCGGTCCCATTTCGGCCTTCCTGAGCTGGTCTACCAAACTGTTCATGCGCCTGCTGTTCATCAAACCCAACACCCAGCAGGGGGTGTCGGAGGAGGAAATCAAACTGATGGTCAAACTGGCCAACCAGCAGGGCGTGCTCGAACAAAAGGAAAGCGAGTTTATCCAGAACATACTCCGTTTTGCCGACCGCGACGCCTATACTATTATGACGCACCGCAACGACGTGGAGTGGCTCGATTGCAACGCGCCGCCGGAAGAAAACGACAAAATCGTGTACGAAAGCGGCTACACCAAATTCCTGGTGTGCGACGACACCATTGAAAACATTCTGGGTGTGGTCAAACTGCGCGACTATGTCGATCATCGCGACAAGCCGGGCTTTGTGCTGCGCAACATCGTCACCCAGCCGCTCTACGTGCCGGAAACCATGAACGCCCTCAAAATACTCGAACGCTTCCGCAAGGAACGCAACTACTTTGCCGTGGTAGTGGATGAATATGGCTCCACCGAAGGCATCATTACCCTGCACGACCTCACCGAGAATATCTTCGGCGCCCTGCCCGACCTCGGCGATACCGAGGAGCCGGCCATCGTGACCCGTGAAGACGGCAGCCTGCTGGTGGACGGCACCATCCCGATCGACGAATTGCGCGAGGCGATCCGCCTCAAGGAATTTGACTCTGAAGACGCCGACTATTCCACGCTGGCGGGTTTTATTCTTTACAAACTCAGCGAAATACCCAAAGCGGGCGACCACCTCGAATCCGAGGGCTACCGATTCGAAGTGGTGGACATGGACAAAAGTAAAATCGACAAGGTACTGATCTCGAAACTGGCAGGCGCTAACGGGGGAGAGGAGTGATTGTGGGTGGGTCGCCATCAACCTTTTGAAATACCCATTCGATCACAACCACCTGACCAAACCGAAATCCTGCCGGTGCGCCAGCCTCGGATGGTTCGGATACAGGCGGAAACCGAATTCAAACACCCCGGCTGTGTTGGGCACCACGTCACAGACGTAGGTGGCGTGGGCGTCCTGCTGCTCCTTCAGTTGAAGCGGATAGGAGGCAATGAGTTCCAGTTCCGTTTCTGACAGGCGGCGATAGAACACCACCTCCAGGCCCAGGTCGCTGGGATTCAGGTTTTGCACGTTCAGCGTAAGCGAGGCCTTGAAATGTTCGCCGAGTGGCAGGGAACGGTTGTAGGTATCGGGCACATCCATGTGTATCAGTTCGATGGCTTCCCAAACGCGGAGGATGCGGGCTTTCCACTCCACCAGCTCGCGGGCCGCGCTGTAATCATCCTTTTTGAGTTGGCGGCTGCCTTCCCAGAGTTTGGAATAAAAGCGCTCCTGATAGTCGTCGAGCATGCGGCCCATCACAAATTCCGGCGCTATTTCGGCGATGGTTTTTTTGATGTGGCTCACCCAACGCTCCGACACGCCCGATTTGTCCTGCTCGTAGTAGGTCGGTACAATGTCGTTTTCAAGGATGTTGTAAATCGTTTCGGCGTCGAGTTCGTTCTGCAGGGCGGGCGTCTCGAAGGTTTCTTTTTCAGGCAAAGCCCAGCCGGCGCCGGGTTTGTAACCTTCGCACCACCAGCCGTCGAGCACCGAGAAATTCATCACGCCGTTCATGACTGCCTTCATACCCGAGGTGCCGCTGGCTTCTTTGGGCCGGGTAGGGTTGTTGAGCCAGATGTCCACGCCTTGCACCAGCAGTTTGGCCATTTCCATGCTGTAATTTTCGAGGAAGATGACTTTGCCTTTGAAAAGCGGGTTTTTGGTGGTGTTGTACACCAGTTTGATAAACTCCTGGCCGGATTTGTCGGCCGGGTGCGCCTTGCCGGCGAAAAGGAAAATCACCGGCCGGTCGGCGTTGTTCACGATTTCGGCGAGGCGTTTTTCGTTGGTGAACAACAGGGTAGCGCGCTTGTAGGTAGCGAAGCGGCGGGCAAAGCCGATCACCAGCGCATCGTCGCGCAGGGTATTGATGATCTCGAAAATGCTGCGCGGGTTTTCGCCGCGGCGCGCCAGGTCATCGTGCAGGGTGTGGCGCACCCAGTTGAGCAGCCGTTTTTTCAGCAGGCGGCGGATCTCCATGATTTTCGTGCCCGGAACGTCGTGGATTTTAGACCACACCTTTTTGTCGCTCTGTTCTTCGAGTATGTTTCTGCTCAGGTTGCTTTTGTAAAAATCCAGCCATTCCTGGGCCACCCAGGTCGGGAAGTGTACGCTGTTGGTGACGTAGCCGATGTTGCTTTCGGCGTAGTTGTAGTCCGGATTGAGGTCGACAAACATTTTCTGGCTCACTTCGCCGTGGAGGCGGCTCACACCGTTTATTTCCTGGGAAGTGCGGATGGCCAGGTGGCTCACATTGAACAGTTCTGTGGAGTCAGCCGGATTGATGCGGCCGAGCCCCATGAGGTCGTTCCAGGTGATATCGAGCGAATAGGTATAATCGAAGATGTAGTCGCGCAGCAGGTTTTCGGAGAAGGTATCGTGGCCGGCAGGCACCGGTGTGTGGGTGGTAAACAGTTGCGTCGCCCGCACGATTTCCCGGGCCTCATCGTAACTCAGTCCTTTGGTAACCATGTAGTTGCGGATGCGTTCCAGCCCGAGGAAGGATGCATGACCTTCGTTGAGGTGGTAGATGTCGGGTTCGAGACCGACGGCGTGCAGGGCGCGCCAGCCGCCCACGCCCAGGACCAGTTCCTGGCGGAGGCGGTTTTCGTTGTCGCCGCCGTAGAGTTGGTGCGAGATGGAGCGATCCTCCCACACATTGTCATCTATATCGGTGTCGAGCAGGTAGAGGTTCATGCGGCCCACGGGCAGCAGCCACACCTTGGCCCACACGGTGCGTCCGGAGAGGTTGACGTTGATCTTGATCCATTCGCCGCGTTCGTCGCGCACGGGCTGCAGGGGCAGGAGCGTGAATTTGGCCGGCTCGAAATGGTGGATTTGTTCCCCGTTGAGGGAAATGCCTTGTTGGAAATAGCCGTAGCGATACAGCAGGCCCACAGCGACGAGATTGAAGTTGCGGTCGCTGACTTCTTTCAGGTAATCGCCAGCCAGAATACCGAGGCCGCCGGAATAAAGTCGCATGCTCTGGTGCAAGCCGTATTCCATGCAGAAATAACCGACCAGCGGCTCACTTTTGGCAGGGGCGTCCATATAGGCGCGAAAATCGGCGTGTATGCGCTTCATTTTTGCCGTGAAGTCCTTGTCGGCGAGCAGTTCCTTGGCTTTTTCGATGCCCAGTTCGTCGAGCAAGGCCACCGGGTTGAAGTTCAGCGCCTCGAATTTCGCCGGATCGATGCTTCTGAAAAGATCGATCGCTTCGTGGTTCCACGACCACCAGAGGTTGTGCGAAAGTTCGGAGAGCGGGGCGAGTCCTTCCGGCAGTTTGGGCTCGATATAAATGCGTTTGAGTTTGGCGCCGTTTTGCGTCAGATTCCCAACCATGTTTCTTGAATGTTGATTTGTTGAAATGTTTGATTTGATGAGGTCAATGTCCGGTTTTTAACCTTGTTATGCCTCAAACAGCCCTCAAAGGATGTCATTATTTTTTAAAATCCGAAGAAGAAGGCTTGCACGGTCATTTGGAAGCGGGGGCAAAGGTAGGGCTTTTCGCGAACTTCGTGTGCGCCCGACCGTGAGGCCGGCACGGAATCAGGCCGGATGGGCCGGGCCTGACAACGGGTTTTGGCCCCAAACTCCCATTGTTGATTCCGGATTTCGCGATTTCTGACGGCTGATGCCCATAATTCAAAAAGAAAATTGGACAAGGGCAGCGACGGCATTCAAAATCAATCCCAGGCAGCCGCGGCGCTATTTTGTCCGCAATTACCCAAAAAATGATTAAACTTGTTGCGGTGGGCGCGTTTTTCGCCAAACAGCCGCCCATCGCAACAAGTCTATTTATAACCCCGCATTTTTACGCAGCCGCATCAGCGCATTTTTTACCTCCACAGGAATCAGACCATCCTTGTCGGGACCGATGTCGAGCAAAAAATTTGCGTTGCGTTCGCGGCACTGGTTGAATTGCTCAAGCAACGCAGCATCGCTCCGCGGCGCATCCCCTTCCTTAAAAAACCATTCCTTCCCGATTGGGTCGCAGTGTTCGGCGGGCAGGTAATATTTGTTGCCGCCGATATTGCGCCAGGGTTGGTGCCCTCCGGCGGGCGGCCGGTCGCGCTCAATGGCGATCAGGTCGGTTGGCCAGGCGTAACTCAGTTTTTGCTGCTCAAACTGCGATCCGTCGCCGAATCCCGTGTTCATCATGATGACGATGTCGGGTTGCAATTCGGCGATGTGGCGGTACAAAAACGTGCGGTAGCCTTCTCCGAGCACGAAAGGAATGTCCACCCACATTTCAAAAATTTCACCGTATTGGGTGAGCAGTTCGGTGATTTGGGCGGTCTGGAAACTCTGGTATTGCGATGTGGTGTAGGCATAATCCACGTCTGAGCCGGGGCGCGGGAAGGTCCAGTCGTAGTTGGGTGCGCGCGGCGCTGTACTTGGCGTGGCACTGTGAAAGAGGTGGCGGTTGTCCCAGGAGCAGTAATACAGGCCGGGCAACACGCCGTATTTGCGGCAGGCATGCACGAATTGCTCCACGACGTCGGTTTTAACCGGGCTGTTGGCCACGGTGTAGTCGGTGTGTTTGCTGGGCCACAGGCAATGGCCGGCGACGTGTTTGGCGGTCAGCACGGCGTATTTCATGCCGGCATCGCGGGCAATCTGCACCCAGGAATCCACGTCCAGCCGGGCCGGATTGTAGTTTTCAATCGGAGTGTGGCCGTCGGAGAGTTCCTTGCCGTCGTAGGTACTCATGCCGAAATGAATAAACATGCCGTACCCGAGCGACTGCCAGAAGCGGAGCCGTTGGAGCGGCAGGCGTTGCCGGCCTTTGGTCTGGAGGGATTCGTCGGTGGCCAGTTCGGAGGCTTCGAGCAAATGAGGGGCTGCACCCAGGGTGGCGAGTGTACTGAGGAATTGTTTTCGGTTCATCCGTTGCAGTTTGGCGATGATGGATGTGCAAATGAACGGAAAACGATGTGCTGTGCGATATCACCAGGTAAAAAACCTGATTTGAAATCATCCCACCACCGAGCGGTCCTCGGCGTAGTTGCCGGCATACATCCAGCAGGCTGAGGCGACGCTAGGCCAGTTCGCCGAGTAACAGCCGGCGTTGCAGTGCCATGTCGCCTTTTTTTACAAATGTGATCGGGACGAAGGCTTCGGTAGGCGACCCGATGTAGTAGAGTTGCCAGTCATCGTCGTAGCGGGACAACATCTGCCGGATGCACTCGGCGCGGTCGATCTGCGGGAAAGAGCAATCTTCCCAATAAAACAATTCCACCCGGTAGTGCAGTTGCTGCTTTTGTCCGTTGATGGTGACTTCGATTTCAATGTCCTGTTTGCCAGGCAGATTGGGGATGGGAACAGCGATATAAGCCATAAGGAAAGGAATGGTTTGAACAAAGGCGAATCGGAAAAGGTGCGTTCCAGGAATTTGCCGCCATCCGCGTGCCATGTTTTTATTTGTATGGCAATCAATATTTTGCAAATTCCCTTTGGGCGCTATCCAGTTCGAATCTGAACACTGTTGTTCGGTTTTGGACAATTTGTTTTTTCCCTTACTTTCACGCCATCATTCCAATTTTCAGCAGCCATGAAACGCAGAGATTTTGTCAAAAACGCCGTAGTCGCTTCCACCGTTCTCCCTTCGGCCTTCAGCGCCACAGCCGCTGCCACTGACACGGCTGCTGCATTCAAAATGAACTTCGCGCCACACGAGGGCATGTTCCGCAACCATGCCGGCGAAGACATACTGGACCAGATCCGGTTCATGCACGAGCAGGGTTTTCGCTCCATTGAGGACAATGGTATGATGGGCCGCGAACCGGCCTTGCAGACCAAAATCGGAGAATTGCTCGCCCGTCAGGGGATGGACATGGGTGTGTTTGTCATTGCCTATGACAACTGGCCTTTTACCAACGGACTTACCCAGGGCAAGCCGGCCATTATGGATAAGTGGCTCCGCACCTGCCGCGATGCGGTGGAAGTGGCCAAACGCTGCAACGCCAAATGGATGACCGTGGTGCCAGGCACCTATTTTCCTGAAATCCCGGTGCCGTACCAGACCGCCAACGTGGTGGAAGCCCTGCGTCGCGCGGCCGATATTTTTGCACCCCTGGGACTCACGATGGTGCTGGAGCCGCTCAGCGACCGCCCCGACCTTTTCCTGCGCCGCTCGGATCAGACCTTCGAAATCTGCAAGGCCGTCAACAGCCCGGCCTGCAAAATCCTGTACGACATTTACCACATGCAGCGCAACGAAGGCAACCTGATGTACCACATCGATATGGCCTGGCCCGAAATCGCCTACTTCCAGATCGGCGACAACCCCGGCCGCAAAGAACCCACCACCGG
>Ga0075163_10003676_pt1 | contig 20617 bp, 30 predicted proteins | sample JI1023141ADNA_FD_71478 | JGI IMG/M metagenome (GOLD analysis project Ga0075163, IMG submission 71478) | Wastewater effluent complex algal communities from Wisconsin, to seasonally profile nutrient transformation and Carbon sequestration -... | ecosystem: Engineered > WWTP > Effluent > Algae... | reverse complement strand
ACTTGGTTACATCAATAACATCATGAGCAGTACTTACAAAAGTTACATCATTAGATGTTATGCCAAGATGCGGTAAAATCTTTTCAGCTAAAGCCTTAGAATTATTTTCCGCCCAAGACTGGCTTAACATGTAAATCATAAAATGATCCTTGATAAATTATCTCAGCTTGAATGTGGCACCTGTAGTCATAAGTACCAACATTAACGCTATGATGTGTAAATTTTCTATGCATAAAATAATGACTCAGACAATAAGCGTACTGATTATTATTAATGCACCTAATGGCATGAAGCTTACCTAGAATAGAACTATTTAAAGGAACTCTATGTTTGCCAAGTTCCTCAATTTCTTTTGCAAGTAAATACTTAAGATTGCTATTAACAGATGGTGACTGCTGTTTGATGCCACCAAAAGAAATACCATGAACAACTTTGGTATCATTTGAACCATATATTTTTGTTTTATCATACTTCAGGTAAAAACCACTTTCATTAACAATAGACTCAATATCCTTAATTAAGTTAATGTCAATTGCATGACTTGGACCACCTGACTGATGACATCCAATCGAAATGTCGTCTATATATCTTGTATGATAAAGAGTTACATTCTTCTCTACGGAAGCCTCTCGTAGTTTATTTTCTATCTTTTTGTCAATAGAGGAAAATAAATAATTTGACAGATGTGTACTGTATTGCATTCCAGTTGGTATTCTTCCATTGTGTAAGAAAAACGGAACAACACTTAGAAATATACTATTTAAATTTAGTAGTGCTAAGTCAATTTGTCGGATTGCATCAGGATACTTCTTAAAACGAAAACACATATATTCATAATTGATATTAACCTTCATAGCATTTAAGAATAAATCTTTGTCAAGCATCTTTTGCAAAGTCATTGAATCAAAAAATTTCGATATATCAACTTTAGCCAAAACAGCGCAAGATTGATGAGATAGAGCACTATTAATATATCCTCCAGAGTGCTTCATTACACCATAGTTGATAATACGCTTAGTTCTGGCATTAATACCATTAGCCTTAATAAACTTATTAGTTCTAGAAAGATTATTTATAAACGCCTTAAACGCAAGCATGATGCTGTCAACAACGGCACGAGTAAAGCGTGGCAGTTTATGGTTTATAAGCGAGATAATACGACCATTTTTACTATAAGAACGATACAAATAAGTGTTGGCAGTCGTATTAAGGCGTTCAGAAACTGTAGGCAAAATTGGGAAAATTACCCCAGGATTACCAGAGGTTTTAGAATGATTAATAAGTGACAGAGCTTCATTGCGCTTATGCAAATCAGAGACAGTGCCATCAAGTGCATCTCTAATATCATAAGTTACCTTAACAGCGGAATGCATTATAGTCAGCAACTCGTAAGTTGCTGACAAAATTTTATCAAGCATCACCTGATGGTGAGCGTCACGATTGAGCTTTGCCAATATAGTCACCAATACTATCTGCTAAAATTACAGAAAGATGATTTGTTGAATTAGTAAAAACAGCGTAATGATCACGTATGCGTAGCATCTCTGCAACCAAGTTAGGTTTTGCATTCAACATATCATAAAACAAATTAAGATCGCCCATAGTTGTAATCTTAAATATAGGATTACTTGCAGACGAGCTGACATTGTGTCCAGTATAAAACGAGTAAGTGCTATAAAGCATACCGCGCTTCTCCAGACAATTAGTCAATACAGTTGCAGTTAAACTAGCGGCAGTATCATTTGCATTAAATAATTGAGAAACAGCTCCTGCATCTTCGTCAGCACAATTATGTAATTTTACATATTCCGTATCCTCTATGTGATGAGGATAGTTAATCATAAAAGACGAAGGACCAAGACTAAATACACCGCGCAAGTTTAATATTAAATTATGCAATGTTTCATATGCAGGCATATTGTCTGGACCACCAGATGGTATGCCAGCTCGTCTAGGATAATGGCTAAAAGTTAATTGACCATTGTACTGATTATTGGCAACATCAAATACATAAACATACGAGTTTTGAGACGCGTGTCTGTGAATAATTTGACGACTAACAGCATTATCAATAAAACTAAAAAACAAAGTATATTCAGAGTTCACAATATTAGCGATGTCAACAAAATATTCTCTATCTAAATATGATTTAGAGCTAATAACTTCTTCGCACGAAATATATTTATCAATATAACTCATTGAAATGCCAGGCACTAGATGCGCAGCATACCTGCTACACATCACTTCAGCCTTGTTCATACCAATATCTTGTTTAACAAAATTTTGCCTTAACAGGTTTTTGTTCTCTACAGTGTCGGCGTCAATCAATATCACTTCTAGTGGAGCAGATATTAAAAACTTAGTAATCGACTCATTTAGAATTTTAACAAGTTTAGGAATAAACCATCCACCAGTACCACCACATCCAGCAATAACGATTCTTGACGGAGAGTGAACAGGATAAGATGGCTGCTGTATGTCATGTTGAACACCAAGCAAATCATTCATGATTATAGCGCCATGCGCAAAAGGAATGAATTCATTTGCAATTTTCTGATGCAAGTTCTGAGCATCAATTAAATAATCTAAGACTTGTCTATTTTCAGGTTTCATATTAAGTAGTCTGAGCAATGTATTGAACTAAATTCTGTATATCAGCTTCAGTTAAATACATATAGTAATTGTCAAAAAAAGACTTCATCATGTCTAAAGGCACATAATCAAGCCCATCCATAAGTTGTACAATGTCATACGCAAATGTATATCCAATATCAGCTGCATGTGGATCATCAACAATTGCTTGTGCAAACAGATTATAAGCAGTTGCAAACTCATTCAAATGAGTGTGATACATTGTGTCAACAGAATTATAATTATCATTAACGGCAACACGTTCTTTTGGAGTAAACGTTACAAGCGGATCATCAATTGCATCATATATATCGGAATAATAATCCTGATAATATTGACCCCAGCTTTCTTCGGCAGTTACGATGCGTGACGACGGTGCAGTATGAATTGGGTTATATGGTCTAACAGCACCCCTTGCACCAACATAATTTGGATAAGTAGTATTGCCATTATAAACTGGAGGGGTGTATTTTAATTCAGTAATTTTAACCATTTCAGACTGATTGATTTCATAATAAGTCTGATCTTCTAAATCAAAAACATCTTCAAGCTTTAAGACAGTGTAAGAACCATTACATCCAGCACGAACAGCGTATGTGTACTTAGTCGTAACATTGCCAATAACAAGATATGTGCAAGTGTCAACTTCTGAGGCGTTATCTACGCCACTAAAAAAAGCCATTATATTCAAATGCAGTCGTTAATTACATTTCGCACATTAAATGTGCAGCTCATGCTTTCGCATGAGAGTAGACTATATCTTATCATGCAAAGCATGATTCACACGTTTCCACTCACTTGAGTGTACTCTACTCCTTCCATCTGCAATAGACGTAGTTTCGATAGTCGTTGAACACGGCTCCAGCATGGGAGCCATAGCTGCGGATTACCCAATCTTGTATTCTTTTACCATACCCAGGTAATTATTCTGGCCATCAATATATTGCTATATTAATTTGGTGCTACAAGCTATAAGGGACTTCCCGTCAATTAAGTGTGATTTTAATTTGGCACTTTCATATTTTCTATTAAGAAAAATATTTGCATTCTTGTAAATCTTTATGATGAAATCATCGACTTGAGATTTTTTAGCAACTTTCCAACAGTACATTTCACATGTAGTATATTTATATAGACTACAATTAGTTTCAAAATATACATTAAAAGATGTTTCTAAAAATTCTTTAGTTCCAACAATTTGTACTAAATATTTAGTACCAGAGCTATATTTAGCCCCATAAGTTAAACAACCATCACCATCAAAATATCCCCTTAAAAAATGATATTTTAAATCATCAGGAACATATTTAATAATATTGCCCATGCTCAAAGATTTATTACTTTGAACACCAACGCATCTTAAGGCTCTGCATAATTGCATAGAATTAAGATTGATTGAACAATGATTATATTTGCCATCTTTTGTAAATTCAACAATAGGATGAGTGGAGCCCATTGCATCTCTTATTTTATACAAAATATCTATATCTTGTACATTGAGTGCAATTTTAATGGATGTATCTGACACATGACCATCCGCAACTATAAAACCTAAGATATAGGCCTTATATTCATCATCTATAATATCAAAATAATTTTCATTAATATGATACTTTCTATACACATTACAATTTTTATGCTTTTGAAAAGCACTATGCTTATTAAGCAAATTATAAATGGGTTGAGCGTACTTAAGATTAAGCAGTTTAACTATTTCATCAATAGACTTATTTTGATTTAAATATAAATCTAATATTAAATCTGTATTCTCTTTTAAAAATTTTTGTATTGTCATTATTTCTCCTTATCAATTATATGACAAGAAAATTATAATACACAAAATATATTAAATCAAGAATAATATCTACCAAATGTATTGTGCGAATGACTATTACATACACATACATATCGTGGATCTACAAACATACCATTTTTGCGGTCATAGCGGACAGTAGAGCCAGTAACCTGCTGAATTGGAACATGCAAAACATAATCTTGATTCACAGTATCCCAAAATATTTGAGCAGCAACTTCAGACTTTACAGTGTTGGAAACATATGTATAAAACACTTCAAGAGCCTTAAGCATACCACCTGGAATCTTTGGCAATAGCATTTTAAAAGCTGGCTGACATTCAGTATTAAGATATGGAATTTCAGTAGCATTCACCTGTCTAACAAATTCACCAATAGTATGTATGCGTTTTTCAAACATACCATTTTTAAATACACCAGTACAAAATTTTAAATCAGAGTCAAGGCTTTCAACCAAGACTTCGCCCTGTTTACCAAACAGAGCTTCGAAAACATTAATTTGCTGCATTTTCTTCACCAAGAATTGAACTAATCAAAGAAGATATAGTATGCCTAGAAAGAGTTAAACAACCGTCTACTGCATGAGGCGCAGATTTTAAAAGGTTGTAAACGTAATTATGAGATTGATCAGTTGTTAAGATGTTTGGTAAATCATTATTTCGGCAATACTCTCTAAATGGTTCAAGAACAGTGGCAGAAGGAGTAAGATGACTGACACTAACGCTATTAAAGAATAAATCTGGTAATCTACCGAAGCCAGAAAGATCTCTTGTAATAGAGGCCACATTAGCCTTACGAGCTCCCCAACATATGCCACCATACCAATCAGCATAATGAGGAAAGATAAATTCATAAAGTTGCATATCCAGACTAAACACATTAAGTGTCTTGGTCATAAAGCAATGCGAACGCGAAGTTGTCAAGCCTTCAGGAGTATGATTAATATCAAAAATCCACAATGTATTTGGTATAACAATATCAGATATCTCACCAGAACCAGTTTGCAATAAAGATAATACAAATGAAGGTTTTTCAATAACAATACAAGCTTTGTCTTTTTTCTTTGTATAGTATCTGCACCCATACGGTAAAATTGGAGTAGAAACAGAACCAAAAGACGATGAGATATATGTTACATAGTCTTTGAGCTGACATGTAATAGATGTTTTCTTATTATCGACATTAGAAATAAGTTTAACAGTTCCATCCTCAAAGATGGAAACAGATTGTAATAGATTATTCTTCATTGGCAATGGCATCAATAGTTAAAATTGTGTTAATGGGATGAGTGGCAATAGCATTCATAGTAGATGCAAGCAAGTCTTTATTCAAAAAAGCATTTTTGCTAATCGACGCTGTATATTTTGCAATAAATACTAATGGTATATCAGCAAATGAATTTAGCTTACGGTTAGATACAATGAATGCAAAGTTTGAAGAAGCAGACACTAATGAAAATATTAGAACAGCTTTTTTCTTATGGTTATGCATTCCTGTAATTTCGGCAAGTGCATTAATAACATCAGACAGTGTGCCAATATTTGCAACATCTGTTTCACCAGTTAATAAAAACTTTGAAATACAAGCTAAGATATCGTCACTACATGATAAGTTAAGAAAACGAATGTACGCATCCGACGCATCAATACTATGATGACGTCTTATATAGTCGGCAAATGCATCGTATGTATTGCAACGAGCAGCATAATGACTAATGCTAAAAGCGCTATTCACAGAACCTGAAACTAAGTTTCCGTAGTCATTTATTAAAGTGGCACAATCTTCTTCAGATATGGATTGGCTAAAATCAATAATACCAAGATTATTTAAAAGTGGACCAGAGTCTTTATGCATGTCAAAATGCGCTCTGTGTAATTGCTCTATTTGTTCATGAGTAGGAGCATATGTAAATAATTCGCCATTCTCCATTGCAGAATAAGCTCTATCGACTAAACGATAATGACTATAAATGCCAGTAAAAGATGGATTATTAGTGTATGCATTATTCAGATAATTAATAATATCTTTACCCTGCATAGGGGTTAAAGGAATAAGGGGAAATGATAAATTGGCTTGAGACGAAAATACATATTCGATATCTGAAACAAAACTTAGTTTATCAAAGGATACACGACGACTTGAAGATTTTGTAGAAACATTGGAGGATAAATTATACAGATTATCACCAATCTGCACAGCTTCAATTGCATTCAATTGCGATCGAATATTTAAATTAAACATTGACAATGTTCTAGATACTATATTTGCACCAGAGGCGACATTTGGCATCTTAGAACGAGAAGTATAGCCAGCTTGTACGTTAAGCAAAGAAATGTTAACGAACGCAAGCAAGGCTGGAAAACACGCTATACGAGTAGCGTACTGAGAAGAAGAGATAACTGTATTAGTCATATTAAAAATATGTATTTTGGCTAAGATTAGGAATAAGTGAAAGATTTTTCTTCAACATTCCTGTATATATCCAAAAATCACCTTCAGTAGAAGAGAATGTGGAAGCAAAAAAAGATTGTTGTTTAACAGCTTGTTGTAATATTTGATAGTTTTCTTGTTTGGCAAAATACATATTATACTTTGCAGCATCAAGACAGCTAAGAATCTCAATAAGTTGATTCTCAACTGCACTAGTGTCATATTGAATTAAGCCGTTTACAACAGAATCAGTATAATGAGATGGATTGGTCATTTTGAAATTCAAGAGGGTATTGCTACCCTCAAGCCATTGAGATTAGGCTAAAGCAATAGCTTTAGTGCCTTCTTTCAATGTGATGCGCAAAACTTTGCCTTCGGCAGTTTGCTCCAAGTCATACTTACCATCTTTCTTCAACTCTGTATAAGTATTTTGAAGAGTGGCAAAAATTTGGGCTGGATCCAAAGTATCTGGAACATTGTTGTCGAAACCGCCAGCGGCGTAAATTACACGAATAGTGGACATAAAATAAAAACCTTCTAAAGAAAATAAAAAAACGCACAACGAGATTGTTATGCGCCTTGTATTACTACAATATCAAAATGATAATGTAATAGATTTGCCAGCAGTTTGCACTGTGACGGTTGTACCAGCAGTTCCATTCAAGATGAAAGACTGATATGCAGCTTCTGATTCAACTTCAGTGCTGACGGATGGTGCAGAAAGAGCAGCTAAAGCCGCTAATTCATTTGCTACAGCTGTTGCAGGATCAACTGGAGCGGGAGCTTGTAATTCAGCTAAGGCCGCTAATGCGGATAACTGATTTAAAGCTGTTTGAGCATTGGACATATATTAACCTTCGATTTAATACCAATTGTGAATCAAGGGTAAAGCAGCCTTAAGCATAACTAATAAACCATACACCTCTTGCGAAGACATAGGTATTGAAAGCTTTTGAGCCTGCTCACCGTTCTGTTGAACACTTAAAAAGTAGCCACCCTTTTCTGTGTTCAAGTTCAGTGCAATGGTTTTACTAATTCCATTATATTCATGAAACAAGCTCACATCGGAGCCAGTTTCAATTCCATAAAGAATATTAATCAAATCATTCACACCTAGTTTGCAAGAAATTTTCTGGTCTTCCCAGTTATAGATTTTTGTCTTGCCTCTTGCCTCTTTGAAAGGAGCAATTTGCATCGAGACCGAGCCAGTCTTAAATCTATCCTCTTGTCTTTCTGGTTTTTGCAACTGAAATCTAGCCGCAGTTTTACCTTTAAAGATGGTGTATTGTGCTGGTATTGTGTTAATAGTACTAACAGTAGCTACATTGTCCATATAGACTCCTTAAAATGGAATCTTAGGAATATTAGCACCAGCAGCTTTCACTACCTTTTTAGGCGCTACAGTCTCTTGTGGAGCTGCATCATTTCGAGGCGCAGTATTAGCACCACTTACAGACACACCAGCATTGGCCATCTTCTGTAAAACAGCTTGGTCTAAGTTATGTCTTGCTTCAGAGCTAGGAACCTCTACAAAATTTTCATATGTTCCATCATCTTTTTTACGAGATGGTAGCGCAACAAAAATTCCGCTTTCAGTTTTTGCACTTTTTAGAACCGTAAAACGACTCTTCAAAACACCAGATGTGACGTATCCACCACCAAGATTTTTATCACCATCTTTGGGGGCGAAATACACTATATTAATTTCCAAAATATATAACCTTCAAATAACATTTTTAATATGTTACGGAAGCACGGTTATCCTGTACATTAGCCATGAGATTATGCTCAGGAAGCACAACCGTAACTGCGTCACCAGTAAGAGTAACATGTGGAACAATAAGAGTGTCATAAATAGCTCTTGTGTCCAAAACTCTATCACCGAGAACGCGAGTGATTCCAGGAACGATACGGGTATCGCCTAGTTCACCGAATGGCAACCATTTGTGAATGCCTTTTGTAGAGGCATGAATGGACCCATCATTGTTGATGCAGTTATTTTTAATAAGACCAATGCTTTTCTGACTATGATTAATACATGCTAAAGCATAATCATGTCCTCTACCATTGTGCCAAATTTTTACTAACGTGCCTGTCTTTACTGACATAATAATTAACCTTCAAATTAACCAACAAAAACTATTTTCTAATATATGTTAAAAACAATAACTTCAACTTTTCACCATATGGGTGTAATTCAATTGAACTTCTAACTTCAAACATGTCATTTAATAGAAGATCTTTATTAAAAAAAGCATCAACATTTTCAAATGATTTATTAAAAATAGTCACATAAAAAACAGATATATAATCAAATAAAAGATTATAAATTTGTTCACCACCAATAACATTAATTTCATTAGAATTAATATTTAAATCAGACTGTAATTTAAAAAAAGAATCTAATGAGTTTACAATATGAATATCTGGGCATACACCAAACTTTGCAACAGTATGATTAACTTGAAGCTCAAGTTCTGGCACAATTAGTTTTTTTGTAAAAACTATATGCCTCCTGCCAGGTAAGGCATGAGGCAGAGAACAAAATGTATTATATCCCATGACAACTGTTGACCCTTTTGTCTTTTCTGCGAATCTTTTCAAATCCATAGAAGAGCGATACAACAATTGATTTTTGTAACCTATTCCATTGTTTAGGTCACAGGCTACAAATAAATTCATACTAAAGAAATACTCTTAATGCTTGTAAATTTAATACCAGTATGTTTAATATGCAAAATGGTTTTCTTAGAATAAGGTCTAATAGAATCACTATACACAGTTACATTATAACCTTTTTCTATTAAAAAGTTAATAGTATTAATAAACACACCATTAATATCAACGCCTAAAATATGAATATCATATTCTTCTGGACGCAATAAAAAGTCTAACTGATCGCCATTAAAAAGTAACGTGTCAGATTCATAATCTGTAATTGATATTTCATTATTAATATGAAATAACTCATCTTCACACAACTTAATGTTAATCACCTTAGTGCCAGGAAGCACAGAGGATATATCTACTTTGTCAAAAGTTTCCGCAAGACGATTGATATTTACAAATGCTCCGCAGACGAGGCTGTGGAGATTGACTTAAAAAGGCAGTCAATTTTGATGCCATTATGTCGCCATTTGGCAAAAAACGATTTGATGTTTTGCTACAAAAACTATCTGCTATGCCAAAGGCAAAAACAGCTATTTTTTTCATTAAAATTTCCCAGTTTGCATAAAGCAAACAATTATGTTTATAAAAATATAGGCATTTAAAATAATGCCAAGTCTTTTAAAAGACATACACGAAGCATAAACAATGTAGGCAAACCACACTGTAAACCCTCCACGTATACTGGAATCTCTGTCTTTAGAAGCCATTAGAAAGAAAATTGCATTTGCAATTATTTATTTTACATAAGTATTATTATTATCATAATCAATAGAATGAAATACTCATATAATAAGTTATTAGATGCAAAATTAGATAGCAATTGGAGCTTTAATAGCTGGATGCGACTCATAATTGTGCAACTGGAAATCTTCATACTTAAATTCATTATACTTCTGTCCAATATAGTTGATAGTTAATATCGGGCTTCGATATGGAGTCCTTTCAAGCTGTGTAAGCACTTGCTCTATATGGTTGCTATAAATGTGTGCATCGCCTATGGTATGAACTAATTCTCCATATTGTAAATCACATATTTTAGCAATTATCATTGTGAGCAATGATGCAGAAGCAACATTATAGGGACAGCCTAACAATAAGTCGCAACTTCTACTATAAAGTTGGCAACTTAATCTTCCATCTTCTACATAAAACTGATACAAAGTATGACACGGAGCTAATGCCATTTTCCCTTGTCTTACATTTTCTTGTGGACTAATTGTCTCATCAGGTAAATACTGAGGATTCCATCCACTAATTATATGTCGACGACTAAATGGTTTATTTTTAATACCATCTATCACACTCTGTACTTGGTCTATTGAGTAACTATAAGTGTCTAGTAAATTAGTAACACCACAACTCAACAAATCTGTACATGCCGACACTAAATCTTCGTCACACGGCTTTTCAACTACTGGCCATCTGACCCATTGTTCACCATAAATTGGGCCAAGACTACCATTCTCGTCGGCCCATTCATTCCATATACTTACACCATTATCTTGTAAGTATTTGACGTTAGTATCGCCACTTAAAAACCATAACAATTCGTGAATAATAGATTTAAGATGCATTTTTTTGGTAGTCAACAAAGGAAAACCATCAGCCAGATTATATCGAGTTTGAGTTCCAAAAACTCCAACAGTACCTGTACCAGTTCTATCTGCTCTCATTTTTCCATGTTCAAAAACATAGGAGAGTAATTCTAAATATTGTTTCAATGCTTATTACACCAAGTGTTATTAAAGGTCGGAACGATTGTTCCGTTTCAATACAGTTGTGACTGTAGTGGATGTTGCAAGCGTTCTAAATAATTCTATTTAGCTTTGCTAAATAATTTTTAGATAAGCGAGCAACAGTAACGGGAGTCACTATGTATTGAAACACATTTACAAAATCACAGTTGTGATTTATAAAGCAAAATTTCTTTTGCTAAGACAGACCGCGATCAGACACCCACATAGCACGAAGCTATATGCTATACATCGTATTTTTGTCTGAAGAGTCTTTTCGAAATACAACATCCGGGATACTGATGTCTGCAGTCACGAGTTAACAGTCTATTTCTTTCGAGCTGGACCCTTCGGCGCCTGCACGCTCTGGTCTTTTTCTTTCCTGAGTACGAATATAATTTTAAACTTCTTTAAAATTTCTTCGTACAGACTCCTTGGAGTCTACATTGCAAATGTCAGGAAAGAAAAAGACCAGAGATATTTTACAAAATCACGTTTGTGATTTTTTTCTACATACCGAAAGTTGTATGTAATTGTTCTAAAATAGTTAGTGAATTTTTGTTCATATCAAGATATTGAAATATTTTGTCGGAAAAACCGCCCAAATATGTCCATCCATCCAAGACTCCAAACGGAGTTGATTCAGCTACTTTAAAGTTAAAACAAACCCTAAATGCATCTTGCCATAAATTTGCACTTAATTTTTTACCAGACCAATCTGCTTTGACTGGATTAATATCCCCATCAGACAAAACATAAACAACATCTGGATTTGGCATTACCTGATTGGCCACTTCAATAGCTGCATCAAAATTAGTACTACCACTACGTGTGCAGTTAGCCAATTTAGATGCTGTATATAATACGTCATGTCCTGGCGTAGCAACAGCTCTAGCGTCTACACTAAACACCACAGTTGCAACATTGGCAACATCTTTATATGCAATACCCAACATAGCGGCAAAAATACACGCAGTCTGAAGAGGACTTTTCATAGTGAAGTCACCCATCGAACCACTGTGGTCTAATATGATTAATATATTTTGACCAAAAACTGGAATATTATTAACACTTTTATTAAGAGCGTTTTTAACAGTATCGGTATAAGCTGGAGTACTTAAATTTTCTAATGCAGTTAAATATGCAAAAGGAAATTGTTTCGATCTTTTTACCTTGTCATCGTCAGTAAGCTGATGCATTAAAGAAGTAAGGGCCTCGTAACTTATACGTGCATCTTGGATGTTTCGCAGGTTACGCAACAATGCCATATAACCTACGCGACCTGACATAATTAAGTCAGACCACAATTGAGCATCACTACGCCTTTCACTTGGAGGCAATTGACCATTGGCGCTTAATTCGGTTTCCCATGTGTATGGAGTTGCCAAAGTGTCTGTCATAATTTTTGCAAATATAGCAGACTGCGACTCGTCTTTTGGCACAGGATGAACAATACGCAAAAGGTCTTTAAAAGTTAGTGCATTGCTACGATTATATTTACCAAATTGATATTCATCAAAATTGTTAAACGATAATGCAACGCCCTTTTTAATAGCCAAAGGAATACTATTTTTATCACCAAATACCTGCAATGCATATGCATACAACTCTGTTAAGCTATCTGCACGAGTAATCACCTTAGTGACAAGCAGCTTTAGATTCACAAATTGTTTTTTTTGTGTATAAAGCTCTTTGGCAAATAGAACAGTTGCAGCGATAGGAAATATACGCATGCCCATTTTAGTGGCAAATACAATTGTGTTCGCAATAAAATTAAATTCATTTGCAGCCACAAGAGTTTTTAATGAACTTTTAACATTGTCGACATTTTTAGCATGAAAGGTGTTTTGATTATCTCTGCCATAAAAAGCAGATACAATTGTTTCAAAAAAAATTTGCTTAGAATCTTTTGCTAGCTGTAAATTACCGTTAGCAGAAATAGCCATTGGACGAGCAGGAGTAGAAGATTTTCTTTTTGGATTCAATGCGGACATTTTGATTAACTCACTTAAAGATTACGGCCAATGGATTGGATATATTCATCTAAATCTGCAAAAACTGCAGTAATTAAAGGAACAGACTTGTTAATTAATCCACCAGCATATGTTGTTGCTGTATCAAGCAAAGATATAATATTTTCTTTTTGCTCAAAAGAAACAATAATTTCAGGATAATAGTCAAAATTAATATCTTGACAAAATCCAACTAAATTAGAACCGCTTTTGTTAAATTTATTGTCACGAGGAATATATCGTAAGTGCAGTATGTCTGCATCAAAATCAATTTCCTTCCAGGCTGGTCCAATAAATGGAAATGGAGAACCATTAAAGCTCTTGTAATTAATTAAAAAATTTAACGCCTCATTGTTTATGCAGGCATAAATCTTATCATTTAAATCTTCAGATGGATTCTGCAAGAAGTCAAGCAAAGATGTTGGCAAAGCTGTCATCTGCTTAATTCCTCAAAGTTATTAAGTTTTCTAATAACATCTTGTATTCTAACATCATGGCAATTAGTAAAAACTATTGCTTCTGGAGTGTCATCAATCCAAATCAATGGATAGATATCATGCTGCGCACAAAAGTTTCTTTTAGACTTACCATTAGTAAAAATAACATTATCACAAATATCAATAGCCCATTGCATATCGGAATTATCAAAAGTACCATAACCCCAAGCAAAAGAAACATCAGATCGATATGTAACGATACAAACTTCAAATCCAAAAGCCTGAAGTATGGGAATAATTTCCATCCACATAGAAGGAGAAATACTCAGTGTATCATCATAGTCAATTGCTATAATCTTGTTCGATATTTTGTGCAGTGGAGGAACTTCTGTTATCTCCATGTTGTTGGCTTCGCACACGTTTAATCTCCTTAGCTGCATGACGAGCTGCTGCTCTTCTTGGGCTATCTTTGCGCTTAACAGACAAATTAAAATCATCTGCATATTCATGTTTTTTAGACACTGTTTAAATTCCATTAAAATGCTAATGCACTAAAACAAATATTGGTGGGTCTGGAGGGAGTTGAACCCACGACCAAATTGTTATGAGCAATCTGCTCTAACCGCTGAGCTACAGACCCTAATAAAAATTTGCCCTCCAAGAAATGACTTAAAACAAAATACAAAAAACATTAGTACAAGACGCCAAAAATACATACAAGATAAGAAGACAACAGTAAATTGAAATTTTATAAAGTGTACTAAACAATAACGGCGTAACATTAATATTTTTCCATAATAGGACGAATTAGTCTTTTCTCAAAGGGCAAACTGGTTTAAAAATAAAACACAACAATAAAATGTTAGTGAGTGATTATGCTAAACCAAAACTTTCAAGCATTACAAACTCATCGTCTGTAATTGCAATTGTCATTACAGCATTTGCCTTATCAATAACTAAGTTATTTTTAACAATTGCCGACATAAGAGACTTGATGCGGGATTTAATTGCCTTTGCCTGCTCTTCGGAAGCGCAAGCACGTATGGCTGTGCTACCAGTAGAGCCAGATGCATTTAAACGTTTGGCATTTAATATATCTTCTTCAGATAATGAACCAACAACTATTGCCAACTGAGATAAAGAGGCAGATGCAGTCTTGCGTGACAACTGCTCTTCAATTAATTTGCGAATTGTAGTTGACTGCAAAAATGGAATTGGAGATAAATTCGCTTCACCAATAAGCGATCGAAGCTTGCAATGCAATGCCTCTAAAGCAAGTATCTCTTTATAAGCTACACTTACCTTTGTATACCTATCAAGTATCGCTGCATCAACATCATTAACTGAGTCTGCATAAATATTTATACATGTAGACGAAACAGCTATTTTTAAACTAGCAATTTCACGTTTCAAATTACAAGCAATGGTATGAGCTTGTTTTAAACTTAAGTCTTTCAAAGCATTAACCTTTATGTGCGATGCACATCGTATTGAAAAAGAAATCAATCGCAGAGATAATACCGACAATTGAGATGTGCGTTAAACTAATTTGTGCAGACAGATGATTAAAACCATCCATAGTTAATGCACCAAATGCATTGATATCAAGTAAATGATTTAACACAACTTCTTTTGGAACAGAGTATGCTAAAGGATATTGTCCTTCTGGCGATACATTGGTAAGTACTTGCTTGCCATTCATATATTGAATTAAGCGCTCATCGGCAGTATTACGGCCCATCTTTTTGCAGTAATTGTCTTTTTCAGAACAAATAGACACTGCAAAATGAACATGGTCTTCGTCGATAGCAAAAGCATAAGTAAGTCCGCCAAGATTGGAGATGCTACCATCTTCATTTGCATAGCGGACATGTTGATAAAAAGTTTTCATAATTGAGATTCCAAATTAAAAGGAGGAGAAACAAAAGCATATTTATTAAAACTTAGATTCTCATCGGAGTACCCAAGTGGATTGCAAACAACTCTGGTCTTTGCAATCATATAGTCAAAATTGTTATGAACATGACCATGAATCCAAACTAATGGACCGTACTCTGCAATAATATGAGAATAATTATTTACAAAATATTCATTTGTACCATTAACGTTATCTGCATAATCTTGATGTATTGATAACTTGGATGGAGGAAAATGTGTAACGACGATTTTATTATCTAAGGTATCATTAGTTAAAAAATCGAATATATGATCATAAGCACGTTTATGTAACTTAACCATATAGGCAGGGTGCATTTTGACACAACAACCGTCATCATGAACTTTGATATTTCTAAAATCAGCTATATAAAATTGAAGCTGTAAATGAAATATTGGATCTTCTGCTTTATGTTGCAAGCTAGACCAAAAGGTGTCACCACAAAAATTATAACCACCAAGAGCCAAATGCGGACCATCAGTATCTAAAATATGTATATTAGTTACACAATTCTCTATGCAAAGGTCATCAATATATTCTGCAACATCTTCAATAAAATTTCCATAAAAATCATGATTACCAAGCGTAACAACAACATGCTTATACTTTGATGAATACCAATGCAATACATCAAATATTAGTCTAACTGCATTATTGCCCTGAACACCAGTATTAATATCACCAGCTATAACCATAATGCTAATAGCAGCATCATCTGGCAAATTAGTCTTATAATAATCACCATTGATATCAACATGTAAATCAGATGCATAATAAATTTTAGGTAATGTCATTTTGATTCAAATACCTTATTGACGTCAAAAAGCTCAAATGTATCAAATAGCAATTGTTCAGCTGCTAAGAAATCCTTAGTGGCTGGAAATGCAGTTGCATAAGAGCGTATATGAATTAAGCATACAAAAATTTTATCTCTCATGTGTAGAAAAGTTTCAAATGGCCATTCAGAACACATACCATATTTGTTTTTATAGAAAGATAATAAAGATTGGGCTTGAGAAATTTCTTGTCTAATTAAAATAGACAGCGCTTCTGGACCGCTTGCAGTCGAGGGTGCAATTAAGGTTAGCATATATTAGTTTATTTAGTGGAGCAGATGGGAATTAAACTCATCGGGTGCTTGAGTTACAAGCAGAGCCAGCAATCAGCAGTGCCCCAGATATTATTTGGATGACATCTTTACAGCGTCAAGATATGTAGATGGAGTATCGTAAATTTTTCTATATGGACAAATCTTTCTCTGACCACCATAATAAAGTTTTTTACCATGACGGCCAGATACACTATATTTAGATATAGAAAGATAAGAATGTTGATTGCCATAATCTGGCATTGCATCACATATTTCACATCCAGGACACCATTCAAATGCACCAGCTATAGTAAAATTAGTTTTTAAAATATTGTGCTTTTCTTTGTGACGAAATGCTCTATTCCATAGTCTTTTATAATTACTGACATTCCATCTGGTTCTAATGGATGATGCAAAAGATCGTGACATAGCAAACTCCTACATTAAGATGGTGCACCCTGTTGGTATCCCGCCAACCTTTTTCGCTTTTCAGGCGAACATACATGTATCTATATCAAAGGTGCATAAACTGTGCGTCATATTCGCAATTGAAATATATACAACCAATATGTATATAGCAACATTGAAATCTGACGGCTTTTGGTGCTACATGTCTGACTCAAACAGACGACCGACTCGAGTACAAAACTAATATAATACCACTATATTATAACAGCATGTTGTCTAGTGTTATAAATATGATATTGATTCTTATCATTAAGAAAAGGAAAATGTTCAGTACCATCTTCATTATCATATACAATGGCAAATATATTCACTATTGGTCGCCCATTCCAGACAATATACTTGCCCAATTAGGGCCTAAATTATTTGCAGCATTAAAACGTTGCTGTTCAGTCCAATCATCAAAACGACTATTATAATCATAATTTTTAGCATGAATACGAGCTTTTTCTTCATCAGTTAGCTGATCGTTATCTTGTTCATTGCGATATGACATAATACTTCTCTATTTGGTGCCCAAGCTGGAGTCGAACCAGCACGCCACAAAGGCAAGAGATTCTAAGTCTCTCATGTTCTACCAATTTCATCATTAGGGTTAAATGGTTGTTCCTGAGTGAATCGAACACTCAATCTACTCCGTGTAAAGGAGCCGCCTTACCATTCGGCTAAGGAACAATTAAATTAAAGCAGTTTTAATCTTTGTTGACAATGCTTTGCCATCAAAACGACCAGCATAAGCTTTGTTAAAGTTACCCATAATGGTGCCAATATTTTTTGCACCATTTGCAATATAACCAGCAATTAAACTATCAATTTCTTCATCAGTTAATTGTTGTGGCATATAAGCACTAAGCACTTGAGCTTCGGTAACTAATTTTGCCAATGTAACTTCATCGGGATCAAAACCTTGGAATTCTTTGTTTGTGCTCAAATACTTTTGAACAACAGAAACAACTTTTGCATCATCAGGCGCAACGCCTGTATTCTTTTCAATCATTGCTAAGTCAGAAACCAACGTTAACAATAAATCACGAACAATTGGATTTGTATCTTTGCTACGTCTTGCAGTAAGCAAATCATTTTTGATTACATCAAATAACATCATTCTTCTCTTTTAAAAGTTTGTTTAAACGCTGTAGAGTCATAACCATACATAGGAATGAAACATTCACCAATTGGTAGTCAAGGAGAGACTCGAACTCTCAAAGTCGACGCTTCTAAGGCGCCTGGGTGTGCCAATTCCCCTAAGACCACTTGACCAAAATTTGGAGCGGGTAGTGGGACATCGAACCCACATCTCTGATTTGGAAGAACAGCATAATAGCCTCTATACTATACCCGCATTAACATAGGATGCAAATCTTTTGACTCTAGATATTTGAGAGTGATGAACACCATAAATACGAGCAAGAGATCTGCAAGAATCAGAAGAAGATCTAATCAATAAAATATCCTCTTCTGATAATTTAGACTGAATATTATTAACACCTTTTTGAGCATTAGCAAGTCCAGTATTATAGGCATGCTGTGTATTCTCTGAAGAAGTTACCCATTCTAAATTTTCAATTGCATTATTAAGTTTATTACCATCAATATGATTGACTTCTAGTTTGCACTCTGGATTGGGGAGAAACGCTTTGGCAACTAATCTATGAACTCGAAACGCATGATTAGTGCCTTGTTTCCCGCCAATTTTTGTAGAAAACATTACATATCCATTAGAATGAGTATGTAATTTAATGAACTTGGCAGTTCTTTTACTAAACACTCTACCAGATGTAGTAATTTGAAAATAATTTTCAAATCCAATCACATCTTTAAACAACTCTTTCATATTGACGGTATTCACTAATAATTACTTACCAGCGTTAACAACAACACCTTGTTTATTTGCTTCAGCTTGTGCAATCTGCACACGAGCATCACGTTCTTTCTGAATTTCAGCTTGCAATTGAGTAATTTGTGCAGTTAAGAACACATTGCGCTCAGATAAAGAACCATTAGTTGCTTGCAATGTTGCAGTCTCAACTTTGTGGTCAGAATTTGCAGCAGCCAATCGTGCATTAAATGAAGCAGCAACACGAGATTCAGCTTCTTTAACGGCAGTTGCAATGGCAATTTCATTCGATGCTTGGCTTTGAGCCAACATATTTTCGAGGTCTTTAATTTGAGCTGGAGGAATAGCAACAACACCACGAGATTTTAAAAGTTCAGCTAAAACTTTTTCTTCATTTTCTTTAACACGAAGACGTAAATCTGCAGCTTCTTCGCGCTCTTTGGCAACATATTGGTCACTAAGGGCATTTAATTCACTTTGTTTGAATTCAATTTCTTGCGACAGACCAACAGCAATGCCAGTAATTGAAGTCAAATCTGTAATTGCTTTTTGAACTGCATCAGAAGCGGCAAGCAATGATTTGGCAGAACGGTCTACAACAGTTAACGTTTTTTTGACTTCTGGAGTCGTTTGAATTGACATGAGTTTTCCTTTGGAAAGATTTTACTTACAATAATAATGCAAATGATTCTGCATCACCTTCAATGACCACCCTACGGGCAGCTTTTCTGCGTGACCTATCAACTAGGACACGACAATTCTTTTTACGACCACCTTTAAAAGTACAGCAGCCATATTGACACTCTAGTTTATCTCTTCTACTGTAACCATAAGGTCTCATAAAATAATAACCATTAAATTGGTAACGATAAGAGGATTCGAACCTCTGCAACCCGCTTATAGTGCGAAGTAACTGTTATCTAATGCTACCCATGAGGAGGAAAGAGTTGAAACAGAAATTTTAGGTGCTCTACCACTAAGCTATATCGTTATATTGCTTACAATCTTGAAAGTGCACGACAAGTTTTGCACTTATTACATCTAATAATTTGACCATCTTTATACACTGGTGTTCTACAAGACCACGAAATAGCAGACAAATCTTTTGGAAGAAATTCAAATATTTCTTTTTTTGTCATATGCACTATTGGGAAAATCTTAATAGCATGAGGAGAAAAACTTTCAAAAATTATCTCTGCCCTTTTACTTTGCTTTTCGCTAACATGCAACGCTTCATCTTTATTTACCCCAAATGCAACGCCATCAAATTTTACAAAAGAAGCCATATATCCAGATATAAAACTAGTTATATCCGTATCCCACGGAATGTTGCCATTAACAGAAGGGATAACAACAGAAGATTCAGAATACTGAAACTCCCTATATTTATTAACATGAAGATAATTAATTATCTTTTGAACTGCACATCTTTCTGCAATGTGCCTATCCTCTTTATTTATAATCTCTACATGATGAACATGAATGCTATATTCAGCATATTTAGGATCTGTTAATAACAAATATAAGGCAGCCAAAGAATCCAAGCCACCTGAAAACATTAA
>Ga0075163_10003675_pt1 | contig 20622 bp, 25 predicted proteins | sample JI1023141ADNA_FD_71478 | JGI IMG/M metagenome (GOLD analysis project Ga0075163, IMG submission 71478) | Wastewater effluent complex algal communities from Wisconsin, to seasonally profile nutrient transformation and Carbon sequestration -... | ecosystem: Engineered > WWTP > Effluent > Algae... | reverse complement strand
GAAGAAGCAGAAAGAATTTTAGGAATTGAAGAAACTCATATTCCGATTCTACTTGATAAGATTCATGAACTTGGACCTAAGATGGTAGTCATCACAAACGGTATCGAAGGTGCATATGTACGCAAGGAAGACGGCTCGAAACTCTTTATGCCAGTTTTCCCGCACAAACCATATGAGCGTACAGGTGCAGGAGATTCGTTTAGTTCAACGTTTGCTGTATGTATAGCAAAAGGTATGAGTGTCGAAGACGCACTTCTTCGTGCACCTATCAACGCTATGTCTGTAACGCAATATGTTGGTGCGCAAAAAGGATTGCTTACTGAAGAACAAATTCAAGAGTATCTCGCAAAGGCGCCTGAAGACTATAAACCAATGCCACTCATATAGAGTAACCTAAAAACTGTTACTAATAAAAAATCCTCACAAGCGGTGAGGATTTTTTATATTCGGATACATTACTTTCGATTAAGTACTTTTTCTATTGCCGTCTTTATATCTTCGCGACCCATACCGTATTTTTCTACGAGCTCAACAGGTGTGCCAGACTGGCCAAACTCGTCACTGACACCAACAAATTCTATCGGCACAGTAAATGTCTGCGCGAGATACTCTGCTACCGCACTTCCCATACCACCTGCCTTCTGGTGCTCTTCAACAGTGACGATACACTGTGTTTCTTTTGCTAAAGCGAGGATTGATTCTGTGTCGAGTGGTTTGATGGTGTGGAGGTTGAGAACCTTTGCCTTTATTCCCTTTTTCTCGAGGTCTCGTGCTGCTAGCATGGCAAAGCGAACAAGTGGCCCACATGCAATAACTCCTACGTGCGCCAAACCTCCTGCCTCTGGCTCGTGAACTATATATGCTTTTCCTATTTCAAATGGAGTCTCGTCGGTAGTGATAATACCAGTCTTCTCACGTGCTAAACGTAGATATGCGGGTATGCGAGCCCCCGCAATAGCAATGGTCGCCTTGCGGGCTTCTATGGCGTCACACGGGTATATAACATGCATACGAGGGATAACACGCATGAGGGCCATATCCTCAATAGCTTGGTGTGTGCCACCGTCAGGTCCCACAGAAACACCCGCATGAGATCCTACGATACACACAGGGCTATTGTTGTACGCAATAGTGGTGCGTATCTGCTCCCAGTTACGTCCAGGCGAAAACATGGCATAGCTAGAGCAAAAAGGATACTTTCCCATAGCGGACATACCAGCAGCGACTGTGACGAGGTTTTGTTCGGCGATACCTATCTGCACAAAACGTTCAGGAGCCTTTTCTTTGAACAAGTGCATCATAGTACTTTCGGTGAGGTCTGCACACAGAGCAACAACATCTGGGTCGCTACTTGCTAGCATCGCGAGTCCTTCTCCAAATCCCTTTCGAGTTGGAAGTTGTTCGACGTCGTCGGTATATACTTTTGGGTTGAGTTTAGTCATACTTAATTCCTTAATAATTCTTGGAGTGCCATCTCACCTTCTTCTGCCGATGGTGGCTTGCCGTGCCATTTATAATCATACTCCCAGGCTTTGACACCCTTTGAAGGAATAGTACGCGCTACGATTACGGACGGTTTGTCGTGCACTGCCTTCGCGCGGTTGATAGCTCCAACTATTTCTTCAAAATTGTGTCCATCGATTTCTTGTGCGTGCCAACCAAACTCTTCAAATTTCTTACCAAGGTTCCCGAGTGGCATGATGTCTTCGGTATTGCCGTCTATCTGAATAAGGTTGCGGTCGACTATCGCGGTGACCGAACCAAGCTTTTCTTTGCCGAGGAGCATGATTGCCTCCCAGTTGTTTCCCTCGTTCATTTCCCCATCGCCGAGCATACAGAAAAAATGTTTGTGTGACAGTGACCCGTTGTTCATGCGTTCAGCTATTGCCATACCAGCCGTTTGAGAAAGCCCACAGCCGAGTGGCCCAGATGAGGTTTCCACCATAGGGAGAAATTCACGGTGTGGGTGACCCTGAAGACGCGAACCGTACTTGCGGAGTGTCTGCAATTCCTCTACTGGGAAATATCCCGCGTGCGCCATAGTTGCGTACAATACCGGGCATATGTGTCCATTTGAAAGTACGAGTCTGTCGCGATCCTCCCATGCAGGATTCTTTGGATCATGATTGAGGGAGTGAAAATATAAAGCAGTGAAAACGTCAGCCATCCCGAGAGGCCCGGCTGTGTGTCCACTCTTTGCTTCGACAAGCGAACGGATAATGGACTTGCGAATTTCATTCGCTGTCTTTTCGAGTGCTGAGATTTCTGTATCAGTAAGATGCATAGCGGTATTGTATCATGATATTAGAGTGTCTCAAACTTTTCAAATATGTAGGCAATATCATCCGATTTCCAAATCATAGAACCGGCAGCAAGACGTGTCGCACCAGCTGCGGCGAGAAGTGGTACAGTCGTTTCATTGACTCCAATATCGACGCAGAGCGGCAAGTCAGGGTACTTGGAATGGAGTGTTCGCAAGATGTCATATATCCTCTCATCAAGTGCAACGCCGTGCATACCAAGCGTGTCACTGCCCATACATTGCACGCCATCGAGAAACGGCACTAAAGGATAGATCGATTCCAATGGTGTGCTTGGCGAAAAAGCGACTCCAAACTCGATATTCTCTCTGATGTATGGATCGATGCCTTCGAGAAAGTCTCGGAGTTCGGTAGGGTCTTCTGCTTCATAGTGAAAAAGAATTCGTTTCGCTCCCATTGTAATGAAGGTGGAAAGGTCTTTTGTTGCGTCTTTGACCATAAGATCAAACTCAAAGTTAAAGTCTGCCCAATACGGCAAGCCCTCTTCCTCTCCTAAAATTCGTTCAAAACCGTCACTATCTTCACCATTATATGGCCATGTGGTTGAAGGTACAAAAACTCCGTCCGTAAGATCAATTTGTACCCACTCACACAGTCCGTGGACACGAGCAAGTTTCTGACGGATATCCTCGATATTTTTTGGTAGTATTGCTGGTATTATTTGCATATAAAATTATTGCGCTAATAGGGTTAGTATATCATATCCTTGGTTTACAAAGTTCGAACGATCTATCCCCCACTTCTCGAGTATGGTTGCGAGCTCCTCGTGTATTTCGTCATAGCCAAGGTCATCTCCAGCGTCCTTTTCAATTTCTATGAAGCTACCGAGACCAACTACTTCATCCAAACATATTTCGTACTCATCAAACTTTGCTTTGACGCGCGTCTTTGTCGTAGTTACAGCTGGATGCAAACCAAATTCAGCAAGAATCTTTTCAAACTTTTCCTTGTTTGAAACTTCGACTTCATATTCGATTTTGTCGAGACGATCAGTTTTTGCTAGGTCACGATCTTTTTTAAAGGTGAAAATAATTTTTCCTGTACTTGTCTCACGTATGCGAGGAAAATACGAATTTGACATAAAGTCCTCGAACGTACCAATTTTCTCGACATAGACAGTGTCAGTATGAGTGACTGGCTCAGAAAAAGTGCAGCCTTGTGACTCAAGAAGCTCTTTCAACCTCAACACACTATCTATTTTGGCTTTGATTTCAACTTCGCGCATATCATGAATTAGTTCAGTTCATAATTCTTTTTACCCAGCGCATAAGGACTATTCGTAAATTTCAGCTCGCGTTCAGTCACTATAGACTGAACTTTCTCAAGTAATTCTATCGGTCGCGCATTCTGATTATTCATTATTGTATTTAATATACTTTCACGTATATTGAAATAGAGGGCTCGTTGATCGACAAGGCCCTGGAGCTGTGTTTCAAGAATTTGTTTAGAATATGGTCTGTCTTGAAGAAGAATAAGAGAATTGTTGTAGCTCTCAATTTGCAGTGTAAGCATTTGTGTCCGTGTTTGGATTATTTGTTCCATCCGGTCGATTGAGTTGCACTCCTTCATTTCCTCTAGCATAGTGTTCATTAGTGCAATATTTTCCTGCTCGATTAAATATAATTGCTCAGGTACCAGACCGTCTGGTGAGTTCAACCCATCAAGAACCTTCTCTAATTTAAGTACATCCTTGAAGGGGCTATCGTATTTAGGTTTGTTATGCATAGTAGTGATAGTATGAATTAATTGTTAGCAAAGTTCTTTTCGAGTTGTTTGTGCTTTTCAAGTATTTCGCGAAGGTCTTCGTATGTTTTATTCTTCGCTTGCATCCAATTGAAAACAAACTCAGCATGCTTTCGAAAGTATAATTGGTTATTCAGATCGGATCGTCTTGCGAGTAGTCCACGGCTTTGCAGAGAAAAGGATGCTTCTTTTTCTATATGCTGATTAATTTGCTTGATTGCATCCTCGATTTCTTCGTTTTTAGTTACAAAGTCCGTGTTATTCTTTTGACATTCTTTCACAAATTTCTGAAGAACACCGTTGTTGTCTAGCTCAAGCAGCTTGAGCAAGGACATGTACTGATCATTGTGACCTGTTTTAGCTGCAAAAGCCTCAGCTGTGTCTGCCATAAGTAAAGTCTCATCTTCTGGTTTGGAGTTATCTCCACCTGGCCGGCCTTCATGCATAAATTAGAATTTAGATGTACGACGCACATGGCGCTCCTCACCATGAAATGGTGTTTCGAGCCAGATAGTAATAGCCTTCTTTGCTTCGTCCTCTGTGGTAAAACGACCAGAAAGTGAAAGCATGTTTGCGTTGTTGTGTAGTCTCGTCATGCGGACTATTTCGTATGGATCGTCACTCATGCGACCGTTTATGTCTACCGCCTCTTTTGCGAGTACTCCACCATAGAACAAAGCACAGCGAACACCTGAGATACGGTTTGCAGCCATTGCCTCGCCTTGTCCAGAACCACCAAGGACGATACCAAAACTTCCCTCATCGTCAGCTACTGCTTGTGCACAGGGGGTAATAAAGTCAGGATAATCGTCGTCTTTGTCGAAAGTGAATGCGCCCTTATCAGCAACATCGTGGCCCATCCCAACCAGAAACTCTTTTATTGTTTCCTTGAACTCATATCCTGCATGGTCAGCTGCGATGTAAATTTTCATAGATGTTTATTGTGCGAGTTTTATAGTCACTGTTACTTCTTCGTTTGCAAATGTTTGCTCAATACCAAACTCACTCATGTCTATCGTGAATGTACTTTCATAACCAGTGGCAGTCTCTGTGAATGGAACGGTTACTGACTTCGTGACTCCATGCACAGTGAGGTTTCCTGTAGCGGTGGTATCAGTGTTGCTTGTAAAGACAAACTTTGCAGTTGGGTACTTTGCTACGTCAAAAAAGTCTGCAGTTTTCAAATGTTCTGTTACTTTTTCTGTATCAGTACTGAGGTTGGACATGGTCACGTCGATACTGCCCGAGAACGTGCCGGTTGCTGACTTTGCAACAGTACTGTTTACTCCACCAATCGTTCCTGTGTGTTGTTTGCCCGGTCCGTAACCAATAAATGATACAGTGGCGTCGTATGTAGTAGTACTTGAGGTGTCACCAGTTGTTGCAGACTCTATATCACTTTTGATAGGCTCTGCAACTTCGTCACTCGGTACAACTATTGGCGCGGTACTTTTTGTTCTTGAAGACACAGCAAACACAACAACTCCGAGAGCTACAACGCACAAAAGTATAAGTAAGGTTTTTTTCATATATATGTAAAGAATAAGATATTCAAATAATTATTTTTGCGCAGTTTTTATAACATGTTCGACGAGCGTGTATGTATATCCGTATTCGTTGTCGTACCAACCCATGACTTTCACAAGGTTGCCGTCGACAACTCGAGTCATCTCGAGGTCAGCGATAGATGCGTGTGAGTTGCCGAGGATGTCGCTCGAAACGAGAGGCTCTGTGGTAACTGCAAATGTCTTTGACCAGTGCTCGCTGTTTGCTGCATTGGTAAGAATCTGATTCACCTCTTCGGCTGTTGTATTTCTCTTTGCTATGAAAGTAATGTCGACGATAGATCCCGCTGGTACTGGGACGCGGATAGAGATACCGTCGAATTTGTCAGTGAGTTCTGGAAATGCTTTGGTCACTGCGATAGCTGCACCGGTCGATGATGGCACGATGTTTTGTGCTGCTGCACGACCTTCACGGAGATCTTTTTTGCTTGGCCCGTCAACGAGAGCTTGTGAAGCAGTGTAGCCATGTACAGTATTGAGGATTGCTTTTTCGATACCGATCTTGTCGTGGAGAATAGCGATGAGTGGTGACGCGGCGTTGGTAGTACATGATGCGTTTGAAGTAATATCGACTGTACCAAACTTGTCTTCGTTCACACCGAGGAGTATGGTCTCGCCTGGCACACTGCCGTCACTTCCTTTTGCTGGAGCTGAGATCACTACTTTTTTAGCGCCACAGTCGATGTGGAATTTTGCTTTGTCGTACGCTGTGAAGAGTCCTGTTGACTCGACTACAACGTCGACTCCGAGCTCTCCCCACGGGAGTTTGGTCGTATCTTTTTCAGAAACAAACTTCACTACTTTTCCGTCGATAACTAGATTTGTTCCATCCACTTTCACTTCATGTCCCCAGTTGCGGTACACGGTGTCGTGACGCAAAAGATACGCCAAGGAATCAATACTTCCTAGGTCGTTGACTGCTACTATCTCTATCTCTGGTCTCTCCCAAGCTATTTTTAAAAACGCACGTCCTATGCGGCCGAAGCCGTTTATTGCTACTTTTGTCATGCACCTATTGTAGCAAATACTGAGGTGAAGTGTATAGCTATTTATCGCCTTCTTCTATATCACGACGAATTTGCATAACGTCAATTTTTTGCTTCATCTCTTCTAGTTCCTCATCATCGCTGTTCTCGAGGCCGAGATGGTCATGGATCTCGTCAAGCATGTTCAAAATACGAGTCACTTCTGCCTCCGAACGAAGGTTGATCTCAAAGTCCATCTCTTCGCGCAGGTCGGCCATACGGGCTGCGCGGTTTTGGCTCATGAGGACGATAATAGAGAGAAAGATCGCCTGCAACGACACTGCTGCTGTAAGAAAATTGAATGGAAATGGATCAAAGACAAATCTGTCTCCAAAGAGTCCGAGGTTTACAGCGAGCCATGAAGCAAAGAAAATAGTATTACCAATCAAAAAACCTGTAGTACCAAACGCACTGGTCATCCAATTTACAAAACGCTCTACACGCGGAACCTGTTCTTTAAAGCGGGCTCGGAAGCCTGATATAGTGTGTTGTGAATCTATGCGTGCGTTCTTGCGTTTCATATAACTATTGTACTATCTTAGCGTGAGTAATAAAAGTGCGGAAAGAGGTACAAGGGTCGCATAGAGACACTCGGCAAGTATAACTTTGTGCGGGTACTGACGACTTACTGCTTTCTTGATGCGTTGTAGTAATCCGTGTTTGTGAAAACCTACGAGAGACACGAGTCGTTCGGTGTATAAAACTATGGAAGTACATAGTACTACCAAGGTAAGTTTATGAACGTGCAATAGTAACCCGAAAAATAGCATGAGGTAGGGAAAAAAGTGCGTATACGCTGGAAATTTTTTCGCAAGAAAATCATAACGCAACACTGATTTGGTAAATCTGTCATGTTTGCGTATGTACCAAATACCAAAGACTATAAAATATGCCGCAACAAGATCGATGACCATACTCGTCAGCGATGTTCTGTTCGCGAGTGAAATGCGGATAATCATGTAAAGAGTCATGAAGCCAAGAAGAGCAAAGAGACCGCTGTATTTCTCAACGATACGAGTAACACGTGAAATTGTTTCTTTGTGTGACGGCATACTAGCCCAAAAGTTCTCTTATGACTGACTGAGTAAGCTCTGGGTTGGCGCTCCCCTTTGTTTCTTTCATGACGCGACCAACAAGCCCCATGAGAGCTGCGTCCTTGCCGCCTCTAAAATCTGCGACAATAGCTGGATTCTCGTCGATAACTTTTTGTGCAACAGCTCGGAGAGCTTCTGGGTCGTTCTTTTGGATCAAGCCCTCACCTTCTGCGGTCTGTCGTACGTCAAAATTGCCTTGCGTGAGACGAAGTATTAGATCCTTTGCACCACGTGACGAAAGCTCGTTTGCCTTATACATCGCTACAACCGTAGCAAAACTCTGTGCGTCTGGTAGTTGTGCGTCAGTTCCGTTTGCGAAAATCCCTACGAGGTCAGACGTGGTAAAGTTCGAAGCCGAAACGACTGCGTCCTTGAGAGTTGCTTGTGCCACAAGTGTCGCAAGTGAGCCAATCATCGACTCAAACCAGAGTCCGAGTTTTTTGTCATTGATATAGACCTCGATATCTTCGTCCTTTATTCCAAAACTTTCCTTGTATCTCGCACGCATCTGCGACGGCAACTCGGGAAGAGCTTCAACTTTTTCATAGTTGTTGCCAAAAAGTTCTTTGAGACGGAATTTTGGAATATCAGGGTCAGGGAAATAGCGGTAATCAGCAGCATTTTCTTTTGATCGTTGAGAGACAGTTATTTGCTTTGCTTCATCCCATCCACGAGTCTCCTGTATCACCTCAGCACCTCTGCCCTCTTCATATAAATCTCGCATACGATCGAGTTCAAAGTGGATAGCTTTTTCAGCGCTTTTAAAGGAGTTTAGATTTTTTACTTCAACTCTGTTTGGCTCGAGTGTTTCGTAATAACTTTTACGATCTTCCGAATACAATCGACGTAGTTCGGTTATATCTTTTGTGCTTTGCATCAAAGATATATTGGCTTCGACACGGAACTCTCCTTTTTCCATATTCGCGTCGGAAACTCCGAGATACTGCAAAAGTAGTTGATACTCTTTTGCAAATACAGATGCCGCATGTGAAGCCTCTTCGTTTGTAGCAAAGGTTACGGGCTCTGTGACGAGTTCCATAAGCGGAACACCTGCGCGGTTGAAGTCTACAAGTGAGGCGTCAACTCCATGCTGGTTAGTACCTGTATCTTCTTCGAGGTGTACTCGCGTGACATCGAAGTCCGCCAAGTGACCTCCCGAGACTATCGGATATTTGTACTGACTTATCTGGTACCCCTTTGGTATGTCTGGGTAGAAGTAGTTTTTGCGATCAAATTCGGTAAAGTCTGCTATCTGACTACCGAGAGCAAGTCCGACACGAACGACTTTTTCAATAGCCTGCAGGTTCGGTACCGGAAGCGTACCAGGATGCGCCATACAAACAGGACAAATGTTCACGTTCGGCTTTTCTTCGTCAGGATTGTTTTTGCACGCACAAAACATCTTGCGAGCTGTATTCAGCTCAGCATGAATCTCGAGTCCTACTGTTGGATAGTATTTTTTCTCCATTGCTAAAGAGTATAACAAAACAACACTATTTATGAGTATTGACAAGATTATCTATATCTGCTATAATATACATACAAAATCTTTTACAATGGAAGAAGAAAAAAAAACTAGTTTGCTTGACATAACCTTGAACCAGCTTCTGATTATGTTACTAAATGTTATCATCCCGGTTAGCGTGGGATTGGAGACAAATTCAATCTCATGGGGATTGATAACTTTGATGTTCATTTACCTTCTTACATGTTTGAAGGATGAATTGAAGAAGTAAAGATAAAAAACGCTATGCAATAACCCTTTCTGAAAACGAAGGGTTATTTTTTTCGCAACATCTTTACAAAATCATCAGCAAATTCTTTGACCGATGCATCGTCGTAGAGAGAAACGGTAAATACTTGCTTTTTGAGTTTCTCAAACTCTTTTACACGCTTTGCGAGTTCTTTTGTATCGATAGTATCCGTTTTTGTCAGCACGATTACTTCCTCTTTATCGAACAATCCTTTTCCATACTTCTTGAGTTCTTTGCGAACCTGCTCGTAGGTCTTCATCATATTGTCGCCGAGCTCACAAGAAACGAGGTGTGCGAGCATGCGCGTGTGTGTGATGTGTTTCAAAAACTTTGTTCCGAGACCGCGTCCTTCACTTGCACCCTCAATAAGTCCAGGGATGTCTGCTACAATGTATCCATGAAAATCCCCAAGGTTCGGGTCCAGTGTAGTAAATGCATACTCGCCTATTTTTGCTTTTGCGTTGGTAAGGGCGTTCAACATAGAACTCTTGCCAGCGTTTGGAAGACCAACGAGACCAATATCAGCAAAGAGTGAGAGTACGATATGAAACACACCCTCGTCACCCTTTTTACCAGGAGTTGCCTTTTCAGGTGTGGTGTTGAGTGAACTTTTGAAATAGTCGTTGCCGAGACCTCCTTGACCACCATAAAGCACGAGGACTTTCTCCCCCTCGCGGTTGAGCTCCCAGACCATGCCAGTTGTTGCGTTGGTGATTACCGAACCAACAGGTACTTCGAGTACTATTTCCTCTCCACTTTTACCTTGACGTCTACCGCCTTCGCCTTCTTCGCCGTTTTTAGCTGCGTGGACGACATCGCGTTTGTATCTAGCCAGAGCGTATGGGTCGCGAATAGCCTTGAAGTAGACGTCGCCACCTTTACCGCCATTGCCACCCGAAGGGCCTCCTTTTGCTATGTGCTTTTCTTGTCGCCAGCGAACGACACCATTTCCACCTTTGCCCGCAACGGCTTTTACTACTATTTCGTCTATGAGTTGCATATATGTATTATTCTAAGTCTTCTATATTGGTAACTTTGAGATCCAGAGCATCGAGCTCGATCATCGCGATACGTACTTTATAGAAAAGTATAGAAATAGCAACTATTGAGACAAGAATGATGATGGTAAGAAAGGTGTTGTATTTCATACGAGCCAGATTGAAAACTTCAAGACAGTGCAGCTTCTGCTAAATACAGTATATCATCTTTTGACTCTGTCACGACTAAAAAACGCGCATTGTGACAGAAAAGTGCGGTGGGAGCGCCTGTGACCTGACGCAATTCTTGGTCTCGGAGGCCGGCCCAAGCTGTTGGAAATTGTATGCGTGCTTCAAAGCTATTTATGTCGTCAACGAGCGTTGTCGCGTGCCATTTGTTGCTGGTGATATGTGGATACACAGCTATTTTCACATCGTGATAGTTTTGGAGCGCCATCTGTAGTGGGATGCGTCCATATGGTTTGTCGAAGACCAGATAGTCTTTTCGTGGAGAAGCTTCGTAAGCTAGTCGGACTGCTTCCTCAACTTCGATATTGCTTCGAGCGGCAATAATTACTCGTTTAAGAATCTGTTTTGCCATATCAACGACGATGAGAAAGTTGGTGTCATTGACAGTCTCTTCTTCGTCCCAGACAGCATTGAACGTACCAACGATCGTATGCATAGTAAAAGGCCAGATATCTTTTTTGAGAGGAGTAAAAAGGTCGATCCCGTTGTCGAATGCGTCGATAGGTTCTACGATATGTTTTTCGATTCGCCGTGCAACTGCTTCACTGCCACAAAGTTGCTCACCGTACTTTTTCCAAACGAGACCAAAGGCTGCATACGGGATACCGTCCTCGCGTTTACCCGCGCCTCCCTCTTGGTGATGATCAAAACGCTCGCGGGCCGGATCATACACACCACCTACGTCAAAAACAATGTCGCTCTGTGCCATAAGTTCAGGATCACGCGAACGAGATACTGCGAATGGGCGACCCTCTTTTTCTAAAATGAGTTCTAGTGTGGCGCATGCAAAAACATCATCCGCATGAAAACCCCCGTTGTGCGTTGTGAGTGTTACCGGATTCATTAGTCGCGGATTACTTTGTTAGCGAACCAATTGATAATGGAGATGATGAGTGCTCCCCAAAATGCTGCAACAAAACTGTCGATAGTAAAACCTTCGACAACTCGTCCGACAAAGTAAAAGAGTGCCGCGTTGACGACAAGCGAAAAAAGTCCGAGAGTGAGAATTGTAATCGGGAGTGTGAGAAGCGAGATGATCGGTTTGACGATGAGGTTGATAAACCCAAGAACGGCACCGACAATAACAGCAACACCAATACCGTCAACATGAATACCAGAAACAAAATACGGCACAGCGAGGACTGCGAGAGTGAGGATGAGCCAGTGAATGAGGACTTTCATATAAATACAGACTAGAGGCAAGAGGCTCTAGGCGAGAGTAAATACTACGTGAATAATGAATCGACAACTTTTTTAACTACCTGACCATCCGCTTTGCCTTTGAGTTCGTTCATAGCTTCTTTCATGAGCAAACCTTTTTGTGATACGTCGGTGATTGCTTTCTCACCCTTGATGCGAGTTACAGCTGCAGTAACTTCTTCTTCACTCATCATGGTCGGTAAAAATTGTTCAAGGATCGCGAGTTGGGCACGGTCTTCGTCTGCAAGATCTTTGCGTCCAGCAGTCTCGTATTGCGCTATCGCGTCTTTGCGTTGCTTTGCTGTGCGAGTGATAACAGCGAGAGCTGCGTCGTCAGCAAGAAACTCTTGGGGTGTGTGTCCTGTCGCAACCAGTTCGTTAGTAAAAGCAGTAACCAGACCACGCAACACATCGAGTTTTACGGAGTCTTTCGCCATCATGGCGTCTTTTATTGAGGATTTGATTTGTTCGTGTAACATGCGTACAGTATAGCAATTTTTCGTGCGTATCGCGAGGTGTACTCCCGCATGATTAGACAGAATCCCAGTCCGGCGTCCATCGTAGAACTATAGCCAAAAAATTAGAGAGTAATAGCAAGATGTTCTAGGAGCATTTTGAGGGGAGCGCCACGGGATTCTATAGCAATAGAGATGTGGTTGAGGTCCGAGAGAGCAGAAAGTGCTTTACTACTCCCCTTTTTCGCTTCAGCTCTAAAGTGCTCAGTAAGTGTTCGAAGCTCAGTGAGAATTTCTTTGCGGGATTCATCCTTGTCATCGGCGTCTTTTGTTAGTTTTTGAATATAAGTCAGTCTATCTGCAACACTCATCGAAAGCAATTTTGATTTTGCCGTAGGTACAGAGGCGTAGTCTAGTTGCACGACACGAGAAAGTATCGTTGGGAGGAGTTGCGTTTTTTGTGTTACTAAAAGTATATTTGTATTTGTCGGTGGCTCCTCAAGTAGTTTGAGCAACGCTTGCTCAGCCTCTATCCCGATGTCGGTTGCACCGATAAATAGTATTCGCGGAAGCTCGGTGCTTTCGTGGAGCGAGGCCTCTCTCTTGATATCTCGAACGTCGTCGATACCGAGTTTTGGGTACAAGAAAGTTGCGACTGAGTAGCCACTCACTCTCTTGTCGTCTTGGATGTCAGCATACACCGCATCTTTGTCTGCATATACGAGGTAACTCTGATCTGTCTCTTCAAAAAAGGTGTCGAGATAGGTGCTCATGGTTAGCGTTTTGAAACGATAGCTCGTTTGTAGGTGTCGAGATGCTCGAGTGCCACACCTGTGCCGTTTGCTACACAAAAGAGTGGATCCTCTGCAACGCGAGCTTTGACTCCTGTTTTTCGAAATACGAGTTCGTCAAAACCGCGCAAGAGTGATGATCCACCGGTCAGTACGATACCCTCGTCTATGATATCAGAGGCGATTTCTGGAGGCGTTTCTGCGAGCACGTCTTTTATCGCGCGGATCATCTGTTTGAGTTCTGGGTCAATCGCTTTGACTATTTCGTTGGTCGAGATGTTTGCAGTGCGAGGGAGGCCTTGGATAAAGTCACGACCCTTGATAGTGATAGTGATTTCTTCGTCGAGAGGTACGGCCGCTGCTGCTTTTATTTTTACCAGCTCGGCAGTTCTGTCTCCAATAGAAAGATTGTAAGTTTTTTTGATGTAGTCGACTATAGCGGCGTCAATTTTATTCCCTGCACACTTGACTGATGTCGATGCAACGATACCGCCAAGCGCAATAACTGCGACGTCTGTCGTGCCTCCTCCGATATCAACCACCATATGTCCGCGCGATTCGTAAATAGGAATACCAGCACCAATCGCAGCGAGGATAGGTTCTTTGACGACATAGGCGTTTCGTGCTCCGGCTTTGATAGTCGCTTCGATAACTGCACGTCGCTCTGTTGAAGTAATACCTGCGGGAACCGACACCATAACGTCAGGTCGGATGAAATTCCAGCGCCCCAGAGCTTTGCGTATAAAGTATCGAAGCATCGCCTCTGTCACTCGATAGTCAGCGATAACTCCGTCTTTCATGGGACGGTACGCAATAATAGATTCTGGTGTTTTTCCGATCATCTCTTTTGCCTCTGTTCCTATGGCGAGTATGCGATTGTCCTGTTCCGCGATGGCAACTACTGCAGGTTCGTTGAGGACGATTCCCTTTCCAGGCAGAAATACCAAGGTATTTGCCGTTCCGAGATCAATGCCTAGTTTTTTTGAGAAAAGTCCCATATATAGAGCGATTCTAGCACATAATAGTAAGTTAGGCACGAGGCAAAGCATAATCGAAAAATGCTATACTGCACATGTCATGATGTACGCCTATGAAATAATGGTCCTCGCAAAAGGTAAACACCCCGAAACCTTGACTTATTTCGGTTCTGTCGCGATAGATCCATTTTCGCGGGTTATCGTTCCACTCCGGAAAAAAGACGCTCGTGCGCTCGTTGTCACATGCGTACCTCTCTCACAAGTGAAAGGAGAAATAAAGTCGAGCGACTTTGCGCTTCGCAAAATTAAAAAAATTGTTGGCCCAGCTCTGTTTGCACATGGCTATATAGAAGCGATACAACGTCTCGCACAGTTCTATGCTGTATCAGAAAGTTCGCTGCTCATGCAGTGTATTCCCGTACAATTGCTAGAATATGTGAGTGATACGTCGGACGAGTTGCCAACAATGAGAGAGCGTCTTGATACGAGGCCCACCAGTGACAACATAGTGCTCGCTGCTCCGCTCACAGAGAGAATACAGTATTACAAAATACTTATACGTCAGTCGCTGGCAAGAAAGGAATCACTCTATATTTGTGTGCCGACAGTTGAGGATGCAGAGGTAGTATACTCGCATATCGCTCCAGGTATCGAAAAGCATACACACTTGTTTCATGGAAAAAGAACGGCGTCGCAAACAAAAAAAGAGTTGGCTTGGGTGATCAATTCGGCCGAACCGTCTATTGTTGTAGGCACCGTGCCGTACTTGGCACTGCCACTCCAAAGACTGCAAACTATAGTGGTAGAACACGAAACTTCTCAATCATACATAAGTATGGGTGGAACTCGCATCGATCTGCGTTCTGTTGTCCACCAACTCGCTCGCATGCACGGTATCACTTTGATTATCTCCGACACGTTCCCTAGTGTCCCGACTTACTATGAAAAAGAGCGTGGAGCGTTTGTTATGGCTGCGGAAAGCAGTCTTCGTCTCAATACAGCAAAAGAGCTGGCTATTGTCGATATGAAGTCACCAGACGAAGGCAAGGGCGTTTTGATTGGTAACACTCTCAGAGACCGGATCTCGCGTGTACTCTCATCCGATGGCAATGTGTTTTTGTTCGCACTAAAAGAGGGGCTGGGTGCACAGGTGGTTTGCCAGGATTGTGGGAACACTGTTATGTGTCAAAAATGCCACGGCGTGCTCGGTGTCAGGCAACAAGGTGCAGATACCGTTTTTTGGTGCAAAGTCTGCAAGAGTGAGTACTCCTCTGTTGCGACATGTGATACTTGCGGAAGTTGGAAACTCAAAGAACTCGGTGTTGGTATCGATATCATAGCACGCGAGATGCAAAGTATTTTTCCCGACGTACCTCTGTACAAAGTTGGTTCACTACCGCACAAAGATGAAGCACGCGAACTCGACAAGTTACTGCAACGAGGAGGTGCTATCGTTCTCGGTACACCACGTGCTCTCGCATTACTGCCTCGACCTGTAGCCCTCGTCGCAGTTGTTTCTTTTGACTCACTGCTCTTTTACCCTCACTACGCGATCGGCGAGAGAATACTGACACTCATATCCTCACTCCATGACGTCGCAGAGAGCACACTCTACATACAGACACGAAACGCGAACTTTAGTCTCCTTACTCATCTGTCGCGTGGCTCACTTCACGAATGGTATAGAGAAGAGCTCTCTATGAGAGAAAGATTTAAGTATCCCCCTTACACACAGATACTCGAACTCAGATACCCTCTTCAGACTGTCAGTAACACACAGGAAATCAAGGAAAAGCTCACTCGCCTGTTTGCTCCAGCCGAACCCGTTTTTATGGAACAGCGTTCGCAGGGGCTTTTGGTAGCGACAGTGAAATTTCCGACCGATTTTTATACCCCTGAAAACGCTCGAACGCACCCACTCCACGCACTTCTCAGAGATGCAAACAAAGACGGCGTCCAGACCCTCTGGAATTCTCCTTCACTCTAGATCCTGGGGTATAACTGTTGCAAAATGCAGTAAATATGGTACACTCTCCCTATGTCAATTGCACACATAAACATAGATCGTGGCGACACTGAGACAAGCACAAGCGCTCTACGACGTTTTACCAAAAAAGTCCAAGAGTCTCGACTTGTCCAAAAAGTCAAAGGTGACCGCTACGCTGCACGAAAACCATCAAAAACAGTTCTCAAGAAAAATGCACTTCGCAGAATCGGACGCGCAAAAGATATGGCACGTCTCAAGAAGCTAGGCAAAATTCCAGAAACGCCAGTAAGAGGACGAAGATAATTGTATGGAGAGTACTCTTTCAATACGAAAGACTACAAAAAGAAAAACGCTTCCAGAGGCGTTTTTTCTTCGTGCAAAAGATACCATACTTGGAAAGCAGTATGAACTTTCTCTAGTGCTCTGTGGTCCGACACTTTCGAGAAGGTACAACAGTACGCTCCGTGGCAAAGATCGAGCAACCAACATACTCTCCTTTCCTCTCACTGACACTTCAGGTGAAATCCTACTCGACCTGACCACAACCAAGCGTGATGCACCAAAATTTTTTATGAATGAACGCACTTGCGCTGGTTTTCTGTTTATCCACGGACTACTACATTTGAAAGGTTACGAACATGGTAGTACAATGGAGAGGCTAGAGAAAAAGTATATGAAACTATACTTTCCCGGCACCAAACTACCATATGTCTAGAATGCTCGTTTGCGGACTCGATGTCGGCACAAGTGCTATACGTGCAGTACTTGCACAGTATAAAAAAGGTGAACATATCCCGACGATTTTGGCGACCGCGCATGTTGCGTCCTATGGCTTGCGTGATGGCTACATCGTTGACGCAGACAAGGTGCGACGGAGCATCTCCCTCGCACTACAAACACTTGAGAAGCAAAGTGGTCAGAAGATACGACATGTAGGTATCGCATGTGGCGGTGCTGGGCTAGCCTCTCATATTGTTCACGGTATGGTGGTGGTAACCCGTGCAGACCTAGAAGTAACAGGACTAGATGTGAGTAAAGTGTTGCGCGAAGCTCGTGGGACAGCACAGGTTCCGAATGAGAAAATTATACATACAATCCCGCTAGCATTTAAACTCGACGGTAAGGAAGTACTCGGTGATCCTGTCGGACTGGTTGGAACCAAACTTGAAGTTCGAGCACTAGTCGTTTCTGTTCACGCTCTCCATATTGAGCGCTTGATTGAAGGTATTGGTAGTCTCGGTGTCGAAATATCGAGTATAGTTGCGTCACCTCTTTCGGCAAGCATCGTTTGTCTGTCAGAAAAACAGAAAGTAGCCGGTTGCGCGCTTGTTAACATAGGTAGTGAAACAGTTACAACGGGTGTTTTTGAAAACGGTGCCATGATATCGCTCCTCTCTATCCCTCTTGGCTCACTCGACATAACCAACGATATTGCGCTTGGACTTAAGGTCCCAATAGACGAGGCAGAAGGCATTAAAATTGGTACACTTATATCATCTCACCCAAAGAAGAAACTTGATGAAATAGTTTCAGCAAGACTCACTGATATATTTGAACTGCTCAACAAACATTTAAAAAAAATAGGAAGACAAGCGTTGCTACCCGCAGGTACGATACTTATCGGTGGTGGTGCGCGACTCCACGAAGCTCTCACTATTGCAAAGGAGGAGCTAAAACTGCCTGTTGAAACAGGTGTTATGCTTCCTGAGTATGAAGAATTCATTCGCACCAAAGATCCTGTTTGGTATACAGCCATCGGAGTGTGTTTGTACGAGAATCCAGGTACCGCAGAAAGCTATCCCCGAGATACAAGGACGTCGAGTACCAAAACATCATCACTTTTTAAGTCATTTATTAGACAGTTTTTGCCTATTTGCTTTTTATTTATTTCTGGTATTATGTGACGGTAGACAAAATATTACCTATTATAACTAGACCATACACATGCCAAAAGTCAACCCATCGATAGAGAGCTTTGCTCGAATAAAAGTTATAGGAATCGGAGGTTCTGGAAAGAACGCTCTTAACCACATGATCAGCGAAAAAGTTCGCGGAGTAGAGTTCATCTGTATGAACACTGATACTCAGGACCTACACAACTCTCTTGCAGATAAAAAGATTCACCTTGGTAAAAATCTCACCAAAGGTCTCGGTGCAGGCATGGATCCTGAAATAGGAAAAAAAGCGGCTGAAGAAACAAGAAGCGAAATACAGGATACGATCCGAGGTGCGGAGATGGTCTTTATCTCATGTGGTATGGGTGGTGGTACTGGTACCGGTGCAGGGGCTGTGGTTGCTCGCGCAGCAAAAGAAGAAGGTGTTCTCACTGTCGCTGTGGTGACAAAGCCATTTTCATTTGAAGGCCGCGAACGCATGCGAATAGCCGAGTCAGGACTACAGGAGCTCGAACGAGAAGTAGACGCTATCATCGTTATACCAAACGACAGACTACTCGCTATATCAAGCAAAGAAACATCACTTAAAAACGCATTCGCAATGTGTGACGAAGTACTACGACAGGCTGTCGAAGGTATCTCTGACCTCATCACAATCCCTGGGGATATCAACGTTGACTTCAATGACATCAAGACGATCATGGCTGACGCAGGTACGGCACTCATGGGTATTGGGCTCGCAACAGGAGAAAAGCGTGCTGAAAAAGCCGCATTTGACGCTATCAACTCCCCTCTCCTCGAAGTATCTATCAACGGCGCAAAAGGTATTCTCCTCGCAATTTCTGGAGGTGACGATCTCACTCTCCACGAAGTAGCAGAAGCAGCAAAGATTGTTACAGAAAGTGCTGACAAGGACGCGAAAGTAATCTTCGGTACTAGTCGTGACGAGAGACTCAAAAAAGGAGAAATGAAAGTTACTGTTATAGCAACAGGTTTTCCTGGAAGTACACCTCGCAAATCACTTTTTGAAGGAATCCCCCAAACACAGGCACGCATGGAAGCAGCGACCCCTATCGCTTCCTCACCAAGACAAGTTATCGACGACACACCACAGACACCAAAGCCACAAATTCACAATTCCATCGATGCAAATGATACCCAGTCACAAATCAGTGGAAAGCAAAAACCTATTCCTGAAGTAATCGAAGATGATTCCGTCCTCGGTGGTGACGACGATATGGATGATTGGAGTGCAGTACCTGCATTCTTGCGACGCAAGAAGTAAGCATCAAATGCAAACAACCAATTTTCAAATTACACAAAATACCCGGGACTGCCTGGGTAATTTGTTTGATCATTGGTGCTCGAAATTTGGTAATTAGGCACTTTAGCGGTATACTTTAGGCCATGGAAAACACAACATTGTACGATTTAATAATAGTCGGTGGCGGCCCTGCAGGATGTTCAGGTGCTGTGTACGCTGCACGAAAAAAGCTTAAAACTGCAATTATTGCCTATACTTTTGGTGGGCAATCTACTGATTCGAGTAATATTCAAAACTGGATAGGAACTCCTTCGATATCTGGTGCTGATCTCGCAAAGTCACTTGAAACACATGTACGTGAATACGCTGGTGAGAGTCTTACTATAGTTGAAGGTGAGAGCGTTGTCTCGATAGTAAAGAACGACTCTTTTTACACGGTCACGACTGATATGGGAAAAACATATACTGCTAAAACTGTCCTTATCACCTCTGGTTCAAAGCGACGCAAACTCGAGATTCCTGGTGCTGCAGAATTTGAACACAAGGGTATTACGTATTGTGCGTCTTGCGATGGACTCCTCTTCCAAGGCCAGGACGTGGCTGTGATAGGAGGTGGTAACGCAGGGTTTGAAACGGCAGCTCAGTTACTCGCCTATACAAAAAGTGTCACCCTTTTCAATCGGGGTGACGTGTTTCGTGCAGACGAAGTGACAGTTGAGAAAGTGCTTTCACATCCAAACATGAAAGCTATCAAGAATTGTGAGCTGGTTGAAGTTACCGGCGGGCCATTTGTTACGGGCTTTACCTACAAAGATCTTGCAACAGGAGAAACCACCACCCTTCCCGTTACGGGAATATTTGTTGAGATTGGACAGATCCCAAACACTGATATCGCAAAAGGGCTTGTCGAGATAGATGCTGGAGGAAAAATTGTTGTTGATCCTATGACACAACGAACAAGTGAAGCGGGTGTATGGGCAGCTGGAGATTGCACAAACGGGCTCTACCATCAGAACAATATCGCAGCAGGCGATGCAGTGAAAGCTCTCGAGAATATATACTTCTATTTGCATGCAGGAAAGTAAAATTAGTATATAGTACAAGTATATTGTATATGGCTAAATAAAAAAACATCGCATTGCGATGTTTTTTTATCAGTATTCATACTCTGTACAATATACTTGTACTATATACTGCTTTTCCTACTGTGCTTGGTTTACAACAAACGGACCAACGTTGACGAGTTTGTCAGCACTTGGACTGTAGATGATAGCCTTGCGAGTAGTTGGGAGAACGAGAAGTATATCTCCGTTTTGAACGTTTGC
>Ga0075163_10003672_pt1 | contig 20628 bp, 17 predicted proteins | sample JI1023141ADNA_FD_71478 | JGI IMG/M metagenome (GOLD analysis project Ga0075163, IMG submission 71478) | Wastewater effluent complex algal communities from Wisconsin, to seasonally profile nutrient transformation and Carbon sequestration -... | ecosystem: Engineered > WWTP > Effluent > Algae... | reverse complement strand
TGGCTGCCGCTTGGTGGTTATGTGAAAATCTCCGGTATGGTAGATGAAAGCATGGACAAAGAGCAAATGGCACAACCAGCTCAACCATGGGAGTTCCGCGCGAAGCCGGCATGGCAGCGCTTAATAATTATGATTGGTGGTGTTGTTGTGAACGTGATTGTCGGTATTGTCATCTATACAGCTATCCTGCTTCATTATGGAAAGGAAGTTATTCCGGTGGAAAATGTGACTTATGGTGTTCACTGTAACAACATCATGTATCAATATGGTTTTAGAGATGGTGATAAAGTGCTCGCTTTGGATGGCGAACGCCCTGCGAATTTTTTGGACATCAATAAAAGACTACAGCTCGATGATCCTAAGCAAATAACCGTTGATCGCAATGGCGAGGTTTTGAGTCTTGCGTTACCAGAAAACTTCGGACAGCTCTTACTCGATTCGGGTGTAAAAACTGGAGCGTTTAGTATTCGTATGCCTTTTGTTATTGAAGAAATAACTCCACAAATGCCTGCAGCACATGCGGGATTGATGAAAGGTGATAGTATTGTAGGAATCAACAGTCTTTATTCTCCTTACTTCCAGGAAGTGGCACGTGAGCTGCGCAACAATAAAAACAAAGTTGTGAGACTACACATCATACGTGATGGACAAGCAATGGGCATTCCTGTTGATGTAACAAAAGACGGAAAGATTGGTGTTGCTCCACGCAGTGGTAATAAGTTTTTGAAAGTAGACACGTTGCATTATTCCTTCGCGCAGGCCATTCCAGGTGGCTTTAAGGAAGCTTGGGAAACAGTTACTGATTACACTAGCCAATTGCGCTTTTTGTTTACTAAGTCAGGTGCAAAGGAAGTTGGTGGTTTTGTCACATTCGCCAAACTATTCCCATCGGAATGGGATTGGTGGATCTTTTGGGAAAGAACAGCCCTTATTTCTCTCATCTTGGCTTTTATGAATATTCTGCCGATTCCCGCTCTTGATGGTGGACACGTGATGTTCTTGCTTTGGGAAATGATCACCGGAAAGGCGGTCAGTCAAAAGGTGCTCGAACGATCGCAGATTGTTGGCATGATTCTGTTATTGGGCCTTATGGTTTATGGCAACGGAATGGACATATTCCGTTTGTTCACGGGCTCCTAAGTTTTTAGCATTGAAAAACAAAATCGATCAATCAAAAGTGGTGTTGAATCTCCACATGTGCATTGCGCCATGTGCGCGAGTATTTCCGCAAATTTTTTTAGCATTGGTATTGCTCATCACGACTTCATCGATGGCTCAGAATGTTGTCTGGAGTGATCCAGTGAAGGTATCACGCGATGTACATGCGTATGGATATCTGGGCTCAGATAGCAATGGTTTCCTTGTTGTTGAAGAAAATAAAAAAGAGAAATCGCTTAAGTTTATTCGATATACTCTCAAGGACTTAAAAGTTGAGTCAGGAGTGGTTCAATCTTTTACTGGTGGTTCGAATGGAAGATTCGAAGCTGTTGTTATCATGCAGAATATTGTTATGATGTTTACCAGTTCTTACTCGAAGGAGTCTGAGCAACATCAGATTTTTTGCACGATGCTCGATATGCAAGGTAACAAAATTGCAGAACCTGCACTTGTGCATTATGTGCTTGCTGAGAATGAAGAAAGCGCTCCAGATTTCGGAATAACATTCTCGCCAGACAGCACTAAAATGCTGCTCTATTTCGATCCTCCATTTGCACGAAAAAGCACAGAGTCGATTTCTTTTAAATGTTATGATTCAACGCTAGATCTGCTTTGGGAAAAGGATATTCTATTGCCATATGCACAGGAGATTATTCAGGTCCATAGTTTCCTCATGGACAACACGGGTAATGTTTATATGATGAGTGGAAGTAGTCCTGCAAAGGATAGCCGCCAATGGCAAAAGCCACAAGGAAGCAGGTATGTGGTCTTTTTTTATAACCCGAAAGAAAAAAAACTCAAAGAATATGATATCAGCCTCAAGGATAAACAGGTGCTTTCTGTCAGGTTTACTTTAAATGCAGAACAAGATGTGATCATTTGTGGTTACTATTCAAACGACTTTAAATTTTCAGCTGCAGGTACGTTTTTGTTTGCCATTTCTTCATTTGGGGGCCCCGTGAAGTCAGCCACATTTATGCCTTTTTCTCAAGAATTTGTCGCGAAACTTGTAAAGAAGTCTAGGGTCGATGAAGGGTCAATACCCGATTTTTTTCTAGATAACATTTTTCTTCATAAGGATGGTTCTATCACCTTGATTGGCGAGCAATTTTATACCAGTGAATTTGTGATCACAGATCCAACCACAGGTCGCCAAACTATTGAATATCGCCTCAATTATGATGATCTGATTGCAACGCGAATTGACCCTAATGGACGTCATACTTGGAATACAAAGATTCCTAAGCGCCAGTATACTGCTTCAGATACTGGTAATTTTTCATATCAATGTTTTGAGGACGAAGACAAAATCTTGATTTTTTTTAATGATCATTTGGAGAATGAGCAGAAACTTTCCTCAATGCCCGAGGGTGAGGCATCGCTTTGGCAGGGGGGAAGAAACTCAGTCACCACGCGTGTTGAATTGGCTGCTGATGGGAAATTCAAACGAGAGTCGGTTGTGCAAAACAAAGACAAGGATGTTTTGTTAAGTCCTGCATTTGGAAATTCAGATCTTAAAGCTCCTTTCATACTGGGCTTTTCCGAGAACAAGTCTTACAGATTTTGCTCCTTTAAATAGGCGCTGGAATGAGCTGCTATGGCTTTGAACAAAAAAAAGAGCGAGAACTTCGCTTTCGCTCTGTTTCTCGCTCTTGTCTTTGTACCCAGGGTGGGAATCGAACCCACACGCCCGAAGACACACGATTTTGAGTCGTGCGCGTCTACCAATTCCGCCACCTAGGCATTGCACATTTCAATTTCGGGGCTGCGAATATACACATATCTACTTACGGTCAAAAGCATGAATTTGTGATTTTCATGCAGAAGTATTCCTTGAAAATGAGTGAATTATTGCTATTTCTTGCAAAACTACTAGCAAATTATTCGTTTTTATCGCTTAATTGCAGCCCCAATTGATATTGTATGGCCAAAAAAACATCAACCCCAAGTTCACTGCAGTTCGCTTTTGAGAAAAAGAACTATATCCTGCTCGTTGCGGGCATCGGAATTCTCCTTTTAGGTTATTTACTCATGATTGGTGGTGGAAGTGAAGACCCGAACGTTTTCAGTCCAGAAATTTTTTCATTTAGAAGAATTACTCTTTCACCTATCCTCATCCTCATTGGCTATGGTGTAATCGGTTACGCCATTATGTATAAACCGAAGAAAAACAATACAGCGGTAGAACAGTCTGCCAAATAATAAAGCTTAGCCATTGAGTTTATTACAGGCAATCATTATTGCTATCATTGAAGGAATCACTGAATTCCTTCCAGTGAGTAGCACTGGTCATATGATCATCGCACAAAAGTTTCTTGGTGTTGCAGATGATCCATTCGTAAAAGCTTTTATCATCAACATCCAATTCGGCGCGATTCTCAGCGTTGTGGTCCTCTATTGGAAGAGATTTTTTCAAAGCCTTGATTTTTATTTTAAGCTTTTTGCAGCATTTATTCCAGCTGCTATTCTAGGGGTGCTGCTCAACGATAAAATTGACGCAATGCTTGAAAGTGTTGAGGTGGTCGCCGTTACGTTGCTTGTGGGGGGTATTGTCTTGGTATTTATCGATAAGGTGCTAAATCCTCAAAAGGAGGTGGTGATCACTTATCCCAAAGCTTTGGTTATTGGTCTTATGCAATGCATAAGCATGATACCTGGTGTGTCGCGCTCTGCAGCAACAATTATTGGCGGCATGACACAGGGCCTTACAAGAAAACAAGCTGCGGAATTTTCTTTTTTTCTCGCCGTGCCTACAATGTTCGGTGCTTCATGCCTCAAGCTTTACAAAGGGATGAAAGAGTATCCTGAAATTTTTTCGGGAGACAATATCACAACCCTGCTCGTTGGAAATGCTGTTGCTTTTGTCGTTGCGATGTTGGCCATCAAGTTTTTCATTTCATTTCTCACTCGCTACGGATTCAAGGTTTTTGGATGGTACCGTATAGCATTGGGAATAACCCTTCTTATCATGATTTTGTCGGGCGTGAATTTGTCTATCGTGTGATGATTGACTCAGGTTCAGATATTGTTGACCATATTTGTAAGTGATGAAATTGTCGGCAGCTATCATAACGTTTAATGAAGAAAAAAACATCGGTAGGTGTCTAGATTCGTTGAAAGGAATTGCCGATGAAATTGTTGTAGTAGATTCATTCTCCAAAGACAACACAGAGGGTATCTGCAAGCAACACAATGTTCGATTTATTCCACATGGTTTTGAAGGGCACATCCAACAAAAGAATTACGCTATTTCACAAACTTCAGGTGATTGGGTGATTTCGCTCGATGCGGATGAAGCACTCAGCAACGAATTGAGAGGTGCTATACTGATGATAAAACACGCTCCAGAAGCGAACGGTTATCAGATGAATCGCTTAACTAATTATTGCGGACATTGGGTTAAGTATTGTGGATGGTATCCGGATACTAAGGTTCGTTTAATTCGTAAAGGATTTGCAGAATGGCGAGGAATTAACCCGCACGATCGCTTGGATATGCAGGACAATGCAAATGTTGTGCATCTGAAAGGCGATATATTACACTATTCATATTACAGCGTTGAAGACCATTTGAAACAAATTGAATATTTCGGCAACATTGCTGCAAAGGAATTGTTTTCACGTGGTAAAACTTCAGGTTGGATGCTGATTATCGTCAAAGTTGTTGCGCAATTCATTAAAAGTTATTTTCTGAAGCTTGGAATGTTGGATGGCGCAACAGGATTCACAATTTCACGGCTTTCGGCGTTTGCGACTTATCGCAAGTATTATAAACTCATGCAATTAAACAAGGGAAAAAAAATTTGAATCCGAACACCATTATCATTTCAAGGACGGATAGCATAGGTGATGTTATGCTCACGCTGCCAATGTGCGGAATTTTGAAAAAGCATTTTCCAAATGTGAAAATAGTATTCCTTGCAAAAGCCTATACCCAAGCTGTTGTTGAGTCGTGTGAACACGTTGATGTTTTTTTGAATTGGGAGAAAATATCGGAAGGAAGTCCTGGCAGTCAGATTGAAATACTTCGCAAGATTGGCGCGGATGTGATAATTCACGTTTTTCCAAGAAAAGAAATTTTGTGGTTGGCTAAAAGAGCGCATATTCCTTTTCGAGTTGCAACGGCTGGGCGATTGTATACGATTGGTAAATGCAATAAGCTTGTTTTTTTCTCTCGAAAAAAATCGTCGTTGCATGAATCACAATTGAACTTAAAACTATTAAAACCGCTTGGTATCGATCATGAATACTCCTTGAGTGAATTGTGTAATTTTTATGGCTTCAGCAAAATAAATGAATCAGCGAAGATTGTTGTAAGTGATTATTTGAACAGTTTGCAAGGCGAAAGAAGGAAGGTAATTCTTCATCCTTTGTCCAAGGGAAGCGCACCTGAATGGGGATTGAAAAATTTTGAGGCGTTGATTCAAATAATTCCGGAACAACAGTTTGAGGTTTTTGTAACTGGAACAAAAGAAGAAGGAGAAAAAATTCGTGAAGTGATTTCGTTCAATAAACCTAATGTTCATGACGTAACAGGCAAGTTTTCTCTCAATGAATTGATTGAGTTAATTAGAGTATCAGATTTGCTAATAGCTGCCAGCACTGGTCCTCTTCATATTGCAGCAGCATGTGGTGTGCACGCGATTGGTTTGTATTCTCCAAAGCGCCCACTTCATCCAGGTAGATGGTCGCCATTAGGAAAACATACAACTGTATTCGTTGCGCAAAAGCATCCTTTGAAAGGAGAAAAATTGACTATTTCGCCACACGAAATTCTGAAAGTGATGCAGTCTTCTTAAGACTGAAAAACATATAAAAGAATACGACGAACATTACGCCAGCTTGAGATTCGAGGGTGTCTTCAGTCAAGAACGACATTGATGCAATGATCAAGAAGATTGCGAGTAAGGGTTTTTTCTTTTGATCATAAATAAATGGCGCAATCAGGATAATCAGAAACCAGATCAGTCCAATTATTCCATAGGTAAGCCATATAGTTAAGTATTGATTATGCGCTCTAAGTCTATATTGAGATTCCAGCGGCGATTTCATCTCTTCATATGCCGAATGAAATGCCGTTTTCACATCACCTGTGCCGACGCCTATCAATGCATTTGCGCGAATGATATGTGATGCCGTCCGCCAGAATTCAAGTCTTTGAAATACGCTGTGTCCATTCGGAGTTCCGCCTGCACGATAATTTGCGAGCTCAAAAAATATGTTGTCAAGTCTTTTGTGCAAGCCTGATTTTTTTCCTTCATGAATACCTGTAACGCCGGTCTCTATGGCATGCACGTCTTGTTCGTTGAGTGCAGCAATACCATCACTGTCTTTGTATAAACCTTTTGATGCCAGATAACGAATGAGGGTTCCTTTTAACACATGACCGCGACCATCAAGGCTATCCGGGTTGATGTTACTTCTTTCTAACCATGCCGAATACATTTCGCCCCATGCAATATGTGTCATTACATAGTGGCCGTCTTCAACAACTGGGTAACTTAAATTGTGCTCATATACTTCTCCGAGCCTTGTGGTTTTTTCTAAACGTTGCAAAATGGCTGGGTCTACATTGAAGTAGGCATGATAGCGTTTTTGAGCATAAATGATGGTCGTTATTGAAAGGAGAGAAACAATAGCAACGCCGAGGATCTTGTGTTTTTTTTTGCCTTCTTTCTTTAGATAACCAATAAGCATATAAAGTGTTGCGATAAACAAAACGATCATACCGGTCATGCTGCCAATGACATAGATAAAGTATAGGAAAAGAATTGTGAGTATAGTCGTGAGAATTTTGCCATATTCTTTTGTCCACGCTTCATGAAGCAAAATGAAGATGCCCATTATGAGTAAGAGACTAAACCTCACATGCGAGATGAATACAGAAATTTCGCGAACATCTTGGTATTCTTTTTCATTAACGCCCCAGAAGATGAGTAAACACCAAAGCACAGCAAAGGTCAGACTCAATAGAAATATTCCAAGTAATGCTCTGTATTCCTTACCGCTTATTGGGTTTAAGGTGGTGAGCACAAACGGCATAAAGAGCATTGGAATTTTCATCCTCAAATCCCAGCTAGCATAACCAAAATCCTCGGTCCACAATAAGCCTAAAATTGGTAGAATGAAGAATGATGTAAGAAGGAGTGCATTTCTGTTTTCAGCGAATCTGGAAAATCTTGCCTTAAGCGGGTTTTTCTGTATCCTGTCGGTAACCACTTGAAGAAGCCAAACTCCTGCCAGCCAAAACATACTGACCGACATAAAAAAATTACTCAAGGGAAGTGACGCAATCAGCAGCGCAAACCCAGTGAATTGGAGGTGTCGGAGAATATTGTTCCAGAGGGTTTTATTCATCTGCTTTCGCTGATCGGATGCTCAGTTATCAATACTCAACAACCGATAAGTAGTGTTGCGAATTTTACCGTTTACTTCTTAGGTGCTGGTGGTTGTAGAAGATTATTGTAGCTAGATGAAAACACTTCAAGGGAGCGCATCACAATAGGGTCAGCGGTGAGTGCGTTTTTGGCTCTTCCGGTCTGAAAGTAGTATCGGGCTACAATTTCATTTTCTAAATATTCTTTTATTTGAGTTTTAAATTTTTGAAGGTCTGGATCTTTCCTTGGCTCTATCTTGGAGAAAAGTTGTTCGAACTCTTTTTCCGAACCTTCATAATAATGTTCCTCCGTTGCGGTTTTTTTGAGGTCTTCAAAAATTTTCTGTGTGTTTGTTTCGTAATGAAAATCTTGACTCTTGGCGTAGGTTACAAAATCCTGATACTCTTTTTCTGTAAGTCTGAAAACATCAGCAGAGTCGATGCTCGCATGATCGTGATGATATTGTGTTACCCAGTTGAAGATAACCCAGTTTTGAACGAGGGATGCAAGAATGTGCGATCCCTCTTCAGGTTTCACATCTACATCTGGGTCGATGCCTCTGCCGTCAAATACCCAACGACCATTTTTTGTTTTGAAAGATTTGATTAGTGAATCCGCCTTTGCAACAACTTCACCTGTCGATTCATCACGATGCGAATAATCGAGTCTTTGAATACAGCGACCACTTGGTGTGTAGTATTTGGCTACAGTCAATTTCATCTTGGTGTTGTATGCAAGATCTTTCGTTTGTTGCACAAGGCCTTTACCATACGATTCCTCACCAATTATTATGGCGCGATCAAGATCCTGCAAACTGCCACTTACGATTTCCGAAGCGGACGCAGAGAAGCCATCAACCATTACGATAATTGGTATTTGAGTGTCTATAGGTTCATTAAGCGCAATGTAGGTTTTATTCCATTCTTCAATTTTGCCTTTTGTTTTCACAATTTCTGTTCCTTTTGGAACAAAAAAGTTGACAATACTGATGGCCTCTCGGAGCAATCCACCACCATTGCCGCGCAAGTCAAGAATAAGACGCGACATTTTCTTTTTCTTCAAATCTGTAAATGCATTTCTTACTTCTTGACTAGCAGTCTGCGTGAAGCCCGTTAGCTTGATATATCCTGTTGTGCTGTCTGACAACATTGCGAAGTATGGCACATCCGGTATCTTGATTTCTTCTCTTTTAATTTTGATCACTCTTGTGCTTGATTCACCAGGGCGTTGAATAGTTAGTTCAACTTCACTACCAGGTTGTCCTGTAAGTTGATCTGTGATTTCATCATGTTGTTTGCCTTCAACAGATTTTCCGTTTACTTTCAGGACAACGTCACCAGCAATAAGTCCTGACTTCGCGGCGGCATATCCTTCATAAGGCTCGGTGATGGTGATCTTACCATTGATCGTGTTGACCAACGTACCGATGCCACCATATTGACCCGTCTGCATGAACATCGCATCTTCTATTTTAGATTCTGGATAGTAAACGGTGTATGGGTCTAGTGATTTAAGCATGGCGTCGATTCCTGTTTTCATCAGCGCTCCGGGTTTGGTGCCGTCGACGTAGTAAATATTCAACTCTTTATAAAGCGAAGTAAATATTTCCATGTTTTTGGAAATTTCAAAAAACTCATCCGGCATTGCTGCGGATATTAGCATCGCTGAGGCGGCAAGAACAACAGCAATTTTTCTTAAACGCGTACTAAACAATTTTTTTATCATCTTCATAGAAATATTTGCCGGTCACCACCGGAATTGAGATCCAAAAGTCTAATTTTTTGTTTCTATTGTTTCATTGAAACGTTTTAAAAGCTCCAAAATTTTGCCAAAAACATAGGCTTGGTTGGGAAGCTGTCTACCGGTAAAAATAAAATGCAGGGCAGCCTGTTTTTGCTGGCTCTCAAGGGAACTATAAACAATGTGTTTTTGTTTTCTGTATGCCTCTCGAAGAAGCCTCTTCACTCGATTGCGGTCGTGTGCACGCTTAAAAATGCGTTTGCTTGCGCTAAACATGGCCTGTGCGGGATACGAAACGGGTAAATCAACCATTTCATAGACCAAAATGATTGCAGGTGTTTTGATGCTCAGCCCTTGTTTGTGAAGAGACTCAATAATCTTTCGCCGCGACAATCGCTCATCTTTACATAAGGTTTGTCGAAGTTTTGTAACAGGCACGAAATAAAAATTTCAGTTGATTAATGTTTGTTGTTTTATCCAGCTTGCGCTGTTGGATTTTTGAGCAATAGGATGCGTAAAGCTTACCTATTACTTTCTGATCAGCGCTGCATATTCTGGAAGGTTGCCCAAAACTTGCATTGCCTTTTTGAAATCGGGGTCTGTTTCGAGCAGTACACGATACATCGCAGTTTCATCATAAAGATTTCTTGCAAGTTGCGATTTTATCCGCGTTTTCAGCTGAGGAGTGATTTTTTTCACAACGCCTTTATTGACTTTCACTTCTTCTTTTTCGGCCATGACAATCAATGAAGATATCATTGCGTCTGTGACCACAAATTTTTCGATGAACTCATCTGAATCTTTCATCTTCATCAATTCTTTGCGATGGCCATCTAGATAGTTGAAACAGAAGTCTCGAATGACGCCGGAGTAGGCTATTTCGGATAGCAGTCCTGAGAAGAAAGCTGTATCAAGCGGAACAAAAACATCAGGCATAATTCCACCGCCACCATAAACGATTCGTCCTGCAGGCGTTCTGAATTTTAGGGAGTCGGGAAATTGAATGCTATCGGCACTGGTAAGTTCTCCATTTTCAAATCGATGTTGGAAATCGGCTTCATAGTTGATTGAATCACCGTATGGTTTTTGAATGCAACGGCCTGTTGGTGTATAATAGCGAGCCACAGTAAGTCTGAGGGCGCTATTGTCGGCCAACTCCATTTCGTGCTGAACGAGACCTTTGCCGAATGATCTTCTGCCAACGATCACTGATCTGTCCCAATCCTGCAAAGCTCCAGCTACAATTTCACTCGCCGATGCTGAATTCTGGTCAATTAATACAACCATATTCATATCACGGAATTTTCCTTTTTTGGATGATTTAATTTCATCTTCTCCTGTATGAACGCCTTTGGTTTTGACAATGGTTTTATCTTCTGTAAGAAATTCTTCTGCAATCTGTGCGGCTTGTCCCATAAGTCCTCCGCCATTACCACGCAGATCGAGAATCAACGATGTACATCCTTTTTCTTTGAGCTTTTCTGTTTCGGTAAGGAATTCGTCATACGTTTTTTCAGCAAAACGTTCCACTTTGATGTAACCTGTAGTGTCGTTCACTACAAAAGCCGCGGGAACACTCTCGAGAGGAATATTTCCTCTTTCTATTGAATATTCTTTTGCATCGGACTCACCAGGGCGTATCACAGCAACCTTTACTTCAGAGCCTTTTTTTCCTTTCAATAACTTTTGCGCTTTTTCACTTGTCAATTCTTTGCCGGAAATTTCTGTTCCATCGACTTTGATGATTCTATCACCTGATAAGAGGCCGGCCCTAGCGGAAGGTCCGTCTGGTACGGTTTTCACAACCATCAATGTATCTCTCAAAATCAGGAACTCGATTCCGACACCGCTGAATTCCCCTTTCATTTTTTCATTTTCAGAAGCCACTTCTTCGGCTTTCATATAGTAGCTATGGGGATCAAGATTCATCAACACACTCTGAATAGCGTCTTCAATGAGGTCTTTTTTATTGATGCTGTCCACATAGTTGTCCTCGATAAAATCTATAAGACTTACAAGTTTGTTCGGGTTCTGCTCTGTAGCGGGCTTCACCTGAAGTAGGTTTTTGTCTCCTAGGTTGGTGCCGATAAACATGCCTCCGATTAAGGTCAGCGCAAACAGAAGCGGTTGAACTGCCGCCGGTTTACGTGGTGAAGAAGTTGGTTCCTGTTTTACTTCTTGATATTTATCGAGACGTTCGTTGTTCATTCGTTGATGTATGGTGTTGTATCGTCGTTTATCAAAGTCGGAAATTTAGGCTCAGAAAGCTTTAGACCGTCTGACTTTGTAAAAAATTATGGATTGAAGTATTCTTAATAGCGGTTTAATCAATGTCGGAAATTCTTACGATATCTACCCCGGCACTTTTGAGAAAGTCGATTCCCGTGATGTCTTTGTACTCATTGACGTAAACTAATCTTCTGATACCAGCCTGCAGAATGAGTTTGCAGCATTCTTTACATGGTGAAAGGGTGATATAAAGTGTTGACTCACGCGCATTGTTTGTTGATTTTGCTACTTTCATGATCGCGTTGGCCTCTGCGTGCAAAACATACCAATGTGTATCACCAACCTCATCCTCACAGCTGTTGGCAAAGCCACTGGGTGTGCCATTGTAGCCATCACTGATGATCATGTTGTCGCGAACAAGTAAGGCTCCCACTTTTTTTCGTGTACAATGAGAAAGCTTGGCCCATTCAATAGCCATTTTCAAGTAGGCCCTGTCGTATCTTTCTTGTTTTGCAATGTCTTTCTGCATCTGTGCTTTTTAAAACTCTCGGGTGCAAAAGAAAGGAATAATGAGCTGTTTAACGTACCAATCATTAAATTTGCTAGTGATGAAGATTTATACAAGAAAAGGTGATGACGGTACCACGGGTTTGCTTGGTGGCGTGAGGGTTCCGAAACACCATGCTCGGATTGATGCATATGGCAATGTCGACGAACTCAATTCTTATCTTGGTCTTCTAAGAGATTTATTGGCGGATGCGCCTCATGCGTCTTTCATACTCGAGGCGCAGGACCGGCTGTTTACGATTGGCAGCCACCTTGCTCTTGATCCCGATCATGAAGGTAAAATGCAATTGCCGGCGCTTCATATCAACGATGTAGAGCAGCTTGAGCGCGAAATGGATCGCCTGAACGAACATCTTCCTGAAATGAAGCATTTTGTTTTGCCTGGAGGTCATACGGTCGTGTCGCATTGCCACATTGCCAGATGTATTTGCAGAAGAGCGGAGCGCAGTGTGACCTTCCTCACCGAACAAAGTCGGGTAGATGTTGTTATTTTGCAGTACCTGAATCGCCTCAGTGATTACCTTTTTGTGCTTTCAAGGGCGGTTTCGGTAGAAAAAAATGCAGTAGAAATGCCCTGGAGGCCACGTATATAGCGGAAATGTGAAGTTTTTTTAAGGAATTTGCCAATAGTGTTGCAGGAGTGATTGAAATTTTTACTTTCGCGACTCGTATAACGAAGCTTTACTCAAAAAAGAATTTGCTATGTATTGGACACTAGAATTGGCATCTTACCTCGAAGATGCGCCATGGCCGGCAACGAAAGATGAATTGATTGACTTTGCCATGCGCACAGGAGCGCCGCTGGAGGTGGTAGAAAACCTACAGCAAATTGAGGACGACGAAGAAGTATTTGATACAATTGAAGATATTTGGCCAGACTATCCTACCAAGGAGGACTTTTTCTTCAATGAAGACGAATACTAAAAGAGATTAATCGTAACAGGTATTTTGAAAGAAATACTTGTTGTTTTCATGGTAAAAGGGAGCCGCCCCGGGTAAAACCGGGGCGGTTTTTTTTTAATAATTGTCAGATGCACACGAAGGATCTGTTTTAATGAGCCGTGTTCGAAATACGGGAATAACCCTAGTCTGTGCAGTTTCGATAGGAGTACACTTGCGCCATATTGGTTATTATGAAATACATTTTCGCGCTTTTTATCTGCATCTGTCATGGTTTCGGCTTAATGGCTCAGATCGATGTGAAACAGTCAACAATTATTAACATCGGATTTGGGTCGAGGAAAATCACTCACAGCGGCATTCTTTATTACGTCCCCACCACGGTTGGGCAGACTGATTGGAATATCTCACCTCTACGAACTTCACCGGACTTTCACTGCAAAGGAATGGCAACGGATATTAACGTAACACAATTTGGTGAAAAGGGAATGATTTCATATGGTCTTGATGGTTTGGTTTATTTACTGTCACTATTCCCATACACTAAGCCGGAACATGAAGGGAAGTTGAATAATATCATTGGTGTGAATACCACTGAATTTGACACGAATGAATTTCCATATTTGAATAATGAACAACGCAAACTTTGGGATTGGAAGTTGGTTGACTTTTCCTATGTAGGGGGTAAAAAGGACTTTGGTTTTGGCGCGCATATTTCTTTGCGAGAGATGGGTTATACTCCATTCACTTATTATACTGCCTATGATGGTGAAAGAACGGTGTTGCAACCCGGTGGCTCAGTTGTTAAGTTGTTCATTGGCCCAACTCTAGGCTACAGAAAATCTCTAGGAATGTTTTCGTTTTCCATCATTGGTGGAGTTAACACAACTCCGAATCTGGCTCGTTTCGTGCATGTCCAATATGCACCTTTTATTAAGCCTACTTTTTATTTTGGTAAACGAGGAGGTTTAAGTGTTAGTGCTTATTACCAAGAGATACATGGCAAGCCTTTTACAGAAACAAGTCAAAGATTTGATAAATTGAATTACAAGGAATTCAAATTATGTTTTGGTTTGTATCTTACTTCAAAAAGAGAAGTATAGTCAGCGCACAACCATGCGAATGGTTTGTCTACTTCTGTGTTCGAGAAGAATTTCTTTGTTGAGGGTGAGTTTTTGAACAGTCTTTTCATCCCAATGGCGAATCGTGATCAAAGTAAGATTTTCATTGTACCTCACTTGGTAGTTCGTTTTGAGTGCAGCAAAAAGTTTTTCAAGTTTGTATTCGTCTTTATCCACAACAATGGAAAAGCTTATGGCAGAATTTTCCATCAGACTTATGCGTATTCCTAATCCTGATAAGATCTCGAATATCTCTTTCAGATTATCTTCTACAACGAAACTGAAATCCTTGGGTGTCAAAGATACCAATACTTGATTGGCCTTGAAGATGTAGCTTGGCACTAGGCTATCGTAGTCGGCGTTTTCCTGAATGACACTCCCTGAATCCGAGGGGTGCAGAAAAGATTTAATGTACAACGGGATTCCTTTGTTTTGGAGAGGTTTGATTGTCTTCGGGTGAATCACACTGGCACCGTAGTAGGCCAATTCAATTGCCTCTCGAAACGAAATTTTATCGAGTTTAACGGTGTCGCTAAACCACTTTGGATCTGCATTCAACATGCCTGGCACATCTTTCCAAATTGTCACGCTTGCGGCATCAAGCAAATATGCCATGATAGCTGCAGTGAAGTCAGATCCTTCTCTCCCGAGTGTTGTCGATTGTCCTGAAGACGCAGATCCAATAAATCCTTGAACGATGACAATGTCTTTTTTCTCCAATAAATTTTTAATCGAAGCTGCCGATGCGGCACTGTGCGACCAGTTTACCCTCGCATCGCGAAAACGATTGTCGGTGCGGATGAGCTGGCGAGCATCGGCCCAGGCGGCCGATAAACCTTGCGACTGAAGATAGGCACTTACCATCGCTGTTGATATCAGCTCGCCATAACAAACAATTTGGTCGTATTCGAGATCGTAATTCTGGCTGCAGGGTGCGCTGAGTTTTTCTTCCAAGGCTTCAAACTGATCATACACAAAATCCATGTGAAATGAATTTTCACCAAAAAGCCCATTGCCGATCTGTATGTGGTAGTCTTTGATTTTTAGTAGTTCTTCCGAATAACTTTTTTTGTGGAAACGATTGTCGTGCACCACCTCCAATGAGTTGGTTGTTTTGCCCATAGCACTGATTACTACTACTAGTTTTTCCCTTTCATATCTGCGAAGTATGGACGCTACATTCTGCACCGCTGCAGCATCTTTTACCGATGCCCCGCCGAACTTAAAGACCTTAATCATGTGATAAATTTAGTTTTTCAATTTGTGCTGCCATGAGTTTGCCATTGATCCATTCCGGATCAAGTGTGGAGTTGTATTTTTTGTAGAAATTTATAGCGGGTTCGTTCCAGTCTAAAACCTGCCATGTCATTCCTGCATATTTTTTTTCTTGAGCCAAAAGTGCGCAGGCTTCAAAAAGCTTTTTGCCTATGCCTTTTCCCCGTAAATGTTCTTTCACCACGATATCTTCCAAAAACAACATTTTGCCTTTCCAAGTGGAATACCGGATGTAATGCAAAGCTATACCTACAATTTCCTGATTGAGTTCGGCCACGAAAAATCCGTAACATGGGTTTGACCCGAATCCATCAGCCAACATCAATTCTTCGGTATTGATCACCTCTTGAGGCGCGCGTTCATACTCAGCAAGTTCTTTAACTAGTGCCAGCACAGCAGGAATGTCTTCAGGCTTTCCCTTTCGAATATGCAATTTCTCCATGGCGCTAATCAACATCCGATTTCGATGTTGTTGCAAAAAAAAGTGGTGGAAATGCTCGGCGGCATAAATCGCTACATCGGTGATGTTTGTTTTTGTCCTGCTAATTTTATTGGCTGAAGTGGCGAATATTCGCGAAATAGTCAGGCATTGCTGCATCCGTGGTAAATTTGCGCTATGTCAAGCGTTCGATTAGAAAAAGTCTCAGCCCTCATAAAAAGAGAGCTTTCTACCATTTTCCAGCAAAACATGAATAGCATGTTTGCAGGCACTATGATCACTGTTACCAATGTTCGCGTTTCTCCTGACCTTGGTGTGGCAAAGGCATACCTTAGTATTTTTCCCGCGAACAAAAAGGAAGAAGGGCTTAAGGTGGTTGAAGAGAAAAATCATCAAATAAGGAAACTGCTGGCAGTTGAAATTGGCAAACAGGTTCGTAAAATACCGGAATTGAGTTTTTTCATTGATGACTCGCTGGATTATTTCGAAGAAATCGACAGATTGTTGAAGAAATAAAATATTCGTGACCTTCTAAGTTGTTTCTCTTAAACGCGAGATTGAAAGTACTAATTCTTGAATGTTTCTTTCTACATAGCAAAACGGCATCTTTTCGCAAAAAAGTCAAAGGGAATCATCAATATGATTTCCATGATTTCAATGCTTGTAGTGGCTTTTATTACTGCTGCTATGATTTGTGTAATGAGCGCCTTCAACGGTATTGATGATCTTGTCAAAAATTTATTCGCAAACTTTGACACCCCGCTAACCATCGTGCCTGCAGAAGGCAAAGTGTTCAGTGATTCTCTTATTACGGATGACAAACTCCGCGCTGTTTCAGGTATCAAAGCTTTTAGTCGTGTCATCGAAGAAGATGCTTGGCTAAGCTATTCTGATCACAATGCTGTGGCAACAATTAAAGGCGTTGATCCTTCTTATCTCGAATATTCACCTATAGATTCTATGATATATGAAGGTGAATTTAAACTGGAAGATGATAGCTTTTTCTACGCTGTAGTTGGCCTGGGAGTGCGAAGCGAATTGTATATGCCTGTGGTTGAGTATGCACCAACTGTAATGGGAATTAACGCTCCCGTTAGGGGCAGAAAGTTATCGCGGTATAAAGAGAATGCATTCAATCGTGAAGCTGTAAATGTAAGTGGTGTATTTTCTGTGAATGCTGAACTTGATTCGCGATATGTGATGGTTCCAATTCAGCTTGCTCGTCGCCTTTTTGCAATGGACACAGAAGTTTCTGCGATCGAAATTTTTCTTCATGATGATAGCGAAGCGGAGTTTGTCCGGGAGGAATTGCTCAAGATTTTGGACCCTTCATTAAAAATCGAAACACGTTATGAAAGAAATGCGCTCATTTATAAAACGAACGAAAGTGAAAAATGGGCAACCTTTTTAATCCTTTTGTTTATTCTCCTGATTGCTTGCTTCAATATAATCGCGTCGCTTACGATGTTGATAATAGAAAAGAAAAAGGATATTTTTACCCTTAGCAGCATGGGTGTAGCAACAAAAGGAATTGAAAGAATTTTCGTCTATGAAGGTGTTTTGATCAATCTTGTAGGTGCTTTAACAGGAGCGGCAATTGGCCTTATTCTCTGTTTTCTTCAAATGAAATTCGGATTGATAAGAATGGAAGGTGCCATGGTGAGCACCTATCCAGTTACAATTAAGTGGCCTGATGTAGCTGGAATTCTCATCACTGTTATCGCTGTTGGCTCATTGTTTTCTGCAACACTGGTGAGAATTCTTGTTCGCCGTTTTGCTAGCAACGCCATGATGAGGGTTGAGTAACGTGTCTTTCATTCGGATTGGCTCTGGTCGCCTTCAACAAAATCATGTCAGAATTCTCCGCTGATTTCAAATTTTTTGTGCTTTCTCAAGTTCTAATTTACCCGAGATTATGCAATAGTGTATTTGATGACACGCTATTGTGTGCATTGGGTCTAGTGAAAAATTTTTTAGTGAATTGAAAATTTTGAAAAGAATAGCGCTTGTCTTGTTAGGGGTAATGTTACTTCTGAGCCTTTGCGCTTTCATTTTGCTTCGATTCTATGAAGACGATGTCGTTAAGTATGCGCTTGATAAGTCAAAAGAATATTTTATAACCGATGTGAGCTTCGGCAACACAGAGTTGACTTTTTGGGAGACTTTTCCTAGCGCGGCTCTTCATTTGGAGAATGTTTATGTTGAGGAGACTTTCGATTCGGCCGATACCCTCCTTTATGCTGGATCCGTGTATCTTGAGTTTAACCTGTTTGATCTATTTCGTAAAGACTATACGATACATACGGTTGAAGTTGAGAATGCGAAGTGTCATTTGAAGGTGAATAAAAATGGTGTAGACAATTGGCATTTTTGGAAGACGTCACCCGAAGACACTAGTCAATTTAAACTCGCGCTGAATGAAGTAGGTATCAAAAGCACAAGATTCCTTTATGACGATGCTAAGGGCAAAATTTTTCTTGACCTGATTTCGGAAAAATCATCTGGAAAGGGCGCCTTTACTGATGATGAGTTTGATATAGACCTTGATCTGAATGGGTTTTTGAATCAGTTTAGAAATGATCAAGACAGTTATGCTATTAGACAGAAATTCGAAGTTGAGTCAATCATAAATGCCAACTCTGCTTTGGCCACTTATAATTTTTCCAAGTGCGATCTTGTTGTAGGCAAAATGGCCTTTCTTATGAATGGCAACGTTGAGGCTAAAGAAGAGGCTATTTTCGATTTTCATATAGAAGGCAATGAAATTGATATTGAAGATTTTCTGGCGGGATTAACCGAAGGTCAGCGCAAATCGCTAAAGGAATATTCACCCGATGGACAGATGAATGTAAAAATGGACATCTTAAAAAGGGACAAGAAGAAGCCTGTGGTTATTGATGCGCATTTACTTGTCCGAAATGGCGAAATGAAAAATAATGAAAGTGGAATTGCTTTGGACAACATCACTTGCGATGTACGTTACAATAGCACTGGAAAGTCTGATCAAATCAAAGTTAACGAATTCAAATGTAATCTTGGTGAAGGATTTATTCAAGCCAGCGGAACGGTTGTCAATCTTCAAAATCCAGATCTTAATCTTGCGGTTTCAGTGGACATGCACATGGCAAGTCTCCGCGATTTTCTCACCCTTGATACTTTAGAAATTTGCGAGGGACACATCACGTCAAATGCTGCGATTACAGGAAAATTATCTCGAGCAACCACCGACTCAACGTTCGATTGGAAGGCACTGATTGCTTCCGGTGAGGCGAGTCTTGATCAAGGAAAAATCAGGTTAAAGAATTCAAATCGCGAGTTCAGCGAACTACAAGCGAAGCTTATTTTTGATAAAAGAGATGTACGCATTCAGCAATTCTCTGGTGTAGTTAATGGAAATGATTTTGCAATCAATGGCGACTTGATCAACCTTATTCCTTTTATTTCATCCAATGATGAACGACTTTTTCTTGATGCAAAGCTGAATTGTTCTCAATTGGATTTCACAAGTTTGGTTGAAACTGACCAGACTACGTCAACAGATAATAATTATGTTTTTGAATTGCCAAAACGCATTGACTTTGAGCTGAACACTAATGTGAAAAGGTTTGTATTCAGGAAATTTGAAGCAATGGATGTAAAGGGTATCACAAAACTTCGAAATGAAGTTTTGACTATCGACCCAGTTTCATTTAACACAGCAGATGGTAGATTCAGTGCGCAGATTGCAATGGAAAAATCAAGTGCGAATTTTTATAGGCTGAACTGCTTGGCAAATATTGAAAATATCGATATCAAAAAGTTATTTACAGAATTCGAAAACTTTGATCAAGACTTTATTCAGGACCGACATCTGAATGGCAAGGCTAATGCAACAGTTCAATTCAGAACGGAATTGTCTACGGCATTGCAAATTCAATCTGATAAAATTGAAAGCCTGATCGATATCGCTATTGTCGATGGACAGATCAACGACCTCGAGTCATTGCAAGAGATTGCCGCATATATTAGAAGCAATAAGTGGGTAGCGCCTTTTGTAGATGAAGACAAGTTTGCTGAACGAATGAAGAGCATTTCTTTTTCTAAACTTGAAAATGTAATTGAGATCAATGATCGTATGATTACCATTCCGCTCATGGATATTCGATCAAGTGCTATGGATATTTCTGCACGCGGAACTCATTCTTTTGATAACAAAATTGATTATGCCATTGGCTTTAATCTCAGGGATGTCTTAGTACGCAAAGAGAAGGACTGGCAGGAAGTTGATGATGGTCTTGGCAAACGACTCTATATTTCAATGAAAGGCACAACAGACAATCCAGAGTTTGCAATGGATAAAGAGTTGGCAAAGGAGGTTCGACAAGATGAGATGCAGGCCGAAAAGCAAAACGTAAAGGCTCTTCTCAAGGAAGAATTAGGTTTGTTCAAAAAGGATAAGAGTGTAGGCGGTTTTCAAGAAAAGCAAGAAGTAAAGGAGACAACTACTACGCTAGAGTGGGGTGATAATGACCCTCAAGTTGAAAAACCGGATCAAAAGGTTATAAAGAAAAAACCTGCAGAGGAAACACCACCAACTGATAGCGGCAAAAAGAAAAAGGTTCCTAAGTGGCTCGAGGAAAAGGAATAGATTCGTTTCAACCTAATTGATATTTTCTTTGGCATCTAGTAAGCTGTATTGAATATGTTTGCGATATGTCATCGATACCCGAGTCGTTCAAGAAAAGAATCATTGCGCAGTTTCATCCTGATGGAGAAGCTTTTTTAAGTGCAATAGATAAGCCAGCAAACACGAGCATAAGAGTCAATAAATCAAAGGGCAATGT
>Ga0075163_10003671_pt1 | contig 20634 bp, 18 predicted proteins | sample JI1023141ADNA_FD_71478 | JGI IMG/M metagenome (GOLD analysis project Ga0075163, IMG submission 71478) | Wastewater effluent complex algal communities from Wisconsin, to seasonally profile nutrient transformation and Carbon sequestration -... | ecosystem: Engineered > WWTP > Effluent > Algae... | reverse complement strand
ACAGAACCTGATCAAGGACTACATCGCTACATCAACAGTATTGCAACCCAGCCAATCAGGTTGGAGTTACGCAGTGCCGCAAGGCGAATTGGTAGTTTCTTATCCATCATGGACTTCCCAGTCAACAAGTCCACCCCCTAAAGCTTAATCTTATTAAATCCGTTTCCGGATTACCCGCATTCTGAATTTCAGAATGATGTTGGTTGTGCATTTGATTATGTGTGATGTTCACATGTATCGGTGTTCGGCCAACACCAATCAATTACCCTAAAAACAACACTTAAATTATTCTGCATGAAAAAAATTCTACTGTTACAGGTATTGTGCCTGGGCTTTTCCGGTACGGTGCTTAGCCAGACGTACACCGATGCCATTATGATGAAAAAGAAGGAGATCTGTTTCGCCTTTATGTACGATCAGGGCACCTGGTCTGAGTATTGGGAGGGAAGCACCCTTATCACCAATCAAAACATTGGCACATTTACGCGCTCAACGTATATGCCTATGATTGCTTACGGCATAACCGATAAGCTGAATGTATTATTATCCATCCCCTATGTAAGCACCAAATCAGACGGTGGGCAGTTGGCCGGAGTGAAAGGCTTACAGGATGTGAATGTGGCTGTGAAATACGAAGCCATTAAAAAAGATTTTGGAAAACATCGGGTTTCTGCACTTGCAGTTGCGCAGTTCGGCACACCCATGAGTAATTACTTATCTGACTACATGCCTTATAGTTTAGGGTTGGGTACGCAGGAACTTACAGGCCGTGTAATTGGCCAGTATGAATTTAACAAGATGATTTACGTACGCGCTACTGCTGCTTATGTGTGGCGCGGTCAAACAGAAGTAGAACGCCCTTATTATTATAATAATGGAAGCTACTACACCACTTTTATGGAAGTGCCTAGTGCAATAAACTATCAGGCTGTATTGGGTGGTTGGTTATTGAAACACAATCTTCGGTTGGAAGCATCTTACAATGTGCTGAATTGTGTGGATGGCGATGACATTCGCAGATGGAACATGCCACAACCCACCAACAAATTTGAGGTTACTCAAGCTGGCTTCTTTGCTCAATATTATTTCAAAGCGATTGAACCTCTTAAAGGTTTTAGCCTGATGGCATCTTACAATCAGGTGCTAGAAGGAAGAAACATGGGTAAAGCCACAGGTATTGGTGGCGGAATTACATATCAGTTTACTTTTTGATTTATACGACTATGAAAAAAATAACAACCTTAGGAATATGTCTCGCATTGATTGTAGCCTCGGTTACCAGTTGCGAGAATGAACTGCCTACACATTTTAAATTTTCTGCCTATCAGTTTTCTGATTTGGATGTAAATGGAGGAAGCTGGCAACCTATTTTATTATCAAGCGCAACCGATGTTGCTATTGATGCACCAGATGCGGTTAACTCTACGGAATATCTTGCAGAGTTAGCAGAGCTAAAATCTGCAGCGGAGAATATAAGCGGTAGCCAGGCCGATGCCGTAGAGTATTGGACAAACAATCCTGTTATTCGTTGGAACGAGATAGCACTTGAGCTTGCTGCCAAATACAATCTTATTCCGCCACCAAACCCGGATGGCACTTATACGTTGCCAACAGCAGCCAACCCACAAGGGCCACCACCATTTCCATTTGCACACCCACCGTATACCAGCCGCATGCTTGCCTACTTAAGCGTGGCTCAGTTCGATGGATTGATTACTGCATGGCATTATAAATACGAATACAATCGTCCGGCAACGTATGTTACCGATCCAACTATTCCGTATGCCTATTCCAAAAACACATTGCCCTCTTATCCTTCCGATGGTGCCGTAATAGCAGTGGTGTCGCGCGATATTCTAAAGGCTATGTTCCCATTAGAGCACGATTACCTGAATGCAAAAGCAGAAGAACATTTGAATAGCCTGAAATGGTCCGGCTCAAGTACAACAAGTGATATTGAAGCAGGAACAACAATCGCTACCGCAGTTAAAACAGCAGCAATTGCGCGTGCGCAATCTGATAAAATGGGTGCTGCACAAACTCCAAGGCCAGTCTCTGATGCAATTAAACAAGAAGCTATCGACAGGTTTGGTTGGTCGTGGGATAATCAGGAAGTTCCTGTTCGTCCTGTTGGATTAACACCGCGGTTTGGTCAGGTAACGATGTGGAATGTTCCAAATGTTGAAGATGTGCGCCTTACCACACCACCGGCACCGGGAAGTGCTGAATTTGAAAAAGACGCAAAAGAACTTCGCGACATCGCCAAGAACTTAACAAACGAGCAACGCAAAATTGCCAACTGGTGGTCGGATGGTTTAGGAACCTATACACCTCCGGGCCATTGGAACAGACGTACCAAAGAATACATCATCAAATATGAAATGAACCCGCTGCGCGCTGCGCGTACTTTCGCCTATCTCAATATGGCTGTAATGGATGCGGGTGTGGCATGCTGGGATTCAAAATATTATTACCACTACCCAAGACCAATCCAAACCATAAATGGATTTAAAACTATTTTGGGTACGCCTAACTTTCCAAGTTATCCTTCTGGGCATAGCACGTTTTCAGGTGCAGCGGCAGAAGTGCTTGCGTATATTTTTCCTTTAGAAGCAAATAATGTACGCGCCTGGGCTCGCGAAGCTGCTGAATCCAGAATTTATGGTGGCATTCATTATCGTTTCGATTCTGAACTGGGAATAGAGCAAGGAGAAGATGTAGCGGCTTATGCAATAACACGCGCGCAAGCGGATGGAGCAGACGACTAACATATCGTTTTTAACGCTTTTTATTTTGTTACTGTCGCTCTCGGCAGCAGCTCAGGAAGATACTTTGCGTTCGCGTAAGCTTAATGAAGTGGAGGTGAAGAGTAAACGCCTTCACGACATTAATCGCTTGCCCGAGTCATCTGGCACCAACTTATGGTCTGGAAAGAAAAACGAAGTGATTAGTCTGAGCGGAACAAATGCCAACATCGCAGAAAAAACAGGCCGCCAGATTTTTGCCAAAATACCGGGCGTGTTTGTGTATGATATGGATGGCAGTGGCAATCAAATGAATATTTCCACCCGCGGACTTGATCCACACCGCGGGTGGGAATTTAATATTCGTAGAAATGGATCGATTACTAATTCGGATGTGTATGGCTATCCGGCCAGTCATTACAGCATTCCTATGGAAGCTGTAGATAGAATTGAATTGGTTAGAGGCACAGGATCATTACAGTACGGTGCCCAGTTTGGTGGTATGTTAAACTATGTAACCAAAGCTCCGGATAGCACCCGTGCTTTTGGGCTTGAAAGCATTACTTCCGTTGGCTCCTATGGTTTGGTAAGTTCATACATCGCGGCAAGCGGCACTATTGGTAAGTTTCAATATGCCACTTACTATTCAAAGCGGGTGTCGGAAGGTTATCGTACCAACAGCGAAACACAGTACGATGCACAATCGGTGCAATTAATTTATGCACCGGTATCAACTTTAAAACTTACGGCCGAACTAAGTAGGTCTAACTATGTGTATCATATTCCGGGTGCACTAACAGACGAGCAGTTTGAGCAAGACCCGCGGCAGTCCACACGGGCACGTAACTATTTTAATCCTGAAATCTATGTGCCGTCTTTTACTATGGATTGGCAAGTAGGAAAAAATACAAAAGTGTTGTGGTTAACCTCGGCAGTTTTAGGTTATCGTAACAGCGTTATGTTCGATAGACCCGCCAATGTGCAGGATGTAATTGATCCGGTAACGAATCAATACGCATCACGGCAGGTAGATATTGATAACTTCAACAGCTATACTTCCGAATTAAGATTGCTTCACAACTATAGCATTCGCAACCTGGAAAGTAAACTGGTAGCAGGTGTTCAATATTTTAATAACGATCTGCATCGCAGACAACAGGGAAAGGGAACTACCGGTTCTGATTTTGACCTTACCGTTACCGACCCCGCGTTTGGTCGCGATATGCACCTGAAGTCAACCAATGTGGCTTTGTTTATTGAAAACAAATTTCAACTAACCAAAGCTTTAACCCTTACTCCGGGTATTCGATATGAATCGGGTCAATCAAATATGACGGGCGTAATTTCTTATTACGATGCGGATGAAGTTCCCAATACCATTGCGCACAAGTTTCCGTTGCTGGGAATAAATGCGCAATACAGTTTGCCACAAGGGTATACTTTTTATGCAGGCTGGTCGCAGGCGTACAGGCCTGTTATTTTCAAAGACATTATTCCGGCATCTGTTTATGAACAGGCCGATAAAAATTTAAGAGATGCATACGGGTATAATCTGGAAGCTGGCTTTCGAGGTAACTCAAAATTTCTGAGGTGGGATGTAAGTATGTTTCACCTACAATACAATAACCGGCTGGGCTCGCAGGCTATGCGTAATGCGCAAGATGAATTTTATATCTACCGTACTAACATTGGCAACGCAGCTACTACCGGTGCCGAAATTTATACCGAATACGTAGCACCACTTCGTAAACATATAGCGTTTTCAGTTTTTACTTCTACGGCCTTGTTTAAGGGACGGTACACCCATGCTCAGATTCGTTCGGGCGAGGACAACGTAGATGTTTCGAGTAACAAACTGGAAAGTGTTCCGGAACTTATTACCCGTAACGGAGTTACACTACGCTCTAAATTTGGTAGTGTTTCTCTACTCTATAGTTATGTTGGCGATTCATTTGCTGATGCGCTAAACACCGTTGCGCCATCAGCCAATGGTGCGGTAGGCCTCGTGCCGGGTTACGGCTTACTTGATTTAAACTCTACCCTCGTTATCCGGCAGGTAGCGGTTCGGGTAAATGTAAATAACGTTACTAACCAATCTTACTTCACCAAGAGACCATCGTTTTATCCGGGCCCCGGCATCTGGCCGTCAGACGGTCGGTCCTTTGTAGTTTCAGTAGGGTTTAAAGTTTGAGAATAAAAGAATTTGTTGTTTAGTTTTTTTTGTTGTTTTAGGGTGAATGCCAGGTAGGGGTACCTGGCATTCTTTTTTTTTAGCTGCAATCGTTTTCTAGGGGTTGGTTGTGGCTACTTCTATTTCAATTTATTGCTTCCTCCAAAGGCATTAGTATATTTAAGGAAATGTCTTTTGCTTCCCTCCTTACGGAATATACAACTCGTCCTAATATCTGGGATGAGATGTGCGCGCAAGGCGAAATCCGGAAACATTATCAACTCTTCTTCGATTCGCTGAGTCAGGTCGCACCAGCCGAGCTTGCTCACAAAGATGAGCTGGCCAAAAAGCTTTTCATGAGTCAGGGCATTACGTTTACGGTTTATAGTGATGGCGAGGGTATTGAAAAGATTTTTCCATTCGATATTATTCCGCGCATTATTACAGCCGCGGAATGGCAACACATTGAAGCAGGTATTAAGCAACGCATAAAAGCTCTCAATATCTTTTTAAAAGATATATATCACGATCAGTTCATCATCAAGGATGGCATCATGCCAGCATCGCTGGTGCATTCGTGTCCTAACTTTTTGCGCGAGATGGTAGATGTTGATGTACCCTTTAACATCTATACCCACATTTCTGGTATTGATCTGATCCGTGATAGCGATGGTTCGTTTTATGTGCTGGAAGATAATCTGCGTACACCGTCCGGGGTTTCGTATATGTTGGAGAACCGCAACATGACGTACCGCGTGTTTCCGGGTTTGCTGCCGCGCAACAATGTGCGGTCGGTTAAAGATTATCCCGACTTGTTGTTGAAGAACTTACTTTCGATTAGTAACCGGCAAAAAAGTAATCCTACCGTAGTGTTGCTTACACCGGGGATTTTTAACTCAGCGTATTTTGAACACACCACACTTGCCCGTTTGATGGGCGTGGAATTGGTGGAGGGTCGCGATCTTGTTGTGGACAATGCGAAGGTGTATATGAAAACCACTGCTGGTCTAAAACAAGTTGATATTATTTATCGCAGGGTTGACGATGATTTTGTTGATCCACTCGTTTTTAATCCAAACAGTATATTGGGTGTTTCGGGATTATATTATGCTTACCGCATGGGTAATGTAGCCATTGTAAACGCACCCGGTAATGGCGTGGCCGATGATAAAGCGATTTATCCATTTGTGCCGGATATGATTAAGTATTACCTGAATGAAGAACCGATTCTAAAGACAGTGCCTACTTATGCTATGGATAATACCGAACATTTTAACCATGTGTTTGATAACATTGGTAAAATGGTGATTAAAAAAACCAATGAGAGTGGAGGGTATGGCATGTTGATGGGAAGTGCCTGCACGGAACAACAGGTAATTGATTACAAAAAAGAAGTAGAAAAAAATCCACGCCAGTTCATTGCGCAACCCATCATCAGTTTATCGTCAGTGCCTTGTTTTATCAATAATAAAATTCAGCCACGCCATGTTGACTTGCGACCGTTTGCATTGTATGGCCCGCAGGGAATTGAGATTGTGCCGGGTGGTTTAACGCGCGTAGCATTGCGCGAAGGATCGTTGGTTGTAAACTCCTCGCAAGGAGGTGGAAGTAAAGATACCTGGATATTAAGTTAGAGAAATGTTAAGTCGAGTTGCCGATGCTGTTTTCTGGATGGCCCGCTACATGGAGCGGACAGATAACGTATTGCGGGTACTGCGCACCAATTACATAGCATCGCAAGACGAGATTCAGAATTTTGATTGGCAACTGTGGATTGACGGTTTGGGTGCCACCGCCCAAAAGTCAGATACTAAACTGGCCTATCGCGATGCGCTTTATCAACTCTTGTTAAACAAAGAGAATGATAATGCCGTGCTTACTAACATTGTGCGGGCGCGCGAAAATGCAAGATCGGTGCAGGATTATGTAACCAAAGAAGTTTGGCAATGCATGAACGATTATTACCATCTTATTCGCGAGAAGCATACCGAGTATTTGATTTTGCATGGCGATCCGGTAACGGCATTTGACAACCTGCTTCGTGAAAGCACCTTATTTTATGGCACAGTTGATATTACCATGAATCGTGGTGAAGGCTACACGTTCTTAAGCTTGGGTAAGTATATGGAACGCATGCTGCGCAGCCTCGACATACTAGAACTGAAAATAAAAGAACTGGAAAAACAAAATAACGAATTGGTGCAATGGAAGTATTTGTTGTACTCCCTTTCGGGATATGAGTTTCATACCAAATTTTACCGCAGCGCACTTTCTACCGAGAATGTAATTCATCAGATTATTATGAATGTGCAGTTTCCGCATTCGGTGCTGTATTGTTTGTTACAGGTTGAACGCTACTTTAAAAGATTAGATACTATTTCGCTGCCGGAACATTTTAAAGAGATGGAATTTTTGTTAGGCCGGGCCGTGAGTAACCTGCGCTACGGAGCGCCAGCCCAGCCTTCGGTAAAAAACATTATGCCCTTGATTGAGAGTACGCGTAAAGAAATTAAATCGCTTAGCCAGAAACTGGCAACCTTATATTTTGGATATTCTTAACTGATTTACCATGCCGTTATTTTATATCCTGCACCGAACCCATTATATCTACTCAGGTCTTGTTATTGACTCGGCCAACCAGATAAAATTATATCCGGTTAACGATGAATTTCAAAAAGTGAGTCAACACAAGTTGGTTATCTCAGCAAGTCCGGCAGTCCATACCATTCGCGATTACTTTGATAACCTTACGGGATTCTTTACGGTAGTTGCACCTCATTCGCACCTTGCCATTGATAGTATGCTGGCCGTTGAGATGTTGCCAAAACCTGAACCCGTAAAATCACTTTCCCCATCAGAAGTTTGGATACAAACACATAGCACGGAAAACCAACTACGCTTTCATGATTTCTTAAAAGCAGAGGAGGCTACAAGTCAGCAAGAGATTCAACAAGCCGTACATGAAATTTTGAGCAAAGTGCAACACCCGCTCGATACCATTGTTGATTTATCAAACTACATCTACGATAACTTTACGTATCAGAAAGGAGTAACCAGTATTGAAACCAGTGTAGATGAGTTGTGGCAATTACGCGCGGGCGTGTGTCAGGATTTTGCGCATTTGCTACTCTACATGTTAAGATTAATGGGCGTGCCCGGCCGATACATCAGCGGTTATATTTGTCCGGGGAGCAGCGAGTGGCGAGGTGAGGGCGCAACGCATGCGTGGGCAGAGGCCTGGTTACCCGACACCGGCTGGGTGGGTATTGATCCCACTAACAAATGCATTGCAGGCGAACGGCATGTTCGGTTAGCATCAGGAAGAAATTTTAGTGATTGCACGCCAGTTAAGGGAACCTATAAGGGCACAACTGAACATAAGCTTGAAGTCACCGTGCAGTTTGGTACGCAGGCATTTTCTGAAGAACAGTTGGCCAATCCAACGCCTACCTTTGTAAGTGGTAACACGGTGTATGAAGGTGTGCCGCGTAACTCGTACATGGCCTACATGCAAATGCAACAGCAGCAATAATCACATTTTGGTAAGAAAAACTCCGGCCGCAACAGCCAATAACCCAATAGCAAAACTGGAGATGCTGTAAATGGAGAAGGTCCAGTAGTTACCCGCTTCCAATAATTTCAGATTTTCATAGGCAAATGCTGAGAAGGTGGTGTAGCCGCCACAAAAACCGGTGGTAAGAAACAATCGCCATTCGGGTGTAAGCCATTGAAATTTTTCTGAGAGTCCGTAAACAATACCAATCAGTAAACAGCCCAACACATTTGCTATCCAGGTGCCCCAGGTAAAATCAGATTGCGCGCGTGCGAATAAAAGTGAGGTAGCATATCGGCACATGCTACCGGCTAATCCTCCCAGACCTACTAATAAAAATGCTTTCATTCTAGATGCAGACCAAAGCTATCATAAATTTTTGCCCGAGCTTCTTTATTGTCAGCCAATATAAGCAAGTGATCGTTGGCTTCAATTTCGGTTTCACCACCAGGTGTAACGTACTTATCCTGTCGGTGAATCAAAACAATTAACGATGATTTTGGGAGTTTGAGTTGAACAATCTGTTTACCCACTGCGTCAGAGTTTTCAGGGATATCTAATTCTATTAACTCTGACTTAGAGCCATCTTTTAATTCAAGGTCAAGCGGAAATTTTCGTTTTACTTTTTCGGGCACGCCCACGTGCAGCCACTTGGCCATCAACGAAAGTGTGGAGCCTTGCAACACTACCGAGGTTACAGAAATGAAAAATACCAGGTTAAAGATGGTATCCGCATAATGCACTCCGGCAATCATGGGGTAGGTGGCAAACACAATGGGAGCCGCTCCGCGTAAGCCCACCCATGAGATAAATAGTTTCTTTCTAAAGTTCAGATCTTTGGAGCGAATCAACATCAGGAATACAGCCAACGGTCGTGCTATCACAATCAAGAATAACGAGATTAAAAGACCTTCGCCAATAAGAGGTGTTATCTGGGTTGGGTAAACCAGTAGGCCCAGTGTTAAGAACATTACAATCTGCATCAGCCAGGCAATCCCATCAAAAAACTTGATTAAACTTTTTTTGTGGATGATGCTGGCATTACCCAAAATAATACCGGCACCATATATAGCAAGAAAGCCGTTACCACCAATTGCATCGGTAAACGAAAAGGTGAAGAACATGAGCGAGATTAATAGCACGGGATAAAGACCGGCCACATCCAGACTGATGCGGTTAATTACATAAACCATTAGTCGGCCGCCACCATAACCACATGCCGCGCCCAGTACCATTCCCTTTAAAAACTTGGGAATCATAATGGCAATAGATGCATCAGGTTGCATCACCAGATCAATGAAACTGATGGTGAGGAAATACGCCATCGGGTCGTTGCTTCCACTTTCAAACTCAAGCAATGGCCGTAGGTTTCCCTTTAATCCAACATTACGGGTTCGTAGAATGGAAAATACAGCAGCGGCATCAGTAGAAGAAACGATGGCACCAAGCAACATCCCCTCTATTAAGGTAATATTGAGTATATAAGAACTGAAAACACCAACACTAACCGCAGTGATAAGAACACCTACAGTTGAGAGTGCCAATCCGTTTTTAAGAACAGGCTTAATACTTTCGAGTTTGGTTTCTAATCCACCGGAGAACAGGATAAAGGTTAGGGCAACCACGCCCATAAACTGTGCGATCTTTGGATCGTCAAAATAAATTTTTCCAGGCCCTTCAGATCCTGCCAGCATACCCACAATTAAGAAGAGGATAAGTGTAGGTACCCCAAACTTAAATGAAGTTTTACTGGCGATGATACTCGCGAAGAGCATGATCGATCCAAGAAGCAAGATATTTTCGGCCGTTAAGGTCACTTAGTTTGTTCGATTTTTTAATTCAGGCTGAAGTTGATTTTTCAACTTCAGCCTTTCTATTTTTTAAGACAGTTTCAAGATAATGAAAAGTGCTAAAAGTAGCAGTCCCATTAAAATGATAAACCAAAGTCTTTTTACGTGTTCAAAAAATTCTTTCATAAATATATTGATGTAATGAGTACAGCAAGGTGGATTATGCCGTATTCAGGGTTATTTAATTGATTTAACAAGTAGATAGAATCCACTCAGAATTGGGTGGAGAAATGAAAAGTAATGACTGACCCTTAGGGTGCGTGAATGGTGACTACTTCGTAGAAGACATTAAAACTGTGAATCGGAACCCGAAGTGCCTCTTGCTTACGGATTGATGTGGTTAACTGGAAGCTTGCCTGTTGCCAGGTTGTTTCAATGAATTCCTGTTGCCGAATTGGGTTAACCGGAATATTCTCGGCCTGATCGCGGGCGGTTATAACCGAGGCTTGACTAATTTGAATAACCGGTTTTCCGGCAGCAGTTTGGCTATCTGCTTTTTGAATAGTCGAAAATGCAACCAGTGCAAAGACAACAGGCAGCATAGCGCTGGCCCAGATTTGCTTTGTTAACCGGATGATTTTCATAGCGGCAAATATAATCTTTTTTACGGGCCGATCAGCAGACAACTCGTTATCAGGGAAGGCACTTTTTCAAATCTTCAAACGGTTGTGGTATTATTAAGAATGTTTTCAAAACTTATCTTTGTGCTATACTTACACCTTATGCAGGGCAGCGAACTTATCAAAAACTACTTTCCTGATCTTACGCCAATCCAGGTAACGCAATTTGAAAAACTGGCTGGTTTGTATAAGGAATGGAATGACAAAATTAATGTCATCTCTCGGAAGGACATCGAGAACATTTACATCAACCACGTGTTGCACTCGCTTGGAATTGCCAAAGTAATTTCATTTAAAGCTGCTACTGAGATTTTAGATGTCGGAACCGGTGGCGGCTTTCCAGGAATACCGTTAGCTATTATGTTTCCGCAAACACAATTTCATTTGGTGGATTCGATCGGGAAAAAAATTACGGTTGTAATGGAAGTAACGAAGGCGCTTGGCTTAACGAATGTAAAGGCAGAACAAGCGCGGGCCGAGCAGTTAAAAGGTAATTACGATTTTATTGTGAGCCGTGCGGTAACCAGAATGAAAGAGTTTCACGGGTGGATTCAGCATAAAGTAAAAGAAGAATCATTTAATAATCTCGACAACGGAATTTTATACCTGAAAGGTGGTGATCTGGATGAAGAGATGAATGAACTCAGGCGACCGTATAGCGTGTATAACCTGCCTGATTATTTTAAGGAAGAATTTTTTGAAACGAAGAAAGTGATTTACGTACCCCTATAGCTTACTTCCAAAGAACAAACCATCTACACGCTCGCCAATTGAAATGCTGGTAACTACAACTTCTACCGTATCGCCCGCGTTTAGTTTAAAACTATTAGAGTCGTAATAATTTATAATGGTTACAACCGGGTATGCCTGTGTGCGCTTTATATCATATAAAGAAGTAGCCCCGGAAGTAATTCTGAGTTTTATTGGAACTCCGCCCAAACTTGAGGTACCAGTAACCGTAAATGAATAAACTCCCGCAGCCGGTGCTGTAAACCGGTTGGCTGCAACTACATTAAAATCATCAAACACATCTGTAAGTGTAATAGGCGAATCGTTAAAAACGCCAACCAGATTTTGAAAACTAAAACTTGACTTAAATGCATAGTTGGTTGCAATAGCTGTAGCGATAGAAGTATCTACATAACCCTTTGTAGTGGCATCGGTAACAGCAGTTGGTGCTCCTACATTTTGTATGCGAATACCGCTAGCGTTGGGATTATTGGTTAATGCCTGAGCAAGTGTGGTGGTAATATTTACACTGTTGCCACCTGAAATAGCCAGAGTGTTTGTGCCTGGGGTGTAACCAAGAGTTTGTTTGTACGGAGTTAAATCTACTGGTGTAGCATCGTTGGTGAGGCTAAGCAGGTTAGTTGTAGGGTTCAATCCTAAATCCTGATTATCGGTATTTACGGCACCAATGTTTACGCTGTTGCCACCACTAATAGTTAAGGTAGTGCCACTAAGAGTAAGACTTTGATTGGCAACCGGAGCCAGATCTACTTCTTTTGTTCCACCGGCATCAGTAATGCGAAGTTTTCTGTCGGCTGTTAGCGTGGCAGCAGTTATCAATTCGTTGGTGGCGCTGTTGTCGCTATCGCCTGTGTTGGTAATTACACCATTTATAATGGCAACGCCATTTCCTGCAGTTAAACTATTGTTACCCGAAAACTCTGCGTAAAATGCATAAGGTACACTCATCAATTGCTGGCTGCCCGCTAATTGGTAAGAAGATCCGCCTGTGGGATCAATTTCAATCTGCAACCATTTGTTACCAATAGCCCAGCTTACAAATGCAAAGTTGCCGGTTGTTACAGTTCCTTGCCCAATCACTAAGGTAAACAGCCCAAACGGATTGGTTTGTGGAGTATGCGTTTCGGTATACTCGGCTGTGCCTTGTGCCGAGCCTTGCAAAATGCTGATGCGCACCGAGATTGCTTTAGAGGCAATGGGTTTGCCTTCATTATCACGAGCTACTCCCTGGTAGTTGATACCCTGGGGCGCTTGCGCAGAAGCAGGTAGAGAAATAAGTAAAGCCAGAACAGAGAGGAGTAAAAGTCTAATCATAATCGGTACCTACTTTTAATATCTTAATAGTTTTAGTCTCGTGGTTGTGTAAAAACACTTTCATAAAAAACATGCCTGCACTCAGGTCGCCAAGTTGCACGATGTTGCTCTTATCGGGTTTTGCCGTGGTGATGTAGCGACCAAACGTATCGTATAATTCCATGTATAAAATCTTTACATCGCAGCCTTGTGCAGTAATAGTTATCTCACTTCTTACCGGGTTGGGATAATGATCGAATTGCAACTCTTTACAGGGTAATAACTCAGGTTGTAGAAAACCTTGCGTTAGAATTACATCCGAAGTTTGAAGGGTAATAATGGCGGGTTCGCCTATTGAACTGGTTAAAATAAAGTTACTAACAGAAAGATCGAAACCTGCCAGATTAGTTACCTGTTGCCGGGCTTGTGAATGCCCGAAAAAGGGCACAAAAAGAAGTAAGATGCACGTAAGTTTCGCTCTCATAACTGTTTAGGAAATAGAAACTTACGACAAATGGTTAAATATTCAATTAAAGTGTAATTTTTTAATGGTTTTTTATTCTGACAAGGGTTTTACCGAGCCATGCAGGTGTAAAAATTGATTAAGAAATTGAAATGAAATGGTAATTATAAAACATTGAATACCATGCGAATAGAATGATATACGCACGCAATCATTACCATCATCTAACGCGTGTTAGGTGATTATCAGAAGATTATAAAAAAATTTACACTTTATTTCTCCAGTTCCATTCTTTCCCTTGCGGTAAGCTGCAAATCGTTAGTGATAGAATTAGCAGTGGGTCTGAAAAGCAGAAACAAGACTACCATCACCGCGGTAAACAAGAGGAACGATTCATTACCAGTAATAAAAGCCACTACCGAAGCAAACATACCGGGCATTTCGAAGCCCGCACAACGAATAAGTACTGCTTGCTGGTAACGCTGTAGTTTACTCAGCAACGGCATATCCGGGGTGATTCCTTTCAAGCTGGCTTTGAAAGCTACATAACCGATACCCATGCCCACTGGCACAATGGCGATTACAAGTATGCGCAGCAGGCTTTCAAACTCGGCATCAACGGGGCCCATTTCCTGGCCGGTGTAAATCCAAACGTAAACAAACACAGCAAAGCCAGTCATAATTAAAACCAACGCAAAGTAAATCAGATTGATGGAGGTAAGAATTTTTTTGGGTGTCATGTTAGTAAGGATTTATTGTTAAAGTTAACACTTCTGCTATCCCTTCAACATCTCCTCCAGTTTTGCAAAAGCCTTTTCTTTTAATGCGCGCGTATCTTCTTCGGCACTAACCGGAATTTCGGGCCCGACAACAATTTTAATTTTTCCCGGTCGCAGCCGGATAGTGCCAGGTGGCATTAGTTTACCCGCACCAATTACAACCATTGGCAACAAAGGTTTTTGTGTATCAGCAGCAATGCGAAATGCACCATCTTTAAAAGGTTGTAGTAATTCCTTAGTGCGGTTTTGTGTGCCTTCCGGGAATACCAGAATGTTGATACCCATATTGAGTATATCCTTCAAACGATCTAAACTCTTCTTGCGACTTTCATTACTACTACGATCAACCACCACACAGGTAGCGCGGGTAATCCAACCAAACACCGGCAGCTTTAATAATTCTTTTTTGGCAAGCGGCCGAAACTGTCCGCGGATTGTCATGGCAATGCCGGGTAAATCTAAAAACGAAGTGTGATTGCTCACATAGATATAAGCCTTGCCGGGAACAATGTTTTCGCGACCTATCATTTCATAGCGGATAAAGGTGAGCATGCTAAACACCCAACTCCAGGCTTTCATAAAAAAATAAGTAACGGCTACTGCATGCTGGCCAAAGAATGCTGGAATGATTATGCCCGGAAGAAACAGCAACATGAATACGGTAAACACCAGAAACACCCAAAAGATGTATAATGCTGAAAAGAATGCAGAAATAAACTTCACGTGAATCTTAAAATAGTAATTCCCGAAAGGTGCGAATCTTTCGGGAATTATTAAGGGATTGTTTCAATACAGATTCAATCGATTATTAGTTTTGGTCAAAGTATAAAGATTTACAAAACTTAAGTTTTTCTCTTTTTAAGTTCTTCTCCTAATTTTTTTATCTCTTCAAGGTCTTGCGCATCGGCTTGGCGGGCTTCTTCATTTTTTCTTTTTGTATCAAATGATTGGTAAATTTTCTCAATCATTTTTTCCATTTGTGCATTACTAATAGTACCACCGCCTTGCAACAAAGGTTTGTCGTTTAGAGTAAGTATTTTATCTACATTATTACGCCAGAAATCTATTGTAATACCTTGTCTGTTTTTAGCTCTCAACTCAGCAGTTTCCAAAAATACTACTACAAACCGGTTCAAGCTGTCTATCTCATCTTCATTCAAATAATTTTTAGCAATCAGAATATCTTGTTTTCTCACGATAGTCCCCTTCCAACTGGTTAATGCCATGTTAGGTTCGTTGGCATTTGCCCTGCTTACGATTAATTCGGCTGCAGTTTTACCTGTAATAGCAAAGAGTATTTTATTTTGCGTCTCGGCAAAAAACATTTGTGTGGCTTTATCGGTGCTATCATAATCACTGCTGAGGGCAAAGAGGTCGCGCACTTTTTGATAAAACCTTTTTTCAGATGAACGTATGTCGCGTATGCGTGCGAGTAGTTCGTCAAAATAGTCTGGGCGTCCATCGGGGTTTTTCAAGCGTTCATCATCCATTACGAAGCCCTTCACCATATACTCTTTCAGGTTACGGTTAGCCCATTGCCTGAATTGTGTGCCTCGTTTGCTTCTTACCCTAAACCCAATGGCAAGAATCATTTCTAAACTATAAAATGTTACATTATAGTTTTTGCCATCCGTGGCAGTTGTCAAGTAATCCTTGACAACTGATTTTTCAGCTAACTCATTCTCTTCCAGCACATTGATTATATGAAGACTAATATTCTGTTTGGAGGTATTAAAAAGTTCAGCCAGTTGCTGCTGGTTCATCCAAACAGAGCCATCTTTTGCATAAAGAGCAACAGAAGCTTTTCCATCTTTAGTTTTATAAATGATGATGTTTTGGTCTTCCTTCATCTATATCAGCCATGAAAGGTTTTACCTATTAAGCATTATAATTCGTAACGCCCGGTACCGCCACCGGATATAATCCATCGGCATTGGGAACGATAGGGGGCAATGCATTAAAATCAAACTGTGTGGGCATTATGCTAAGTCCTGAGTTAAGTGTTTTTTCAAATTCAAGTACGTTGCCTGAGTATGTGGCCATTCGGCCGAGGATTGCTGTCATGGTACTCTTTGCACCATTCTCGGTATCGTCAAACTTGTATTCTCTTTTTGCGATGGCTGCAAACAATTCGTCATGCTCAGTCTGATACGGATTGTTTTCCTTGGTGCGATCGTATTGATATACCACCTTGCCTTTGCGATCAACCATATTGGCGGCACCAAAATAAATGTTGCCTTTGGTGCCCATTATAAATTCATCCACTTTACTCATAGTGCCTTTAATATGGCGGCACTGACTGTTCAGCACAGTTCCATCGGCATAGGTAAACTCTACATAGTGATGATCGAAGATTTCGCCAAACTCTTTGCCCTTGCGCACTTCGCGTCCGCCCATGCCTTGAGCCTTAACGGGATAGCCACCTTTAAACCAGTTGATTACATCAATGTTGTGAATATGTTGCTCCACAATATGATCGCCACACAACCAGTTAAAGTAATACCAGTTGCGCATCTGGTATTCCATTTCGGTTTGGTTGTACTTACGATGATTCACCCACACACCTTCATTGTTCCACCACGCTTGCGCGGAAACAATATCACCAATTAAACCGTCCTTAAATTTTTTATACAACTCACGATAAGAGTTTTGATAATGGCGTTGCAAACCCACTACGACATTTAATTTCTTTTGTCGTGCAATAATAGCGGCATCCAATACTCTTTTAATTCCGGCAGGGTCAGTTGCTACCGGTTTTTCCATAAACACATGCTTACCTAAGCGTACAGCTTCTTCAAAATGCATCGGGCGAAAGCCGGGGGGCGTGGTTAAGATTACTACATCCGCTAATGCAATCGCTTTTTTATAACCATCAAAACCTACAAACTTATTTTCTTCGGGTACAGCCACTCGCCCCGATACGTTGCCTTCTTCATTGTCGGCATCGCTTAATGCATTAAAGCATTGATCAATACGATCGCGAAACGCATCGGCCATAGCCACGAGTTTTACATTTTGTGTGGTGAGCAATGCCTGCATAGCCGCACCGGTGCCGCGGCCACCACAACCAATCAATGCAATTTTAATTGCATCATCTACGGAAGTGTTTACAGCTTGAGCTTTGGTAATGAATGGAAGTGAGGCAAGACTTCCGGCAATGAGCGAGGTTTTTTTTACAAACTCTCTGCGACTGTGGGTAGATTTCATAATTGGTTAGTTACTGGTTTCTGGTCACTGGTCTGTTATTGCAAGTAGCCAGCAACCTCCCGATAGCTATCGGGAAACCAGCTACTACTTCAAGTACAAGTTATAAAACTTTTCAATCTCTTCCTTAGAAGGTTGTACGAGCGGTCGCACTACACGAAAACCGACAAACATACCATCGGTAAGCCACCACTTACTTTTAGGAATTTGCGGATCGCGGATGTTCCAGTTAGTGTGTGAGGCAATGCGGTTAGCACACCGTAACTCTGCGGCATCGTCTAAATACGAACCCCCCTTTACAGTTTTAGGATGTTTGGATGCCGGAACCGTAATTGGATTTTTGTCACTCATTTTTGAGTAGTAAGTAGTTTCGTATTGATCGATCGTCCACTCACTTAAATTTCCCAACATATCATACAAACCCCAGGCGTTTGGTTTTAGCTGCCCAACGTGATGATACTTGCTGTTACTGTTGTCTTTAAAATATCCGTGTTCGCGTAAGCTGGTGGCATCATTACCGAAAGGATATGCGGTTTCCCTTCCGGCTCTACAGGCATATTCCCATTCGGCTTCAGTTGGCAGGCGATAAAAAAATCCGGTTTTAGTATAAAGCCATTTGCAATACATCATAGCTGCGGTATGGCTCATGCTGTTTGTAGGATGTTTGGCATCGCGACCCATGCCCCAGGTTAAGTCTATATATTGAGGCGTAGCACGGGTAACACCATCAATGGTTTTGCTTTGTGGAAGCGCGTTGTCTTTAAAATATAAATCCCACTCGGCAAAGGTTACTTCTTTTGCACCCATCCAGAAACCAGAAAGTTGTACTTCTTTTTGTGGACTTTCATCTTCTTGCCGGCCGCGTTCGGTAATGGCACTGCCTATTGTAAATTTTCCTGCAGGAATAGTAGCCATCTTAAAAGTTACTGCAGTCCCCGGAATAGTTTGTTCGTAGGTTTTGAAATCTTGCGCAAGTGCTGCACTTGATAAAAAGAGAAGGAAAAACAGTAGCAACGTGGTCTTCATACTAGAACTTGAGTTTAAAGCTACTAAGTTTAGTTTTTAAAAAGTATCCCATGAAAATTTTAACAGGCGGCAGTTTAATAATCTGGAGTGGTGCATTTTTCAGATTGTGTGTTTGGGTGGGCTAAAGCCCAGTTAAGATTTTCATTGTATAACCCCGGCCTTAAGGCCGGGGTTACTTTCAGCGCTGCTAATGGGCTTTAGCCCAGCATAACAACAACTGCGAATATTTAATTACCCCATTATAAGGCAACTAAACCTTACGGTTTGTGCTGTAATACTAAGCTTCAACTTTTTTTAATTCTCGCCATATAAAATCCATCAAAACCTTCCGATGGCCGCACCACGTTTTGATCTAGTAATTCAAAGTTAGCATGCGATTTCAAAAATTGCTGTACCTGATTTTCATTTTCAGAAGGAAACAAACTGCAGGTTGCATAAACCAAAAGTCCACCGGATTTTAACATGGTACCATAATCCACCAGAATGTGTTGCTGCAATTCCTTCACGCGATTAATAAAATCCAGATTGAGTTTCCACTTGGCATCTGGGTTTCGTTTTAACACACCCAATCCCGAACACGGCACATCTAACAACAAACGGTCAGCAGAATTCTCCAAACGCTTAATTGTTTTAGATGATTCAATAACACGCGTTTCAATATTTCCGGCACTGGCTCTGCGGGCGCGTTTTTTTAGTTCTTCTAATTTCCAGTCTTCGGTATCCATCGCAATAATGCGACCCTTGTTTTGCATTAGCGAAGCAAGGTGTAATGTTTTACCACCTGCTCCGGCACAAGCATCAATTACGCGCATGCCTGGTTGTACTTGCATATAAGCCGCGATTAACTGCGAGCCAGCATCCTGCACTTCAAATAAACCATCTTTAAAAGCTTGGCGCGTAAAAATATTCTGGCGTTGGTCTAAGATCAACGCATCGGGAAATTCCTGCGGTGCTTCCGTACTTATTTCTTCTTCTTCTAAAATGAACTGTAACTCTTTGCGCGATGTTTTCAACGTATTTACGCGCAACACCACTTTAGCTTCTTCATTCAAAGCGGCTAACTCTTTGTCCCACGCAGTACCCAATTCAGTTTGCCCCAATTCATCCAACCAATCGGGAATAGACTCGCGAAGTACGCGGTTGCTTTTCAGCGATTCATATCGGGCTTCAATCCGGGCACGGTTAATTCCTTTTAACTCGTCCCACTCCGGCAGTTCGGCTCGGCTCCAAACACACCACACGCCCAACAATTTCCAGAAATCAAGTTCATCGGCCTCGGCCAATTCTTTAAAGAGTCGGTGCCAACGCACAATGTCGTACGTGGTTTCGGCAATAAACCGCCTGTCGCGCGCGCCCCATTTTGGGTTGGCCTTCAGTACTTTTTCAATCACCTTATCGGCATATTTCTTGTTTACAAAGATTTCGCCTAGGGCATCAACTACGGCTACGGATAAATTGCGGTATAATCTCATTGTGCTAAAGTGCAGCAAGTTAACGTGCTCCGTATTAATAAGGGACATTATTTGATGGAATGTTTTTAACTTGTGGCGTAAGTAGTAGCTTGTTTCCCGATAGCTATCGGGAGGCTACTAGCAGTAAACAACCAGTGACAAGAAACTAGCCAACCAGCAACTGATTTATGAAATCCACACAATCCCGAAGAGAATTTGTAAAGAACACATCTTTAATGGCAGGTCTTTCTGCGCTTGTATCATGGCCACTTACTTCCGAAGCCAGCGAAACAAAAAAAGCCGCAGGCAAGCCGTTTAAGTTAAACTATGCACCGCACGATGGTATGTTTAAAAATCATGCGGGTTCCGATTTTATCGACCAGATAAAATTTATGGCCGATCAGGGTTTTCGTTCTATTGAAGATAATGGGTTACTCGGTCGTCCGGTTGAGTATCAGGAACGCATTGGTAAAACGCTTGCTCAGTTAAACATGACAATGGGCGTATTTGTGGTGGACGGTGGCGATAACTGGAAGGTATCACTCACATCGGGCAAACAAGAGTTTAAAGATAATTTTGTGAAAACCTGTAAGGCATCAGTGGAGGCAGCCAAAAGAGTTAATGCAAAGTGGATGACGGTGGTGCCCGGTTTTTTCGATCGCAAGTTGCCCATTGGCATCCAAACCAGTAATGTGGTAGATGCGTTGCGCAGAGGTGCAGAAATTTTTGAA
>Ga0075163_10003670_pt1 | contig 20637 bp, 25 predicted proteins | sample JI1023141ADNA_FD_71478 | JGI IMG/M metagenome (GOLD analysis project Ga0075163, IMG submission 71478) | Wastewater effluent complex algal communities from Wisconsin, to seasonally profile nutrient transformation and Carbon sequestration -... | ecosystem: Engineered > WWTP > Effluent > Algae... | reverse complement strand
GCAGCGACGCCGCCAAATAGGTGCGGGTTCCCGTTGAAAAGCCCGAGCCAAACGCGGTTCGAAACCAGGCCTTGAAACTCGAGCGTGACGATCACGGCCGTATTCCATTGCCGGCGACCGATGTTCTCGAGCACGAGACCGGCGAGGTTTCCGATCCCGGCCGCGTATTGGTAGTTCACGTAGGAACCGCGCGCGTTCGCGACGCCGATCCCGGGATAGGCGGTTTTCGTTCCGTACTCGATGAGGCCCATTTTTAGGAACCCTCAGAACCGCGAGTCGATGCGTTCACGGTGTTTCTTTCGTCACGCGGAATTGGTGGAGCCGGAGAGTTTGGGTCGCGGCCGTGTCGTCCGATCGAGCCGACAACGAAACAGTGCAGGTGCCCGTCGCGTCCGATGCAGTCGTGCCCCACGTCATGCCGCGCAAGTGTGTTTGAACCGTCGTAACGTCGGTTCCGCCGTCGATTCCGCCAGCGAGGTGCCCCTCGAGTTCCCAAACCATATACGCGAGAGATGAGCTTCTAACGTCGAGAACGCCGCGAAAGTAGAACGGTCGGTGAGACGTCGCGGAGTTCACCATCGCCGCCGTGGTGATCTCGCAATCGAACAGCCCGTCGAAATCGAGCGTCAAAACGTACGTGCGAGATCCCGTCGAATTGTTCGCAAGGGTGAAGTGCCCCTCGACGGTGATTTGATCTCCGGCCGCGACGCTCGCAACGTTGTGCGTTGCGATCACGACGTCGCTCGTCGAGTTCACGGCGACATCGGCGCCGGCCGCGCGATAAACAACGGGGAGACCCATCGCCGCCCGTTGCGCCGCGGCGTCGGCGGCCGCGAGGAACGTTCGCGCCGCAGCCGTGAGCGTCGCGAGCGCCGCGGTTCCTGCGCCGGTGTAATAAGGGACCGTGTCGGCCGCGCTCGTGAGCGCCGCGAGCGCGTCGAGCTCCGGCTCCGTCGAAAGTCCGATCGAGTGCCAAACCGTCGAGCCGGGAGTGTGCACGAGGCGCCGGCCGCCGCGAATCAACGTTTCGACGGGGTCGCCGCGCAACGTGAGCAAACCGGCGCCCTTCGGATCGATGCGCAAGTCGACGTCGACGTCGACGGTCGAACCCGTTGCAATTCGAGCGTTGTACGTCGTGCTCCCACGCCCGACGAAATGCAGGTGGTTCGCGGAGTCGTCGAACGACGAGATTTTGACGGCGAAGTTTGTCAGGTTCGCCGCGCCGAAGATTTTCTCGAGCTCGAGTTCGTTGAGATAGCTCGCATCCCCTCGCAACGGCCGAAGGTGCGAATTGATCGGCGCGCCCGGAGCCGCGCCCGCGGTGCCGGCGACGCCGCCGGCCGTGTTCGTCGCGGCCGTCAGAACGGGGAGGTTCGCCCGCGGAACGAGGAGACCAGAGTCGAGCGGCGCGAACCCGCTCGCGGCGCCTCGGCCGAGCTCGGTTTGCAGTTCGGCGAGCGTCGTAACGGAGAAGCCCGTTCCGCCGAGTTTGCGCGACAGTGCACGGCCGAGGCGAATCCCCTCCGGGTTGTCGCCCTCGAGCAAGTATTGAGCGAGCGCAAGTTGTCGAGCGGCGTCGGCCATTAGGAGAACGCTCCGCCGAGTGCGCTCGGCGACGTGAGAAACGATTGAAGCACGGCCGGAGAAAACGCGGCGTTGCGGCCGAGCAGCCACGGAATCGCGACGTTTGTTCCGCCGGGGTTGTTCTGCCGATCGCCGAGGTACGCGGCGACGCGCGCGCCCGCCGCGTCGAGTTGGAAGGCGAGCTCGGCCATGTCGCCGGTATCGTGCAAACCCATGCGCTCCGCGAGAATCGCCGGCGTGAGAGCGTGCCGAACGCGGAACGAAATCGGGTCGGTGAGCGAGTCGATTCGCCAGAGAGAATCGCCCGGCGGGCCCGCAATTAGGACGTTGAGTTCCTTCGCGCGCGGATTGTTGCCGGTCAACAAAAAGTCGGCGTCGGCCTCGCGCTTGACGTCGAACGGGAACGTTCGCCAGGTGTAGCCGGAGTTTCCGGAGAAAAGATAACCGGACGCCCAACCGGGTTCGCCGTAGTCCTCCATAGTGAAATGCTGGAGTTCCACGGTCGAACCCGCGGTGATCGCAACCGGGAGCGTCGGCCAAATCGGGACGTCGAGAACCGTCGCGATCGATCCCGGCGCCGCGACGTCGGCCGTAACCGCAACGTCGAATCGAACGTCGATCGGCGAACCGTTGGCAACGTCGCTCGCGAGCGCGGGGAAGATCGAAAGCGAACCCGCGCCGCCCGCGTAGTCCGCCACAACGTTGAACGTTCCGCCGTTGATCACGACCCACGTTCCCGTTCGCAAAACCGGGAACGCCGCGGAAACCGTTACGGTCGTCGCGCCGGCGAGGTTTGCCCCAACCGTCGTCGCCGCGGTCGTCGTGAGCACGCGAAGGCGATTCGCCCGTCGGAGCGCGACGACATCGCCGACAACGCGCAGAACGGACGCGCCGGCGAGGTTCGAGCCGCCGGAGTTTTCGGCGACGTAGTCCGTCGCGCCGGCGTCGTTCGTAACGTACTCGTTGAACGACGAAAGCCGGTTTTGGCCGATGAACAAAAACAAGTGACCGCAACGGTGGTCGGGGTCGAACCGATATTTCCGACCGCCGCGCAGACTCTCGCGCGCCGCGAGATCGCCGAACCCGCCGAGCGGGATCAGTTGCGACCGGATCACGTCGTAAGCGCCGCTCGACTCGCCGAACGCCGCCCAACGCGCCGGCGAGGGGTCGATTGTTCGCGTCGTTCCGACAAGCCACGGGTCGGTGCAGTGCGCGCGGACGAGCATCGCGAACAGCGCGTCGGAGGCCGGCGATTCGTCGGCGAACTCGAGGTCGATCTCCTCGGCGTCGCCGCGCCAAAGCCCGCCCGGGTCGCAATCGTAGGTCACGACATAAGCGCCGAGGTCGTCGGTAAACATTTGCGCGGTCGTGTTCCCGCCGAGCGTGAGGTCGCGCGGGTTGTGTCGTTTGCCGCCGTGTTTCCGAAGTGCGACGCCTCGAGCGCCCGTGAACGCGACCGGCGGATCCCAAACGGCCGCGTAGTGATAACGACCACGCGAGCGCCAGCGGATCACGCGGGACGCGGTCGTCAGGTCGTAAGTTGCGTAGAGAGGCAAAGTCTCAGTCCTTCGGGAACCCGTCCCAATCGAGAGCGTAAGTCCGGACGGAACAGCGGAGCAGATTCGCCCCTTGGTTGTCGCCTTGGTTCGTGTTGTCGAACGTGTCGAGGCGCGTCGCGAGCGCGCGGTCGACGCGCCAGCGGAGTTGGATCCGAGCCGCGGCCGCGAGGAAATCGAAACCCGTCGTTGTTCCGAGGCCGATCGTCCACGTTCGCCGAACCGTCCCGTTCGGGTTGAAAATGCGCCACGTCCCGACGACCGAATAGCTCGCAAGGCCTTCGGAGCGGAGCTCGACGCGGTAGTCGAACAAATACGTTCCCGCCCAAACGTCGTCGAACTCCGGCGAGACCATCCGCAGCCGGTTCGCGCCGGCGAAGTCGCCCACGGTCGGATTGATCTCGACGACCCAATCCCAAAAGGCGTCCGCGAACCCGACGTTTTGCGCAAACCCGCGTCCGTGGAAGATCAAACCGCGGCCGTCGCGAAAGTCGCCCGCCTCGACGTCGTGTCCGAATTCGTAGCCGAGCTCGCCGGAGTCGTTGCCGGCGTTCGAACTCTCGAGGCGTTTGTGCCGGTTGTGCGGGAACCCGTTGACGTCGAGACCGGCCCACAACATATAGGGGTAAAGGTGGTCGGACCCGTGGTTGTCGGCGAGCCCGGTCGTGTCGCCTTGCGCGCCGGCGGTTCGAACGCCTTGGCGCCGGACGTCCCGGTATCCGAGCCCGCGGCGGGAGAGCGACGTCGGAGGCGTCCAAATTGACGGACGACGAGCGACGCGGATCGAGTCGCCGACGAGCGAGGCCTCGAGGCCGGCGCCGACGTGGACCGCGCGCAGCTCGAGCGCGCCGCTTCCGGCGTTGCGTTGCTTGAACAGCCCGAACTCTTCCGCCGGCGTGTTCGGCGCCGCCGTGGTGAGGTTCGAGGCCTCGTTTTGCTCGCCGAGCGGGTCGAGCGCCGCGACGGTCGCCTCGACCGTGTCGAGCCGGCCGTCGAGCGCCGTGTCGGCCGCGGCGCGCGTCGTCGCCTCGGCGCCGACGGCCGTTGCGATCGTGCTCGCGAGGTTGTCGAGCGCGGTTCGGTCGGCGGGAGCGATCGCGCCTCGAACCGACGTCGTCGCGAGCGGGAGGTTCGAGGCCGGAACGGTGTCCGCGGCCGGGAACTCCGTCAGAACGGGTGCGGGCCCGCTCTCGTCGATAAACCACGGGGATCGTTCGGCCATAGTGTCTCCGGCGCGAGGTTACCCACAACGGCCGCGCGATCCTAGAGCCGCAAAACCACGCCCGAAGGCCAAACGATCCGGAACACGCTTCCGGTCGGTTGGTAGGGGAGCGCAATCGAAGCGACTTCGCTCGCGTCGAGCAACGCGACGGGAACGTCGGTCGCCGCCGATCCGTTCGAAACGAACACGAGCGCGCCGGCGATGAGTTGCGACGACGGGGAGAGCGTTCCGAAATCGACGTCGTCGGCCTCGAGCGTGACGTTCCCGGCGCCGTCGTCGACAACCGCCGCGCTCGTGAGCGTTTGGCGCGAGTAGCCTCCGACGACGATCTCGTCGAGGTCCGCGAAGTCGTCGAGGAACTCGGCGTCGAGATCCGCGCCGCAAGTCGCATCGACGCCGAAAAGCAGAACCTCGAGCGTGTCGGTCTCGAGATCGATTCCGGCTTTCCACGCGAGCGCGCGCGCGTTCCCGTACACGTGCACCATTTCAGTTCCCCTCGCGAATCGATCGGCCGTTCGGATCTTTGAGCGTTTGGCGTTTCGACCGCGAACGTGCGCGAGCGTAGCCGACGCTCGCGATCGCCGCGGAGAACGCGGCCGCGAAACGAACGATCGACGGCGCCGCCTCGTCGAACGCGAGCACGAGCAGCGCGCCGGAAACCGCCGCGCCGCTCCAAAACTCCGTCGTTTTGACTCCGGGCCGGATCATCACGCCTCGGCTTTGTCCGACTCGAGTTCGTCGCACGAACAGCCGGCCGCGGCGAGCGCCTCACAAACGTTGTTCGCGTGGTCGCGGAAGTGTTGCGCCGCCGGCGTTCCCGCCGGTGACGTCGTCGTGACCGGGTCGAGTGTCACGCCGTCGCAAACGAGGTTACTCGTCGTTGTCGTCATGGTCGTAGCCCTCCAAATTTTGCGCACGAGAAACGCGATCGCGTCGACCGCAAGCGCGGCGAAACACGCGATCGATGCAAAGCGTAACGATTGCAACGGGTCGAGACTTCCTCGAGCGGCCGCGACAACGTGGACGCCGGCTCCGATCGCCAGCGCGCGAGCGAGAGGAATCGCGAAACGCATCATCGGCGGGGTTCCGTGTCGGGTGCGACGAGTTGAGCTTGTTCGATCGAAATCGCGTGTCGTTCGATCCATTCCCGAACCGACTCGCGCTCGCGGCGCGTCGTCAAAAGCACAATCTGCCCGTCGCGTGTTTTCCACGTCGTCGCCGTCGTTTGCGGTTCGACGGCCCGCGAAAGCACGTCGAGCGGTTCGCGCAACGCCGAAACCTCAGACGACAAAACCGCGAGTTGCGAGCAAACCACGGCGATTCCGAAAATCGCGGCGAGCGAGATCCAAACCGCAAATCGGCGAACGTCCACGGCGAGCCTACCTTTGTTGTAGTGTTTCGAGCTTGGCCGAGATCCGGGGGATTTCGGCCGCGATCGCGCGCAAATCGCCGAGGTCCCGGCGAATGATCGCGAGCTCGGCGTTAGTGGTCGCGGTCGTCGCGCCCCAACGTGTTTCGGAGACTTCCTTCGAAACGTACGACCGCCCGACCTCGTCGAGGATTTCTCGGCGTTGAGACTCGAGCCGACCGCCGAACCAAAAAGCGCCGACGATGAGTTGCGCGAGGAACGAGACAAGGCCCGCGAGCAGCCCGATCGAAACGCTCGAGCCGGGTCCGATTGTGCGCAAAGGTGAAGGGTCCGGTTGGTCGGGTTTGTCCGCGACGTTCCCGTTAGTGTCCGCGACGGGGTGAAAAGTTGCGCCCATTTCTAGAGCTCCGCCTCAGCCATCCATTGCCCGAACACGTCGCCCTCGGCTTGGGAGCTTCCGACCGTCGGGTCGCCCGTCGCCTCGACCCATTGATCGGCCTCGGCCGTAACCGCAACGTCTGCCGCGCCCCAACGGATCTCGTCGCGGTTGTTCGTCTCCGGGTTGAACCACGTCACGACCGGCGTTTTTGCCTTCGCGACTCGAAACCGCGTGTTGAGGCAGAACGCGCGAGTTCCCGCGGCGCGCCCGCGCGCGGCGCCGATGTAGAGCGGCGCGCCGTAGCCTTCGAAATAGTCCGCGCCGCCGAACGGTCCCCAAGACGCCTCGAAATAGCGTTGGCAAAGCGCGAGCTCGACCGGGAACGGCCGGACCTCGAATTGTGTCGCGACCGGACCGTCCTCGAGTTGCACGTCGACGATGCGCAGTTCGCCCGGAGGGTCGCCGGCGCCAGCGGAGAGGTCGAGCCGGAGTTCGAGGTAGTGCTCGACATCGACATTGAACGGCGCGGAATAGTCGACGTTCGGAAAACCAGCGGACGCGCCGATCGCCTCGAACGGGGGAACCGTGATCGTTCCCGCGTATTGGACCCATTCGCCCTCGAGCACGCCGGCCGGTTTGAGCACGACGACCGGAGCGAACGTCGTCGTAACGTCGGCGTTCCCGGCGGGTCCGTGGTACTGCCGAACGCTCGGCGTGATCGTGACATCCTTCGCGGTGCCCGACGTGCCCTTGACCTTCGCCCAAAACGAGAGCGTCGCCGGCCGGCCCGAGAGGGTTCGAACGTCCTCGATCCGTTGGCGCAACCGGCGAACGGTCGCGGCGCCCGTGAGGGGATTCGTCAGCGCGAGACCGCCGCGCGCCGAGGCGTGCGGAAAATTGTCGGTCGCCGGCGTCGAGTCGGTGTTCGAGAACGGCGTGCCCGTGACTTGTACGCCGGCGTCGTAGTCGAGGAACCAGCGGTCGGCGACCCACGGGCCCGGAACCGTCGTGTTCGATTGCCCGCCGGTCACGGTGCGTTGGTGGATCTCAAACGAGCCGTTGACGAGGACGTTCCGATAGGCTTGGCGACCGCTCGCCGCGAGGCGAATAGCTTGGGCCAGTTGTCCGAACGCGCCCTTTACTAACGTGATCCCCTGCGCCTCGATCGCGGTCGCGACGTTGCCTTGGATGTCGTTGAGCCAGTCGCCGGTAACCTTGGTCGGCGGGTCGCCGAGTTGCGGGTCGCCTTCGGTGAATTGCCCGGCGAGATTGCCGGGCCCGTCGATGCGGTGCATTGATCAGCCCTCGATTGTGGGGAGAGACGGGGAAGGCGTCGCAACGGCCGGGGTCGGCGACCAAATCGCCGGCGCCCACGGTTGGTAGGACGGGTCGGCCGGAACGTCGAACACGACGAGAGGAACGACGTGCGCGGGAACCGTCGCCTCGAGCAAACACGCGAGTTGATCGCGCGCGCTCGAAAACAGCCGGTCGCCGGCGCCGGACGTTCCAACGCGGAAAAACGTTCCGGTCGCGTGCGGCGCGTGAATCCGAACGGTGTGGAGCCAATCGCCGCCCGACAACGTCTCGCCGGCGAACGAGCCCGCCACGAAAGCGTGGAACTCCTCGACGGTGACGACCACGCCGAGCACGAGCGCGAGGCGAATGATCTCCGCCGCCGTCGCGCCGGCCGAGGCCGTGAGGCGTTGCACGACCCAAACGCGGCGCTCGGCGATCGTTTGCGGTTCGCCGCCGGTGCACGGGTCGGGGAGGCCGAGGACTCGTTCGAAGTCCGGGAGCAGCTCGGCCGCGGTGCGCGGGTCGAGCTCGACGAGCAGCTGCGCGGCGCGTCGCTCGATTTCCGCCATCGGGCCCGCGAGGCCCTCGAGCACGGCGCGCGCCGTCGTTGCAACGCCGCGAGGCCACGCCCGCCCGGGAGGCGCCAAACGCTCGAGGATCGCGCCGAGTTGCGGCGAGGCCGTCATAGGAAATCGAGCGTTCCGAGGACGGCGACCGATCCGGCCGTGACGGGAACATTCGCCGCCGGCGTGGTGAGTGTGTGCGTCGTTGTTCCCGGCGCGGTCGAGATCGTTTCTTCGATGTCGGTCCGGTAAAGCGTGACGCCCGACGGGTCGGAAACACGGTCGAAGAAATCGACCAGCGCGGCCGTAACCGCGGCGCGCGTCGCGGCCGTGTCGGGAACGATCGCGACCTCGACGTCGACGGTTTGCACGCCGGGAGCGAACACGGTCGGCGTTGCGGTGACCGGTCGACGCTCGTCGATGTAGGCGTCGACGGCCGCGATTTGATCGACGTCGGGGATCGGCGCCGACAGACCGGACGAGACGAAAAACGTAACGCCGACGGTTCCGGGTCCCATGTGGAGCGGGAGCGCCCAAGCCCGCGAAACGCCGGGAACCTCGAGCGCCCAACGGACGTAGTCGTCGGCCGATCCGCCGCGCGCGCCGGAGCGCAAGCGCGCGACCACGCGATCGCGGAGCTCGGCGTCGGTCTCGGCGTCGGTGCCGCCCGTGAGGCCCGGCGCGAGAACCTCGACCTCGAGGAGAATCCCGGCGAGCGCCGGCGAGAGCGTCAGCGCGCCGGCTCCGGCGCTCGTGTTGCCGGCGTCGCCGGCGACAACCGCATCGGCTTCGATCTCGGCCGAGCCGGAGACGATCACGCCGTCGGCGAGCGTGGCGAACTCGACGCCGTCCACGCGACGGAGCAACGTCCCGAGCGGGATCACGGAACCCTCGGAGCCGGAGAACTCGAGCGTTCCCGCGGCGTGCGTCGCGACCTTGCGCGCGATCCCGTACAAACCGGCGATCCGAGTTAGCTCGGCGTCGTCCGCGGTGTCGGGGAAATACTGCCGAGAGATCCAAACAAGGTGCCCGTTGAGCAAGTGCGCGAGGCCGGCGACCATGCGCGCGAGCGCGCGGAGCACGCTCCGACGGAGCAACGATCCGAGCCCCAATCGGCCCGCGAGATCGGCCTCGGCTTGCGTTTGAAGCGTGGCGAGGGTGGGACGATTGAAAGGCACGCCGAGAGCCTACAGGCGCGCGCGCGGCGTTCCTAGAGCTCGGCGATTGCGAGAAGCGCCTCGAACGCGCGCGAGAGCCGGTCGAGTTTCTCGCAAGCGCGCGAACGGCCGTTGGCTTGCGAGCGGAGCGCCTCGGTCAGCCCGGCGACGACTTCGAGCGGGGAAACGCGCGATTGCCCGAGGCCTTGGTCGTCGAGTGGATACGTCGCGCCCGTAAAACGCGCCCTCCCGCGCCACGTTCCATCCCGCGCAAGAAAGAGGTTCGTTCCCTTGATCTCGACCGCGTCCGCGCCGCGCGCGATCAACAAATCCGCGACGGGTTGAACCTTGGCGCCGATCGCGCGGAGAAACTTCACGCGAGCGACGAACAGCCGGCTTTCCGACGAGTGGTTCGCCGTTTCCGCGGTTCTCGCGGCGTCGACCGCAGCCTCGAGGTTTGCCGCCAGTTGGAGAAGCGTGGTCACGACGAGACTTTCGAGCGTTGGTTGCGGATCTCGAACACGGTTCCGAAATGCGGGTTTTCGGCGTGGAACAGCCGCGCATAGTAGGGCACGTGGTGGTCGTTCAACCGGAACGGCCGCGCGCCTTCGACGACGGTTGTTTCCCAACGCATCCGTTCCCAAATCATCCGCGCGCCGATCCGGAGCTCGGCGCCGTCGAGCCGCGAGGCGCGGATCGCCTCAAATGCGAAGCGCGAGAACAGCCGCCAAACATCCGGGTGCGCCGTGTGGAACTTGCGCCAAGATTCCTCGAGCGGGTCGAGGGGGTCGAAAAGTGTTCGTTGCCTCACGGTTCCAAACCTCCGGGTTGCGCGACGAGTTCCAGCTGCAGACGGTCACAACGCCGGCGAGCGAGCGTCGCAAACTTCGGGTTGAGCTCGATTCCCAAAAACGAACGGCCGAGCCGGCGAGCGACGAGCCCAATCGTTCCGGCGCCGGCGAACGGGTCGAGAACCAGATCGCCGGGGTTCGAGCCGGCGAGGATGCAGGGTTCGACGAGCGCCGTTGGACACGTCGCGAAGTGCGCGCCCGCGTAGGGTTCGCTCGCGATCGACCAAACCGAACGCCGGTTTCGCGTTTCGTAGCCTTCCCGGATTCGCTCGAGGCCAGCGGCGCGCCGCAACCGGACCGGGTCGGCCTCGGTCTCCGCGGTGTATTTGTGCGGCGCAACGTTTCCCGGCGCGCGCCCGGTCGCCGGCTCGGCGATCGCGTCGAAGTTGTAGAGGTATGTCGGCGACTTGGCGAACAGGAACAGGAACTCGTGCGCGCGCGTCGGACGGTTGCGAACGCTCTCCGGCATCGGGTTGCGCTTCGCCCAAATGATGTCCGAACGGAGGATCCAACCGAACTCTTGCAGCGCGAACGCGACGCGCCACGGAACGCCGCAGAGTTGCCGGCGCTCGAGGCCTTCGAACTTGCCGCGGCGAACCGCCGAAACTCGGTTTTGTCGCGTGATCAGCCTCGAGCCGGAACGCTCGCGCGAGCCGGGAGGTTGCGTCGAGTAGCAGTCGCCGAGGTTCAACCAAAGCGTTCCGTCGTCGGCGAGCGCGTCATAGACCGACGCGAGCACGTCGACGAGGGCCTCGACGTAGGCCGAAAGCGTGGTTTCGTGTCCGAGTTGCCCGTCGTCGCCGTAGTCGCGGAGATTCCAATACGGGGGAGACGTCACGCAACAGCGGACGGAGCGCGGAGCGACCGAGCGGAGCACGCGGCGACAGTCGCCGTCGACAATCTCGAAACGTGTCACGGCGCCGCCTCTTCTATTTCCAGAACTCGAGTTGCGAGTTCGCGCCACGCAAGCGCCGCGACCGCCGGGACGACGGCATTCCCAAGGGCCCTAAGTCGGTCCAGCCGATCGGAAACCCCATAAGCGCCTCCACAAACGACGGGTTGAGGACCGCCGGCGGAAACCCATCGTCGCCAGCCTTCGGAGTCGTCGGGTCCGGGAGGAAATCCGAGGTCGACCAGGAGTTCGCCGCCGATTGCAGATTCCCGCCGCCATCCCGGCCGAGTTCCTTTTTCCTCTCCGCGCTCTCCGGACCGGATTTCCCGGCGAGCGGAGTCGGCCACAACGCGACATCCTTCGACAAGTTGAACGCTCGACTCGAGCGTGTGTCGAGTCCCGGCCGAGCTCCATCGTGCGCCGTCGGCGTTCCCCATTGCCGCGCTCGAGCCGGAAGACTCGGATTGCCCGCCGCTCCCATCGATCCCGTTCGGTGATCGTCCGCCGCCGTCGGCGTCGGCCAATTCTTCGCCGCGATCGCCAGGGTTTCGCCCGCTCCGTTCCCGTTGTAGCCCTTCGCGATCATCCCTTGGCGCCGGCGCTCGAAACTCTCCGGCGTCTCCGCGTCGTTGAACACTCCCGCGTCCGGAGTCGGCCAAAGTCTCGCCATCGGGCCCAACCCAACGCCGCCGCTCCCGCCGGGAAAGTTGTTCGACCTCGAGGCCGTCGGCGTCGGCCAAGCCCTCGCCGCATCCGTGAGACTCGTTCCCGCGTGCGAACGTCCCGTCGTCGTCGAGTGTCGACCGGACGAGTTCGCGTCCGTCACGACCGCGGTAGGCCAAAGCGAACAGCCGCTCGCGCTTGTGCGGCGCGCCGACGTCGCGCGCGGCGAAAATGTCCCATTCCGCATCGAACCCGAGCGAGGCAAGGTCGGCGAGGACTTCGTCAAAACCGACGCGCAAGTGTCCTCGAACGTTTTCGATGAACAGGACGGGAGCGTCGGAGTGTCGGAGGATCCGGACGAACTCCGGCCACAGGTGCCGAGGGTCTCGCGCGCCGAGTTGCTTGCCGGCGACCGAGAACGGTTGGCAAGGGTAACCCCCGAAAACCAGGTCGACCCGTCCTCGCCATTCTCCGGCGTCGAACGTTTTAAGATCAGACCAGAGAGGAGCCGCATCCAAGGAACCGTCGCCCATACGGTGCGCCAAGCGCGCGGCCGCAGAGACTTCCCTTTCCACGTAACAGACCGTTCGAGCAGCTCGAGCGTTTCGAAGTCCGGCGTCGAGTCCTCCGATTCCGGCGCAGAGTGAGAGAGCACGTAAAGCCACAATTTCAGCCTCCGGCGCCGGACTTGCCAGCGGTTGCGGTTTGAGCGGACTTGGCGAGCGCCTCGCGCAACGCGGAGACGTGACTTTTGAGACGTTCCCGGCGAGTTCGACAACCGCGGAGAGCGCGACCATCCGAACCGGTCTCGGACTCGATCGACGCCTCGAACACGAGGATTGCCGCGCGCGCGAAACGCTCGAACGTGAACGATCCGCGGTCGCGCGCAATCGAAAGCGCGACGGCCTCTTGGACGTTCATTCCCGCCGAAAGGCAGTCCTCCTCGAGCCATGTGTCGATCGACTCCGAGTTGCGCGTGAACTTGTAGCAGCCGGCGACGACGAGCGCGCTCGCATAGAGCAGAGTCCACGCCTTCGCGTCGACGGACGGAGGCGCCGAGAACTCGCGCGCGCCGGTTTCGAGTTGTTCGGTGTTCACGGCGCCGGAGCTCCCTTCGGCGTTTCGTGTCCTCGACAACCGGTCTCCGGGTCGAAGTTGTCGCAACCGCCCATCGGCAGAAGTTTGACGCCGTCAGCGTGGAGCCGCTCGAGCTCGGCCTTGACGTCGGACGCCGACAACGCGCGCCCGAATTCGTCGGTGAACCCTTCGAACGAGCAGTTTTTGAGAGCGCCCGACACACTCAGCGCGAAGTGTCTACGCATCGGAGCGCCCCTTTTCGGCGAGTTCGATTTTGCGTTCGATGATGTCGACGAGATCCGTTTCGGGACTTAATTCCCGGCGTTGACTCAGCGCCTCTCGACGGAGCCACGCCCGCAGCCGATACCACGATTCGAGAGGAATGCCGAGCCAATGCGACGCCGTTCCGTGAAGCGACAAAATCGCGTTCGATTGTGTCCGGAGGCAGTCCTCGAGAAACCGAACCTCGCCGGGTTCGATCGGACGTTCGGGCCCGTGTTTCTCGGTCACGAGGTTTTCGGCCCACGCCTCGACTCGCCCGAAAAAATAGCCCTTCGGCGGTCCGTCGTACTCGCGAATCAGTAGCGCGGCGTCCGGCGTGGTGCGGTCGTTCCACGCCTTTCGAACTCGCGCGACGTGCTCGGCCGGAACCTCGCCGACGGCCTCGCGCACGAAATACTGTCCGGTCTCTTTACACTCCGGGAGCGATCGCCGCGCGCTTGCCGGGTCGGTGAACGCGCCGAGGATCTCGAACGTTCCGCCGCCGGTTTTGAAACACGCCAAGAAAATCGGTGCGGTGATCTTCATTGGACGACTCCCGCGCAGCCCGTGCAAACCGCGCCGTTGATTTGCGCCGCGTCCGTGCATTGAACGCCGCAACCGCAGTCGAGACACGGCGCGAGAACGTGCCCGTAGCGTTTGATCGTGCAACCGAGGCATTCGCCGTCGTCGCTCGACTCGTCGAAAAACGTCTCGGCGCCGCAAGTCGGACAACGGTCGACGTTGGTCTCGACTTCGAAGTCGCTCACGCGAGCGTCGATCCGCTCGCCGTCGACGAACACGGCGAAAGTTTCCGCCGCGAGACACTCGTCGATTTTGTCGTCGTCGTATTGCTCGCCGAAATCGAACTCGACCACAAACGACCATTCCGCAAGAAACGCGAAGTCGACATCCGGCCGAACGCCGAGCGTTCCGAGTTCGGCAGAGATCGAAACCACGGTTCCGAGCGTGCCGGAGGGGACCTTCGAAAAACCGTTTCCGATTTCGCGGTCTTTGATCAGCCGGACCCGCGACCCGACCGGAAACCGTTTCGCAAGATCAGCGGCGCGACGTTCGTTCTCGGACATTGCTCGAACTCCTCGTTCGGTCTCGCGGCCGTCCGGGCCGCGCGGTTCGGCGCTCCTCGCGTCGACAGGAGAACTATCGGCGCGGCGCTCCGTTCGGTCAATACAAAACCGGAAGTTTCGCCGAGCTTTATTGCGAATCCTATAGACGGTGTCCGTTTCGAGGCCTCAAACGAGACGGGGAAAAGGGCATTCCGTACCAAAAAACGGCCTCGGCGACGGCGCCCGCGCCACGTTGCATAGAGTGCCGACAATTCGAACTCGCGCGCCTCAAACGCGCCCGCAGAACCGGAACACGACGGGTTGACGCTACCCGTAAAGTCGCGCCGCCGCCGTCAGCGGAACAGAATCCGGAACTCGGTCCCGTCGACCTCGCGAGTAACTGCGCCGGTGACCAGCCCTTGCCAAACCGTCGGCCAACGCCGCGCGCGCCCGCGGACGACGTCCAGTTCGATGAACAGCCGTTCGGGTTCGGAGAGCTCCGCGCGCACGACGATTTTTTCCGCGATGTCGTCGTCGATGAGCCAACGGAGCCCTTCCTCGATCGCCGCTCGAGCGAGCGCGAGCGTCGTCGTCTCCAACATTTTCGCGCGGTCGGTCAACCAAAACCGCGAGCCCCAACGGTCGCCCGGAGTCTCCAAAGGCCAGCCGCGCGGGTCCTCGTCGGCCGGTAACCCGTCGTCGTTGCCGGCGCGCCGGTCGCACAGAATCGAGAGCAACACGGCCGAAGAAAGTCCGGCGTCGAGTTTGAGATCGCCGGCCTCGATCACGAGGTCGGGCCCGTCTTCCGTGATTTCTAAGAGGACGTCCATCGTCAGGCCATTGGAGTTGCCGGCGCCGCGGTCGTTCCGGGCCCGGGCCCGTGCGTGTGTGTGTGTGCGTTGAACACGTCGCGCATTTCCTGGAGCGCGCCGGCGACGTCCGAAATCTCGCCGGAGACCTCGAGGTCGCCCGAAATCGTAACGGTCGGCGCCGTGATCTCGACGGTTCCGTCCGCGCGGAGCGTGATCCGCGCAACCACGGTCGAGCCCGACGTCGCGTAGAGACCGGCTTCGCCCTCGGCGAGCCCTTGCGGACGCGCCTCGCGGAACTCCGTCGCAATCGCGATCGCGTGCGACCGGTCGCCGCCGAGGCAGAGAAACACGACCTCGGCGCCCTTGGGAGGACGCGACACGAACCCGAACTCCGCGAACCGCTCGACCGGGTCGAGCGTCTCGCCGGCCATCGCGCCGACTTGCAACGTCTGCGCGCGCCGGTTGTCGTTCGAGAGTCGCACGACGCCGCGAGAGGCGAGCGCGCGGATCCGCGCGAACGCCGGCGCCAACGCGCGTCGAAGCCATTCCGCAGTGTTCACGCCTAGAGATCCTCCTCGACGTCGTCCGGCGTTGTCGAGCGTCCATCGTCGGCCCAAGTGTCGAACGGGTCGGGTTTCGTCGTGTCCGGTTCCCGCAGATAGCTCGAGGGTCGCACGAGCCGGAGCGTCGTTTTCGTTCCGGACTCGTCGCGCGTGAACTCGAGCCCGTCGACGAGCAGCTCGGCCGCGAACCGCCAACGCGGAACCGAGACCGAAACCAATTCGTTGAGCTCCCACAACCGCCCGCCGAACTTTTGGCGCCAACCGCGAACCGTCGCCGTGATCGATGCCGAGCGCGCGATTCGAACCGTCCGTTCCCAATCCGCCCGCTCTTGCGCCGTCGCCGTGTCGACCGCGCTCTCGGCGATCACGACGAGGCGCCGCGGCCGCACAATTCCGGAATCGCGGGACTCGGCGCGGACGGCCGCGACACTATCTCCCCAACCGTCGTCGCTCCCCTTCCCTTGACCGTGCACGGTGTAGAACCGAAACCGGTCCGCGTTCGTCCAACGGAGTTCGAGCTCGGCCTCGCCCTCGCGGATCGATCCGTCGGCGCGCGTTTGACCGACGCGACCGATCCGGAGCTTTCCGGTCGGGGTGACGTGCGCGAGCTTCCCGCGCAGCCGACAAGCGCGTTCGATCGCCGTCCAAGCGGAATCGCCTTGGTTCGCGACGTAGGTTGGGAAGATCGGCCCGGTTTCGAGAACCTCGAGTTCGACGCCGTAGGGTTCGGCGATCAACGTCGCGATTTCGTCGAGGAAAAACGACGACAGTTGGCCGAGGTTCGGCGGAACCGAACAGTCGACGAGATCGGCCGTTTTGTCGCGACCGACGACGGAAATCGTGTGGGAGTCGGCGCCGAGCTTCACGGAGAGATCGTCGACGAACCCGACCGCCGCGAGCGACTTCCCGAGGAACACTCGAACATCGGCGCCGGTTTTCGCCGGCCAAGGGTGAGAGATCGAGGCCGAGAACTCGAACGAACCGCTCGCCGATTGGAGCTCGCGCGCGATCCGAACCGACTTCCAATTCCGATACGTCACGCCGTCGAGCTCGACGGAAATCTCCTCGGTGACGATCCCCGACGGTTGAACGGCCGTCGTCATTTCGAGAGGACCTCGAGCACAACGCCGGCGCCGATGCGCGCGGGATTGCGGAGCCGGTTTCGAGATCGGATCTCGTCGTCGCGTGAGGCGTCGTCGAACAGCCGGTAAGCGAGCGCGAGCGTTGTCGTGTCGCCGACCATCCGCAGCGCGACCAAGTCGGGGAGATCCTCGTCGTCGGGAGGCAACGCGCCGGCGAGCGACGAGCGCAGTTGCACGAGCGCGGAATAGGCCTCGTCGTCGGCGATCTCGGCCTCGCGGTCGATCGCGTCGAAAGCGAGCAGCCGCGCGCGCTCGGCGTCGGCGCGCGAGTCCCAAACGTTCGCGATCGCGGCGCGAGCAAATCCGGCGATCGCGAATTGCCGCACGAGCGAGAGCACGGCGCCGGCGTTGCGGTCGCGTTGAAGGCCGGAGAGCGAGTTCCCGCCGATCGCCGGAATTTCGAGCTCGAACAGCACGCGGTAGGCCTCGAGCGCGCCGGCCGCGTTCCCGACGGCGCCGAGCACGCCCTCGACGGCCCGGATCGTCGACGAGACGAGATCGGCCGGAGCGGTCGCGAGCGCGCTCGCGTCGGCGATCAACCGTTGCGCCTCGAGCGAAACCTCGCCGACGAGCGCCAAGGGCCCGGCCGTGAAGTCCAGCTCGAGCAGCGCGCGCCCGACCGTGCGCAGACTTTCGGCCGCGCCCTCGCGGACGTGGTCGGGAACAGCGTCGAGCTCGAGGTTCTCGAGCGCGCTCGACTCGGCTTGCGTCTCGACGGCCGCGGCCTTGATCTCGGTCTCCTGGGTCGGCTTGACGGATTTCGAGAGCGAGACTTGATCGTCGACGACGTCACACTCGATCGAGAACGCCGCAAACCCGCCCTCTTCGGACGACTCGCGAATCCGAACCCGCTCGACCGCGACGTAACGCGGAGCCCACGTCGGCAGAACGAGCCGGACCGATTGACCGGGTCGGAGGCACGCCGCGAACACGCGGTCGCGTTGCTCGACGTAGTCTTTGCCGAGGACGTAGGCCGAGATCGTAAACGACTCGGTCGAGGGTCCGAGATCCTCGCGCCACGGCCGCGTTTTGGAGCCGGCGAACTCGTGTCGCACAGACAACCGCCCGCCGCCGACGTCGACGTCGGCGAACTTGAACGGAACGCCGCCAATCGAAGCGTCGAGCAGTTCTTCCCGCCATCCCATGCGACTAACCTCCCGCCATCGCGGGCCCGACGCTCAGGTCGAGCGGCGCGGTTCCGCCGCGTTGTTCTTTGATCGACACGCCGCGAGGCACGTTTTCGAAATCGACCGCGACGCGCGACTCGGCCTTTTGACCGGCGCCGGCGCTTGCGGCCGCGGCGAGTTTCCCGGTCTCAATCGCGGGACCGGAGCCCGGCGTTTGAAACGTCTTCCCCTTGATTATTCCGCGGATCCAATCGGGGATCAGCGCGTCGATTGCGGGGAAGGCGTCCAAAATCCAGCCGATGAACGTTCGAACCGGGAGCGTGAACAGCTCCCACGTTGCGCGAAGGAAGCCAAACACCTTGTCCCAGTGTTTCCACAGGAGATAAATCACGCCGATAAGCGCCGCGACGCCGAGCACGACCAGCCCAATCGGGTTCGCGTTCATGGCGATATTTGCCGCCCATTGCGCCGCGGTGAACAGCTTCCAAAGTCCGACCATCGACGAGACAGCGCCGGCGAGTTGTCCGAGGATCAGAACGACCGGACCGATGGTCGCGGCCGCGGCCGCAACGATCGTCACAAACTGGAGAAGTCCCGGGTTCGTTTCGGCGACAACGGAAATCCAGCCGGCGAATTTGTCGACGACGTTTGCGACCCATTCGAGCAAACCGGAACTCGCGATCGCGAGTTGGAGTTTCTCGACGGAACTCGCGAGACGTTCGAACGCGAAACCGGCGCCGCCGGTGGCGAGCGCCGCGCGCCGCGCCGCCTCGCCGCCCGTTTGGTCGAGCTCCTCGCGCATCGACCGCAGACCGGCCGAGCCCTTCGCGCTCGCGGCCGCGAGCGCGGGCCCGGCCTTGGCGCCGAACAGATCGATAAAGTCGCCGGCGGTCGCGCCGCGGTCGGCGATCGTGCCGAGGATGTCGACGAGCGGCCGGAGTTTCCCGGCGTCCGTCAGAACGTCCGATTGGCCGAGGCCGAGCTCGGCGAGTTTGTCGCGCGTCGCCGACGAACCCTCGGCCAAACGCGAAAGCGCGGCGTTGTACGCCGCCGCCGCCTTGCCGCCTTCGGCTCCGGCCGCGTTCAGCGCGACGATTGCGGTAAGCGTGTCCTCGAACCCTTGCGCGCTCGCGGCCGCGCCCGGCGCCACGGCGTCGAGCGTGGCGACTAGGTTTTGCAGTCCGCCGGCCTTCGATCCCGCAGCCGCGAGCCGGTCGACGACGCCGATCGACTTCGAAGCGTCGAGGTTGAAGGCGTCGAGCGAGTCGGTGACGATTTCGACCGATTGCGCGAGCTCGATCCCGCCCGCCGCCGCGAGGTTCGCGACGTTGGGGAGAAGCGAGACGATCTCGACGGCGCTTTTGCCTTCCTTCGCGAGCATCGCCGCGGCGCCGGCGACCGCGGCCGCGGAGAACGGAGGCGTTTCGCCGAGCTTCTCCGAGAGCTTTCGGACCTCGGTCAATTCCTCGCGCGCGAGACCGGTCGCCGCCGACACTTGGCCCATTGCGCGATCGAGCTCGGCGCCGGTTTTGACCGCGAGGCCGAGGAACGCAACCGTCGGCGCCGTCACGCCGACCGACATTGCCTTTCCGATCTTCCCGGCCTTCGCCGCGAAACCGTCGAGCTTCGTCGCGATCTTCCCCAGCGGCGCCGAGAACTTGTCGACCGCCGCGAGGATGACGGAGAGCGGGAGTTTGACGGCGCCGGCCATAGTTAGAGCCTACCTTTGCCGAGCGCGCCGATCTCTTCCGCGCGGTCGATCCACCAAATGATTTCGGCCGCGGTGAGCTCGCGCAGTTCCCGGGGAGACCAGCCAAACGCGGCCGCGAGCGACGCGAGCGCGAGATCCCAGTTCGCCGGGAACGCTACAAAAAACCGGTGACGACTCCGATCAACGCGAAGGCGTCGTGAAGCGACAGCTTGCGGATTGCCGCCTCCGGGAGCCCGCAACACTTCGCGCCGATTGCAAGCAGTTCGCCGGCCGGCATTTTCGCGCCTTCCTTCTGCGCGGGGAGGTTGAACGACCAAAACTCGTTTGCGGTCGGCGGTTGGACCGTCAGGCGCGAAATCGTCGCGTTGTCCCAAACGATCGGTTTTTGGAGCTCGATGACTTGCGGTTGATCGACGGGGGACGTCGCCATTTTCAGGAAACCTCTTTTGCAGAAAGGCCTTCGAATCGAACGGCGATGTTGCCCTCGCCGGTGTTGCCGGTCCCTTCGCCGGCGTGCCACGCCGAGCGGAGAACGATCGTTTTCCCGTTCGCGAGCGCGAGCGTTACGGTTTGATCTTCCGCGAGCAGGAGCGCCGCGAGGTCAAGGTCGCCGCGGTCGGTGATCTCGCCTTCGATGAATGCGACTTGCGGAGTTTCTTTGTAACCGTGCGTCCCGTCGACGCCGACGATCGCCTCGCGTTTGGGAAGGCCGAGGTTGTAGGAAAAGTCGCCCTTGGCGTCGCGACGAACGCCGTTCGTGGTCAGCGAGATAGTTCCGCCGCGACGAGAGGTTGAGGCCATAAGGTCGAGTCCGGGTTCGTGAGGTTAGAGGATGAACGCCATTCGGACGCCGGCGACGATCAGCGAATTGATCAGGTTCGGACTCAACAAAAGGTCGAGTCGGTTCGGATCCTGCGTGTTGATCTCGGCGACGAGGTCGTCGCGGAATTGGTCGAAATTCGTCACGAGGCCGAGTTGTTCCCAATCTTGGAAGGCGTTCACGAACACAGCCTTTCCGAGACTCGGCGTCATCACCTTTTGGCCGGCGCCGAAGTTGGTTCCATCCGGCGCGAGCTTGTGTCGTGCGTAGGGACCGAAACGCGCGACGGTGTCGAACTTGAGGTAAGACAACGTCGTCAGCGTCGTGAGATCGAGGAACGTCGGGTCGGGTTGTCCCGTGGTCCCGAGTTGATAGGTCGTGATCACGCGACCGAGTCGAACGGTTCCGGCTTGGTCGGCCGTCCACGTCGCGATTCCGTCGTACAAAAGGAGGTTTTGCTCGGCGAGCGTGAACCGGTCGGTTTCCGCCGGCGCGAGCACGCCGCGCAGCTCGAGCGTTTTCAGTTGC
>Ga0075163_10003669_pt1 | contig 20638 bp, 11 predicted proteins | sample JI1023141ADNA_FD_71478 | JGI IMG/M metagenome (GOLD analysis project Ga0075163, IMG submission 71478) | Wastewater effluent complex algal communities from Wisconsin, to seasonally profile nutrient transformation and Carbon sequestration -... | ecosystem: Engineered > WWTP > Effluent > Algae... | reverse complement strand
GCCCACCGGATTTTGCGCTCGATGTAGCACCACTACACCTGCGCGAAAAATCCGGTGGTCTCCTTGCGGCGGCTCGGCCTGTCCTCGGTCTCGCGACGACAAAATGGCGAAACTCGAGTCTAAGGGGGTGTTCCCCTCAGTGGAACTGGTGGGCCTCGGTGGAGTCGGTCAGCGCCTGGGTGCTGGAGGCACCGCCGGTGATGACCTCCTGGATGGCGTCGAAGTAGCCAGTGCCCACCTCGCGCTGGTGGCGCGTGGCGGTGTAGCCGTCCTTTTCCGCAGCAAATTCGGCCGTTTGCAGCTCGGCATAGGCGCTCATGCCGCGCTCGCCGTAGCCCTGGGCGAGCTGGAACATGCCGTGGTTGAGGCTGTGGAAGCCCGCCAGCGTGACGAACTGGTACTTGTAGCCCATGGCCCCGAGCTCCCGCTGGAAGGCGGCGATCTGGGCGTCGCTCAGGTGGCGGCGCCAGTTGAAGCTGGGGGAGCAGTTGTAGGCCAGCAGCTTGCCGGGGAACTGGGCGTGCATGGCTTCGGCGAAGCGGCGCGCCTCACCCAGATCGGGCGTGGAGGTCTCGCACCACACCAGATCGGCGTAGGGCGCATAGGCCAGGCCACGGGCGATGGCCATGTCCAGGCCGCCCTTGATGTTGAAGAAGCCCTCGGGCGTGCGGCCGCCGGTCAGCCACGCGCGGTCCTGGTCGTCCACGTCGCTGGTGATGAGCTTGGCGCTGTTGGCGTCGGTGCGGGCCACCACCAGGGTGGGCACGCCCATCACGTCGGCGGCCAGGCGGGCGGCCACCAGCGTGCGGATGAACTGGCTGGTGGGCACCAACACCTTGCCCCCCAGGTGGCCACACTTCTTCTCGGCGGCGAGCTGGTCCTCGAAGTGCACGGCGGCGGCGCCGGCCTCGATCATGGCCTTCATGAGCTCGAAGGCGTTGAGCGCGCCGCCAAACCCGGCCTCGGCGTCGGCCACCAGCGGCACCAGCCAGTCGCGGCTGACCTGGCCCTCGGCGTGCTCGATCTGGTCGGCGCGCAGCAGGGCCTGGTTGATGCGGCGCACCATGGTCGGCACGGCGTCCACGGGATAGAGGCTCTGGTCGGGGTAGACCTGGCCCGCGGTGTTGCCGTCCGCCGCCACCTGCCAGCCGCTGATGTAGATGGCGGGCAAGCCGGCGCGCACCATCTGCACCGCCTGGCCGCCGGTGACCGCACCCAGGCTGGGCACGTAGTCGGCGGTGTTGAGCAGGTCCCAGAGCTTGCGGGCGCCGCGGTCGGCCAGCGTGTGCTGGATGGCGAAAGAGCCCCGCAGGCGCTCCACCTCGGCGGTGCCGTAGGGCCGCGTGATGCCAGCGAAGCGGGTGTCAGCGAAGGTGGCGCGGTCGTCGGATTGGGCGTTCATCGGATCTTCTCCTCGGAAGTGTCGAGATAGGGGTAAGCGGCAAGCGTCAGAAAAGGTGAAAGATGTTCGCTGGTTGCGAGGTCGGCGAAAAGCTGCGCGGCCAGCTTGAAGCGATTGCCTTCAGGCATGGGCAGGTCGGCCAGGGTCTCACCCACCCAGTCGCGAACGAGCGCGCCGGTCACCACGCGCCCGTCTTCCAGGGCGGCGCCGTGGTGGACCCACTGCCAGACCTGCGTGCGCGAAATCTCGGCGGTGGCGGCATCCTCCATCAGGTCGTCGAGGGGCACACAGCCCTCACCGCGCAGCCAGGCTTCGAGGTACTGCACCGCCACCCGGATGCTGTGGCGCAGGCCGGCTTCGGTGCGCGTGCCCGTGGGCACCGCCAGCAGGTCGGCCTCGGTGACGGCCACGTCCTCGCGGAGGTGGGCGATCTGGTTGGGCGCCGGCATGTTCTTGTCGAACACCTCGCGGGCGAGGGCCACCAGGCCGGGGTGGGCCACCCAGGTGCCGTCGTGGCCGTCGCGGGCCTCACGCAGCTTGTCGGTGCGCACCGCCTCCAGCGCCCGGGCGTTGGCCTCGGGATCCTTGCGGGGAATCTGCGCTGCCATGCCGCCCATGGCGTGCACGCCGCGGCGGTGGCAGGTCTGGATGAGCAGCTGGCTGTAGGCCCGCAAGAAGGGCTGGGTCATGCCCACCTGGCCGCGGTCGGGCAACACCTTGGTGGGATCGTGGGCCAGCGTCTTGATGAAGCTGAAGATGTAGTCCCAGCGGCCGCAGTTGAGACCGGCCGCATGGCGCCGCAGCGCGTGCAGGATCTCGTGCATCTGGAAGGCCGCCGGCAGGGTCTCGATGAGCACCGTGGCCTTGATGGTGCCGAGGGGCAGGCCCAGCGATTCCTGAGCAAAAACAAAGACATCGTCCCAGAGCGCGGCCTCCTCCCAGGCCTCGAGCTTGGGCAGGTAGAACCAGGGGCCCTGGCCGTTGAGCAGCAGCGCGCGGGCGTTGTGAAAGAAGTACAGCCCGAAGTCCACCAGCGCGCCGGGCACCGCGCGCCCGTCCACCCGCACGTGGGCCTCGTCCAGGTGCCAGCCGCGGGGGCGGACCATCAGCAGCGCCGTCTGCTCGGCCAGCGTGTAGACCTTGCCGGTGCGGGCGTCCTCGTGGCGGATGGTGCCCTGCACCGCGTCCATCAGGTTCTGCTGGCCCTCCATCAGGTTGGACCAGGTGGGCGCGTTGGCGTCCTCAAAGTCCGCCATGAACACATTCGCCCCCGAGTTGAGGGCGTTGATGACCATCTTGCGGTCCACGGGGCCGGTGATCTCGACGCGGCGGTCCAGCAGGGGCGAGGGCAGCGGGCTGCACCGCCAGTCGCCCGTGCGCAGCGCGGCCGTCTCGGGCCGGAAGGCGGGCACCTGGCCCAGGCGCGCGACGCGGGCGGCCAGGAGGGCGTCACGGCGGGCGCTGAAGCGTTGGCTCAGCGCGGCCACAAAGGCCAGCGCTGCGGGGGTGAGCACCCGCCCGTGAGCCGCCGTCCCCGCCCCGTGAATCTCCAGACCTGCGCTCATGGAACCTCCTGAACCGTGCTGTACTACCTTTGCAGACGCGAGGTCGGTATTCAAGGAAGACCATTGATTTCAATGTGTTGACGTTGTTACTCTCGAAGCCTGTAACGATGTAAAGGTGTTATGAACTTGACAAACTCCAGCCCCCTCGGTGCCCGCGTGCGGGCGCTGCGCCGCCGCGAAAAGCTCACCCAGGCCGCCATGGCGGAGCGCCTGGGCATCTCGGCCAGCTACCTCAACCTCATCGAGCACAACCGCCGGCCGGTCACCGCGCCGGTGCTCATCAAGCTGGCGCAGGAGTTCGCGGTGGACGTGGCCACCTTCGCCAGCGAGGACGAAGGGCAGCTCAACGCCGAGCTGCGCGAGGTCTTTGCCGATCCGCTCTTTGACGACCTGGGCCTGACCGGGCCCGACGTGAAGGAGCTGGTGGCCCAGCTGCCCAACATGGGGCGGGCGGTGCTGGTGCTCTACGAGGCCTGGCGGGAGAGCCGCGACTCGGCCCACGCCCTGGCGGGGCGCCTCTCGGGCGGCGCGGCCGTGGAGCCGGTGCACCTGCCCTCGGAGGAGGTCTCCGCGCTCATTCAGGGCCACCACAACTACTTCCCCACGCTGGAAGACGCGGCCACGAGCCTGCTGCGGCGCCTGGGGGGCGGGCCGCTCGAGGCCGCGCTGGTGCACCACCTGGAGGGACCGCTGGGCCTGGAGGTACGCCAGGCCTCGGTGGAGCAGACGGGCGGCGCGCTGCGGCGGCTCGACCGGGGGCGCAACCTGCTGGTGCTCTCGGAGGCCCTCGACATCCACAGCCGGCTGTTTCAGCTCGCCCATGTGGCGGGCCTGCTGGTGGCCGAATCGGCGCTGGACGACCTGGTGGCCCGCGCCACGCTCTCCTCCGACACCGCCCGCACCCTGGCGCGCGTGGCCCTCGCCAACTACTTCGCTGGGGCCCTGGTGATGCCCTATGAGCCATTTCTCGCGGCGGCCGAGGCGGTGCGCTACGACATCGAGCGCCTGGGCCACCGCTTCAACTCGAGCTTCGAGCAGGTCTGCCACCGCCTCTCCACGCTCCAGCGCCCGGGGGCCAGCGGGGTGCCCTTCCACTTCACGCGGGTGGACATCGCCGGCAACATCTCCAAGCGCTTCAGCGCCTCGGGCATCCAAATCGCCCGGTTTTCGGGGGCGTGCGCGCGGTGGAACGTGCACGCGGCCTTCATGACGCCCGGGCGCATCCGCATCCAGCTCTCCGAGATGCCCGAGGGCGAGCGCTACTTCTGCGTGGCGCGCACCGTCCAGCGGGCCGGCGCGGGCTGGCACGACTCCCACACGCTGCATGCGGTGGGGCTGGGGTGTCGCGCGGAGCACGCCCGCCGGCTGGTCTACGCCGACGGCATCCAGCTGGAAGGCACGGCCGAGCCCGTTGGGGTGACGTGTCGGCTATGTCCTCGATTGGATTGCACTTTTCGGGCGATGCCCCCGCTCCAGCAGACGCTGGATGTGGACGCCGATGTGCGCGGGTTGTCGTTTTATGCGCCGGTGGGGCCCGCCCGTCGGCCGTGAGCAGGCCGGGCAGGTCAGGCAAGGGGAGCCGGGCCACAAGCGCCCGTTCTAATTGGATTTTCTGGTCAGCGCACCTGGACGCGCTGGCCGGCCACGCCCGCGCTGCCCGTGCTCACGCCGCCTGCGCCCGCGGCGCCGAGCACATAGGCATCCACCGCGATGACCGTGCCGGCCGCGTTGGCCGCGCGCACGATGCCGATGCTGGGGCCGCCGCCACCGCCGCCGCCGTGGCCGCCGCGACCGCCCGCACCACCGGTGCCACCCCGGTTGCCGGCGCCCGCGATCTCGAAGCCGGCGCCGCCGCCGCCCGCCGCACCGCCAGGCCCGCCCGCACCCCCGCTGCCGGCCGCGCCACCGGCGCCACCCGCCCCCGTGATCACCTGCCGCAAGCGCAGCGTGGGGGTCGAGTTCACGATCCACACGCCGAAGGAGCCGCCCGCGCCGGTGCCCGCAGCGCCACCGGTGCCACCGCACCCGCCGCCGCCACCGCCGCCCCCGGAGCCGCCCACGTCCGGCAGGCAGCAGGAGAAGTCGCAGCCCGAGCCGCCACCGCCGCCGCCGCCGCCACCGCCGCCACCCGGGCCACCCATACGCCCGTTGCCACCGCCAGCCGCCTGGTAGAAGTCCCCCGCCGCCAGGGTGCCGAAGCTTGCGCCGGGTGCACCGTTGGCCCCGGCCGTGCCGGCAGCGCCCACGCCGCCCACGCCGCCGTTGCCTGCGTCTTGCGCGCCGCAACAGCCCGCACCGAGGAAGCCGCAGCCCAGCCGGCGCTGGCCGCGGCCGCCCGCCGAACCTGCGGTGCCGCCGCCGCCACCAGGCGCTGCGCCCGCGCCGTCAGCCGCGTCGGTCGCCCCGCCACCCACGTGGCCCACCTCCCCGTTTTCAAAGCCATTGCCACCGCGGCCGCCATCGCCGAAGCGATTGCCGTTGCCGCCCCGGCCGCCGCTGGTGCCGTTGCCGCAGGCGCGCGTCTCGCCGCCCAGGCCGGCGTTGCGGTCGCAGCCAAACAGGATGCCGATCTGGGAGGCGTCGCAGCCCCCATCACCCCCGGTACCATCGCGCCCGGCAACCCCGCCCTGGCCCCCACCCGCGTTCTGGCCCGGACCCGCATCGCCCGCTTGCACGATGGAGTTGGTGACCGTCAGGAAGGCGCCGCTGTTGCGGATCCACAGACCATAGGAGCTGCCGCCCACGGCCGCGTTGCTGGATCCTCGGATGGTCACGCGGTCCAACAGCGTGGCAACATTGAGATTTTCGGCGATCACCCCGCGCGTGCCGCCACGCAAATCCACCCCGGGGGCGTCAGCGCGGCTCCAATTGGCGCCCGCGTTGTAGCCACCGTACAGGCGCACACCGCTCACCAGGGTGACCGTCTCGTTGTAGACGCCGTTGGCCGCGATGACGTACTTGCCCTGCGCGCTGGCGAGGGCGAGGGCGCGGGCGATGGTGGCCACGGGGGCGGCGCGGGTGCCTGCGTTGTTGTTGTTGCCGGTGGTGGCCACAAAGATGGCCCGCGCCGCATCGCCATCGATGCCATCGCAGTTTGTGTCGGAGAAGGCATCGTCGGGATCGTCCAGCAGGCCGGCGAAGCCCTCATCGGTGTTGCCATCGCAGTCGTCGTCGAGGGCGTTGCACGCCTCGGCGCGCGGCCGCACTTCGGCGATGCATACGCCAAACTGGCCCGCCGCGCAGATCTGGCTGCCGCGCACACACTCGCCCGTGTCGGTGCCGCAGCGCTGGGTCACGTTCTCGTCGATGCGACCATCGCAATTGTCGTCCACGTTGTTGCAGGTCTCCGCCACCGGCGTGACCTCACCCACACAGGCGCCAAAGGCCCCCGCCGCGCAGGTCTGCACCCCGGCCACACAGGCGCCGGTATCGGTGCCACACGCCTGCTGGATCTGCTCATCCACCCGGCCGTCGCAGTCCTCGTCGCGGTTGTTGCAGGTCTCCATCCCCGGCGCGACCTCGCCCACGCAGGCGCCGAAGTTGCCGGCCGCGCAGGTCTGCACCCCCTGGCGGCACTCCCCCACCACGCTGCCGCACACCCGCTGCAGCCCTTCGTCGATGCGGCCATCGCAGTTGTCGTCGACGTTGTTGCAGGCCTCCGCGACCGGGGTGATCTCGCCCACGCAGGCGCCAAACCGACCCGCCGCGCAGGTCTGCACGCCCGCCATGCAGGCGCCCACGTCGGTGCCGCACCCCTGCTGGAGCTGCTCATCCACCCGACCGTCGCAGTCGTTGTCCCGGTTGTCGCAGACCTCACCCACGGGCTGCCCCGCGTCCTGGCAGGCGCCCCACTGGCCGCGATCGCAGAGCTGGGTGCCCGTCTGACACTCGCCCACGTTGCTGCCGCAGCTGCGCGAGACGGCCTCGTCGATGGTGCCATCGCAGTCGTTGTCCCGGTTGTCGCAGGCCTCGTCGGTGGGGGCCACGTTGCCCACGCAGGCACCAAACTCGCCGGCCGCGCAGGTGGAGGTGCCCCGGCGGCACTCGCCCACCGCGCTGCCGCAGACGCGGACCTGATCCTCGTCCAGCGCGCCGTCGCAGTCGTTGTCGCGGTTGTCGCAGGTCTCGGGCTCGGGCCCCACCTCGCCGCGGCACACGCCCCACTGGCCCGCCGCGCAGGTCTGCTCGCCCTGGCGGCACTGGCCGGTGGCGCTGCCACACACCTGCACCAACGCTTCGTCGACGCGACCGTCGCAGTTGTTGTCCACATTGTCGCACTGCTCCACCCCACCGTTGGTCAGCACGCAGGGGCCGTACTCGCAGCCGTTGGCCGGGTTGGCGTCGTTGTCCCAGAAGCCGGGGTTGCACCCATCAAACACGCAGCTGCCGTCGTTGCAGACCGCACCGCCGTTGGCGAACGCGCAGGGGCGATTGCAGCCCCCGCAGTGGGCCAAATCCGTATTGAGATCAAAGAGTTCGTCCACCTGGCCGTTGCAGTTGTTGTCCCGCATGTCGCAGACCTCACGACCGGTGGGCTGGCAGGCGTACTCACACCCGGTGCCGGGCAGGGTGTCGATGTCGAAGAACCCGGCGTCGCAGCGATCGACGCGGCACTGCCCGTTGGCGCACAGGCCGCTGGCGTTGGCGGGATCGCACAGGCGCCCGCAGGCCCCGCAGTTGTCCAGGTCCACGCGCAGATCAAAGCCCTCGTCCACCCGCCCATCGCAGTTGTTGTCGATGCCATCGCAGGCCTCGACCCCGCCGTTGGAGGCCACGCAGGGCCCGTACTCACACCCGTTGGCCGGCGCGCCATCCAGGTTGTGGAAGCCCGGCTGGCAACCCGCCAACTGGCAGGCCCCGGCACCGCACCCGGCCACACCATTGGGGAAGGCGCACACCCGGTCGCACGACCCGCAATGCAGCGGATCCACTGCCAAATCAAAGCCTTCGTCCAGGCGGCCGTCGCAGTCTTCGTCGGCCCCATTGCAGATCTCAAGGCCGTTGTTGGCCTCGGCACACGCGTACTCGCAGCCGTTTTCCACACGCGCGTCGAGGTCCACGAAACCGGGCAAACAGCCCACCACGTGGCAGTTGCCTTGGCGACACTGCCCGAGGCCGTTGGCCGGCTCGCAGATGGCCCCGCAGCGGCCGCAGTTGAGCTCGTCGCCCGCCAGGTCAAAGCCCTCGTCGGTCACGCCATCGCAGTCGTTGTCCACCTCATCACACACCTCGGTGGGGTTGGGCGTCGGGGTGCAGGCCAGCTCGCAGCCGTTGTCGGCCAGGCCGTCCAGGTCCACAAACCCGGCCTCGCACCCCCCCACCATGCAATTGCCCTGCACACAAATCGGCACCGCCTGGGGGAAGTCGCACTCGGCATTGCAGCGGCCGCAGTGAGCGGGATTCCGCGCCAAATCAAAGCCGTCGTCCACCACGCCGTTGCAATCATTGTCAATGGAATCACAGGCTTCCACGCCGCCGAGGGTGGGCAGGCAGGCGTACTCGCAGCCGTCAACGACCTGGCCATTGTTGTTCCAGAACCCGTCGTCGCACGCCTGGACGGCGCAATCACCCGCTACACACGCCGGCACGCCATGGGGCGCGGCGCAGGCGCGGTCGCAGCGGCCGCAGTGCGCCGCATCCACCTGCAAGTCGAAGCCCTCGTCCGACCGCCCATCGCAGTCGTCGTCGCGCCCGTTACAGGCCTCGTCGCCCGCGAGCTGGCAGGCGTACTCACAGCCATTGGCCGGGTTGCCGTCGGCGTCGTACCAGCCCGCATCGCAGGGGCCCAGGCCGCAGGCACCCTCCACACACACCCCGGTCGCATGATCGGAGACGCAGGGGTTGCCGCACCGCCCGCAGTGCGCGGGATCGGTGGCCAGCACAAAGTCCTCGTCCACCCGCCCATCGCAGTCGTTGTCCACGTCGTCGCAGGATCGCTCCCGGTCGGCCTCGTGACCTGCCGGGTAGTCGCAGCGCCACCCATCGTCGCGGCACACGGGCGCGGTGCCTGTGCACACGCCGTCCGCCAGGCAGGTCACATCCGCCGGCACCGCAATCACACCCTCATCGGCGCGGCTGTCGCAGTCGTTGTCCACCCCGTCGCACAGCTCGGTGGCGCCCGCGTACACGGTCGGGTCGTTGTCCTCGCAGTCGATGCCGAGGCACTCCTCACCCACCCCGTAGCCATCGCCGTCGAGGTCCTGGCAGGGGCGGCAGGCGCCCGCGTCGGGCAGGCACAGGCGTGCGTTTTGCCCATTGAGGGCCACGTCGCTGCAGGTGCTGTCATCGGGGCAGCTGAACATGGAGCAGTCGCGGGCGCAGTAGCGGCCCTGGCCGATCTCCACACACCGCGCCTCACCGGAGCCGCAATCGGCATCCACGCGACAGGTATCGCATTGCACATTGCGCAGAGCCACGCAGATGAACACGGTGTCCGGCTCGGTGTTGATGACCGAGCGACATTCCCAGCCCTCCATGCAGTCGGTGTCGTCGGCGCACAGCTCGGTGCAGACGCGGTTGCCCTCGGGGCTGGGCACGCAGTAGCCGCTGGCGCACTGGGTGCCGCTCTCACAGCCCCCCGTCGCAGCGTCCGTGGCGGCGTCGCGCACCCCACGATCCAAGACCGGCGGAATGCTGCGGTCGAGGTTGACCCGCATATCCACCGAGCCACCGGCATCGGCGGACCCGCCGCCGCCCGGTGCCTGCGTGTCGTCGCACGCTCCGGTCGCCAGGATCACAGCCCAGGGTAACCAACGGTTCATGGACAGCCAGCGGTTCATCATTTTCCTCCCCGATCGCTGGCCCATCATGACCAATCGGAGCCGATCAAGTCACGGGGCCCAGCGCTCAGCCTCGGCCACGGCCTGGGTGACCAGCGTGTGCAGCATGGCGAGCGCATCGGCACCCAGCACCGCGCCCAGCTCCGCCTCCAGGGTACCCAGCATGGCCAGCCCTTCCAACATGCCGGCCCGCCCCAACGCCGTCCAGCGCACCCGCACCGCGCGGCCGTCGGCGGGATCCGGGATGCGCTCCACCACGCCCATGTCCACCAGATCGTCCACCAGCTGGCCGATGGCCTGCTTGCTGACCCCCAGCGCCCGCGCGATCTCGGTGGGGCGGGTGCCCTCGAGGGCGATATGGGGAAACAACCGCGTGTGGGCGGTCCGCAACTGCGCTCGCAGCCCACCTTGAGCCGCGATGCGGCGCACCGCCTCTTCATCGGCGAGGCGGGCGAGGCGGAAGACGAGCTGGAGGAGGGAGCCCGCACGGGCCCGGCTCAAGGTCTCGGCGTCGATCATGGTTCAGCATACTTGACGAGCCTGGCCCAAGTCGTCAACCTCACTTGACCATAAGGAGATGCCGCCATGCTGAAGTCCATCGCCCCCGACCTCTGGACCGCCGATCACGCCATGCGCATGCCCGGTGGCTGGTTCATGCCCCTCCGGATGGCGGTGGTCCGGCTACCCGATGGCGGTCTCTGGCTGCACTCGGTGGTGCCCATGGACGACGCCCTGGCCGCTGCCATCGACGCCCTGGGGCCGGTCCGCCACCTGGTGGCGCCCAATCGCTTCCACCACCTCCACCTGGTCGCGGCCCACCAGCGCTGGCCCTCCGCGCGCACCTGGGGGGCCCCCGGCCTCGGGGACAAACGCCCCGAGGTCACCTTCGACGAGACCCTGGGCGACGGTGTACCGGCGGCATGGGGTGGTGTGCTGACCGCAGTGCACATCCACGGCGCGCCCAAAGTGGCCGAAACCGTCTTTGTGCATGGCCCCAGCGGCAGCCTGCTGGTCACCGATTTGATGTTCTGCTTTGAGCGCTCGCCGAGCTGGAAGGTCAGCCTCGTGCTCCACCTGATGGGGGTGCTGGGTGGGCTGCGCCAAAGCCGAGCGTGGCGGTTTGCCTTCTGCAAAGATCGCGCGGCGGCCGCGGCTTGCGTGGCCCGGCTGCGGGCGCTGCCCATCACGCGGGTGGTGCCCTGCCACGGCTCCGTACTGGAAACCGACGTCGCGCCCGCGCTGGACCGCGCGCTGAAGTGGATGAGCGGCGGTCAGCGTGTGCTGCCCGGCACTTGAGGCCAGTCGCCGGCACGGCGTACCCTCGCCGGCGACCGCCTGGAGGTGCCATGACCCGTTTGTCTTTTCTGCTCCGCCTGCTCACCTGGATCGGCCTGATCCTGGCGCCCGCCGCGTGCGTTGAGGATCCCTCACCGGGCACCGAAAGCGAGACCGACTCCGCCGTGCTGGCGGATGCTGCGGCCGATGCGACGCTCGACGCCACGGTGGACGCCACGCCAGCGGTGCCCGACGCCACGGTGCTGCCACCCGATCTCGGCACGCTGCCCTGCATCGGCGACGCGGACTGCGGCCCCGGCGGCACCTGCCAGGACGGCCAGTGTGTGGATCCCGAGTGCCAGATGGATGGCGACTGCCCCGCCCCCATGCTGCAGGCCTGCCGCGACTTCGTCTGCCGCGACCGCTGCCTCGGCCAAACCTGCATCCGCGGGGGCATCTGCATCGACGGCGCCTGCGAGCCCGAGCAGTGTGTGGTGGACGGCGACTGCAACGGCGATCAGCTCTGCCGTCAAGGGCGCTGCATCGACGCCCAACCCTGCGAAACCAATATGGAATGTGGCGACACCGGCCGCTGCACCGACGGCAACTGCGAGCCCCTCGCGGTGTGCGCCGGAGATCGCAACTGCGCCGCCGACGAGATCTGCCAGGGCGGGCTGTGCCGCCCGCAGCCCACGTGCATGGTCCGCGGCGATTGCAGCGCCGGCGAAGACTGCGTGGGTGCGCGCTGCGTGCCGTTTGTCTGCCGCGGCGCCGGCGACTGCCCCATGGGCGAAGAGTGCCGCGGCGGCGCCTGCGTGGAGATCACCGCACTGGACGTGGCCCGGGTGGTCATCCTGACGCGCCCGCGCGCCCTGTCGGTGGGCGAAGGCCTCCAGCTCCGCGCCGTGGGCCTCGATGAGCGCGGCGACGTGGTGGCCGTGAGCGGCTTCGAGTGGTCGGCCCAGGGCGCGGGCGCGGTGGACGCCCAGGGCCACCTGGTGGCCGGCATGGCCGCGGGCGAAGTGGCGGTGGTGGCCGCCTACCAGACACCGGACGCCCGCATCCAGAGTGACGCGTTGGTGATCGCCGTCGTGGACGTCGCCCCGCCCGAGGGCCGCCGCGTGCGGGTCACCGACAGCACCACCGGCGCCCCCATCGAAGGGGCCACCGTCCGGGCGGGCGCCGAAGAGCTGCCGACCGATGCCGACGGGTCGGTCACCATCGCCGCCCAGGGCGCCGTCACCATCACCGTCTTCTCGGCCACCCACGACTACGTCACCGTGGTGGACACCGCCCTCGACGACGTGTGGATCGCCCTGACCCCGCGCAGCAGCAACGCCCGCGTCGCCGGCTTCACTGGCCGCCCCGACTTCGATCGCGTGGATCAAGCGGGCGAGGTGGATCTGGGCCTGGCTGGCGCCACCCTCGCGGGCGGCATCACCCGCATCGACCTGGGCAGCTTGCTGGGCCAAATCTTCCAGGTGCCCGTCAACGCTGGCCCCCTCAACTTCGACCTGCCGCTGCCGGGTGGCCTGACGCTGGCGGCCCAGGTGCCCATCCTCGGCCAGCTCCGCATCAAGGACGACTACTTCGTCACCGCCAACCCGGGCTTCCAGTTCGCCTGGAGCTTCGCTGGCCGCATCAACTTCGGCACCCTGGGCGCGCTCTTCCAGGGCGGCGGTGGCGGCGGCGGCTTCAACGTCGGCCGCGTATTGGCCACGCTCCTGCCCTTCTTCGACGAGTTCCGCCACGGCCTGCGGGTGGCCGAGCTGGCCGGGCTGCCCCGCCTCGCCGACGCTGACGACGTGGACGGTGATGGCGACCTCGAGGAGCTCGTGCCCGACTACGACCGCTTCCCCGTGCTGAACATGGAGCCGGCCCAGCCGCAGCAACTGCGCGTCAACGTTCAGGTTTCCGACCCGAACGCCGTGCAGGGCGAGGGCGCTGCCGTGGCCCTGGTGCTGGCCGGCAGCGACGTGGACGGGGTCGGCTTTGTGCCCCTGGGCATCTCCTCGGCCGACGGTCCGGCCGACCTCGCGATGCGCCAGGCGGCGCCCTATGCCGGTCTTGAGGCGGGCCAGCCCACCCTGGTGGCGCTCGCCGCGCGCTTCGGCGGCGGCAACTTCCTCCCCGACAGCCTGTCCGGCCGGGTCGCCCGCTTCCCCGGCGCCCTGCCGGCCCAGCTCGCCCTGGGCGACTTCCTGCCGCTGCCCGAAGGCGCCACCTGGAATGCTGCGCTGCGCGCGCTGGACGCCGATGGCGTGGCTGGCGCCACGGTGCACCGCGCCACCTTCGCCGGCCCCGCCGGTCGCTGGACGGTCTGGTTCACCGGCGCGCCCACGGTCACCCTGCCCTTCCCGCCCGATGGCGCTGCCGACCTCGCCGCCGCCGCGGAGATCCGGGTGGAGGCGTTGCACCTGGGCGTGCGCTTTGCCGATCTCATCGGCCCCGGCCCCGGCGATCTGACGGACATCGACGGCGCCACCGACGCCTTCAGCCGGACCACCGCCGCCGCCGAGTAGGCACCCCCGAGGGCGGACCTCAGTAGAACATCCGCCCTTCGATGACCCGCACCGCGTGGCCCTCCAAGAGCACGCGATCCCCCACCACCGTGCACCCAAGCTCACCGGAGCGCGCGCTCACCTGCCGCGCGCGGAGTCGCTGCTTGCCCAGCCGCGCCGCCCAATAGGGGGCCAGCGTGCAGTGGGCCGAGCCGGTCACCGGATCCTCCGGGATCCCGTGGGCGGGCGCAAAAAAGCGGGAGACGAAGTCCACGTCGGCGTCCTCGCCGGTGCCCGGCGCGGTGACGATGAGCGCATACACATCGAGGCCGGCCAGGGCCGCAAAGTCAGGCGTGAGCGCCCGCACGGTCTCGGCGTCCCGGACGCGGACCACGAGGTCCCGCGACAGCTCCACGTCCTCAAAGGGCACCCCAAGGATGGCCTCCAGGCCCGGCGGCGCTTCGGTCGGCGCCGGGAAAAGTGCTGGAAAGTCCATCACATAGGCCCCCTCCTCGCCCCGCGTCACCGTCAGCGGACCGCTGGCCGTGTGAAACACGAGGGTCTCCCCGGGCTGGCTGGCGAAGAGCACGGCGGCAGAGGCCAGGGTGGCGTGACCGCAGAGCTTCACCTCACTGACGGGCGTAAACCACCGCAGCTCGCAGTGCCCGGGTTCGTCCCGTGGCACCAGGAAGGCAGTCTCCGAGAGGTTGTTCTCGATCGCGATGGCTTGGAGCAGAGGGTCGGGCAGCCACGCCGGCAGGGGGCAGACCGCCGCCGGATTGCCGCGCAGCGGTACGCGCGTGAAGGCATCCACCTGGAAAAAGGGCATCGAACGCATGGCCACCACCTGCTTCTGGGGCCACCAGCCTAACCGGCCGGCGCCCGCAGCGTCGAGGCGGAGGGCGAATCAGAAGGACGAACCCGCCTGCTCGAGGAACACGAGCTCCTCATCGGTGGACGCCCGCCCCAGCAGCGCGTTGCGGTGGGGGAAGCGGCCAAAGCGGGCGATGATGTCGGAGTGGCGCTGGGCGAAGCTCGCGTGCATCGCCAGCTTCTGGTGCAGCGCCGGTGGCGCCACCGCCGGCAACGCCTTCACCAGCGCCAGGCAACGCGCCTGCAGCTCGAGGTCCTCGGCGTGCATGAGCGGCAGGTACAGGAACAGCCGCTCGCCGAGCGCGGCATGCTGGTCATCGCCCTGCGCCAGCGCCTCCAAGGCGAGGCTCAGGCCCTGTGCATCGGCCCGGTACATGTCCGCCGAGTCGCGAAACAGGTTCCGGGTGAGCTGGTCGAGCACCACGATGGTGGCCAACCGGCCGCGGGGATCGGCCCGCCAATCGGCATGCTGGCCCGCAAGTATCTCGGCGTGCAGCGCGCCGAAGTGGGTGCGCAGCGCATCGTCAAAGCCCGTATCCTTGCGAAACCACGTGGTTTCTTTGGCCGGACTCGGCATGCCATCGGCGTCGAGGCTGCCAAACCAGAACTGCAGCAACGGATCCCACGGCTGCTCACCTGCGAGCTGGAGCGCCTCGCCGTAGGGGCCGCCGAAGACAAAAGCAGCCTGCGGCCGCCGGATGCGCAGCGCCACCTCGCGCTGGGCCAGGGGCTCGGGCAAGTCCGAGGCCAACCCCGGGTAACCCAGCGCCACCACGGCCACCGGCTCCACATCCTCCGGCAGGTTGAAGGCGGCCCGCGCCGCATCGCTGCTGAAGCCGGCCATCGGGTGAAGCACCAGCCCCCGCGCCGTCGCCTCGAAGGTGAGCTGCGCGGTGGCCATCCCCACGTCGTGCCACGCGTGGCGGTTGGGTTGCCCGTTGTGGGCAAAGCGGGTGGAGGCCACCGAGAGCAGCAGCGCCCCCGCTCGGTGCGCCCAGCGCTGGTTGGACTCGGCCAGACAGCCCAGCAGCGCTTGAAACGCCTCGGCATCTGCGCGCGGGGCCACGATGAAGCGCCACGGCTGCTCGTTGGCGCACGAGGCCGACCAACGGGCGGCCTCCAACAGGCTGCGCAGAACGGCGGGCTCCAGAGCCTGGTCGGAGAACGCACGGGGACTGTGGCGGTCCCGAATGAGGGGGTGAACGGCGTGGTCGGTGGGGGCTTCGCGGGTACTCATGGGGCTTCCTCTCGGGTCGGGCAACCGGGTGTTTCGGCGCGCCTACGGCAAATCAAACAGCAGCACTTCGGCCTGCTGCGTGGCTTGGAGCACAAGCTCGGCGGCATCCACCAGCGCGGCGCCATCGCCCGCGCCCAGCGTCACCACCTGGTCGCCGCTGCGGGCCTGCACTTCACCGCGCGCCACCTGCAACCAGCCCTGCCGGCCCGGAGCAAAGCGGTGGCTCACCGCCGCGCTGGGTGCCAGCAGGGTGCCGAACAGGCGGACATTCTGGTTGAGGGTCAACGCCCCCTCCGCGCCGTCGGGCGCCAGCAGCAGCCGCCAGCGTCCATCACGCTCCGTCGCCGGAAACGCCTGCTGTGCGTAGCCGGGCGCAAGGCCGCGGCGGCTGGGCAGCAGCCAAATCTGCAGGAAGTGCACGGGTTCAGTGGCCGAGTCGTTGAACTCGCTGTGCCGCACACCGGTGCCCGCGCTCATCCGCTGCACGTCACCCGGCCGGATGACCGAGGTGGTACCCAAGCTGTCGCGGTGGCGCAGCGCCCCCTCCAGCACGTAGGTCACGATCTCCATGTCCTGGTGGGGGTGGGTCGGAAACCCCCCACCGGGCGCCAGGCGGTCCTCGTTGATCACCCGCAGGACGCGGTAGCCCATGTGGGCCGGATCGGAGTAGTCGCCAAAGGAGAACGAGTGGTGCGTGTCGAGCCCAGCAAACTGTCCATGGCCGCGCTCGGCGGCCGGTCGTACCTTGATCATGTTGACCTCCGGCGATGACCATAGACAGGGCACCGTTCGGCAACAATAGCCGATATATTCGACAATTTGTTCACATGGGGTGAACAATCAACCCGCGGGTCGCAGCGCCTCGATCTCGGCACGCACACGCTCCACCTCAGAGGTGATGCCCAGCAGCCGCCATTGAGCCTCCGCCACTTGCAACGCGGCCACGGCCCGCGCCGAAGAGGCCGCTTGCTGGGCAGCATGGGCGGCCTCTTCGGTCATGCTGATCGCATCGCGGGTGGTGCTCTCGCGCTCGGTGAGGCGGTCGCGCACCTTGCCGAGCCAATCGCGCCACGCGCGCCAGTCGCGCCGCAGGCCGGCCAGGATCAGCAGACCCAGCTCGGCCATCAGGCCCGCCGCCTCGTGTTGCTTCTTGCGGATGTCGAGCAGCTCGTCCTCAAACAGCTCCCGCGCGCGGTCCAGCTCCCCCGCCGCGAGGTGGGCGCGGGCCAGGTTCAAGCGCGCCCAGACCTCCGTCGGCCCCTTGATGACCGCGAGTCGACTCACCGCCTCTTCGAGCAGCGCCACTGCTCGGGGCGCATCGCCTTGCGCAATCGCCAGCGTGCCCCGCTCGGCCAGCACCCGCGCCAGTCCCCACCGCACGGACACGGCCTCAAAGCTGCGCTCGGCTGCATCCAATGCGGCCGATGCCTCCTCGAAACGGCCGTGCCGGCGCAGCACCAGGGCCCGGTTCACCTGGCAAAGCGCCAGCGCGTGGTGCAGCGGACGATCGCCGATGAGCTCGATGGCCTCATCGAGCAGCGCGATCACCTCCTCAAAGGTGCCGCGATCCAACAGGATTTGGGCCTGGTTGCGCAGGCTGGACATCAATTGGAAGCGATCGCCGCGTCCCCGGGCGCGCTCGGTGGCGGTGCGAAACCGCGCGACCGCAACATCGTAGTCGCCCGCTCGGTTGGCCGCCCAGCCCAGGTCGATGAGGGCCTTCACCACCACCTTGGGCCAGTTGTACTCCTCCCCCTCCTTCAGGGCGGCACGGGCGAGCAGGGCCGTCTTATCGCTGTCCACCTCGGCGCGCGCGATCCGGCAGGACAGCAGCCGAGCTTCACCCCGCTGGGCGTCTCCAGGGGCCATCTTCAGCTCGTGGGCGAGCCGGCTCCACTCCAACGACAGCGCCTTGGCCCCCTTGATGTCGTCCTCATCGAGGCGGTCATGACCGGCCTGGATCAGCAGCCGCGCCGCCGGCTTGAGGGCCCCGCCCGCGATGAGGTGGCGGGCCCGCCGCTCGGGATAGGGCCGCGTCTTCTCGTCGAATAGCGCCTCAGCGCAGCACAGGTGGGCTTCCTTGATATGGCCCGCCTCCTCCGCTCGACGCTCCAGGCTCTCGCGCAACATGCCGTGCGTGAAGGTCCAACTGGGTGCCTGCGGAGAGCCCTCCGCGGCCAGAAGCCCGCGACCTGCAAGGCGGTCCAGCACCTCCACCCCAACATCGATGTCCGCCGCCCGCACTGCCTTCTGCCAAATGCGCTCGTCAAAGTTGGGCCCCAGCAGCGCGGCCAGCATCAGCGCCTGCTGGTGCGTCACCTCGGGCAGGGCCTCCTCGATGCGCTGGCGCCACAGGGCGTGCACACCATCGGGCAACCCCACCTTCACATTCGGCTTGAGGTCGAAACCGAGCGCACCGGGCACCAACACGCCGCGCTGCACCCAGTCGCCGACGAGCTGCACCGCAAACAGCGGGTTGCCCTCACAGCGCGCCTCCACCTGGGCCGCCGCGTCGCTCTCCAACCCCAGGAGCGCATGAATCAACGCCGGCATCTCGGTGGGTGGCACCGGGCCCACGGTCACCCGCTCCACCGCGGGATGACGCTCGAGGGCCTCCACATCCAGCGGCACCTCTTCCGCGCTGGCCGCCCGCACCGTGTAGATCAGCAGCACTCGGACGTCGTCGGCGGCCTCCAAGAGACGGCGACCCAGCTCCACCGCATCCTCGCCCCACTGAGCATCCTCCACCCAGAGGACCAGCGGGCGGCGGCGCCCCAACAACCGCAAGTGCTCGACCAGCAACGAGATCTTGCGCTCGCGGGGCACCTGGCTGGCGGACTCCCCCCGACCGCCGGTGATGAACTCCGCCAGCAAATGGGCCAGCTCCGTGTGCCGGAGGCCCTCGCCCGGTGACAGGCTCTCCAGGATACGCTGCATGCGATCCACCACCGCGACACGGGGCAGATCGTCACAGCCGTGGTAGCGGCCGAGCATGGCCGCGAGACCGTCGTGTGGGGTACCCGCCGAGCTGTGGGTCGCGCGCAAAATCGTCGCCGCGCCCACCTCGTGGGCCCGCTCACACAGCCAGCGCGCGAGGTGGCTCTTGCCAAAACCCGCCGCACCGCGCAGCACCACCGCGCGCGGCAACCCGTCGCGATGCACCCGGCGCAGCGCCCGCCACAGCCGATCCCGCTCGGTGTAGCGGTCGACCATCGGCACCGCGCGCAGCCCGAACAGCCCCAAGCCGGCCCCCACCAGCGGTTGCCACCGCACCTCCTCGGGCCGACGCCACAAGGCCGGCATCGGCGGCATCTCTGAGCCGGCGTCGCTGTCCGAATCGCTGAGCGAGGACAACTCTTCTACGGTCCAGGTAAACGCGCGCGCTGCGCCAAAGGCGACCGCATCATCGGGCGCCGCCGCATCCACCGTCGCCGCCGTGACAATGGGCAACTGCCACCGGGTCAGGGCCGCCTCATCGGGGGTCAGCGCCGCATGCCCCTCCACCAGCGACATCAGCGCCCAAGCCGCATCGGCCGCCCGCTGATAGCGGCGCGCCGGCTCCTTCTCGAGCATCCGCAGCAGCCACGCCTCAAAACCTGCGGGCACCCCGCGCTGCTGCAGCACATCCGCGGGCATGGCCGGCGGCGCTTTGCGCACCTGATTGCGCAGCACCTCGCGGGGATCACGCGCGGCAAAGGGTGGCACGCCGGTGACCAGGCTCCAGGCGAGGCACCCAAACGCGTAGACATCCGTCCACGGCCCATAGTCCCGCCAGCGGCACTCGATCTGCTCGGGCGCCATATAGTTCGGCGTGCCCGCGAGGTGCTCCCGCCACGGATCGTCGGCGTGGCGATCGAGCGCGTGCGCCAGGCCAAAATCGGTGAGCTTCACCGCCGGCGCCCCCGGCCCCAGCGGCAGCAGTACATTGTGCGGTTTGAGATCGCGGTGAATGAGCCCCCGCGCGTGTGCATGACCCAGCGCGTCCAGCAAGCCGAGCAGGATGGTGTAGAGCTCGGGCCACTCCAGGTTGCCGCGACGCGACGCCAGCGACCCGCCCTCCACCAACTCCATCACCAGATAGGGCCGACCCGCGGGATAGCGACCGTTGCTCGCGGTGGCAGTCTCCTTGGGAATGTGACCGAAGTCGTACACCGTGACGATGTTGGGGTGATCGAGGCCGGCGCAGGCGCGCACCTCTTGGCGAAACGACAGCGCATACCCCGCCCGCTCCGCGACGGCTCCGGTGAGAATCTTGATGGCCACGGGCGTATCGTGCGCCAGGTGCACCCCCGCCCACACCTCACCCATGGCCCCGCGGCCCACCGGATGGCGCAGCTCAAAGGCTCCGAGGGGCACGGGCTCATTCTCTATGGTCATCATCCGCCATCCGACCGCAGCCAGTTCAACAGGGCGCAGGGTAGCCGAGGTGGGCCCCGAACCCAAGAACCAAGGCACCCCCGCCCCCGCTCCAGCCCCCAGCGCCCGCCCGCCGACCCAATAAAGTCATCACACCTTCGGTCCGCCCAACTGGTTAAAACCATTGCGATTATGCAACGTTGCGCGTAGCAGACGACTCCGCGCCAGCCAGACAGCGGGCGCGCCGCCGGCGCGGCGTCCACCGAGCGGAGCAGGTGGGTGTAGCAGACGAATCCGCGCCGGCCAGACCACGGGCGCACCCACCGAGCGGAGCAGGTGCACCTCGGCAGGGCCGACGCGGCGCCCATCGAGCAGAGGGGGTGCGCCCCGGCAGGCGCGCGAGCGAGCAGAGTCAGATCGACCCGAACTCAAACTCCCTGCGCTCAGTAGGCCAACCGGCCGTCGTCGCACCGGGATCCGATCAGTCGGCAAGGTGGCGCTTGAATCGCGAGTCCGCGGGCCGCGACCGAGAGTCCACAGAACCGGCATCACAGAAGTGCTTGAGACCTGGCAGGTTAAAGTCGGACCGAGCACTCGGCGAGCGCGATGGGGCCAGATGCAAAGCGCCGGACGGCAGGCAATCCACTGCG
>Ga0075163_10003668_pt1 | contig 20644 bp, 19 predicted proteins | sample JI1023141ADNA_FD_71478 | JGI IMG/M metagenome (GOLD analysis project Ga0075163, IMG submission 71478) | Wastewater effluent complex algal communities from Wisconsin, to seasonally profile nutrient transformation and Carbon sequestration -... | ecosystem: Engineered > WWTP > Effluent > Algae... | reverse complement strand
AAACGTGGAGCTAAGGGGATTCGAACCCCTGACCCCCACACTGCCAGTGTGGTGCGCTACCAACTGCGCCATAGCCCCGTTTGTTGTGCTGTTGAAAGGTACACCACTGCCCCGCGCAGGTTCAAAACAGCTGGTCAGGGCACCTCTCCACCGGCTTCCGGGCCGAGCGGACGGGCCGGGGTGTGCTCAGCGGGCGGCCGACCCCGGGTTTCGGGGGCAAAGACCCAGCCCAGCGCCGCCACCAGCAGGATCGCGCCGCTGATGATGAACGCCCAGGAGAACGAGAAATACTGTGCGATCAGACCCACCAGCAGTGAGCCACCGATCGAGCCGACATCGGCCATCATCTGGAACGTCGCGACCGCGGTCCCGCCGCGCGACCGGCTGCCCACCACGTCGGCCACCGCGGCCTGCTGCGGGGAGACGAAGATGCCGGTCGCCGCGCCGGCGACATAGGCCGCGACCAGGAACACCGGCAGCGATGTGGTGAATCCGACCAGCGCGGTCGACACCGCGGCCAGGGTCAGCCCGAAGATCAGCAGCCGGCGCCGTCCCAGCCGGTCGGACAGGTAGCCGCTGGGGATGACCACCGAGATGTTGCCCACCGCGAAGGCGGTGAGCGCGAGCCCGGCCACCCCCGGACTGCGGCCCAGCACCTCGACGATGAACAGCGGCACCAGCGCGATGCGGAGCCCGAAGGAAGCCCACCCGGTGGCGAAGTTGGACAGCAGGGCGGCCTTGTAGGCACGGTGGCGCCACACGGTACGGAACGGCACCGGCGGGCCGTCATCCTCGTCCGAGCCACCGATCACCGTCGAATGACGCAGGTTGAGGAACACCACCGCCGCAGCGACCAGCAGCGCGGCCCCGTAGATGAGAAACGGCGCGGCCAGGCCGAGCCCGGCGGTGACCGCGCCCAGGATCGGACCACCGACCGAACCGATCATGAACCCCGAGGAGAACAGCCCGGCCACCCGCCCGCGGGCATCCGGCGGTGAGATCCGGATCATCAGTCCCAGCGAGGACACCGTGAACATCGCCGAACCGATGCCGCCGAGCGAGCGGAACAACAACAGCTGCCAGTAGGTCTCGGCCAGCGCGCAGGCGGCCGTGGACACCGCGACGATGATCAGCCCACTGATGTAGACCCGGCGCTCCCCCAGCCGCTGGACCAGGAAACCGGCCGGCGGCGCCCCGACCAGGCGCATGACGGCGAACGCGGTGATGACGAAGGTGGCCGCGGCGATGCTGACGCCGAAGTGCCGCGCGTACTGCGGCAGCACCGGGGCCACGACCCCGTACCCGAGCGCCACCACGAAGTTCGCCGCGACCAGCACCCAGACCTCGCGCGGTAACCGCGGCCTGGATCGGGTGGTGCAGTCACTTTCGCCGGCAGAGCTCACGCGATGACTGTATTGACCACCGATTTGGCGGCCTCCTGGACCTTCGCCAGATGCTCGGGACCCAGGAAGGACTCGGCGTAGATCTTGTACACGTCCTCGGTGCCCGAGGGCCGCGCGGCGAACCAGGCGTTCTCGGTGGTCACCTTGAGCCCGCCGAGCGCCGCCCCGTTGCCGGGCGCGGCGGTGAGTTTGGCGATGATCGGTTCGCCGGCCAGTTCGGTGGCGGTCACCTGCTCGGCGGACAGTTTGGCCAGCCGCGCCTTCTGGTCCCGGTCGGCCGGTGCATCGATGCGTGCGTAGGTGGGCGCCCCGTACGTGGCGGCGAGTTCGGCGTAGCGCTGCGACGGGGTCTTACCCGTCACGGCGAGGATCTCCGAGGCCAGCAACGCCAGGATGATGCCGTCCTTGTCGGTGGTCCAGGTCGACCCGTCGGTCCGCAGGAAGGAGGCGCCCGCGCTCTCCTCGCCACCGAAACCGATTGTGCCGCCGATCAACCCGTCCACGAACCATTTGAAGCCGACGGGCACCTCGACCAGCTCGCGGCCCAGCCCGCCGACCACGCGGTCGATGATCGAACTACTCACCGCGGTCTTACCGACCGCGGTACCGCCCGGCCAGTTCGGCCGGTGGGTGAACAGGTAGTCGATGGCCACGGCCAGATAGTGGTTGGGGTTCATCAGCCCACCGTCGGGGGTGACGATGCCGTGCCGGTCGGAGTCGGCATCGTTGCCGGTGGCGATCTGGTAGTCGCCGATCTTGCCGATGAGGGAGGCCATCGCGTTCGGCGAGCTGCAGTCCATCCGGATCTTGCCGTCGGTGTCCAGCGTCATGAACCGCCAGGTGGCGTCGACGAGCGGGTTGACCACGGTGAGGTCCAGCTGGTGGGTCTCGGCGATCGCGGCCCAGTAGTCGACGCTGGCCCCGCCCAGCGGGTCGGCACCGATGCGCACGCCCTGCGCGCGGATGGCGTGCAGGTCGACGACATTGGGCAGATCCTGCACGTAGGCGTTGAGGTAGTCGTGGCGCTGGGCGACCTGCAGGGCGCGCGACAGCGGCACCCGCTTCACCGCCCGGATCCCCTCACGCAGAATCTCGTTGGCCCGCTTGGCGATGACGCTGGTGGCGTCGGTGTCGGCGGGTCCGCCGTTGGGCGGGTTGTATTTGAAGCCACCGTCGCGGGGCGGGTTGTGCGACGGGGTGACGACGATGCCGTCGGCCAGGTCGGTGTCGCGGCCCCGGTTGAACGTGAGGATGGCGTGGCTGACCGCGGGGGTCGGGGTGTAGCGGTCGGCGGCGTCGATCATCGCGACGACATCGTTGGCGGCGAGCACCTCCAGCGCCGAGACCCAGGCCGGCTCGCTCAGCGCGTGGGTGTCGCGGCCGATGAACAGCGGGCCCGTGGTGCCCTGCGCGGCGCGGTATTCCACGATCGCCTGGGTGGTGGCCAGGATGTGCGCCTCGTTGAAGGCGCCGTCCAGCGCGGACCCGCGGTGCCCGGACGTCCCGAACACCACCTGCTGGGCGATGTCCTCGGGGTCGGGCTGCACCGTGTAATACGCGGTGACCAGGTGTGCGAGGTCGACGAGATCTTCGGGCTGCGCCGGCTGACCGGCTCGCGGATTGGCCACCATGACACCATCCTTGCCTACCCGCGTCGCCGGTGTCTCGTCGTCACCCCAAGCCCGTCACAAGTTCGTCGCAAGTGGACACCGTCAAGGTGATCTCCATGAACAGCTCCGAACGAGAACACCAACTCCTCACCCTGGAACCCGACCTCAGCGGCATCATGCTGGCCCACCGCGCCATGGTGGCCGATATCGGCAGGCTCGCCGACCTGACCACCGCCATCGCCCAGCGCCGCATGCCGTGCACCCCCAAACGCGCCCGGGCATTCACCCGCTACCTGGAGCTGATGTGCGAGTCGATCCACCATCACCACACCATGGAAGACGATGTGCTGTGGCCGGTCATCGAGGCCGCGGCAGGCGACTTCGTCGACCTGACGGAGTTGACCGCGGATCACGCCGCACTCGATCCGCGGTTGGACCGGTTGCGCGAGCACGCGGCGGCCTTCGGGCGTTCGGGCGATCCTGAGCTGGCCCGGCCGTTGGCCGCCGGCCTGGCCGATCTGCACCGGCTGTTGGCAGCCCACATCGCCGATGAGGAACGCGACCTGTTCCCGGTGATTCGGCGTCACGTCACGGTGGCGGCCTGGGAGGCCGTCGAGACCGCCGCACGCAAGACCGGGCGGTTGTCCTTCGACGGGCCGCGGGTCCTGGCGGTGGCCACCGATGCCGAACGCGCGAAGATCGCCGCCGCGGTACCGGGTCCGCTGATGCTGCTGCTGGGCTACCTGGCCCGACGGCACCGCCGGTTGGAGCGCGCCGTTTTCGGCTGACCGTCTCCCGCCTGGCGAAACTCGCGTACCCGTCGTCTCCGCGGCCGAATTTGCGACCGGTACGCGAGTTTCGCCAGTGAGATTCAGCCGATCAGGGCCCGGGCCTGCGCCGACAGTCGACGGGTCAGCTCGCCGGCGGCCCGCCGGTAGCGCGCCGCGCCCACCCGGTCACCGGTGGCCTCGGCCACGGCCGCCAGGGCGGCATCCACCGGACCGGTGAGCAGGGTCCCGTTGTCCAGTCCGGCGAAGCGCCCCGAATACGGCAACAACTCCGCGGCGGTGGCGGTGGCGGTGTCCAGGTCGCCCATGGCGACGGCGGCGTGTGCCCGCAGGGTCGCCATGGCCACGAAGAAGAAGGACCGTTCGATCGGTATCCGCTGGGCCCAGATCTGCTGGGCCTCTTCGGTTCTGCCGGCCTGGTGCAGCGCGATCACGGCGCCGTCGGCGATCATCCGGGACACGTGGCGATGCACGGCGACCAGCTCGTCGGCCATCGGGGCGAGGCTGCCGCGGACCATGTTCGCGCTCACCCGGCCCACGATCCCGATATGCGCCCCGTTGGCCACCCCGTATTCGGCGAGCTTCGCCGACACCGCGACATAGGCCTGCTCGCCCGCATCGGTCCGGCCGGCCAGCACGGCCAACTGCGCACCGAACGCGTCGAGAACGCCGAGCAGGAAGCCCAGCTGACCGGTCCCGGCCCGCGCCACCGCCTGGTCGACGTGCGCGGCCGCACCCGCCAGGTCGGACCGTCCGGAGGCATCCAGGAACGCGAACCAGTGCGCCACCGCCTGGTAGTCGGTGGCGTCATAGGCTTCGGCGACCGCGAGCAACTCGGCCACGATGGCTTCGCGCTCATGCGCCAGGTCCGGGCCCAGGCATGCGAAGGCCCGCACGTTCAGCGCGGACAGCAGCAGCCGCTGGTGGCCGGCCGGGTCCTCGGCATACAGGCACCGGGCCAGCTGCAGCGCTTCGTCAGCGGCCGCCAGCGCCGAATCATGTTCCACACCTTCGAGTTCGGTGAACAACGTGAGAAGCAGCCGGGCGCGGATCTGCGGGGGCTGGTCGCGGCCCAGCACCCGGCGCAACGGGCCGACGATGGCGTCGTCGATGGCGTCACCGGCCCGCACCCGCCATACCAGCGGGGCATCGGCGGAGGTCAGCGCCCGCACCGCGGGCTCGTCATGGTCGCCGACGGCGATCATGGTGTGGTGTAACTCTTCGCGGGACCCGAGCGCGTCCCCGGCCCGGGCGAGGGACGCGATGAGACCGCACCGGGCGGGCACCGTCACCGCGTGATCAGCACCGCCCAGCTCGAACATGCGCACCGCGGCTCGCCATTGCCGGGCGGCTTCCACCGGCGCTCCGACGCTGTCGGCCTCCGAGGCCGCAGTCATCGCGAAAGCCGCTGCCTCGTGTGCAGTTTCAGACGTTGCGGCGGCGACGGCGTGGTAGGCCAGCGATGCCGGGTCGGCGCCGTGCCCCGGAGACCGAAGCAACTCCAAGGCGGCCGCGTGCAGCCGGGAGCGCCGCAGCACCGAGGTATCACCGTACAGCGTGTCCCGGATCAGGTTGTGGGCGAACCGGATCCGCCCAGGGGACGGTTCGTCGAGCAGGCCGGCCAGCACCGCGGGCTCCAGCGCGTCCAGGAGTTCGTCGTCATCGCTGCGGGCCAACTCCGCCAACAGGGTGACATCGACCTCGCGACCCAGCACCGCCGCCTGGCGCAACGCGGTCGCGGTCTGCGGCGGCAGCCGGGCCAGCCGGCGACGGACCACATCTCCGACCCCCGCCGGGATCCCGGCGTGCGCGGCATCGACACCTTCGGCGACCATCAGCCGGGCGAGCTCCCGGACGAACAGCGGGTTGCCTCCGGTGCGTTCCCGCAACAGCCGCAACGTTTCCCGGGTCACCGCGGGCAGCCCGCAATCGGTGGCCAGCGCGGTGAGCGCGGCATCGTCGAGGCCCGACAGGATCAGGTGCGCCGCGGTGTGATTGGCCAGCGCGGCGCGGGCCTGGCCCAACTCGGCACCCGATTCCGAGGGTCGGTAGGTGCCGATGACCAGCAGTGGCGCGGCGCCGAGCCGGTCGGCGATCAGGCGCAGCAGCTCCAAGGTCAGGCCGTCGGTGCGGTGCAGATCTTCGAGGATTATGAGCAGCGGTGCGCGCTCGGCGGCCTGCCCCAGCACCTCGGCCAAGGCGTGCGCGATCCAGAACACCGTGCCCTCAGCGGCCTGCCCGGGGGTCATCCGTTCGTCGTGCAACAGCGGGGCCAGCGCCGCAGACTCACGGGGTTGCAGTGTGCTGGTGAAACTTTCGAGGACCTCCGTCCACGCCCAGCCGGGTGGCGCGCCGTCGACCTCGGGGCTGCGCCCGGCCACCACCGTCCAGCCGGCGGCGAGCAACCGGGCCGCGGCGGCCTCGACCACGGTGGTCTTTCCGGCGCCGGCTTCACCGCCGACCCACACCACCCGCAGCCCGCCGCGCGCGGCGGCACCCGCCGCCGCGTCGATGGCGGCGAGTTCGCTGTTGCGGCCGCGGGCGGGGTTGACAACGGGAGTCTCGTGCGGCGCCGGCACCGGCACCGGCACCAGTGCGATGGGATCGAGGTGCTCGGCGTGGCGCAGGATGTCGCGTTCCAGTTCGCGAATCGCCCGGCCGGGTTCGAGCCCCAGCTCCTCGATGAGGTAGGCGGTGCTGCGGCGCAACACATCCAGGGCCGCCGCCTGTTGACCACAGCGATACCGAGCGACCGCCAGCAGGCAGGCCGCCGCCTCCCGGTCGAGGTGATCCCGCACATGCGACTCCAGCACCCGGGCCACCACCGCATGTTGCCCCAGCGCGGACTGCGCCGCGGCGTGCGCCTCGGTGACCGACAGCCGCAGCTCGGCCAGCCGAGCCACCTCCGGCGCCGCCCACAGGGCGTCGCGCACTTCGGCGTAGGGCTCGCCGGACCACGCAGCCACCACATCGTCGAGCATTCGGGCGCGCTCCTGCGGATCGCCGCACTGTTCGGCGGCGGCGATCGCCGCCTCCAGCGACCACACGTCGACGGCGTCATCGGGCAGGCGCAGGCAGTATCCGGGCGCGGCGCTGACGATCACCCGGGCCGCGGCCCGGCGCTCCCGCCCCGGTTCCAGCACCCGGCGCAGATGAGAAATGTAGGCCTGCAGCGCCGCCAGCGCCTTCGGCGGCGGCTCACCGGCCCACAGATCCTCGATCAACCGGTCCACGGACACCACCTCGCCGTGCGCGAGGACCAGCCGGATCAGCACCGCACGCTGCTTGGGTCCGGCCAGATCCACCGGCCGGCCGGCCACCCACGCCCGGACCGGCCCGAGTACGGAGATCCGCACCGGGATGAGATCCTGCGCCGTCATGGTGAGCCGACTGTATCCGTACCGCCGCGCGGCCTCATACTCTGCGGTGTGGCAATCACCGACCGGCGCGAACTCGCCGCCGTCTTCATCGGCGGCGCGCTGGGAACTCTGGCGCGCGCCGCGCTCAGCCATGTTCTTGCGGTCCCGCCGGGACACTGGCCGTGGGCGACGTTCGTGGTCAACATCGTCGGGGCCGCCCTGCTGGGGTATTTCACGACGCGGCTGCTGGAGCGACTGCCCGCCTCGGGGTACCGCCGACCGTTGCTGGGCACCGGTCTGTGCGGTGGCCTGACCACCTTTTCGACGATGCAGGTGGAGGTGTTGGTGATGCTGGAGCACGGTTTTGTGCTGTTGGCGGCGGCCTATACCTCGGTGAGTATCGCGCTGGGGCTGCTGGCGGCGCAGGGCGCCACCGCACTGGTCAGACGGGTCCGGGTCCGGTGAACACGGCACTGGTGTGGGCCGCGGTGATGGTGCTCGGCGGACTCGGAGCGGTGTGCCGGCTGTTGGTCGACCGCACGGTATCGGGCCGGGTCAAGCTCGCCAACGGCCTCCCGGTGGGCACCCTGGCGGTGAACGTCAGCGGCGCCTGGCTGCTCGGCCTGCTCGGCGCGCTGGCGTTGACGCCGCAGATCGCGCTGCTGGCCGGAACGGCGTTCGTCGGCGCCTACACGACGTTCTCCACCTGGATGCTGGAAACCCAGCGGCTGGCCGAGGAACGACAGGGCGCCGCGGCGGCGGCCAACATCGTCGTCAGCATGGTGGCGGGGGTGGCGGCGGCCTGGCTGGGCCAGCTGACGGGACGGGCACTGTGAGCGACGAACTGCTGAAACTGACCGCCTACTTCGGCGAGCGGCTGCGCGGGGAGCACGGCTTCGTCGCCGACGAACTGCTGGACCTCTTCGGCCGCGCCGCGGTGTCCAACAGTGTGGTGCTGCGCGGTATCGGCGGATTCGGACCCAGCCATCAACTGCGCACCGACCGGTCGCTGTCCACCTCCGAGGACCTGCCCGTCGCGGTGCTCGCGGTGGACACCGCGGAGCGCATCGCGAGCTTGGCGCCGCGGGTGGTCGCCGGCATCGCGCGGGGCATCGTGACCCTGGAGCGCGCCGGCACCGCCGTGCCGGGTTCGGACTCGGCAAAGCTCACGGTGTATGTCGGCCGGCAGACCCGGGTCGCCGGGCGGCCCGCCTACCGGGAGGTGTGCGCGCAGTTGCACCGGATCGGATTCGCCGGTGCGGCAGCATTTCTCGGGGTGGACGGTACCGACCACGGGACGCGCCGGCGGGCCCGGTTCTTCAGCACCAACACCGCGGTGCCGATGCTGATCACGGCCTCCGGCACCGCCGATCAGGTGGCGACGGCGCTGCCATGGCTTCGTCAGCTGCTGCCCGAGGCGACGATCACGGTGGAACGCGTGCAGCTCTGCAAGCGGGACGGCAGGCTGCTGGCCCGTCCGGCCGCGTTGCCCCCGGCCGATCCCGACGGGGTGCCGTTATGGCAGAAGCTGACCATCCACACCTCGGAGGACACCCTGCACGACGGCGTCCCGATCCACCGGGCGATCGTGGCGGCGCTGCGCGGCCGGCACGTCGTCGGCGGCGCGACTGCGCTGCGCGGGATCTGGGGTTTCCACGGCGATCACGAACCGCACGGCGACCGGTTGTTTCAGCTCGGACGTGAGGTCCCCGTCACAACCGTGGTGGTGGACACCCCCGCGCGGATCGCCGCGAGTTTCGATCTGATCGATGCGTTGACCGGTGCGCATGGCCTGGTCACGAGCGAAGTTGTGCCCGCACAGGTGTCGATTGACGGAGGCGTGAAAAAGGGCGATTTGACCGTCGGACACCCGCCACGGTGATCTCAGCTTCGGTAAGCCTACCCTGAGTAAATTCTCAGGTGTAGGGTCGCCGAACATGGAAATGTCACATCCCGAAGCGGTCAAACCGGAGCTTCTGGCCATCCTGCGCGACGATCTCAACATCGACATCTCCCGGGTCTCCCGGGACTCCCGGCTCGTCGACGACGTCGGCATGGACTCGGTGGCTTTCGCGGTCGGCATGGTGGCCATCGAGGACCGTTTGGGCGCGGCGCTTTCCGAGGAAGATCTGCTCAGCTGCGAGACCCTCGGCGATCTGGAGACCGCGGTGCTGGCCAAACTGCCAGTGGATCAGGCGAACTCGTGACCGGCGCGCCGTGGGGGCTGGCGCAGGCGCTGACCGATGCGATGACCTCCAGCGACCGGGCGCTGGCGGTGCTCGACACCGACACCGGCACCTGGAACCGTCACCCGTGGGGCGAGATCCACGCGCGCGCCGAGAACGTGGCGGCCCGCATCTGCGCTGACGGCACACCCGCAGTCGGTCTCGTCGGTGAACCCACCGCAGAGTTCATCGCGGCCATCCCCGGCGCGTTTCTGGCCGGTGCGGCCGTCTCGATCCTGCCGGGGCCGGTGCGCGGTGCAGACCCGAAGCGCTGGGCGCGCGCCACCATGGAGCGATTCGCGGGCGTCGGGGTGCGCACGGTGTTCAGCCACGGCTCACATCTTCGTGAGCTGTCCGGCGTGGAAAGCGCTCTGGCGGTGCACGATATCGGTGCCGTCGCGCACCCGCGGCGGTCGAGCACGCACACCGGGATGGTGACCGGGACCGGCGCGGCAGTCCTGCAGGGCACCGCGGGTTCCACCGGCACGCCGCGCACGGCTCAGCTGTCGCACGAGGCGGTGCTGGCCAATATCGGCGCGCTGGTCGAGCGCGTCGGGGTCACCGATGCCGACTGCGGCCACTCCTGGCTGCCGCTGTACCACGACATGGGCTTGTCGTTCCTGCTGACCCACGCGCTGGCGGGCGCGGATCTCTGGCAGGCACCGACGTCGGCCTTCTCGTCGTCTCCGTTCGGGTGGATCACCTGGCTCACCGAGAGCCGTGCGTCGATCACGGCGGCACCGAACATGGCCTACAACATCATCGGCAAGTACGCGGGACTGGTCAGCGAGGCCGACCTGTCGAACCTGCGCTTCGCGCTCAACGGTGGAGAACCCGTGGACTGCGACGGCAGCCGGACCTTCGCCACCGAGATGGCCAGGTTCGGGCTGTCCCCCGCCGCGCTGGCCCCGTCCTACGGTCTGGCCGAATCGAACTGTGCGGTGGCGGTGCCGCGGCCCGGCGGTGGACTGCTGGTCGACGAGATCCAGATCGTCACCGATGACGGCGGTCACCGACGCAAGCACGCCGTGCTGGGCGAGGCCATCCCCGGGATGCAGATCCGTATCGCACCCAACGAGCAGTTCAACGCCGACGTCGCCGACCGCGAGGTCGGCGAGGTGCAGATCCGCGGCACCTCGATGATGAGCGGCTATCTGGGCGAACAGTCCATCGAGCCCCAAAATTGGTTCCCCACCGGTGATATCGGCTACTTCCTGGACGGACGCCTGGTCATCTGCGGTCGCGCCAAGGAGATCATCACCGTCGCCGGGCGCAACATCTTCCCGACCGAGATCGAGAACGTGGCCGCCCGGGTCGACGGGGTCCGGGCCGGTGCCGTCGTGGCCGTCGGGACCGACGGTCCGGCCGCCCGTCCCGGGCTGGTGATCGCCGCGGAGTTCAAGGGCGCCGATGAACCCGCCGCCCGCACCGCGCTGGTCGAGCTGATCGCCTCCGAATGCGGTGTGGTTCCCGCCGATGTCGTCTTCATGCGGCCCGGATCGCTTCCCCGGACGTCGTCGGGCAAGCTGCGCCGGCTCGAAGTCAAGCGCAATCTGGAGGGTGCAGGACAGTGACCACCGCCATCGACGTCACCGAACCGAATGCGCCGGCCGACTTCGAGCAGTTGCTCGGCCGGGTCTTCGACGACCGCGTCCGGGCCTGGACCGCCGAGGCCGAACGCACCGAGAAGTTCCCCCGCGAGCTCATCGAATATCTGGGCGCCGAAGGCGTTTTCGCGGCCAAATGGGGCGATTCCGAGCACCCCGACGTGGCCAAAGTGATCGCGCTCGCACTGGAACTGGGCAAGCTGGGATCGGCCGGCATCGCGGTGGGGGTCAGTCTGCACGACTCGGCCATCGCGCTGTTGCGCCGATTCGGGCGCTCGCAGCATCTGCGCGAGATCACCGAACAGGCCATCCGCGGCGAGGTCGTGCTGTGCGTGGGGGCTTCCGAGGAGTCCGGCGGGTCGGACCTCCAGATCGTCGAGACCAAAGTCCGTTCGGTCCGCGACGGTTTCGAGGTGAAGGGCATCAAGAAGTTCGTCTCGCTCTCCCCCATCGCCGACTATGTGCTGGCCGTCGCGCGCAACGTCGACAACGACCCGGACAGCCGGCACGGCAACGTCGTCGTCATCGCCATCCCGCTGCGCGGGCCCGGAGTCCAGGTCCAGCGGCCCTACCACAAGGTCGGCGCCGGTCCGCTGGACACCGCCGCGGTGCACATCGACACCTGGGTACCCGCCGAGGCCCTGGTGGCCAGGGCCGGGATCGGTCTGGCCGCGATCTCCTGGGGACTCGCCCACGAGCGCATGTCGGTGGCCGGACAGATCGCCGGCAACTGCCAGCGGGTGTTGGGAATCACATTGGCCCGCATGATGAACCGCAGCCAGTTCGGGCACACCCTGTACCAGCACCAGGCGCTGCGGATGCGGATGGCCGATCTGCAGGCGCGGGTGGAGATGCTGCGCCACGCGCTCACCGGGATCGCCGCCGGCGGGAAGCTCGACCTGCGCACCGCGGCGGCGATGAAGGTGTGCGCGGCCCGGCTCGGCGAGGAAGTGGTCTCCGAGTGCATGCACATCTTCGGCGGCACAGGCTATCTGATCGACGAGACACCGCTGGGACGGTGGTGGCGCGACATGAAACTGGCACGCGTCGGCGGCGGCACCGATGAGGTGCTGTGGGAACTGGTCGCCGCCGCGATGAAACCGGATTTCGACGGCTACGAGGAGATGATGCGCTCGGCGTCCTGACGCAGCTACTTGTGTGCCGGGACGTCCTCGGGGGTACGCGGGAAGACGTACAGGGCCATCGTGCGATTCGCCATCCGGTGCTCGCCGAGGAAACTGCAGCCCACGTACTCGACGAGCCGGCGCGCGCCGATATTGCGGTGGTCCGGGTCGAACATGACACGCCGGCACTCGGGTTCCCTGGCGAACATATCCTTCAGCAGCCGCGGCAGCATCAGCGGTGCGATGCCGCGGTTGACCAGTTTGGTGTCCGCGATCGCGGCGTGCATGCCGAGGTCGTGCGGGTGGGCGTCGTAGCGGGTTGCGATGGAATCCTTTGCGGCCCGGTACAGCTCGACGTAACCGATGTCCTCACCCTTGCGGCTGGTGAGAAATGGGCGGGAGAACGTCCCAGCCAGTTGGGCTTTCAGATACAGCCGCCAGCGCTCCGGCGGCCATGCGTACTCCCAGGCCTGGGCGAGGTGCGGGAGGTTCATCCACTCCGAGATCATCTCGGCATCGGTATCCGGGTCTACCAGTCGCGCGGCGTAGGGCGCATCGATGTCCGGTATCTGCGGCGGGCCGACCCGCCGCACGGCGTCCGGGAGGTCGGTGAGTTCACGCGGGAGAATCGGCAGTGCCTCGTCAGTGTCGATCATTTGAGGCCCGAGCCTACCCAACGCGGGGAATGCTGAGGGGTCTACGCGCCCGGAACGGCACGGGTCGCCGGCCTGTCGGGCACCCGCACGGGGCAAGATGGACCCATGGCCCGCGACCCGGTCGAGGAACTACGCCGCTGGGAAGACTCCGGCGCGCACTGGCAGGTGGTGGCCCGCACGCCAGACCGGCTGACCATAGCCCTGCTGCGGTGCGACGGCGGCGAGGAGGTGGAACGGCTGGTCTCCGATGACCCCGCGCTGCTGGCGTTCGTCGGGACGCGGGATCGCTCCGACGGACTGACACCGGACACCTAGAGTCTCTGACTGTGCAGACCCCCATCCCCGACGCCGAGCCGGCCGACTCCGCCGAGGAGCAGGAGAACGCCGAGGCGCTCGGCGCGGACCTGCCCTCCGGCGAGCCGGCACTGGCGCTGCAGAAGATGGAGAACCGGCTGGTCCGGCTGAACCTGGCGCACCCGGACGTGCTCAGCGCCGAGCAGCTGCGCAAGCTGCGCTACCTGCTGAATTTCGCCAAGCTCGCCGATTTCGAGCCGGGTGCGGCCGGTCCGGGTGGCCGACGCGGGCGCGGTGACGTGTCGGTGGGCGCCGAGCAGAGCGGCTGGCAGTCCCGGGTAACCGACGCCCTGCACGGACCGCTGCGCGAGGAGAAGCACGGGGCATCCGCGCTCGTCGCCGCGCGGGAGGTGCTCAACGCGCTCACCGAGGACCAGGATGCCCAGCGGCTCCAGCTCGCCGACCGGCACGGCAGTCTGTTCGCCCTGGCCGAACTGGACGCGGAGGTCGGGCACAAGAAGCTGGTGACGGTGCTCGGCGGTAGCGGCGGGGCCGGCTTCGTCTATATCGGCGGGATGCAGCGGCTGCTGGAAGCCGGGCAGGTGCCCGATTACCTGGTCGGCTCATCCATCGGATCGGTGATCGGTTCGGTGATGGCCCGCACGCTGCCCGTGCCGATCGAGGAGTACGTGGCATGGGCGAAGACGGTGTCCTACCGCGCCATCCTCGGACCCGAGCAGATGCGCCGCAAACACGGACTCACCGGGGTCTTTTCGCTGCGCTTCGACCAGTTTGCGGATGCGCTGTTCACGCGCCCCGACGGCGAGCAGCTGCGGATGGCGGATCTGGGGATCCCGTTCGACGCGGTGATCGCCGGGGTACGCAGGCAACCGTTCGCCGCCCTGCCCGCCAAGTTCCGCCATCAGGAGCTCGCGGTGCTCAAGCTGCGGACGCTGCCGTTTCTGCCGATCGGGGTCGGCCCCGAGGTGGCGGCCCGGTTGTGGCAGGCCGCCGCGTTCATCGATTCACGGGTGGTCAAGGCGGTCGTGGTCGGCGGCGACGACCTCACCCGCGACGTCAATGTCGTTGACGCCGCTTCGTTCTCGTCGGCGATCCCCGGTGTGCTGCACCACGAGACCCGGGACCCACGGATGCTCCCGATTCTGGACGAGATGCTGGCCGCCAACGATGTCGCGGCGTTCGTCGACGGCGGCACCGCCAGTAACGTGCCGGTGGAGTTGGCCTGGAAGCGGATCCGCGACGGCAGGCTCGGCACCCGTAACGCCTGCTATCTGGCTTTCGACAGTTTCCATCCGCAGTGGGATCCGCGCCATCTTTGGCTGGTGCCCATCGCGCAGGCCATCCAGCTGCAGATGGTGCGCAATCTGCCCTACTCCGACCACATCGTCCGGTTCTCGCCCACCTTGTCACCGGTGAACCTGGCGCCGTCACCGGGTTCCATCGACCGCGCGTGTGCGTGGGGGTACAAGCGGGTCAACAAGGCTATCCCGATCACCTCGGCTCTGCTGCAACCGATTTGGTGGGAGGAGACGCCCGCATCGGCCGGGCGTGGTCCGATGGTGTCGACATCGGCCGCACCCCCGATGAGCGAGGTGCTCTCCGAGGCGGAGCGGCCGCGCAACAGGTTCGAGCGCTGGCGCAACCGCTACCTCACCTAGAGGTCGCTGGCGTCATCGGGAACGTCCACGGCGTGTTCGGCGAGGGCCTCCAACCCGACGACCTGCAGGGTGCTCTCGTGGGTGCAGGCCAGCACCACCGGGGCTGCGCAGCCGTCCTGGTAGGCGCGCAACCAGTTCACCGCGGTGACACACCAGCGGTCGCCGGGCGTCAGGCCGGGGAACCGGTACTGCGGCATCGGCGTGCTGAGGTCATTGCCGATCGAGCGTTGGTGTTCCAGGAATTCGGCGGTCACCACCGCGCAGATGGTGTGCAGGCCCACATCCTCGGGGCCCGTCGAGCAGCAGCCGTCACGGTAGAAGCCGGTCACCGGATCGGTGCCGCACGGCTCCAGCGGTCCGCCCAGCACATTGAGTTCGGGTTCCTCGGGCATGACCCCATCATGGCGCATGCCGGCGTCAGACCCACGCCCCCCGGTGCAGAACACCCGTCACGGCGAGATCCTCGTCGAGGGCCACCAGATCGGCGGTGGCTCCGGGTGTCAACTCGCCCGTCGGGAGCCCGAGCGCACGGGCCGGGTTGATCGAGGATTGGGCGACCGCCTGCAGCAGTGCCTCATCGGGCGCCAATCCGCTGTGCCGAACGGCGAACCGGAACACCCGGTCCATGGTGGCGGTGCTGCCCGCGATGGTGTCGGTGCCCGCGACGCGCGCCACCCCGCCGACCACATCGACCCCCAGCGGGCCCAGTTCGTAGCGTCCGTCGGACATCCCGGTGGCCGCCATGGCATCGGTGACCAGCGAGACGCGCTGGGCACCAACGCTTTGGGTGACGAACCGGTAGATCGCCGGATCGATGTGGACGCCGTCGGTGATCTGCTCGACGCTCACCCGGGCATCCTCCAGCAGCGCGACGACCGGCCCTGGCTCGCGCCGGTCGATCGGGCGCATGGCATTGAAGAGGTGGGTGCCCACGGTGGCGCCGGCCTCGATGGCCGAGCGGGTCTGTGCGTAGCTGGCTTCGGTGTGCCCGACCGCGACGACCACACCCGCAGCGGTCAATTGTGCGATCGCCGCCAGTGCGCCCTCGCGTTCGGGCGCCAGTGTCACCATCGCGATGGCGCCGTCGGCGGCGGCGAGCACCCGGTCGATCTCCTCCGGATCCGGGTCCCGCATCAGCGCGGGCTGGTGCGCCCCACACCGGTGCACCGACAGCCACGGCCCTTCCAGATGGATCCCGGCCAACACGCCGGCACGCACGTCGGCGGCCAAACTGCGCACCTGCCACAGCAATTCGACCGGTGCCGCGGTGACGAGCGAGGCGAGCAGGGTGGTGGTGCCGTGCCTGCGGTGCAGCGCGGCCGCCGTCGCGGTCTGCTGCGCCGAGGCGGCCGAGAAGTTCGCGCCACCGCCACCGTGCAGATGCGTGTCGACGAAACCGGGCACCACGACGGCCGCCGTGCGATCGGCCGGGCCCGGCGGGCTCCCGGCACCGAGGGCGCGCACCGTGGTGCCGGCCACGTTGATCCAGCCGGGCCGCAACAGATCCGCGCCCGTCAGCAAGGTGTCGGCGGCCAGCAGCACTCAGATACCCTGCCAATCGGGTTTGGACCGGTAGGTCTCGCGGTAGTAGTCGGCCAGCTGCAGGCGCCGCGCGGCGGCGTCGTCGAGCAGCACCGTCACGTGGGGATGGTGCTGCAGCACGCTTGCCGGCCACATCGCACTCACCGCGCCCTCGACGAGGTGGTGCACGGCCTCGGCCTTCTGCCGACCGGTCGCGACCAGCACGATGTGGCGGGCGTCGAGGATGGTGGCCAGCCCCTGGGTCAGGCAGTGGGTGGGCACCGCGTCGATATCGTCGCCGAAGAACCGGGCATTGTCCGAACGGGTCTGCGCGGTCAGGGTTTTGATGCGGGTTCGCGAGGCCAGCGAGGATCCGGGTTCGTTGAAACCGATATGCCCGTCGGTGCCGATGCCGAGGATCTGCAGGTCGATACCGCCGGCCGCGCGGATCGCCTCCTCGTAGGCGGTGCAGGCGGCCGGAATGTCGGCGGCCAGCCCGTCGGGCCCCTGCACCGCACCGGGCGCGAAATCCATCCGGGACACGAACACGTCGTCGATGACGTTGCGGTAGCGCTCCGGGTGTTCGGCGGGCAGACCGACGTACTCGTCGAGGGTGAATCCGCGGACCCGTCCGAACGACAGCTGCCCTGCCGCACAACGGGACACGAGTTCGTCGTAGATCGCCAGCGGGGAGGACCCGGTGGCCAGCCCGAGCACAGCGTCGGGCTTGCGGTGCAGCAGCGCGCCGATCGCGTCGGCGGCCAGCGTGCCGATCTCGGACGGACCGCCGACGATGATGACCTCCATCAGCGCTGCGCCACGAACAGTTCGCCGCCGCTGGCGATGGGGGCGCCGAGCGCGGCGGTGACCGAGATGTTGCCCGGTTCGCGTTCGTCCATCACCACCACGGGCACCACCGGATCGAGTCCCTTGGCCACGATCGCCGGAACGTCGAACGTGGTCACCGGTTGCCCGGCGCGCACCTGCTCGCCCTGCTGCAGAAGGGTCGTGAAACCCTGCCCGTCGAGTGCGACGGTGTCCAAGCCGAGATGCACCAGCACGCCGACATTGTCGGCGGTCAGCACGACAAAGGCGTGCGGCATCAACTTGAGCAGCCGGCCGCCGACCGGTGCGACGGCCGTGATGACCTCGCGCGGGGGGTCGATCGCGGCGCCGTAACCCACCATGCCCTGCGCGAACACCGGGTCGGGCACATCGCCGAGGCTCATCGCGCGTCCGGGGACCGGGGCGATCACTGTGGTCGTCATGGCCTCAACCCTACGAGCGTCACCGAACATGGTCTTGGCTTCGCCGCTTCTCGTTTAAGCTCGCCCGCATGGGTGGGTCGACGAAATCTCAAAGCAGTCGCCGAGTTCCGGGGTTCGCGCAGTTGCAGCGGCTCGGCAAGAGCCTCATGCTGCCGATCGCGGTGCTGCCGGCGGCGGGAATCCTGTTGCGGCTGGGCCAGCCCGACCTGCTGGGCCGCATCGACGCTCCCGTCATCGGGCCGTTCTTCCAGGCGATGAGCGCCGCCGGTGGGGCGCTCTTCGACAATCTCGCGCTGCTGTTCGCCGTCGGTGTGGCGATCGGCTTCGCGAAGAAGGCCGATGGTTCCACCGCGCTGGCCGCCGTCGTCGGCTACCTGGTGATGGACAAGGTGTTCCAGACGATGTCGCCGTTCGTGCTCGACGGGGTGCTCGACAAGGCCGGCGAGCAGGCGCAGATCAACTACAGCGTCTTCGGCGGCATCGTGATCGGCCTGCTCACCGCGTGGCTGTTCGACAAGTACCACACTATCGAACTGCCCTCCTATCTCGGCTTTTTCGGCGGTCGCCGGTTCGTTCCGATCGTGGTGTCGCTGACCAGCCTGTTCGTCTCGTTCGCGATGAGCTACTTCTACCCGATCTTCGACGCCGGACTGACCAGCCTGGGCCAGTTCATCGGCGGCGCCGGCGCGTTCGGGGCGTTCGTCTATGGGTTCGCCAACCGCATGCTGATACCGGTGGGCCTGCACCACATCCCGAACTCCTATATCTGGTTCCTCTACGGTGACTACGACACCCCCGAGGGAGTCGTCACCGGTGAGCTGACCCGGTTCGCCGCGGGTGATCCCACCGGCGGACACCTGACCGCCGGGTTCTACCCGATCCTGATGTTCGGTCTGCCCGCCGCGGCGCTGGCCATGATCCACGTGGCCAACAAGAAGCAGCGCAAGGTCGCGGTCGGTATCTTGTCCGCGGCGGCGCTGACGGCATTCCTCACCGGCGTGACCGAACCGCTGGAGTTCGCGTTCATGTTCGTGGCGTTCCCGCTCTATGTCATCCACGCGGTGCTCACCGGACTGTCGCTGGCCATCGCCTACCTGCTGGACATCCATCTCGGTTTCTCGTTCTCGGCAGGCCTGATCGATCTGCTGCTGTACGGCACCGCACCGGCGGCCAAGAACATCCCGCTGCTGATCGGGATGGGCGTGGTCTTCTTCGTCGTCTACTACCTGCTGTTCCGGTTCGCGATCACGCGGTGGAACATGCGCACCCCGGGCCGCGAACCCGAGGCGGAGTTCGAGGCCGAAGAGGCCGCCAACCTGGGTGCGGGCGGCCCGTCCACCACCGCCGTCACGCCCGAGGACAGCCGCGCCGAGCAGGTGATCGCCGCGTTCGGCGGCCGGGACAACCTGGTCAATGTCGATGCCTGCATCACCCGGCTGCGTATGGAGGTCGCCGACCCGTCGAAGGTGGATCAGGCCAGGCTCAAGAGCCTGGGGGCGGCCGGTGTCATCGAGGTCGGCAACAACGTCCAAGCGGTGTTCGGGACGGCGGCCGAGTCGCTGAAGAACGACATCAAGGATGTGCTGTAGCTCAGCGGCAGTAGTCGTGGGTGGCGTACTCGAGCGCGCGCCGATATCGCGGGTCCAGCTCCCGGTTCACAGCCACCTCGTCGATGGTGGCGTCCAACTCGGCGCGGCAGGTCGGTGCCTGCAGCTCCGGCCACTGATGGGCGATCTCGGCGACCATGGTCTGGTTGAGGCCGTCGATCGTGGCCCGCGTCGACGCCAGGTCCGGGGCGCTTACCGGCGCAGCGGCCGGGTCGACCTTCCAATCACCGAACAGGCTGTACTGCAACGACACCGTCGCGTCGATCTGGTCGCGGAACACGTCGCGGACGTAGGCCGGGTCGGCGCCCTGGGCCTGGGCCGCGGCCGCCACGGTGTCGAGGACCTGGGCTTCGCGCTGTGGGTCCTCGATCTGCCCGCCCGTCAGGTACTTGCTGGCCGCCACCGGTTCCGCGGTCAACAGCCGTTGCGCGGCGGCATCGACCAGTGGGTGCAGCGGGCTGAGGACATCAGCCCGCGCGATCGGTGCGCTCGCAACGGCCAGGGCCGCAAGGGCGATCGCCAGCGGCCGCATCAGCGGCTCCCCCGGACCAGCCGGCCCGGTCGGGCACCGGTGTCCACCCCGTCGCGACGGGTGATGACACCGTTGACGATGGTGGCGGTGTAGCCGGAGGCGCCCTGGACCAGGCGGTGCCCGCCGGCAGGCAGGTCGTAAGCCATTCTCGGGGCGTGCAGGGTCAGCGCATCGAGGTCGATCACGTTGACATCGGCCCTCTTCCCGGTCTCGATCACCCCGCGGTCGGTGAGCCCGAACAGTTGCGCGGTGTCATGGGACTGTTTACGAACGACGTACTCCAGCGGCAGCTTATCGCCGCGGTGCCGGTCGCGCGCCCAGTGGGTGAGCAGGAATGTCGGGTAGGAGGCGTCGCAGATCATGCTGCAGTGCGCGCCACCGTCGGACAGGCCGAGCACGCCGGCCGGGTGGGTCAGCATCTCGCGGATCGCGTCGTGATTACCCTCGGCGTAGTTGAACATCGGCAGCATCAGCATGGTGGCCGCATCGGCCTCCAGCATGAGGTCGTACATGGTGGCCAGCACGTCCTGGCCGCGCGCCGCGGCGATCGCGGACACCGTTCGCTCGGCGGTGGGCTCGTAGTCGGGCGGGTTGCCCAGCGAGTACAACCGGTCGGCCGAGTACTGCGCCAACGCGAACATGCCGTCGAAGAGCACATTGGGGTCCACGGGCAGATCGTCCTCGGACAGGATCGCCTGCCGCACAGCGGGTTCGGCCAGCCGGGCAGCCAGCTCGTCGCGGCCGAGCGTGGCCTTGAGCTTGCGGTAGGTGGGCCGGTGAGTGAAGGCGTGATGGCCGGGGAAGCCGAGCAGCATGCCGAACGGGCGGGCCGCGACCTGCGGGTAGAGCCGGCTGCCGGCCTGATGCGCGGCGGCGGACAGGTCGAGCTGCTCACGCCACAGGTTGGGGTCGGCGTCCACCTGAATGAGGGCGAAGCTCAGTGCGCAGTCGATCTCCTCGCCGAGCCGGCG
>Ga0075163_10003667_pt1 | contig 20646 bp, 21 predicted proteins | sample JI1023141ADNA_FD_71478 | JGI IMG/M metagenome (GOLD analysis project Ga0075163, IMG submission 71478) | Wastewater effluent complex algal communities from Wisconsin, to seasonally profile nutrient transformation and Carbon sequestration -... | ecosystem: Engineered > WWTP > Effluent > Algae... | reverse complement strand
GGACACCAGGTTTTGGTCCTGGTAAAAACAAAGTACAATAGCGCACATTGCCCGATCGTCTAATGGTAGGACACCAGGTTTTGGTCCTGGGTATTGGGGTTCGAGTCCCTGTCGGGCAGCCAACTCGTGATAGGTTATTGCGCACGAGACGCGTCAATAATTAACGAGATCTATTCTGATAATGCATACCTGCTGAGAGCAGTAACCAGAACAAAAAATCACCCAAATGGGTGATTTTTTGCATATCAGGATACTGTTATCTTTTAATGTAATGTTGCTGTATACTATAAATGTGAATTCAGAGTCAGAAAAACTAGGAAAGAATTTAAAGCGAATTCGAATCGAGAAAGGGATTTCTCAAGGTGATATTGCTAGAGAGCTGGATGTGAGTCGAAGTTTTGTCAGTAATATTGAGAATGGAAAAACAAATCCTACTCTCTCAACAATTACTAAGATAGCTAAAGCTATAGGTGTTTTAACAGGTGATTTAATGAAATAGTGTATGACTCTAAACCTAATCCTCGTCTTAGTAACTTTGAATGTTTTAGTTCTACTAGGGATTGGGTTTGTTGTCTTTTTAATACAAAGTTCAAAAAAAGGAGGAGATCATGAAGAATTATTTTCTAAGATAAACCAAAGTCTCAAGTTCTCACTTGAACCAATGAGTGAGATTCCTTTGGGTGTAGAGGAGATGGTTGATTTAGCGACTGAAATTTGGCGTGTTGAACAGAGACTTACAAAAATTAGCGATGTCATTCCTGAGATCCATAAAAAAGGTTTAGATAACTCTATACTTAGATTTAAAAAGTATTTGCAAAAATATGATGTTGAGGTTCAGGATTATACTGGTCAAAAATATAACGATGGACTAAATTTCGATATTCTCTCACGTGAGCAAGATCCAGAATTAGAGTTTCCGATTATTAAAGAGACAATTGAACCTACTATAATTTGTAGAGGTAAAATTGTTAAGAAAGCTAAAGTTATATTAGCTTCAAATCAAATATAGGTATGGCAACAAGACACATTCAAATAGGTATCGACTTAGGCACTACTAATTCAGAAATTGCAATTAATAATGGTAATTCAATTGAGATAGTAAAAAACGGCTTCAACGATGAGTACACCCCGTCAGTTTTTGGTGTAGATAAATCAAAAAATAAGAATGTTGGAAAAAAGTCGTACGAAAGACTTTACAAATATGCTTCGAAGGAAGAGCTTTCAAATAATAAAGCTGAAGTAAAAAGAATAATGGGTACTTCTGAAACGGTTAGATTTGAAAGAATTAACGTGGATTTAAGTCCTGAAGAAATTTCATCTGAAATACTTAAATCTCTAAAAGAAGATGTTTTGAGGAAATATCCTGATTTTGACACTGTATCTGCTGTCATAACTATACCAGCGCATTTTTCTGTTGTTCAAGCTGAGGCTACTAAGCGTGCGGGTAACTTGGCAGGTTTTAAATATGTTGTCTTGATTCAAGAACCTATTGCAGCTGCTATTGGTTATGGTTTTATGAACGCTAAAAATGAAAATTGGTTGGTATACGACTTGGGCGGAGGGACTTTTGATGTTGCGTTAATTTCTGCAAAAGATGGTCATTTAACGGTAGTTGCCCAGAACGGTGACAACTTCCTTGGTGGTAAGGATTTCGATAAATTAATTATCGAAAAAGTTTTAATACCAAAAATCAAAGAAGAGTTTAATTGTCCTGATCTTATAGGTAATCAAGTTGTTTTTTCAAAGCTCAAGAATTTAGCTGAAATTGCAAAGATTGAGTTAACTTCATATGAACAGACTAATATACAAGTAGAAAACGTTGGAGAAGATTATGATGGCAAAGAGATATACCTTTCAATTGATTTTTCACGTAATGATTTTGAGAAATTAATAAAACCACTTGTAGATAGAACAATTAAACTCAGTTTGGAGACGATAAAGGAGTCGGGCATTAAGCAGACCTCCATAGATAAGATAATTCTTGTTGGCGGACCGACAATGATTCCTTATGTAAAAGAAAGACTTGAAAAAGATTTAAAGATACAAGTGGACACAAGTGTAGATCCTTTAACCATAGTAGCGAGAGGTGCTTGTGTGTATGGAGTAAGTCAACAGGTCCCAGAAGAACTTGTTGAATCAGATCCTGTTAATAAAGATGCTTTTAGTATTAAATTGCATTTTGACTCACTCTCTTCAGATATTGAAACAACAGTGAGTGGAGTAATTGATGATTTGAGAGACATTGAAGAGGACTATTATATTCAAATACAAAGCGATTCTGGTACATATAGTGGAGCGAAGATAAAGATTAAAAACGGAAAGTTTTTTGATACTGTAACGCTTGATCAAAATCGAACCAACCTGTTCTGGGTGTACTTATTTGATTCTGAGGGTAATGCGGTTCCGATTAATCCAGATTCCTTCACTATTATTCATGGATTATCTATTTCTGGAGCACCGATTCCTCATTCGATTGGTGTAGGTGTTGTTAAAAAAGATTTCAAGACAGGAATTGCAACTGAAGTTTTTGATAAGTTCTTTGCCAAAAACAGCACCCTCCCTTTGAAAGATACAAAGACATACAAAACATTAAGAAAGCTTAAGAAAGGTGACAAAGACAATGTATTACCTATTAACGTATACGAAGGTGAGTCAGACCGACAAGACAGAAATCATAGAGTTTGTAGCCTAAAACTGTCTGGTGAAAAAATTCCTTATGATCTTCCTGAGGGCACCGCAATAGATATAACAATTGAAGTTAATGAGTCAAGAGAAGTCACTGTTAACGCGTACATAGAATCAATTGACTTGTCTGTGGATGCTCGTGCAACTATGCATGATGAAGAACTAGATATTGAACAAATGAGGGCAGAGCTGGAGTCACAAAGAGCACGAATCGAAAACGCTAAAAGTAATTGTTCTGATTCGGAACGTCGAGATCTTGAACATACTTTTGAATCTGCTGATGACAGTCTGGATCGAGCCGAGGATGATTTAGATGAAAAAAGAAAAGCCAGCAAGCAACTTAAGGATCTCAAGTCCCATCTCGACTCGCTAGAAAGAGACAAAGAAATGCCCCAGTTGATCAGAGAATTTAAAGACGGAATCATAAAGACTGACGAAGCAATAAAAGAGCTTGGAAATAAAGAGGAGCTAAACCAACACAAGGAATTACTTGATACTCTCAAAACTGAGGGTGAGATGGCTATTGAAAATGAAGACAAGCATCTTCTGATGGGAGTTAATGAACAGATTGACGACTTGAGACATAAAATTGTATTCTCAAACCCTGCCGCTTGGTCTTATCTATTCCAAAAGATTGTCTCTGAAAATAAAAACTTTATTAGTGACAAAGAAGCTGAGTATTATATAAACAAAGGTCTTCGCTGTATCGAAATGGGTGACACTGATGAGCTTAAACGCTGCGTGAAAGGATTAATGCTCCTTCTCCCACCAGAGGAACAACAAAGCATTCAAAATTCAATGTCGGGAATAACTTATTAAACTTTCGTATGAATCTCTTAAAAGATAATGCATATCACGTACTGGGCTTAGATACATCAGCTAGTCAGAAAGACGTATCAAAACGTTCCAAGGAAATATTAACGCGACTTAAAATTGATGATGTACCAGAGTACGATTTAGACTTGAGCTTTTTTGATAACTTTAGAAATGAGAACTCTGTAAAGAAGGCAACCTCAAGTCTGAGTACACCTAAGAAGCAGATTGTCGAGTATTTCTTCTGGTTACAAATTGCAGATAAAGTTGATGAAGAAGCAGTTAGTTTACTCAGAAATGGTAAATTTGGAGATGCCGCAAAGATATGGAAAGAGCATAGTACAGAAGACACAATTAAGTCACTTTTGTACAAAAAGAATCTAGCTATTTTCTTAACTATCTTACTTTATAAAAAGAAGGACAAGGATCTAATTGAAAAATCAATTTCACTTTGGAGTGAATTAATAAATTCCACAAAGTTCTGGGGTTCATTTACAAAGGTTTATAAACTCCATGATGAGCTCGGATCGGATCAAGAAGTTATTGATGATTTTAAAAAAGTCGTTCCAAATTATATTTCTGATATATATGCAGAACTAACGAAAATTCATTCAGATAATGAATTTGTGACAGTCTTTTCAAAGAACTTCGGATTAAAAGGAGATAAACTCGAAGAAGATGTACTTAATCCAATCTATAAAGTTATTAATGATGCTGTAGAAGAACTAGATTTGCTTAAGGTTAGCGATGATGGTGTTTTAGATAAAAAAGAAAGTGCTGATATTAAGAGACTTATTGGAGTTATACAGTCGGAGTTGAATAAACTTATGGACCTTGGCTTGTATGAAGAAAGTAAGATTAAGCTTGTTCGGGACAGAGCGGCTGCGACTCTGCGAAGGCTCAGTATTGAGGTAAATAATAATTTAAACGAGACGAACGTTGCTTTAGGTTTGAGTAAAATTGCAGATGGAATGTCGGGTACAGACAGTTTCAGAAACAAAGTCCAACAAGACATTAAAACACTAGAAGAAAATAAAGCATTCAAAATTAAAGAAGAAAGGCAACAAGCCATTATTGATCCGATTATGGAGGATTTTAAGAACGGTAATCATGAGCGTGCTTTGCAGGCACTCAATCGTTATATTTATAATGATAGTACAGACTCAGATTTAAAAGAGACACTCGTAGAACTTAAAAAGTTGATTGAAGAAAGAATTGTAAAGCATGGCACTCCTGTAAAAAGCGGCCCAACAATGTGGACCCTTAATGGGGTGGGAACTAAAGTTTACGGAGATACACTCTACTTCGTATTCCTCTTTATACCTATAATTCCATTGTCTAGGTACACCCTCACGAATCATGGGGATGGCAATTATTCTTTTCAGGGGAAACTTGAACTCCATCAGTGGCAAAAAATATGGAAAGCAATAGGAATTTTTGTGATTATTATTTTTGTTTTAATGCTTTTTAGCAGTTAAATATATGGCAAACCATTTAGATTTCGACACTGACTTCTTGAATAATGTTTCTGAGAAGAAAGTTGATAATCAACCTCAGAATAACACTACTCCACCACAAAAAGGTGGAGGGAATAAAGGCTGGATTATAGCAGCTGTTGTATTCGGAATATTATTGGTGATAGGAGCAATGGATGATTCGAGTACTTCAACTAATACAAACTATACTTCTCCAACACCTACTCCTTCAGTTCAAAATCAAAACTCCCTTGTTTTTGGCGGACAAACATTTAGTTGTTCAGATTACCACTATGATAAAGCCATGGCTCTTCAACCAGATGCAGTCTTGAGTGCCCAGATTGACACTGAAAGTGCTGCATTGGACGCAAGAGTTAGTAGCTTAAATCTGGAGCTTGCAAGAATTGAAGGTATGTATGTAGATGAGTACAGTCAATATTCAATTGATACTTACAACAATGCCGTGGACTCATATGACTTAAAGAAGGATAAGCTGCAGGCTGAAATTGATAGTTGGAATCTAAAAAATGCCTCATTTAACAGAAAGATAGACACTTATAATGATTATCTCGATACTAATTGCAGAGCTCAATAATTTATGGCAATTCAAACAAAACCAATCTTACATAATGGATTTGAAGTTAAAGACGGGGTCAAGGTTGTTAATAGAATAGACAAAGCTCTTTTTACAGAAATCTATGAGCTATCAAATGATTCATTTTTTTACTTGTTCCTTAATTTAAAACCTAACGAAGTTATTGATAGTCGTGGAAAATACGAGCTCATAAGAATAGAGGTTTTATCGAAGGAATGGCTTGGCGTTATTGTGGCTAGTCATACAAATCAAAACCTAGCTAAAGTCGTTGAAGAACTTACAACTCTGAGAGGTTTTGATAATATTGCCGGAATGGCTGATTTGAAAAATCTCCTTATTGCTGAGGTTATTAATCCACTTAGAGATCCTGAAAGGTTTAAAAAATTCAAAGTTTCTATACCTAATGGTATTTTACTTTATGGTCCTCCAGGTTGTGGAAAGACTTTTATTGTGCGAAAACTTGCGGAAGAGCTTGGCTATAACTTCTTTGAAGTTAAGCATTCAGATTTAGCTACACCTTTTATACATGGATCTGTAGGCAATATCGGTAAGGTGTTTGAGATGGCTAAACAAAACTCACCAGCAATCATTTTCTTCGATGAAATAAGTGGGCTGGTACCTGATCGTCAAAATCTACGTGATTCTTCCTCTCACAAAGAAGAAGAGGTGAACGAGTTTCTTATTCAGTTAAATGATGCAGCTGATAATAATATTCTAGTAGTTGGGGCAACTAACTATATTGATCGTATTGATCCAGCAGTTTTAAGACCAGGAAGAATGGATAAAAAAATTCACGTACCGCCACCTGACCTAGAAGCCAGAAGAGAACTCTTCAAACTTGGTCTATCTGGTCGCCCTCATGACGATATTGATTTTGATCGACTAGCTGAGTTAACTGAGGGCTATAGCAGTGCCGATATTATTGAGGGTATTGTTGAGAGTGCTTCTAGATTAGCTGCGAATTTAGATAAACAGTCGATTGATCAAGAACTACTTGAGAATGAGGTAAAGAAATTAAAACCAGTCGAGGAAGTTGAGCATAAAATTGGATTCAGCTCTTAGTTTTCTAAGATTATAATCTTTTCTTTCAGAGTCATTTTCCCTCTGAGGCAACTTAATAATTCACGCTTTTCCTGATCTTTGCCTTCTTGTAAAAGATACTTCGCATAATGACGAATATCAATATCCTTAACTACGACTTTTGTGCTTCTGCCCAGTAACATCTGATGAAATTTCTTAAATCTTTCTACCTCGTCTCCGATTTTCTCTTTTATACCTATTTCATTAATACTAATTACATCCATTAAGTTTTCAAACTGCTTTAATAGATCAGCTTCATTTATATATCCACCAGTGCATTTCCTGTCCTTCGATTTATTGCATCCGTAGTAGACGTGTCGGTGTACGTTGCCATTTTTCTGCTTTTTAAATTTTTCGTCTGGTGTGACACCAGAACCACAAAGCCCACAGGTTATCAGTTTAGTGAATGCAAATTCCTTATTTTCAGATCGTACAAATTGACTCTTCATTTGAGTCTGAACCTCATCGTATAGCTCTTTTGATATTAGCGCTTCATGTTTTCCTTTGTACCAATTGCCACTCTTAATTGGGTACTCAAAAACCCCATAATAAAATGGACTCTCTAAAATTCGATAAACATTACCTAGGCTCAGATTCTTGTTACCACCTGCTGTTTTAAAATTGAGATCAAATTTAAGCCAGTGATAAATTTTTCTTCCAGACCATTTTTCATACGCTACTTTTTCAAACATCTGCTTTATCACATACCCACGATCTGGATCAATGAAACACTCACATTTTCTATCTGTACGTTTTTCCTTTAGATATCCTGTTGGGGCAGGAGCTGGCCATAGACCCATTTCAACTCTTGTCTTTAAGCCTCGTTTTACGTTGATACTTTTGTTGTCATTTTCTAGTTTTGCTTGAGAACATAGAATCATCAGAAGAAACTTCTCACTTGGGGTATTTGTGAATGTTTGTCCGTATGTCCTGATCTCAATCAATCGTCTTTGGTCCATTAAATCTACAAGTGATCCAAGGTCACCTGCATTTCGACTTAATCGATCTGGATGCCAAACAATAATACCGCTATACCGTTCTCGTCTAATATCCTCCAGTAGTTCCTTGAATACAGGTCGCTGACCAGAATCCTTAGCTGAATGCGCTTCTCTTCGTATATCTACTATTTCAAGCCCCTCACGCTCGGCTATCTGTAACATCTCTTTTACTTGTGAATCAATAGATAGGGCTTGTTTTTCGTCTTGCTCAGTTGATTTTCGAGCATAGAGTACGTACTTAACAGTAACAGCAGGAATAGCTGTTCTGACTCCAAAATTGTTCGTTTCTTGTACTTCCATCATTAATTAATGACAGACCTGCACGAGATGCATAGCTATGCAGGCTAAGAGAAACGTCGCATACTCGCATCATGAAATTAGATAATTTAACTGACCTTATTGAAATGCTCGGTTTGCTTAATGACGATGAACCTGACCCTGAGCTAGAAGAAGGGCAAGTTTATACACCAGATGGAGATATCGTAACGCTGTAGGTAATTAGCCAAATAAGATGCCGCGCTTCCGTGGTTTTCGATTCACCAAGACATCAAGAGTAACTATTGAAAACGCATCGGCAAGATCGTCGTGCTTTTCTACTCCAAAGTGGATCATTTCCTGTTCAAGTTTTGACGAGCTACCGAATGGAAACCAGATTTGGCCTTCGCTTAGTGGGGTAGCGGTTAGACTTAATCGTTCACGTTTGTCACCTAATGGCTTTACTCCGGTAACTTCAATACCGTTCTCTTTGAGCTGTTGCACAATAGCTTCTTGGTAAGCGACACTTTCAATAATAAATGTCACATCAAGTTGGTACTTTGATTTAAGCCTAAATTCCAGTAAACGTATCTCTTGGCAAGTTTCAGGAAAGTTCATTCGTTTATGGACAATTTCAGGGAGAATGTACAAGTAGAGTTTTTGGTTCTTCTCACAAGCCAGTACAGGAACCATGGCGGTATAGTCAGCTTGCATACCTTTAGAGATAGCTAGATCAACCCCAACATAAATGCCGAGTTGGTGCATATCTTTGGGTATGTCGTGATAATGACGAATCCAAAGTGGATCAATAATCTGACCGTCATCAGGAATAAGTCTCAGTAGATACTCACGTTCCCACGCTTTATTACTCATCACTTCACGCTTAAGTGCCTCAAGAGACTCTGGTGTAGGAAACTTTTCAGGCCATAGACAATCGCCGTGAGAATTAACCAGTGGATACGCTTTAAATACCCCATCAACTTCTTTATGTTCAATCTTTTCTCGTAGTCGCATAATTAGCGAATCTTCGTGTACAAGGTTACCAATCAGAATTATTTTGGTACCGAGGTCGCCTGCAGGAATGATTTCACTGGTAAACCAATTGAACGTCTTGTCTCGGCCTTCTTGAGTCTTAGTGGAGTTTATATCTTCAATGTCGTCACAAATTATCAGGTCAGGGCGGTGGCTCTTGTGACGCAGTCCACGCATACTTTGATCTGCCGACAGAACAGTAATTCGAGCATCGTATTGTGGTATCACTATCGACGAAGACCGCCATTCGTCTTGTGGTTCTTGAAACGGTCCCATATCTTCAAGGAGTAGTCCGTTACGTTCAAGCTCAATCTTAATGTTCTGTAGGAGCTGTCTTGCTTGTGGTTGCGTACGAGAAATAAGGAGCACAAACTTTTTCTGCTGTTGACCTAAAATTGACCAGATGGGGTAAGAGAGGGAGAAGATGGTTGACTTGGCTGATCCTCGAAAGGCAACGAGAACTACTAGCTTAATATCAGTTCGTTCAGTCAGTTCAATCATTTCTGAATGAAATGAAGCACTTGGGAATTTCAGGTACTCACTGAAGTACACAGGTATAAAGTATTCATGGCTTCGTTTTGTTACTTCACGCCGAATATCAGGATCAGCAATGATTCTATTAAGTAATTCAAGAGGAAGTTGATTCATAGTCTTTCTTAGTTACTTTGGCGTAAGCGAGTGCCTGACTAATGACTTGCTTCTGTTCATCGCTCAACTCACTTTTCTTAGTACCTTTACTACTGAGTGACTTACTTGAAAACCGCTCATGGTGATTGATAAGCCAAAAGCGAAGTGCCGAGAATTTCTTCTCTTTAATCAGTTGCAGTAGTTGGCTCTCGCTCATGTCGTTTACGAACGCTATTCCTTCTAGAACTGCTGTATCAAAAGACTCAGCGAAGTCCTCATCCTCACGTTTCCAGCGGTAGATTGTGTTTCGAGACAACCCCGTTTTTTCACACGCAACCTGAACGACAGGTATACGTCGCAGTTCATCCAAAAACTGGTCCTTATGCGTTGCCTTCTTCATAGTAGTTTTTGATTACCTCTACTTTATGTCCTGTTAGTTTTTCGTAGCGACGACGAGCGAGTTCGCAGAAAATAGGTTCTGCTTCAAGGGAGTAGACACGACGATTGAGACCCTCAGCACAAACAAGCGTACTGGCTGATCCTGAGAAGGAGTCGAGAATAATGTCGTTCGGTTTCGTACAACGCTTAATCGCTTTTTCGTGTAGGCTTGGTGGTTTAGAGGTGGGGTGTTCGTACTCACTAATCTTTATTCGTTTGGCTGCCCAAATGTTGCTAACCGTATCAACGAGATCATTTCCAACCGCAACTTCAGCATTCATTATTTCTGTGCAGTTGCTCATCTTCTTAGCTAGATATGGAGATCCTTTTGTTCCGTACACGCAGAACTCAATCGCTTTGTTAAAGGCGACTGTAGGTGTAGGGCTGGCGTTATTCTTAAGCCATATGTTCAGGCGACGATTTTTGATACCCAACTCGTTATATAGGGTCTGAAAAATCCACGTCCACGCCTCATCGCACCAGTAGAAAATATGAACATTAGGAGTAGCAACAGACAATCCTGCTTCAAGTGTTTTACGTATGAAGTTTTTATAGTCCTCAGGACTCTTATTGTCCTGCACATTACCTCCATAGTTCGCATTATTGCCAACGCCTTTGTTGTAGTCGAGATTAATGTTGTATGGAGGATCTGAATAGATCATGCAGGTCTTCTCTCCATTAAAGAGAGTTTGAACAGCTTTTGAGTCGGTAGAGTCGCCACAAAGAATCTTGTGTTTACCTAGAATTAACAAGTCACCTCGTTTGATATCGGTTGTCTTAATTTCCTTGAGTGCTTTTTCTTCATCAAACTCATCATTCTCACTATGTTTGTCTGTGTCCCAGAAGTCAGCTAGCTCGATAGCGTCAAAGCCAGCTTCTGTCAGGAGATCAATATCGAAGCTCTTTAAAGCGTCGAGGTTCCAGTCTCCGCCCAATTTATTTGACGAAATGAGATACTGCTCAAATTCTTTTTCAGTCAGCTTTCGATTAGGAACTCGGACATCAATCTCCTCATCGCCACGACCTAACAACTGCAATACTTTGAGACGCTGGTGTCCTGCGATCACTCGACCTGATGTGTCGATTGCAGGTATCTCTACTAAGTTAAATTTACTCAGACTCTTTTTCAGTTTCTCCAACTGAATAGAGCTGATAGTTCGGGGGTTATTCTCGTAGGGGACAAGATCATCTACTTTTCGCACAGCAGTATGCCATTGAAGTTTCTTCATTTTATTTAGTACTTACGTAAATAAAATGTGCGGATATAGAAAATGCCCATTCCACACACGAAATAAGTAGCGTTTAGCTCCTTATTTCTTGTGCGAAATAGGCATGGTCGTGAGACGATACACTACTTGCTTTCTACTACACAAGCAATCTATTCGATTGTTGCCATCATTATACCTTATTTCTTCTTTTGTATATGCCTATGCTGTCGATTTCCTTTGATTCCATCCATGTACTGCTGTGCATCTTCAGCTAAAAACATTGGTATACCGTCTTCTGGAAGACCTAAAATTACCGTCACACCCTTAGCTTGTTCCTTTTTGATATAGTCAGTGAAATGGGGGTCGTTGTATAAAAAACCTAAGATATCTGTTTTGGTTGTTAGGGTATGATCATCTTTTTTCTCAACACTCTCTAATTTATGGAAAGTACGGGTGGGCTGTAATTTTTCAATAGCTTTTACTATGTTCTTGCCCTGATTCTCAGTGGGTCTCTTATGGTTACTGTGTAACTTTATGTCAGTGATTTGAAGTACGGTGTATTTACCAGACTTTGGTTTCGAGATTGGGTTAAGATTCAGGTCGAATAAATACATAGTAGATGTATTATATAATAGATTAGCTATACTGCTGACTCACTAAAATTTCGTAAGATGTTTAAAGGCTTTTTATCAAAATTGAGTAAAAACGCATTGCAATTAACAGAATCAAATCTTGCTTATTCTTCATTTATTCCAGAGCCAACACGATCATTCCTGTTTATTACAGATGCTGATGTTTCAAATGTAGAAATAGCTGGCTCAATGAGAATTGTTATTTCAATCGGATCTGACGGTGTAACAACCAATTTTGATCATCATACAAATTTAAACGCAGAACCGAGTATGATTTGGACTAAATTAAAGGTAGATAAAAATAACAAGCTGGAAGAATCACCGATGTATTATCCAGCTTACTCTACTTTGTCACCAGAGCAGCGTTATCAATATTTGATGTGGCTTCAAGATGTGACCCAGCCGACAAACCTAAGTTATGTCTTTCTATACTATTACGGACTTGAGCGACATCTTTTGTTAGGAGATTTCTATAAATCAGCGGACGAAATAATTAGACTCTTGAACTTTCACGATAAAGGTAGCTTCAGATCATATGCCGAGACGGCTTTGATGACAGCTATGATCTATCGCAAGAAATTCGATTTTTTACATGAGAAAGATTTTGTTTTTCAAAACATATCAAACGAGTGGTTAATGATTAGAAAAAAGCTTCAAGCGTCTTTGACTGCTGAGCAACTAATGTCTATTAGTTCGAGAGTTGGTTTTAGAAATAGAAACTATATTAAAAAAGTGCCAACTGAGTTTGCAAAAGTACTTGAGTCATTAGTATTAAAATATGAGTTAGAAAATGACTTAATTTTGAACTGTATAGAAGGCGACGATCTTGAATATTATGAATCAAACTGTTTTGGTAACCTTTCTATACCCAATGAAGTCAGGAGTGTGAAAGTGCCTGATATATTAAGAAATGAAAAGTTTAAAGCCATAGTTTGTTCTTTGCTTCAGGATGCTCACGATACAGTCAAGGCTCAAAAGGTAGGGAAGAAACCAAAGTCGTAATTAGCAATTCACAAAATATAAATTTTGTTGTGTTTATTTTGAGTAGCGCTATTATATCAATATGTTCAAATCAAAAATCACATTCCCATTAAGTATTGAGTTTACCTTTGACCTAGAGAATATCAGTGAATTCCTAAAGTCAGGAATTGAGCTACCTGATTACGACACTAGGAAATTTAGTGAGCGGAAGGTATCTGAAAAAAGTGATGACGGTAGCGTTTTGGATAAGTTCACCTCAAGAGATTTGCGCGTAACCTTTCGAGTTGATGTTCTCCCTGGTCCTGATGAGAATGTAGATATTTTCTATCATGTATCACCATCAATTCACGCAAGTGTCTTAGATGCAGACATATACGCTGCATCAGAAAGTACTTTGGCAACTCACCAAAAGAACTATTGTTCGAGAAATGAAATCAGTCTATTTCAGTGGTCGTTAGGTAGGTCTGGGGAGGTGTATATGATGGTAAACCAAAAAGTTATCTTAGCTACACCATCCATGGTGCAAAAAATATCTTTACTCAGACGAAAAGGTCTGTTTTCAAGAGAGGACGAGCTTAAAGATCAAAAGTCTATAAGGCCAGAAGATGTGCAATTTAATGTTCCTTTTGATAGCGAAGGAAGAGTGGCTAAGGTCTGGGGAGGTGTATCTAGGGGCGATTTTGCCTATCACAATGGTCTAGCACATTGTAGGGTGACTTGTATTAAGGATACTATTCAGTACGACACTTCAATATCGATAATGTAAGTAATATTGTTTAATTTGCTATAATTTTAGATATGGCAAATCAAGCAAAATTTTCGGAACAACTAATTAAGGGGAAGATAACAGAACTTATTTTTGAACAAATGCTCCGCGAAGCAGGAGCCTTTACAGTTCTGGCATTTGGGTATGAGAATATTCTACCTGAATTAATGCATCGTCAGCACGATATGAAGACTGAGAAGACTATGGAGGTTATAAGGCGTGCTCCAGATTTTGCTGTGATTAATAACAATACACATGATGTGCATTTGATTGAGGTTAAGTATCGTCGAAACATGCGTCCATCTGAGATTTTATCTTTGGCGAATAAAATGTTCGAATCATGGAAGCCGTCACACTTATTTTTGGCAACACCAACTGGCTTTTATTTTGATAAAGTATCCGACATTATTGATCAAAAGGGGAAAATTAAACCTTTAGTACATAAAAATATAAATGTGGCTCTGCAAGAGAGGTACCTCAAGTTACTCAATGAGTTTATTAGTCAAAAATCTTCCTAGTACTAATATTCTAAAAAGCATATTTTCTGACTTTAATAATTAAGTTGGGAATGCTAAAATTCAAATTGCAACGTAGATAGTAGGTTAGTAACATAATCTTTTCTACATGACTATTAAAACAGTTGTGGCCGGCTACGAGCCGCCAAAATTAGACTCATTAAAAGGTGCTCAACTAATACGTCACCAATATTTTCAAGACACCCTCGCCTCGTACAATTTAGGCGAGGTTTTCTTTTTGTCACTTGAAGAAGCAAAAAAGCAGATCCCTGAGATCAACCCTCTGCTTGTGTTCACGTTCTACGATACCTATGCTGGTGAACTAAAAGAGATCAAGAAAGATACCTTACTTTATGTCATTCCTACCCATGGACAAATATTTGCTCGCAAGGTTGAGGTAGATGAGCAGAAAGAAAAACTAAATAGAATCTTGTCTGAAGCCGAGAGTGTAGTGTCTGAAGTAATTAGCGGAGAGAAAGAAGATACCGATTTGCGGATGTTTGCTGGTCTGTCATACAAGGATTTGTATGACATGATTACTAAAGCGTTAATTAGCGAGGATGAAGATTTAAAGAAGAAAGCTTGGGACTTACTTTGGGGTGAGGGTGAAAAACGCTCGGATATAGTATGGATGCGTGTACAGATGATGGCTGAGTGCTGGGAACACTCAAAGGGTAAAAATCTTGAGCAATTGATGTTGATGTCTATGGAGAGACATATTGATATGAGACTGGCTCGCAAGCTGGATATGTTTACTGATGCTGAGGGTCAAGAATACCATCAGTACATGTTTCTAAGTCCGTATGGTAACGATATGAATCATATTCGTAGGCTACCCTGCGCAATTAAAGATGAAGACCGATATGCGTACGAGGCAAGGCTTGAGAAGTGTGAAATACCAACTAATTTCCTAAGGGTACAGTTGGAAGCGAACCAATTTAGAAAAGAGTGTGACCAATATTTAGAGGGTGAATGTGCAAAGATTCAGGCTGTAATTGATAAATACCATGAGAATCCTAAGTTGAGTAAGAAAGAGCTTGGTGTTGGTTGTAGGAGTGAGGATGAGGCGATTCAACCGCTAACAGAAGAGGAATTTAGGTTCATAAATGCCATGAAACACGATACTGAAATGCTAATTTATGGACAAAATACCTAGTTTGTTGTGTTTATTTGCCAGAGGTTTATACTTTACGGTGAAATTATGGCTGAAAAGAACACTATCGGATTGTATAAATTAAATACAGATCATGAAGAACTGAGAGAATCTCAGTCTGTTTCCATCGCTATAGCAAAAATAGTAGAACTCTACACTCAAAAAAAGAGGAAGAAAGATGAGGGCTTTAGTCTAGAACCTATGGTTCTCTCTGAAACAGTAGACTTAGCCGACGGCACTGTTGTAACAGCTTACCGACACCAACGAACAAATCCCAACGCTTGGCAAAGTTTTCTAGAAAGTGCCTTTAATGAAGTTCCACTGCTTTTAAATAAGAATCACGACTTCATTGTATTCGTTCATGATGGAGATGGAGATCTGTTTTGTTTTACTGGCGGATCAGCAAGCCATGCAGTTTCAGAATTTGTTGATGTGACTTTCCCGATTGATTTAATGAAGCGTATTATCGATCCTGAGAAAATTAAACAAGCAAAGAGTCGAAGCGTAACAGGGGAGCTATATGCTCGAGATCATTACTACCGTGGATATTCTGCTGTTAGTGCAACCGAATCATTCGGTCAAGTATGGAAAGATCTTCTTGCTTCAATCCGTCAGGATGTTTGGAACGATCCAGATATGGCGGCTATGCTTGGCACCAAGAAGCGGGTGGGCGTTGAAGTTAAAAACTACTTTAAAATAAAGAAGCGTATCAACTTCAAGGATGTATTGAAATTGATTGAAAGGATAAAGTTTTATTTAGATCAAACAGTTGATGAAGATACAGAAACTGCTTTTGCATTCTTAGATTCAGTTATGTTGATAAAGGGGTTTACGATTGAATTGCAATTGAAGCGAAAAGTTTACGAAGCTCTATATAATCGTGTTACTAACCCAGCTACTGAAGTAGATTTTGATCTGTGTAATGTTAACTATGACGATTTCTTTAATGCCAGTATCTATAAATTGCGTTATAAGAATGTATTTTTCAAAGAATTAGATACCTTGCCTGAGACGGAAGAGGTAATTGATTTTGCGATTGAATATTTGCGTGAGGAAAAACCAGAAGCTCTTGATTCATTGGATGCTTTTATTGAAAACATGGAATTGATGTTTCTCGAGACTGCTCAAGATGAGATTGATATAGGAACAGGAGGTAAAGTCTACGCACACCTACATGGTGAAATTCAACATGATAATAAGACCTATTTCTTAGTAGATAAACAGTGGTACTTGGTTAAAGACAGTTTCTTGGAGGTGCTTCAGTTAGACTTTGATCAGTACGTTAGTGGAGATCGAATTGTTGATAGGGCAACTATAGATTTAACTGCATGGACTACAGGAGTTGAAAGTCGATATAACGATAGCTATTGTCCGAATACCAACTTTATTGTTGGTGATCGGGTGATTCTTGATGGTATCGAATATTTTGACCTCTTGTACATTGGTGATCCTGATAAGGTTTATGTGATTCAAGTAAAAAAGGGCTTCGGTGGCAAAACTCGTGAATCTTGTTCACAAATCAGAAATTCGGCAAAAATGATTGAAAGTTCACGTGTGAGCGAAAACCACAAGAAACTAAAGGAGTTGTACGCAAAATTAAATTCTCGAGTAACTACAGCCTGCCCAGATCGGCTACACGGTTTAACTGAAAGTCAGTTTGTTAATCTGTTTGTTAGTAGAGAGAGGGTCTATCTACTCGCTATTGCTGATGTAAATGACAGAGACACACTAATCAATACTGATTCAAGTATTGCGAAGTTTGAAGTTCTCAGTACTCGTGATGCACTGCGTGTAATTAAGGAGGGCGACAGTTTCAAGATTAGCTTAATTTAGTTCGTAATGAAGTGGTATCAACTAGAAATTAAAAAGTTTATAAAAGAAACACTCAACACAAGTGCTTTTGCGATAATCTTCCTCCTTTCTCTTTCAACTTGGCACTTTGCCTTAGGGCAAGCTTTTGACTGGCAGTCCATTACCCTCATATCAGAACCGTCAATTTTTCAACGTCTGCTATATAGCGCACTAACTTTTGCTACCCTAGGTGCAATTTTGTACGAATTTGGTTTCTATAAATTTCTTTATCGAGTCATAGGTGATTGGCAGGCATACAAGGAAGCGAAGAAGATTATTTGGTTACTGCTGATGGGTCTGATGTTCTTCATTATTGTTCCTGTAACTGTAAATGTGCTGAACTACATAATTTCATTTGGATATAACGTATTTAATTTATTGGCTTTTTTGTTTCCGCCATTTGGATTAGCGTTTGTTATTTCTATTGTTTACTTCGTTTTTAAGGGAAACGTTAATTCAAAAGTGTTAAAATAGTGTTGAACCTCGTAAGGTATTAAAGAGTAATGATAAAAATCTATCTTGATATAGACGGCACTATGATCCATGAGGATCTAACCGAAAACTACTGTAAACCAGCCAAAGGGTTGTTAGAGTTTCTAGAAGCTTTGCGACCATATGACACCTACTGGCTGACAACTCATTGTACTGACGGTAATCCAGAAAGTGCTAGACGAATTATGAAAGAAAAAGTACCTGAGGCGTACCATGCTGATATTGATAGGATTAAACCTACAGTCTGGCAGGATCTTAAAACTAAGGGAATAGATTTTAACTCAGATTTTATTTGGTTTGATAATGATATCTACGCTGGAGAATGGGAAGTGCTTAAGCGGTGTAATAAAAATCAGATGGTGATAGAAGTTGATCTACGAACTAATCCAGAACAATTGATTGAGATTACTAGGGATATACTTAACTAATGCAAGGTTTGTAATGTACTAATAAATATGGTATAGTATATAAGTAGTCGGGAACGACTATCATGTTTGTCTCTCGATAATATCGAGTAGGTAACCCGGGAAATCTGCGGGAAGCCACAAGTCATTCATGACTAACCTCAATAAGACGGTTGGGAGATTTCATTCAGTTTATACTGGATCAAATCTCTTAGCCGTTTTTTGTTTTCCAGTTTTAAACTCTTAAAAGTTTAAGAAAATTACTATGGTTTACAAGCAAAAAATTCAAGACGCAATTCATTTCTCAATCAAGACTCATGAGGTCTATCAGAAGCAAAAGCGCAAGGGAAAGGACATACCATACATCACACATCCGCTCACAGTTGGATTAATATTATCTCAAGCTGGGGCTGAAGAAGATTTGGTTATTGCAGGCATCCTTCATGACACCATTGAAGATAGTACAGAAGATAAAAAAGTTACTAAAAAAATGCTGACCCAAAGATTTGGTGAAAAGGTCGCCACTTTAGTAGATAGTGTTAGTGAAAAGAATCGTGGACTTTCGTGGCATGAACGTAAAGAAGCTGCGCTTGAAGAAGTCAAAAAGTTCTCCCATGAGTCACTATTATTAAAGTCTGCCGATGTCATAAGTAACAATACTGAACTCATTCGTGATCATAAGCGCGATGGCGATAAAACCTTTGAAAGGTTTAATGCTTCGAAAGATGAAGCCTTGGGGCATACTTTGCAGGTAATTGGAGTAATTCTAAATACTTGGGACGATAACCCTCTCGCTAAAGATTTATCAGACATTGCATATAAACTACAGGATATTGGTGCCTTAGGTTTTATGAAAAAATCACCAGCTTCAATGATGGAATACGAAGATTATTCAAATGATATGGACTTAATTTGTCCCGTCTGTATATGGAAGGGTACACCTAAGGGTAATACTGAGTATTATGATCAGTTACTTGATGTTGATTGTCCGCGATGTGGTAAAAAGATTATTGTTGTTTCTTACCCGTTAATTAAGAATAAACAATAAAAGTTACAGTCTGGTGTAACTTTGCGACACATGCAAATATATGTCACTTTTGTCACTTTTTCTAGCGCACGAGACGCGTCGAAATTGATTCTGTAAATATATCAAATCGGTCAAGCTGGGTAATGTTATCAAACGGTTCTAGCTCGAGACGGCCAGCACGAGAGTTAAACCGCCACTGTGCGGTTTTTCTCGTGCTGCCTGACAAGTAACAGTCTGGGAGACTGTTACGGGGGACTCGAAAACCTTGCCTAGTATTTTGTGACTGAAAGGAAACAAAATACTGACAAGGTGTACTGAAACTGTAAGTTTCGAGTCCCTGTCGGGCAGCGGTGGATGGAAATACGAAATACCTCTTTTGTGTCGCTCACTAACATTGGCTCTAGGACACCAGGATTAAAGAATCTCGGAGATTCTTTAAGAAGGTCGACGGCCCTATCGGATTCCTAAATAGATGTTTGGGCTATGAAAAGTGTTATTCGCTATTGCCACCAAGATTAACGCACATGGATTTCCTCTAGTGAAACAGTCCGATGAATGAGTTCATCGTTTCTGACTGATAGAAAAAAGTCGTATTGGTTGTCAGAATGGCGACCATACCATGCAAGAAATGAACTCTCGACTTTTTTTTCTCGCAATTCATCACCGTAAAGATTAAGAAAATCATTGTATTGTGAGAAAGCGTGGGTCTCAAAGAGGTAATTCAACTCGTATGACCATCGTGGTTTGATGAGGTATAAAAAATACGATATCCAGAAATAGAAGAAGGAAAAGAACATAGGGATAAGTGTATGACGTACAAAACCAGAATTGCCTTCCGCTTTTGCGAGTTGCGAAATGACGACTACGTGCATGGTCTCATTTTCCTGGGCGTATTCTGCATACCGTGCATGTTTTGATAGCGTGAGCGCCCGTTCTTCATTGCGAAAACATATGGTGAGAAGTGTAAAAATTGCTGAATTCCATGATTGATAGGGTACTCGTGCAATGATTTCGACAGCGCGAAACTTGCGATATGAGGGTTTTTTTCCATACACAATATTTCCCGTCACGACAAGAAACTTTCCACATATTCGTGGAAAGAAGGCAGTGTCGTACGAGTCGTTTTCTTCTTTGTAGGATTGAAATGTTGCTTCGTTCAGAAGAGACGCATGGAGTGCATTAAATGCAGAATCACTGCGAGTCAATTTCATAAGAAAGTCATTGTACAATATTTATGCTTGAGATTGTAGGCGTATGAAACGCTGTAATATTGATGAAGACAGCATCTTGATCTTCTAATTGAAACAGAGACCGAGACGGGTGTTTTGTTCCTTATTTGTATCATCCAAAAAAATAACTCCTGAGACGGAGACATCTCTCATAAGGAGTAGCAGGAGTCTCAAACGGTGTTGCGCTGTCTCACCCAATGTGTTCAAGACCATGACAGTCAGCACTAAACTCATAAATAACTCGATTACGTCGGTATATACTATATGTATCATGCTTTCGTACAGTAGGAAGGAAGAGGCGTTTATCGCTAAACTCAATACACCACTTAAGGTTCAGGCCTTTCTCGACAGCATACCGTTCAATAGTGAGAAAAGAGGGGAGACGTGCAT
>Ga0075163_10003665_pt1 | contig 20649 bp, 21 predicted proteins | sample JI1023141ADNA_FD_71478 | JGI IMG/M metagenome (GOLD analysis project Ga0075163, IMG submission 71478) | Wastewater effluent complex algal communities from Wisconsin, to seasonally profile nutrient transformation and Carbon sequestration -... | ecosystem: Engineered > WWTP > Effluent > Algae... | reverse complement strand
AAGCAATCCAAATCGATATGAGCTTGTCCGAACTGTCAGCGAAAAGACAGCGAACGATGGAGTCGCAACTTGGGTCCCAACAACATCTGATATCGGAAACAATATCTTTCTTGAAATCGGATGCAAGAACTCACAGGTCGCTTGCCGATCTTCAGTCACAGCATCAAGCCTCGCAGTCGTAAACTCTAACCGGTATATGAACACCGCAAGCGCATTCAGCGCACTTGAGAACGCAGACAATAAGTAATTAATTATCTCTCTCAAAATAAAACACCTCGGTCATGCTGGGGTGTTTTATTTTTGCGCAAAAGACAAGCCCCTTTCGGAAATCCAAAAGGGGCGAGGTGAAAGCGAACTAATTATTTGCGAATGTCAGGCCGGTACTGCGGTGCTAGGAAGCGCTGGTTGGACGTATGCTGGCTTGTAGCCGATGATCTGCCAGAGTTTCTTTCCTGCAGCGCTGCGGATAGCTTCAGGAAATCTCATGTGAGAATGGAAGAGCGTGATGAGCCAGTCAGAAAACTCTTCTTCTGATTCGTCAATGAGCCGGATCTGTTCAAGGATCGCAGCCTCAAGCACCACAAGCTCACCTTTCTGCGTCTTATCAACGCAAAAGATGTAGGCCTCGGCAAGTGCGCCTAGCCTGTGGTTAAAAGCACTAACCTCCCCAGTTTCGATCGCAGCTTTCTCGATGTGGTTGCTTGTATCAGCAATACCAAGCGAGTTGGCTGTTTTCTTTTCATTGAGCCAGATGAGCGCACTGACTACCGACATGCCTTTTTGGAATGGTTCGTGCGACGATCCAATAGGGCTGAGCAAATTTGAATCTTCCGTCGTTACTTCCCGTAAGAATGTAGCTTTCATTGTTTGGTCCAGTTGATGATGTTCGTTGCGGTTGATCCGCCTGCAGACCATACTATCACTTAAAAAGCTTGAGTCAATTAATCCTTCTTTGCCTTTTTGGAGAACCACAGCATTTGTCTTTTTGCATAGTGCCAGATTTCGTTCTGCAATTGCTCGATCATTTTTTCTTTTGTAATCAATCCACGAAGAAAACGTGAGATGTATCGATATTCAAGTCCGAGTTCTTCCATACGTTCCCAAGATAAGCCATTTTTGTGGAGATTTTCTATTTCTTCGATCATTCCATTTTCGAGGCGTTTTGCGAGACGTATGTGTATTCTTTGTTTTAATTCATCAAGAGGAAGCTCGAGCTTGATCCACGTAATTTCATATTGAGAATCATTCGTAATTACCTTTGGAACCTTGCCGAGAGCTGTCGCTATCTCTATAGAGCGGATAAGACGCTGGGGATTATTTTGCTCTGAATTATTCAAAGAAAGGGCATAATCGACATCGAGCTTTTTTAATATTTCAAATAGTTTTGAAGCAGGCTTCTCTTCAAATTCTTCGCGAAGCTTTTCGTTATGTGGCACGTCAGGATATATAACATTGTTTACGACAGTATCTATGTAAAAGCCGGTACCACCACAGATGATTGGCAGTTTTCCACGAGATGAGATATCAGCTATAGCTTTCTCAGCTAGCTCCTTAAATTTGCCTACATTAAAATTATCGTTCGGATCTGCAACATCAAGAAGGTGGTGGGGAACCCCCTTCATTTCTTCGGTAGTTATTTTTCCTGTGCCGATATCAAGGCCCTTGTATACTTGGCGTGAATCAGCGGAGATTATTTCTCCATTATGCTTGAGTGCGTATTCAACAGCAAAATCGCTTTTGCCCACAGCTGTAGGGCCAACGATTACAACTATCTTGGTTTTCATGTGCCGAAGGAGAGACTTGAACTCTCATGGGTTACCCCGCACGATTTTGAGTCGTGTGCGTATACCAATTCCGCCACTTCGGCAATATGTTCAGTCTACTAGATTTTTGTACAAAATCAATCACTGGTGTTAAAATATCCTTATGTCATCACCCCAACATTACTTTGAGGATTCCATTTTCTGGATAGAGGTCGAGAAGATACACCCGAACCCTTACCAGCCGCGCCGCGACTTCGATGAAGCTCGACTTAAGGATCTTTCGGAATCCATTCGCATGTACGGTGTACTCCAACCTCTTGTCGTGACTCGCAAGGAGTTTACTAAGGAAGATGGAGGTCTCGCAGTTGAATACGAGCTCATTGCAGGAGAGCGACGCCTTCGCGCGTCAAAGCTTGCTGGCCTCCAGCAGGTACCTGCACTTATCCGAAGCGGCGATCAGAGCGACAAGATGAAGCTTGAACTTGCTATCATCGAGAATCTTCAGAGAGAGGATATCAATTCTGTTGATCGTGCTCGCGCCTTCTCTCGTCTCGCGAGCGAATTTAACATGAAGCATGTCCAGATTGCTGAAAAAGTCGGAAAGAGTCGAGAGTATGTTTCAAATACTTTACGAATTCTCGATTTGCCTGAAGAAATTCTCACTGCGCTTTCTGAAGGTAAATTATCAGAAGGACATACGCGACCCCTCCTCATGCTTACTGATAAAAAAGAAGAACAGCTTGTTCTCTTTAAAGAAATTGTATTGAAAAGAATTACTGTGCGAGAAGCAGAAGCTTTTGCTCGAAATACTGCAAAGGACCGCGTGCGCAAGAAGTCTCTTATTGATCCTGCTTTAGCTGAGCTCGAACAGAAATTTAAAGATACTCTTGGAACGAAGGTATATATTGAGAAGAAAGAGAACGGAGGAAGAATAATGATCGATTTCTTTGATAATCAGGATATTCAGAATCTCCTTCTTCGGCTTTCACAGCAGGCTGCAGTTGTTGTAGATACTGGCGCTGCAGCGATTTCTCAAGCTACACCGATTCAGATTTCACCAGAAACACTCGATGATCGCGCACCGGCTGAGATTGTTGCAGAAGAAAATACAGAGGAACTCTATTCAGTGAAGAATTTTGGGGTATAACTATTTTTTCTCTTCAGTCGTAGAGGGCGCAGCTGCCTTTTTCGCAAACCTTCCTTTTCTAAATACTTTTGGAACATTGAGAATAGCGATGGCCCGCTCAAGCGTGATGGTATACGGATCATCACCATCTTTTGCTTTGAGAGAACGGAAATCAGCATCATGCACTATATATGGACCAAAGCGACCAATGTTGGCTGTAATATTTTTTCCGGTAGGAGGATAGACTCCAAGCACCCTTGGAAGGCTTAGATATTTTAAAGCATCTTTGAGCGTGATATTTCCAAGATCCATGCCTTTTGGAATAGAGGCCATGCGAGGCTTCGGTGGCTTTGGAGGTTTTGGAACTACAGGGTCGCCCTTCTTTCGTCGAGGCTTCTTTGGTGCGTTCGGATCTTTTACAACTTTCTTTGCCTTTGGTTCGTAGGCTCCAAGCTGTACATATGGACCGTACTTTCCGACAAGGACAAAGATAGGGAGGTTTGTTGTCGGATCAATTCCGATCGGCTCATCCTTTTTGATTTCAGTTCCGTCCATCATGAGTGCACCTTCGCAATCGGGGTATGTTGAACATGAAAGGAATTTGCCGTTTCGTCCGAGTTTGATGATCATGTCTGAACCGCACTTTGGACACTTGTACTTCGCATCTGCATCACCGAGGTTGGTGATTTTTGCTTCCTTTTCCATGAGCTTAACTTCTTTAAGGAATGGGATATAAAAATCCTTGAGCGTTTTCAGATATTGCTTGTCACCATTTGCAATATCGTCGAGAGAATCTTCCATTTCTGCAGTGAAAGAGTCATTGATATAGTTCATGAAATTCGTCTCGAGGAATGTTGAAACAACATCACCGGTATCAGTCGGCTTAAGAGCCTTGTTTTCTTTTTCTACATACCCGCGCTCCTCGATAGTACGTATAATAGAAGCATAGGTTGAAGGTCGCCCGATTCCTCGCTTTTCGAGTTCTTTGATGAGGCCTGCCTCGCTGTATCGTCCAGGCGGCTGTGTAGCTTTTTCCTCACTTTTAATTTCCTTGAGGTCGAGTGAGTCTCCTTGAACGAGTTTTGGCAATTCTACATCCTCACCTCGAGCATCTGGATCTGCTTTGAGCCAGCCTTGAGTGATTACGCGTGAGCCGTTTGCATGAAAATCAGGAATAATTTCGGTTGAGCCTTTTATATTCGCAACAATTTTTGTTCGCAGAAGTTCGGCGTCAGTCATCTGTGAGGCAACTGTTCTTTCCCAGATCAAAGCATAGAGCTTTTTCTGCTCTTCATTGATTCCTGCAGTTTCGCTTGCGATATGAGAAGGGCGGATGGCCTCGTGTGCCTCCTGAGCATTCTTGCTTTTTTTTGTGTAGGTTCTAAATTGCAAAAATTCCTTTCCGTATTTTTTTTCGACTGCTTTTGCAATCTCTGCGAGAGCGACCTGGCTCAAGTTCGTACTGTCGGTTCGCATGTAGGTGATGTGTCCAGCTTCATAGAGGCGCTGCGCGATCTGCATAGTTCGAGAAGGAGCATAGCCGAGGCGTGAACTCGCAGCTTGCTGGAGGGTAGAGGTAATGAAAGGTGCTTTCGGAGAACGTTTCATAGTGCTTTCTTCAACACCAAGGATTTCCCATTTATTTTCTTTTCCAAGCTTAAGAATTCTTTCGACTTCTTTGAATTCTGTTGGTTCCTCTGAACAGGTCAAAAGAAGAGGAGTTTTTGATGCTGTGGATGTGTCTGCAGTGATGACCCAGAATGCATGAGATTTGAAAGCACGTATTTCGCGCTCTCGTTCCATGATGATGCGGAGAGCGGGAGATTGCACACGACCAGCAGAAAGTCCGTAACGAACTTTTTTCCAGATAAGACCAGAAAGATCGTAACCTACGAGACGATCGAGAACTCGGCGAGCCTCTTGAGCCATTCGAAGATTCTCATCGATCTTTCGAGGATGATTCATCGCTTCGATGACTGCATCTTTTGTGATTTCGTGGAAGACTACTCGCTTTGGATTCTTGAGCTTTGCTGCTTCAGCAATATGCCAAGCAATAGCTTCCCCCTCTCGGTCGGGGTCGGTTGCGAGGATAACTTCGTCAGCTTTGTCAGCGAGTTCCATTATTTCAGCGAGTACTTGCTCTTTTCCAGGAGAAACTACGTAATGCGGAATGAAGCCGCCCTCGATGTCAATGGCTTTCTTGTTGCTCTTTGGAAGATCTCGAACGTGTCCGACAGAAGCTTTCACGGTGTATTTTCCATCAAGATATTTGGAAATTGTTTTTGCTTTTGCTGGTGACTCGACGATAAGTAATTTCATATGTTTGGATAAGTATTACACGAGAGTGAAAGTATTGGCAAATTTCAGTAAAAATTTTGAGTGATAAAAAGTTGACATCTTTCTTGTTTTTATGATATGGTTGCAATCTAACAAACAACCTACAAACATGGAAAATTTTTCAAGAGGAGGAGATCGAGGTGGTGATCGAGGAGGATTCCGAAAGGGAGGCTTCAAAAAGCCTTTTAATAAAGGTGGTTTTCGTGGAGGAGATCGAGGCGGACGAGACGATCGAGGTCCTGTAACTATGCATAGCGCTGTGTGTGCAAGCTGTGGCAAAACATGCGAAGTTCCTTTCCGACCAAGTGGTGACAAGCCAGTATACTGCCGTGATTGCTTTGCTGGACGAAGCGCAATGGGTGGTGATCGATCAAGCCGAAAGGATCCACGGACATTTTCTCCATCATTTACGTCTCAGCCAGCTGTATCAAATACTGCAGGACACAATGAACTCAAGAAGCAGGTTGAAGCTATGAATGTAAAGCTCGATAAGCTTGTGACTATTGTTCAGGAACTCACTCTTAAAGGCGCTTTAAAAGAAGTGACAAGCGAATCAAAAGATGCTCCAGCGGTTGAATCAGTAAAAGAGGTTAAAGAAATTAAAGCAAAGAAAGTTTCGAAGAAGAAGTAGAAATAATATTTTTGATTTCGAGCAAAGAAACGGTCTGTTGCACATCTCGTGCTGACAGGCCCGTTTTCGTTATGATAATATCGCTTGCCATAGGTTCTACCTGTAGAAGCTCTACAATCATTTTTTCGTACTCACTCAGGTCAAGAAAAAGTTTGTTCTGTTTTTCGATTTTTTCTGGTCGACTAAACCCAAGCATTTCAAGAATATCATCCGAGCAGGTGATTGGTGTCGCACCGATACGGATGAGCATATGTGGCCCTTCAGAAAGTTTCGAAGTTATCTGTCCTGGCACTGCTCCAACATCGCGATTGTATTCTGTGGCACAGCTTGAGGTGATGAGTGTTCCAGATTTTAATTTTGCTTCTATTACAAGTACTGCATCCGCAATCCCTGCCATGAGACGGTTACGTTGGGGGAATGTCCATACCGCAGCTTTTTGATCCATCTCAAATTCAGAAATGAGGGCTCCTTGGGCGTTCAAGATTTCTTTTGCTAATCTGATATGTCGAGCTGGATGCAAGTCATTATCATTTAGTCCAGAGCCTGGAAAAGCTATAGTACAGAGACCAGCCTCGAGAGCGGCTCTATGAGCAATGCCATCAATACCAAGGGCAAGTCCAGATACTATACATATATTGTATCCCTTGAGGCCCAAAATGAGCTTTCTGCACACCTCCTCTCCATAACTCGAATGTTTCCTTGCTCCCACGACACAAAGCACTTTTGAGCCTTCTTTTGGTAAGACCCCTTTTATATAGAGTTTTTTGGGTGGCTGAGGAATTTGCTTAAGCAAAAAGGGAATATTTTCACCTATCAATTCATTTATTTCATTCATATGATTCATCATAATAAACTGAAATGAAATTCTGATGAATTTTTTGAGAATTTTACGAATAAAGCTATTTAATGTATGATAGTACTCATGTTAGACATCAAATTCATTAGAGAAAATAAGGATATCGTACAGGCTGGAGCCCAAAAGAAGCATGTCAAAATTGACATTGCTGAACTTGTTGCTGTCGATGATAAGCGGCGGGAAACCCTCACATCTATCGAGAAAAAGCGCGCCGAGCAGAACGCTATCAGCGAGAAAATTCCTACTGCAAGTCCAGAAGATCGTCAAAAAATGATTGATGATATGAAAGTGGTCAAAGAAGCTCTCCAGAAAGAAGAAGAGTCTTTGAAAGAAATCATGAAGTCTTGGCAGGATATGATGCTCCGAGTGCCGAATATCCCTGACATGTCAGTTCCAGAAGGCGATACTGATAAGGATAATAAGGAAGTTAAGGAATGGGGAGACAAGCCGAATTTCAATTTTGAAGCAAAGGATCACGTCGAGCTTATGACGAAGCTTGGAATGGTTGATTTTGAACGAGGATCAAAAGTTCATGGATTTAGAGGATATTTTCTTGTCGGTGATGGTGCACGACTTTCTTTTGCTATTTGGCAGTATGCGATGGATTTCTTTAGCGCAAAGAAATTCGTTCCAGTGATTCCGCCAACGATTGTACGAAAACAGTTTCTTTACGGTACAGCTCATCTTCCTGGTGATGTTGAAGACTTCTATATGACTCAAGATGGCGATGCACTTGCCGGAACAGCAGAAGTTCCTCTTATGGGTATGCATAGTGAAGAAGTTCTTGAACTCAAGGATCTTCCAAAAAGATATCTCGGATTCTCTCCATGTTATCGACGCGAGGCTGGAGCCCACAGTAAGGATGTAAAAGGTCTTATTCGAGTTCATGAATTCTATAAATTTGAACAGCTTGTACTCTGTGAGGCAAGCCACGAGATGTCTGTTGCGGTACATGAGGAGATTAATCGAAACACTGAAGAGTTTATCGAATCACTTGGTATCCCATATCACACTGTTTTGAATTGTGGTGGAGATCTCGGTCTTGGTCAGGTAAAAAAATACGATGTTGAACTTTGGGTTCCAAAGGAGAATACTTACCGAGAAATTTCTTCTGCTTCATATTTCCATGATTTCCAGACACGACGACTCAATATTCGTTACAAGGATACAGAGGGCAAGCTTCGCTATGCGCACTCATTGAATTGTACAGCCATTCCGACTCCGCGAATCCTCGTTTCTCTTGTAGAAAATTTCCAGCAGGCAGACGGCTCAATCAAAATCCCAGAAGTCCTACAGAAATATATTGGCAAAAGCGTCATTTCGTAACCTATCTTCATGATAAGCAGGCGAACACGTACATTACAATCCCCGAAGTATCTCCAGAAAAAGCGAAAAAAGACTATTGTCACGGTTGTTCTTGCTATTGTATGCATTTTGGTTTGTATCACTGCGTTGGTTCTCGTTTTGTGGCTGCCTTTTTTTCAGATTAAAAAGGTTGTGTTTGAGAAATCAGGAACATTGCCTGCGCTTGAGCTGGAACAAAGGGCTTTGTCTGCTATCCAGGGAACGTATTTTCATTTGATACCTCGTTCATTCGTTTTTCTATATTCAAAAAAAGCAATTGAAACGGAAGTCATGAGTGCGTATAAGATGATTGACTCGATGAGAATTTCGCGCAAAGATTTTTCAACGCTTGAGGTAAGTATAATTGAAAGGATTCCAGATGCTGTCGTTTGTGAAGGATTCCGCGAGGAAGGTGAAACTGATGATTGTTTCTTTGTCGACGAGGATGGATATGTGTATGCCGAATCACCTGATTTTTCTGATGGGGTATACTCAAGATATTATACGAATTCTGATTCGGACAAGCTCATGCTTGGTGATAATTTCATTGAGCCAACACGATTCAAAGAACTTCAGAATTTCATCAAAGGTGCCAGAGCGAATTCCATTACAACGCTCGGAATCCTTATAGGGGATTCTGGTAGTTACGAGCTTTATGTAAAGAATAGAGATCAAAGCACGGCTGTGATATATTTTGATGACAGAACGCCGTTCGATAAGACAATATCAAATCTTGTCGCTTTTTGGGACAATGCAATGACGAAGAAAATTGGCACGACAACAGCTTCGAATTTTAATTATATTAATCTTCGCTTTGGCAATAATATTTTTTATAGCTTCAAATAACCCATGCCACGCCAAATTACAGCGCTTTTCTTTTCGATACTGACCGCGTGCGCGACTGGCGGAGTTATCGCTATGGTTGGTATTCTCGGATTCAGGTTTGTTGATAATCATTTTTTTCCTTCGATTCAAAATACTGCTACTGTCGCTCTTGCCGAACAGCCTGAGGCAGCTGCAATCGATACTGCTCTTCTCGAAGAAAGCGACCAGGACCCATCTTTTGTTTCGAGATTTTCTCGAGTTTTCATCTATTCTGCTGATGATGGAAAGGAGGTTATAGAAAGCGCAAAGAATTCATTACCGACAACCGGAAAGGTAAAAGTTACCGCTCCTTCATATGTAGTAATTGATATGGACCGTGATGCAGTGGTGCTTGAAAAGGATGCTGACAAGCTTTTGCCAATTGCATCTGTTACAAAGCTTGTAACAGCCGTCGTTGCAAAAAAACTTCTTGATCAGAATGCTTTTGTGACTATCACCAAGGAAGCACTTGGAACTTATGGCAATGAAGCCCGGCTCAGAGAAGGAGAAAAACTGCGTGTTAGTGAACTCTTGTATCCATTGCTTATGGTTTCAAGCAATGATTCATCAGAGGTTCTAGCACGCGCATATGGACGAAAGGAGTTCCTCAAGGAAATGAATGCTTGGGTAAATAGCATCGGGGCATACAGGACATATTTTAATGATCCGTCCGGACTTTCACATTTGAATGTTTCGACTTCCCGTGATCTCTCAATAATTACGAAATGGATTTATGAAAATGAGCCAGAGATTTTCGATATAACCTTACTTAAGGCAAAGACAGTTCGAACCCACACATGGACTAACCCAACACATTTTCTTAATTTGAATTCCTATGCTGGTGGAAAGAACGGATATACACCTGAGGCTGATAGGACAAGCGTTTCACTTTTTGAACTCGGTAAACAGAAACGACTCTATGGAGTAATGTTGCTCGGCAGCTCGGCGAGAGATAGCGACATACTTGACTTGCTTGAAGAGGCTGTGAGGTAGTAGTATGGTGTTCTTATGAAGAATTTCTGGATAAAACTTAAGAATAGTCCTAAAAAGCCTATATTCGTCATAGCGCCGATGGCAAATGTCACCGATGTCGCTTTCCGCTCTATGTTTGCAAAATACGGTAAGCCAGATGTTATGTGGACAGAATTTGTCTCCGCAGATGGGCTTTGTTCTCCTGGAAAAAAAATGCTCTTGCGAGATCTTGAGTTTTCTAAAAAGCAGAAGCCAATCGTTGCTCAACTTTTTACATCTCATCCAGAAAAAATGTTTGAGGCGGCAAAGCTTGTTCAAAAGCTTGGTTTTGACGGTATTGATATCAATATGGGATGTCCCGATCGTTCTGTCGAAAAGCAGGGAGCAGGTGCTGCTCACATAAAGGATCCGGAGACAGCAAAAAGGGTAATCGAAGCGGCACGAGCTGGTGCATCGGAATTGCCGATTTCTGTTAAGACAAGAATTGGCTACAATAAGATTGATTTATCTTGGATTGAATTTTTGCTTAAATTAAATCTACCCGCTTTGACTGTGCATTTGAGGACACGAAAGGAGATGTCAGATGTTCCAGCTCAGTGGGATCTCATGCCACAGATTGTCGCACTTCGAGATAAGCTTGCGCCTGAGACTTTGATACTTGGAAATGGAGATGTGGTAAGCTTGGATGATGCACGAAAAAAAGTTGCTGAAAGTGGATGCGATGGAGCAATGATTGGAAGAGGAATTTTTGGAAACCCATGGTTCTTTTCTGGACGAATCGTAGCTAATATACCACCTCCAGAACGACTCAGGGTTATGCTTGAGCATGCCAAGGCTTTCGACAAGCTTCTCGGCGATGTGAAGAATTTTGCGATCATGAAGAAGCATTTCAAAGCGTATGTTTCCGGCTGGGAAGGTGCAAAGGAGCTTCGTGTAAAGCTCATGGAGACGAATGATCTTGCAGATGTTACGAAGATTGTGAAGGACTATCTGAAAGTGCTAAAATAGCCTTATGGCAAAAAACTCAAACCCGAGCGAGTCAGCAGTACTTTACAGAAAGTATCGACCTTTTGATTGGTCAGATGTTATTGGGCAGGATCATGTGGTGAGTGTTCTCGAGGGTTCCATCAAGCTCGACAAGGTTTCTCACGCGTATCTTTTTTCTGGAAGCCGAGGAACAGGAAAGACTTCTATTGCGCGTATTTTTGCTCGAGCACTCGATGTAAGCGACAATGATATTTATGAGATTGATGCCGCTTCGAACCGAGGAATTGATGATATTCGTGAGATTCGAGATGGAGTAAGTGCTCTTCCTTTTGAATCAAAATATAAAGTCTACATAATCGACGAGGTGCACATGCTTACGAAGGAAGCTTTCAATGCGCTTTTGAAAACGCTTGAAGAACCTCCTTCTCATGCATTGTTTATTCTAGCGACAACGGAGACAGACAAGATTCCTGAGACAGTTGTTTCTCGTTGCCAGGTTTTTACGTTCAAGAAGCCGAATCGAGAGATTCTAAAGATGCTCGTGACAAAGGTTGCAAAGAAAGAGGGCTTTGCACTCGAGACCGGAGCGTCTGATTTAATTGCATTGCTTGGCGATGGCTCATTCCGCGATACGCTTGGAATCTTGCAGAAAGTTTTGAGCTCTGCAAAAGGAGATAAGGTTTCTATAAAAGAAGTTGAAGCGATCACAGGTGCACCAAAGGGAAGCTTGGTGAATGATTTTATTTCTGCACTTGCTCATGCTGGAGAAAAAGAGAATAAAGAAAAAGCACTCAGTCTCATCAGTAAAGTTCAGGAGGGGAATATTTCCATGAAGACATTTATTGCGCTTGTGCTTGAGAAAGCTCGCATAATTCTTTTACTTAAAAATTCTGCAGCCGGATCTGTAGAGTCAGATTTACAACAGCATGTTTCTGAAGATGATTGGAAAGTTCTCTACAGCCTCGCAAAAGATGAAAAAAGTTCAATAAATTCAAAGGCGCTTGTTGAGCTCCTCAAAGCTTACGATGCGACAGGAAAGGCCTATATAGAGTCGTTGCCACTTGAGTTGGCTGTGATTACAATTTTTTCTTAACAAAGAAAGAGCATGCCACCCGACATGCTCTTATTGAAACTTCCATAAATCCGATTCTTTGATTTCCCAATAGAGATAGCATCGACTATCCTCCTCGGGTTTGCAGCAGTTACATTTCCAATCATCTTCCCAAGCGATAAATTTTCCGTCAGGATCCTTGATGAGATGTGGTCCAGAATGATTTCGTTTTCGGATGCACTCCGCGAAGAAACCATCTACTGCAAGTGGAATTATATCGTGTTGTCGAGGCACGATGATTCCGCAGGTTTTTTTGCTCATAAAACCAGTAGTCTCCTCCTATAGAGAAAGGTACTGCTTACCTACAGATTAGTCAACTATCGATAGTATTCAAACAGTGCTTTTACTCCTGCCAAGTTACGATCAAACTCAATAGTCTCATGAGTCTTGAGCTCCACAGTGATTGCGGGAATATTTATTGAGGCTAGCCAATCATCAGCCGCACCAGTAGTTACGTAAGCGTCAAATGTTTTTACAGCAGGGTAGAGAGAGGCTTTTGAATATACATCCATAATCGCGAGCGTTCCAGGAAGGATTCCATTATTGCATTGAGATGCATAGACAGCATTTGATTGGCTATGCCAGAAGACGACGGCAGAAGGCTTCTTTGTCGAAATAAAATCACGGAAAGCTGAAGCTTCTGGTTCAGAGAAGGCACTTGCCCCCGCACTAACTTCTTTTGATCTCCAAGTGCTTTTCGGCTGCCACTTGCAATCAAAGTTTCGATTGAGATCAACTCCATTTGCATTGAAGCGTCCAGACTCCTGGACCGAGGTGCTTGTTGAAACATCCACAAGGGAAAATCTTCCTTCTTTTCCAGTCACTTTAAATTGACCATCTGGATTGAGGTTGGGAATGATGATGACGGAGAGTCCGGCAGGAATCGAGGTGGGGTTTTTGTCGAGGTAGTCTTTGATCTGGTAGGCGAGAAGTATGCTGTTCCATTCGTATCCGCCGTGTACTCCACCAACAAAAGCTAGTTTTTTTGTACTCGTTCCATATGTGTAGCTTTCAATTTTTCTTCCTTGCACTGAAGTACCTATAATTTCATATACTGCTTCAGCCGGTTTAACCAGCTCGGCGGGTTTTATGGGTCGAGATGCTTTTTTGCTGATGTTAGCAAAAATGACGCCGACCACAGCAAGAATAATGACAATTGCAAGAATTATTTTGACCTTTAAGCTCATTCTATTGATTGTTTGAATAGAATGTTAGCAATGCTTTTACACCCGCGAGATTTTTTGCCCACTCTGTATCCGTGTGATTTGTAAGGAGAACGCTAATTGCTGGCGTAGTTTTTTTTGCAAGCCAATTTGTAAGGTCACCAGTTGTTGAGTAGAAATCAAAACTGCTATGAGCTGGATACCCTGAAGCTTCTGAGTATGCATTCATGATTTCTGTTGTTTCTGACAAGACTCCGCCATGGCAATTTGATGCGAATACTCCGCCAGCTGAGCTATACCAAACAACGACGGCAACAGGATCTTTTGCTTCGACATAGTCTCGTACAGCCTGGCTTTCTGGCTCTGAAAATGCTTCCGTCCCACCGCTTACTTTTTTGTTCTGCCATACGCTATCCGCTTTCCAATCACAGTCAAAGTTTCGATTGAGGTCAACAGTTCGGGCATTGAATCGTCCTGGTACTGTATCAGTTTTTACATTTGCTATCGTAAAGTTACCAGTTGTTGTCCCGACTGTTTTGTAGAGACCGTCAGGATTCAAGACAGGAATAACTGTAACTTTTACATTATCTGCGATGATATCTGGGTTAGCTTTCAGATAGTCTGATAGTTGATAGGCGACAAGGGCTGTGTTCCACCCGTATCCCCCGTGGATTCCTCCTATGAAAAGTACTTCCTCGGGTCCTGTACCATAATGGTATGCAGTAATGTCGCGACCCTCAATTGATTTTCCGATTACAGTCTTCGAAGTATCAATTACCGTACCAGTCTGGGTTGTAGTTGCTGGCGTATTTGTATTATTTGTAACAGGTGCGGGTATTGGGGGAGTATCCTTTGATGATTTTTTACCAATAAAATACACAGCGACGATCGCAAGTATAATGATGATTATTGTTATAGTTTTTTTCATTTTTTTAGATTAATTTAGTTAAATACTACTTCAAGTTTAGCACGAAAAACCGCGAAGAGAAAACTCGTCGCGGTTTATGAAAACTGATCGGATTAGGGAGAGGTCATCAACTTTTTTTCTTTTGGATACGGAACACAGCGTAGAAAGTAGAGTGATGATGCAATCATAGATAGTACCAGAAGCATCCCGATGAACAATAGATTTAGTCTGTAAAGGTTCAATAGTGCAATCACAGACCAAAGCGGTAGTATCAACGCAAAAATGATAAATATCACCCATTTGTTGACTACAGAATCGTTGCGGATCGGGTTGCTGTTTTCTCGGTTGTCATCCAATTCATTGCAGGCTCTTGCAGTAAATTCAGTGAGTGCCAGCATGATGCTGCAGGCACAAATGAAGTATGTCACGATGACGAAGGCAACATCGCGATTTGGAATTGCTAGACTAACCAATAGCACAATAATTGCAATTGCTATAAAACAGCACTGTGACAGGAAAAAGTTGTCTTTTCCCGTCCAACGCTCGAATTTCCAGGCGAAAGCTTGAAAAACGAATTCAAAGAGTAAGGAATCAAAATAGAAGAACATTATTCAATTTGGTTGAAGGTTTGAGGTCAAAAGCCGTTAAACACTGTACTTATTTTTATGGTGCTTGTCAAATTTCTCAAACCAAGAACGTGAACCGGGTTTCAATTACGATATGCCGATAGGGGAGTTTAAAAAGTTGTTTATGAAGTAACTGCCGTAAATAAAGCCTGAATATCTTTGATGATTTCAGGAAACTTTTCTTGGCTGAAATGACCCTGATCAGAGAAGGTCTTGAGCTCAATGCTTGGGATCTTCTTTTTATATTTTTTTGCATCAGCGTAGGGTACGACAGAATCATCTTTGCTGTGATATATAGTTATTTTTCCTGCTTGCTGTTCAAACTTTGACATATCTTCAGGCAAGGTAAAGTCAGAAAGGGAGTAGTCGTGGCCAATGTCATCAAAGGGTGGAGCAACAAGAAGTGTCGCATGAATCTTTTTTAGCAAAACGTTTTCTGAAAGGAATTTCGCGATAAAAATCGCTCCGAGAGAATGACCAAGGAGAATTACACCATCGTTAAGGTGAGGAATATACTTTTCAAACCATATTCTCCACTCGAGGTATTTCGCATTGAGTTCGTTTGGCATTTCAGGAGAGATAACGTCAAAATCATTTCCCAATTTTTCACTGAGAGTCTTTTTCCATTTTTTAACTTTGCTTCTCTCGAAATCGAGTTCAAAAGACTTAAGAGACTCGAGATATTCCTCGTATGAGTCAAATGTATCCCCGCCGTGGATTACTATAAGTTGTTGTTTCATCTAAATATTCTAATACTTTTAAGTGTAATATCAAAGACTGCTGATATTGACAAAGATAAAAATAGTTGTAATGTGTGCATAGATGTGGATATGGCTCAATCCTACATTTTCCTAAACAAGAGCTAAAAACCGTACCCTTTGAAATATGCTGACAATCAAAGTATGGTGCCTCTCGGCACTTTCGCAGAAGAAACTTGAAAATCTTTTTTGGAACCTCGTTGACGCTGTCGAAAGCGTCAAAGTCATGGTTAGTATTGGCCATGTTGGACCCGGTAACATTCTTGTTCTTTTCCCAAAGGACCACATGAAGCTTGGCTTGGGCTCAGAAGTTCTCGTAGAAGTTGATGGCATCAACAACGATCCACGAAACACTCTTCTTGTCCGGAATGAACTGGCCGAAAAGCTTGGCAGCGTGGTCCAGGAAGTCTTTCCGGAAGCTCAGATTGATTGCAAGGTCCACAAGGCTGAGCCGACAACCGGAACTTGGCGCAGTGAGCGCAAGAAAGTTTTGGTCGAAAAAAGACCGAAGGTAAAAAGGTGAAACTTAATAGATTCGAAACACCCGCGCTACGCTTAATCGTAGGCGGGTTTTGTTTATATTAAAAGTGATCTTTTGATATTCTCCAAAAATTCTGATTTTAAGAGCTGTTGCCATGGAAGAAAAAGCGGTGACGGCAATGTATCAAAATTAAACCAACCTTGATCAACATACTTATCGGGTTCTAATATTGTTGCTTGACCGCTGTCATGATCTGAAAGCATCCAAATAGTTACATAATGTTTGTCTTCCTTTTCAAAATAATCATTTGTAAGGGCTCCAAATCGAATATTTTTAATACTAAGACCTGTCTCCTCGAGAACCTCACGTCTCGCAGTATCTGTGAATGACTCACCGAATTCTAGGTGCCCGCCTGGTACAGACCAACTACCTTCGCCGTGAGATCCCATACGTTTTCCCATTAAGAATTTTTTATCCTTTTTTACAAAGACTCCAATACCAACTCGAACATTTTTTAGTTTAGCGCTCATAATATGGATTATAACAGCTTTCGATTTTATTTAAGCTTTAATTCCTATGGAAGTATATTGTTTTCATCTATCTACGCTCGTTCTACAATTTCCTTAAGCTTGAGGAGTGCCTTTGGCCACATGTTCTCGAACATCTCTTTGTATTCATCGTTGACATCGATCTCAACAAATACTTCTGTACCACCATCTTTTTCCTTGAATAAATAATTTTCGAATGCTGGAGTCCATTTCTTTACATCATCGCTTGTTGTGTCTTCAACGCCGTTCACAATCATACCGAGGTACTCGATAGAGATGAATTCGTATTTGCGGTTTGTTTTTATACGGCTTACCATACCACCATCTTTTTTGCTGGCTTCATCTGGACCGAGAAATATCATCTTTGATCCTTCACTCCAATCTCCTTTGTAATACGAGCCTTCGTGGAATGGTGTTGTCCATTCACGATAGGTTGTTTCTCCGAGCATAGTGTCCCAAACCTTCTCTTTTGGTGCATTTATTTGTATTGAAAAATTTATTTTTTGCATAGTAGTTTAAAATGATGCTAGCAACACCACAACTATATCAATAATCCTGAGGACTTGGTAGATACAATATATGTTGACTTTTATTTAACACATCCCTATAGTTTATTCCAGATGAAAACCATGACTCTCATTCCGGATGTACTTGTCATAACAGTCATCATCTGTCTCATTGTTACTGCCTTTGTCGCTGGTTTCTGGTTTGTCATCTATCGCGTCAGAAATAGCATAAAAAAGAAGGAGACCAGAAAAATCAGAAAAGCCATTCTCGCTTGCCTCAAAGACGGCCCAATGGAAAGAGGTGAAATAGTTGACTGGCTTGCAGATCAGGATATTTGCGACGAAAGTGACGGGGACTACGAAATCAGCGAACTTCTCGACCATGACTTTATTGAAGTAAACGAGGAACCTCGCTACACCGAAGGGGCGACAGTGATCATTGACGATGACATGCAAGTGCTCGAAATCACCATGAAAGGCAAGGAAAGATTGCTGAAATGGGGTAAAAGATAATTCACCAGCGCGGGATCCTTTACAGGACCCGCGCTTCTTTATTTAACGTGAGCAAAAATATTTAACACTCGAGGTCCTTCTCCACTTTTACTGGCTCTGCGATTTTTGCGAAATTGCTGCGGGACTTGGAATCGAACCAAGATTCACGGCTTCAAAGGCCGCTGTACTACCATTATACGATCCCGCAATGTCACCTTAAAATACCTTAAAAATCCTGTTTTTTCAAGGGTGAGCTTCGGAAATGATATACTTTCACTTATGTCATATTGCAGTTTCATACGCACAGCCTCAGAAGAGAAGAAGGCAATTCATAAGAATTATCACGATAATCAGTATGGTTTCCCCATTCATGATGATAATGAATTGTTTGCTCGACTTATCCTTGAAATCAATCAGGCTGGCTTGAGTTGGGAAACCATTCTTAAAAAGGAAAAGAATTTCAGAAAAGCATATAGCGGATTTGATATTAAAAAAGTCGCGAGGTACGGTGCGAAAGAAAAGAAGCGTCTCATGAACGACGTGGGCATTATTAGAAACAGGCTAAAAATTGATGCTGCAATTACAAATGCACAGACTATTATCAAGATTCAGAAAGAATTTGGAAGCTTCAAAGTATGGCTTGATTCACAACATCCAAAGTCGATAGGGGAATGGGTGAAGATTTTTAAAAAGAATTTCAGATTTACTGGTGGGGAAATCGTCAATGAATTTTTGATGAGTGCAGGCTACCTCGAAGGTGCGCATGACAAGGATTGCCCAGTTCGGTTTTCATTGGAACGTAACCTTTGATATACTTAAGCACATAATTGTCATGCCCTTAGAGTACACAAAAAATCGATACTCGCTCCTCGTTTTTTCTTTCATACTACCCCTATTCTTTTTCGTGCATTCTGCACATGCAGCTTTGACGCTTACTGCTGGAAGCAATGCAACAACGACACCAAACGTCGCGACATCTATTACAGGTTTTCAAATAGTAGGCCCGGCAGCATCTACGACTCCGGTTCAGCTCCGCGCTACAAGCGGAACGCTCTCAATGACTACGACAACCGGTCTTACATTTGATGGTGCCACATCGGGATCGACAGTAAACTTCAGCGGAACAGTTGAAAATATCAATGCCGCTCTTGCTACGCTTAAATACACTCGTGCAACAACAGGTACAGATACCCTTGAAGTTTCGCTTATCAATAAGGGAGAGATTTTCTATACAGAAAATAATCATCTTTATAAATTCATTGCTGGTTCATACTCATGGAGTGCTGCAAAGACAGCTGCTGAAGCTCAGACAGCATATGGCGCGACCGGATATCTTGTGACTATCACATCAAGCGGAGAAAACAGCTTCGTTTCAGCGCGTCTTACGGGAGATGGATGGATTGGTGCGAGCGACTCAGGAGTTGAGGGAACTTGGAAGTGGATGACAGGACCTGAGGTAAACCAATCGTTTTGGCAAGGTACTGCTGGTGGAAGTACGGTTAATGGAATGTATCAGGCATGGGCAGGAGGCGAGCCAAATCAAGCAGGAGAAGAGGATTGTGCTGAAACCTATGTATCAAGCGGGACGTGGAATGACTTTCCTTGCGGAGCGAGTCTTGGATATGTTGTAGAGTTTGGTGCAGATGGAAATATGCCGACAGTCGTTGCTACAAATATTTCAATTGTAACAGCTGATGTACCAGCGATTACAACCCTTTCACCTGCCAACGGCTCTGCTACAGTAAGTCCGACAGCAAATCTGGTAATCGGTTTTAGTAAAGCCGTCACAAAACAAACAGGGAACATCCTTATTAAAAAAACATCTGATGATAGTACGGTTGAGACTATAGACGCTTCTAGCGATCTTGTAAGTGGAACCGGTTCAAATAGCATTACACTAAATCCAAGTACAACGCTCGCTGAGGGAACGCAATTTTACGTAACCGTGCCGTCTACTGCTTTTAAAGATGCTTCGAATAACTATTTTGAGGGGATCATGAATAGTTCGACATGGACATTTACGACCTCTGATATTACTGCACCATTAATTACAGATATCGCGACGAGTACAGCCACGACGACTGCTACGATCGGCTGGACTACGAACGAAGCAGCATCGACAAGACTTTGGTATTCTGCAGATTCTGTATTTGCTTCTTCAACAAGCGAGACAAACACAAGTCCTCGCGTGACAAGCCATGAAACTTCTCTTTCTGGCCTTGTTGCATGTACTTCATATAATTTTAAAGTAGTTTCTAGAGATGCGACAAGTAATTCAGCGACATCTACAGCTTCGTCGTTTCTTACAAAAGGCTGCCAGGCAGGTTTGACGCCACTGTCATCAACGTCGACTCTCATCACTGTAAATACTGCCGCTACTTCGACCCTTGCTGAAAATGGAAGGACACTCACTGTTGAAACTCCCGCGAATTTTACTGCTACATCTTCATCGGTTGTGATTCAGATCAAGGGTATGACTGCCGATACTGTTTTGGATTCAATTGGAAAGCCTACTGAAGCACTTTCAAGTGCGGCAAGTATCGTTTTCAATGTTACCGCTCTCATAAACAACACAACAGTTCTTGATTCGTTTGATTCACCAGTAACTGTTTCGTATCAGTACACAGATGAAGATATTTCAGGACTTGATGAAAGCACACTCAAGATGTACCACTATCGTGATGGTTCATGGACTGAGCTTGATGATTGTGTCGTTGACACTGATTTAAATACGATTACATGCACCGCACCCCATTTTTCTATTTTTGCAATCTTTGGAACTCCACCAGCAGCTTCTAGCTCGACAGATGGCGGAACAAATTTACCTGGCAGAGTAAAGAATCTTATACAACAAGGAAAAATTACTGAAGCGAATGCGCTTAAAGCAGAAAAACCTTGGCTTTTTACTCAAGAAACAGCGGTCGCAGCAGTTGCTGTTTCTATTGCTACTCAGGCTTCAGTGATAATGTCATCAGTTCGCGATCTTAAGATTGGCATGACAGGGGAAGACGTCCTTACACTTCAAAAGTTTTTAAATGATAATGGTTACGTACTTGCCTCAACTGGTCCAGGGTCGCCGGACAATGAAACAAGTATGTTTGGTTCTCTTACGCGCGCAGCCCTCTCAAAATTTCAAGCAGCAAACAGTGTGGATCCTGCTATTGGATATTTTGGTCC
>Ga0075163_10003663_pt1 | contig 20652 bp, 22 predicted proteins | sample JI1023141ADNA_FD_71478 | JGI IMG/M metagenome (GOLD analysis project Ga0075163, IMG submission 71478) | Wastewater effluent complex algal communities from Wisconsin, to seasonally profile nutrient transformation and Carbon sequestration -... | ecosystem: Engineered > WWTP > Effluent > Algae... | reverse complement strand
GCGCCCAGGAGTGGGCGGCAAGGCTAGAGAAATACGCGACGCGCACTAGCGGGAATATCGTTCCCTGCACGCGGGATCCCGCGCATCTTCATTTCGCGGGATTGCAATGCAGCCGTTGCTTGCGCGAAGGCAAGATCGCCAAGGGTGGAGGACAGAAGCCCTTGCCTGCCCCGCGGCCTGCGCCACGTGCAGCCCCTGCGAAGCCGAGCTCGCAGAAGCCCGCGCCGCCGCCGACGCGCGCACCGACACCCAGCAGGCCGAAGACACAAGCCCCCCCTGCCGCGCAAGGTTCGGGGCCGGTATTGCCGACACCGACAGTGACTCCGCGAGCCCCAGGTACGGATAAGGGAGGGTTCGGATCCGTGATCCTCAAGATCGTGGGGGTGACGGCGGTGGTCGGTACGCTGGTTGTCGGCGCGCTCATGTTTGGCGTTGGAAGGAACGCCGATGCGGGACCGACCATTCCGGATGGCGCACCACCGACTGCTGTTGCGCCGGAAACCGCGCTTCCCGGCAGCCAGGCATCAGGGGGGCTCGGCGTTGACTACTCGATTGATGGTTCCGGTGTAGTCGCGCAGATTCTGTCGGACGGCTTCTATCGGAAGCCAAAGAAGATGTTTCCACTGCAAGGTAACGAGCTTCTGAAAGATGGAGTCTACCTGGTCATAGAGAACGAAACGATTGCGATTTGCCCGCCTGCGGGCAACTGCCACGCAGCGCAGAAGATTCTCGGAGATGGCGATTCTCCCGTTCGATACGCGAGCTGGGACCAGAACTGGATGGTGGTGATTGCCAGCGGGATGTCCGGAAATGCGCCGGCCTTGAAGGGGGATCTTGCTGGTCGTTCAGCCGCGATGATTCCGCCGAACACGCCAATGATTGCCTTCGCCGCAAAGTCACAAGGCGAAGTGGGGTCGGCGACGACGTTCGTGCGCTTCCGCGTGGAGGAGCTGCCGGCTTCAGGTACTTCTCAAGATGGCGCCAGCATTGCGTTGGCGCAGCCTGGCGCGACGGCACCTAGCCAGCGAGAGGCTGCATCGACAATCCTCGCAATGCCGAAGACGCTCGCTGCAGTCTGGTCCGGGGACACGACCTTGTCGGTGTATGCGCAGTCGTCTGCGGACGATATTGCCGCGGTTGTGTGCGAATCCTGGCGTAGCACGGAATTGCAGGGGAAGCTCGTGCGGCTGATCGGCATGGACGGGACGGTGAAGAGCTTGGATTGCACTGCTCTCAATTCGATTCAGGACGAGCGCGCGAAGTTGGCCGCGGAACGGCAGCAGTTCGAGAATGAGCGGTTGGCCGCGCAAGGTGGGCAGAGCTCGGATGGTGATCCGCAGTCTGCGTCTGGTGCCGAACGCCCAGGCTGCGTGGCAATACGGACGCAGCATGAAGAGAGGCTCCGTGCGTCCGTTGAGCATTCACTGCGTCGCAACGCCTCCGATTCTGGGCGCAATAACGCCAGGGCAATCGATTCACGCGGTCGTGCAGAGATTGCCGACGCTCTCCGTCAGTCGGGCTGTGGCATGGAAGCGCAGGATGTCGATCCCTATCGGTCAGCAGGGAAGCAGCAGGCTGGGGCCCAATACACGGCGGACGATCTGTACAACCGTCGTCACCCTGAGTGTCCGAAGGGGTTCTTCGGTAGTTCGTGCCGCACGAAGATCAGGCAAGAAGTTTGCGCGGGGAATTGGTCGCCTTCTCCGCCGTCAGGCTATTCGACGTGCGCATTTTGACGAGATGGAAGATAGGCACAAAAGCATGAAACTGCGCATCCTCCTAACGGCCTGCTTGCTCGCGCTTGCTGCTTGCTCCGCAGATTCCATTGTTGAGAAAAAGCTGGCGAATCAATACGACCAAGCCTTGGCAGAAGGAAATGCATGTCTAGCGTCTGCGATCGCAGGCGAAGTCGTGCGCGCGACGGATACCAGCGACAACCAAAAGCCATCGATCTTCCAGGTTTCGCGGTGGGAGAAATGGGGCGGGCGCGCTGATGAGAATGCCAAGAAGTGTGTACAAGCCTATGAACAGGCAGTGGCTTCTGGAGATGCCTGTGCAACAGCCAAAGCGGCTGGGAATTACGGAGCATTGCTGCAGATCCAGTCCACAAGCTACCGCGGGAACATCTCAAGAGAACAAGCCCTTTTGCTCGCTGACCTGCAAGCAAAGGCTACCGAGAGCGACGAAAGGTGCCGGGCGGGAGGCGTCAACGAGCAGGCTGTCGCCGCGGAGGAGCAACAGGTCGCGGCAGACAATCCCACTGAAGTTATGGGTGGTGAAATCCTAAATGCAGAAGCATTAAGAGGATTCGCTGACGATGAGTCATCGGCTGGCGTCTTCATGGACTCTCCAATTCTCGGATCTGAGGCCAACGAAAAGCAACTAGAGGTTACACATCCAACGAACGTGTTTCAGCCGGATGACACAGTCTATCTGCAGGTGACGACACGCACATCGGTTGCGACCGAGCGCACTCTTGGCGTGAAGTGGACGTTCAATAACGGGGGCGAAGAAATCCCTGTGCGCGAAGAGTCGAAGCGTGTGTACCTGGATGGCTCTGGCTCGACGCTGTTCTACATCTCCAAGCCCGACGGCTGGCCACTTGGGCAGTACACAGCAACAGTGCACTTGGATGGCACGACGAAGTACACCGCTGAATACACGGTGGGAGATGCGGCCCGGCCATGAAGGCTTGTCTCTGGCTCAATTCAACCAGGGCTGTGCCTACTGCAGGCTACTAATTCCGTGATTGACACGGCCAGACCTTGCTCCTCTCCACAAGGCAGGCTACCCCGCATCATCCAGACAACTCAGGGACTGTAGTGGCATGAACGTCTACGGCAAGATCATCAAATCCGTCACTGAGGTCAGGACGTTGAGTCTTCACATGTCTGCGCTCGGAAAATTCATGGCCGATACTGAGGACCATCAGCTCTACAACTCGATCCAGAACGCAATTTTCGATCTGCAGTTCCAGATGCGCAACTGTATTGGTAGGCCAATACCAACGTCTCTGATGTTTGCCCCTACGCCGGCATTGGTTCAGTTGGTCAACTATTGCGCATTCCACAAGCAAGCAAAAAAGCCAGAATGGCAGGTGCTTGCCGAACGCCATGGATGGAGCCCGCCAGAAAAGCGGAAAGCTGATACCGCCTCAGCTGCTGCACACCATAGTCGATTCAAGTAAATTTCATATCGATCAGCGCCCACCGCGGATCACCGTGATTCGAGCTCAATGTCCAGCAATATTGAGATTTGTTCTGATGAGCCAGTCGGCCGATCACTGATCCTGCATGTTCTATCAAGCCGACGCCGTATCACGTCGTCGGCTCGAAAAATCAACGATCGACTAGTCCTTCTTAAGCCACCTGTACAGTCCATACGCGGCGCCACCGACGACCAATGGGGCGGCGACCGTAATGGCGAGCCCCGTCGCCATGCCGCCGCCAACAACGCCGCCGATTGCTGCCAAGCCAGACGTGATGCCCGTTGCACCAAGTCCGGTCACCGTCCCCGCAGCCGCAACGGTGCCAACCGAACCGGCAGCACCCGCAGCAGTTCCAGCCGCGCCTGCAATGGCAGCCTTCTTGTCTTTGTCGGTCATACCAGAAGATCTCCAATCCCCAAATTGGAGGATGAGCGCCCTGTGGGGATTCTCATGAGCGCTAACCCCTTGGCTTAGCCAGCTGAACTCGCGGCTTAGCAGTAGCCAGATCATATCGCCGGAACAGGCGATAGGGCACGGCCATAGGCATCGTTGCATTTGCTTGCTAACAAGATTTCAATCCAGCGCGGTGACCTGCCCCACTGAGGCGCCAGAAGGCAGTACCACATGTTTCGCGCCCGCGTTCGCTGCGGCCTATGCCCCGTTCCAGTCGGTGGTCGCGACATTTTTTGTCGCCCCCTGGTGGATACTGGACCCAATAGGGGGAAACATGTCCGAGAAGAACGATTCGAAAAAAGGCAAGGCTGTATCTCAAAGTGAGCATGCGCCAGCCGCCAAGCCGGCGGCTCGCGCCCAGCGCGTTCCGCATGCCGACAAGACCCAATACCGGCGCGACGCGATCCTGGCGGAACTCTCGACCAGGACTGCCAAGACGACGGGTACATTGTGGACATCGTTGGAAGACACGTTTGGGTATAGGCGAAAACTCGAACGAGATCTTAAAGATCTTGAAAATGCAGACTTGATCCGGCGAGATGGAGACGGCTGGTGGGACAACCGGGAAAAGGACGTCCTGGCCGAGCACGCCACCTATACCGCTTTGCGCCTGCTGCATGATCTCGTCAATGACGTTGTCCCGAAAGATCTGCGGGATGCGATCGAAAAACATCTTGAAAAGGCCAAAACGAAGCTGAAGAACATGCCACCCAATGACCCAGCCGTGCGGTGGGTTCGTGCCTTTCGGGTCCTTCCTCCACGACACCGACTTGATGACCCCGTGATCATCGAGCATGTTCAGAAAGTCATTCAGGAGGCCATCCTGACGCATCGCAAGGTCAGGCTGAAGTGGCCAGACTTCCGATACGACGAGAATCACGAACGGATTGCGTACGTGGAGGAGCAGGACTGTTCGATTTCACACTACTTGATCGAAGTGCCTGCGAATCCCTTTATCGAGATCTGGTACGGACAGCACGGCATTCCCCGACGACTGCCGTTGTGCGATGTCTTGGATGCGAATTTGTTGCAGGAAATGGCCAGTTATCCTCCTAGCTACGAACCCGAGATGTTCCCGTCGCGGATCGGCATGCGATTTGGCGATGCAGCTCAACATGCTGGTCAGACTCTCGTCACCCTGGCCATGTCGAGCGAAACTTATTCGTCGCTACTGCGGAAGAAGTTGGGAGAACGTCTCACCATTGTCGACCAAGACCGGGATGGCTACATGATCGTCTCCTTCCGATATCCGTTGGACGAGCCGATTACCCATTATTTCGAGAGTTTGCCAGGTGTGACCGTGGTTGGGCCGAAGATATTCCGGGCGTTCGCCATGGGGCCAACCCGTGCCAAGAGCCGGGCATACAGGGACACAGCGGAACTTGCCAAAGCCTTGGCTGATGAAGAGGACAAGCTGGCGCAGGGGCTCATGTCCCCAGAAATGCAGAACGACTGAGCCCGACCTGCCCGATCGTCATGGACGAACGTCAGAGTCAGCCGTGATGGTGGATACCGGCAGCCAGCTCGATGTCCTGATCTCTTCCGCGTCATAGCCAACCAGAAACACGCCGCGCCCATCCGGCGGAGTGGGCACCACCAACGCATCGACACCGTACAGGCCGGGCGTGCTGAGAAACTGTAGGTCCTTGATCGTGCGGAGGCCATCGCCAAGGGCGATCACGCCAAGCCCTCCGCACGCGAGGAGAATGTACCCGCCGACTTCCGCAATCGCGACGCAGGATAGCAACGCGTTGTTTGCAGCTTGAGTGACTTCATCCTCTGGCTCGGAAGCGAACACCGAAGCAAAGAATGGCTTGCGTGACTCCGCTACACCCCAGTGGGCGTCCTCGACGAAGTCGGTCAGTGCCAACCGCCAGAGATGCGCGCTGGCAACACCGTGATTGATGCCTTTCGAGAGGCACCACAGTCCGGTGGCACCCAGGAAGGTGTGGATGATGCGCTCGTACGTCGTATGGTGCGGCAGTCGGATGGTGTCCCGGTGGATCGGTGCGCCGGAGCCTAGCAGGTCGTACAGCAGCAGCCATTTCGGGGTCACGATGTCATCAACGACGACCAGCGTGTCGCCCAGCAGGTGCAGGCCATCCACGGCCTTGCCTCGCTTCATGATGTCCTGCGGAAGCGCCACGGCCATCCAGTCTGAACTTGCCGACGGTGTCCGCTGCCAGAGCGCTTCGTGGTTCGGGCCCTTGCCGCCGATGAGAAGGCGATCATGCATGGCGAGTGCAGCATGCCCGACACACCCACTGGGCAACGGCGAAAGCGGCAGGACCTCGCGCAACCAGGGCGCGGCCGGCAGCAGCTCGAACATGCCTGCGCGGGTATTTTCGCGATCCATTACCGCCAGGAAGCGGCCATCCTCGGACAGGACATGGCGTGCGTCTGGATCGCCTGGCGCCTCTGCCAACGCCTCCAATTGGCCATCTTGTGTCGCACACAGGTGCGCTACGCCATTTCGGGGCACCACAACACGGGAGACCAGGTTGCTCATTGCGACATGTCCAGGTTCGTAGCGTTCAGACCGTGTGGGAACGCATGCTGCTGGCGATACTGCAGCAGGCCCTGCCACGCCATGACCATGGCCAGCGTATCCAGTTCGCAGTAGCGCAGCAGCTGCAGGCGGAGCCGATCGCGCTCGGCCTCGCCGAGCATGTGATTCTGCAACAGGCCGTACGCCACCATCGCGGCCCCGCCGTCGGCAACCGCGGTGTCCTTCTCCTCCTGGCCCTCAAGTCCCTGCAGGTCCGGATCTTCGGTGCGTTCGCCCAGCAACTTGTAGGGGTCGATCACGCGCCCCTGGTCGTCATAGCGGATCCAGGTCTGGTCCTTGAAGTTGAGGCTGGGGATCCAGTCGTCACTGCCGTAGTCAGGGCGCGTATAGCGGTCACGTAGGAGGTCCACGCTCGCCAGCATGGCGGGCAAGACTTTCTTGAGCGAACTGCTGCCGCGTGTGCCAGGCAGAAATGTCGTCCGGTGAACCAGGCGTCCGAGATCGAGGAGGCGACCTGATTTCCCGTCTGGACCGATCAAGGAGTCGATGAACGCAAGCAGTTCTTCGCGGTTGTCAAGCTCACCCGCACGTGATGCTGCGATCTGCCCCCGCACCTCGCGCAGGACTGTCCGTTCGTGGTCCCACCAGTGCAGCACGCTGCCGTCGTCGCCACCGACCGCATGTTTCAGCGCGCGGATGCTCTCGACGTTTGGCCAGCCGGCGTCGGCATCGGCAAGATGCTGGTGCAGGTGGGCCAGGCGGCCATCCGCTTCGAGTTGGTGGTGGGAGAACTGGAACAGGAGTTGCTCGTAGGGACGTCGCCCGGCATGGAAGGGCAGCGCGGGACGCGAGGTTTCGAAATCGATGAAATGCAGGGGATAAGCCAGCGAGCCGAAGGCATGGTCAAGCGACTGCTCGCACAGGAATGCGCCGTCGAGCGCCTGGTTGCTTTCCTCGACCTGCAGCCATTGACGATGCGAGGCAGATATCTCGCCCTCGATCGGCTTGAACTTCACGTCTTCCTGTTCCAGGTCCAGCAGGAGCAGCTTGCCCTCGTCCACGAGCGCGTCGATACGGCGGAAGTTGTACAGGTCGAAGATCGTTTCCTTGCCTGCCTTGGCCATGTGGGCACGCACCGTGTCCCGGCTGGCCAGGCATTCGAGACGACCGTCGCGCATGCCACTCGCCAACCCTGCCGCAGTGGAATGGAACTCGCAGGACTTGCAGTGGGTGCCGAGGCGTGGTGCCCAGCCTTCGACATCGAGTTGCCGGGCGAGTATCTCGATGCCTTCATCGAAGGCTACGGTGTAGCCGCCCATTTGCATGGGTTCCGCGACCAAGCGATCCAGCAGGCTGTCCACGGGCACGATCGCCAGCACCTCGCGCGCCATGACCCCGTCTTGGAGGGAAGGATCCACCTCGATCCGCACGCGACCACGCGCCTTGACGATGCGCAAGCGTTGCGCGAGGCCTGCCTCCTTGCAGGTGCGGGAGGTATCGGGCATCACCAGATGGCTGTTGACGCGATGCTCGGGAAATACCTGGTGCAGGACGTGGCGCTGGAAGGCCACATCGTAGAGGTAAGGCTTCATCCCGGACAGGAAGCCACCGCTGGCACCTATAAAGCCAGGGTCGGCGGGATCGAATCCCTTGGCCTTGACTTCATACAGGTCGATCACGTTTCCCGACTTGCGCAAGAGGTCGACGCGGATGAACAGCGTGCCCACGCGGAATGCCGCCTCGAACAGGACGATCTCGTCCTGTTCGAGTAGCTGCATCGTCTGTTCGACCTGGGCGTCGTGGCCTATGGCATCGACCTCGATGCCATCAGGAAACAGGCATTTGGCCAGGGCCCCGACTTGGTGACCGCCCTCCGCCAGCGCCTTCAGGAACTCGTTGGCGTCGTTCGCATTCGCGTAGGCGCGATTGTCGAGATACGTGAGTTTCGTCGGGCATTCCAGTGCCCGGGAGAAACGGCTCTTGGTCAGGTAGCGCATGGATTCCCCTGAGTCATGCGTGACGGCAACACCTTACACAAACCCGATGCGGCGACCACCATCTCGCGGCTCCTGGCGGAACTCGAGTTCCTTCCGCAGCAACTGGAACAGGCTGTGCGGGTTGCGCTTGGACGGGGCGAGGCGCACTTGCCTGGCCACGTTGGCGAAATCACCCGGCGTGGTGCCCACCAGCGCATCGAACGCCATTGGCGGCTGCGAGCCTTCGTTCGATACACCCACCAGGTCCAGCAAGTCCCCGAACAACTGCCTGGCCTGCGCGGCGTCCAGTGGCGAGAACTTCACCTTGAAATCGAAACGGCGCGCGCTGGCGGCATCCAATCGGTCCTGCAGGTTGGTGGATGCCACGAAGATGCCATCGAAGCCTTCCATCGCGGTGAGCATCTCGTTGACCATGCTGGTTTCCCAGTGCGCACGAGCACCATCGCGCGCCTGTAGGAAGCTGTCGGCTTCGTCGATGAGCAGGATGGCGTCATCGGCCTGGGCCTGCTCGAACGCGGCACGAATGCGGGCCTCGGTGCCCCCCACGTACTTGTCCAGCAAGTCAGACGCGCGTCGCACCAGCAATGGGCGGGACAGGCGTTCGGCGAGTTCGCGTGCCCACTGTGTCTTGCCCGTCCCTGGAGGACCATACAAGCAGAGGCGCGCGCTGGGTGACGCAGTGAGCGCAACGGCAACTTCGACGAGGTCACAGTCCGTGTTGACGCAATCAGCGCGATACGGGAGCGGCAGGCCCGGGCGAGGCTTGTCCGCAGGCAGGCCCAACGCGCCCTGCACCTGCTGGACCAGCGTGCCCAACATGCGATTGCCCTCCTGCTGGTCGATGGGCGCCATGACCCTGAGCACGTTTGCCATGCGCTCAAGGTGCCCGGCGGCGAACCCGCGCTCGTTGGCGAGGTGGGCCAAGCGTTCGCTGCCAACGGCAATGCCTTCGAACAGCGACCCGACCAGGCGTTCGCGTGCCTCGCGGTCGGGGCCCTTCAGCTCGATGACCATGTCGAAGCGGCGCAGGTAGGCGGGGTCCATCTGGTGGATGACGTTGCACACCCAGATGGCGGGCCGTGCATTGGTCTCCAGGATGCTGGTGAGCCACCCCTTGTTCCTGTCCCCGCCTGAGCCACTCCCGCGTCTGCGCATCGGGAACATGTCCTCGCCCTGCGCCCACGGGAACACGTCCTCGACCTCGTCGAACAGCAAGGCGGTCCCCGGGCGAGGCGCCATGATGTCCTGGGCGGCACAGTAGGCACTGAGGCGACGGAATGGCGGCAATGGGTCCTTGTCGTCGTCGACGGAAGGTACCTCCTGCAGAACCAGCCCCAGGTCGCGCGCCAAGGCACGCGCAAGCTCGGTCTTCCCGGTCCCGGGTTTGCCATGCAGCAGGATGTTGACCCCCTTGCGCTCCTGGGCGGTGGCCAGCCTCAGGTACCGCTGCAGCAACTCGACATCGTGTCCGGCTGAGGCGAAGTCGGCCATGGTCAGGCGCGGCTCCGGAGATGGGCGGAAGAAGCAGGCAAGGACCTCCCCGGCGGTCGCGGAATGGCGCTGCATGACGCGCGCAACCTGCTCGGGGAACGCAAGGAATCGCGACGGGGTATGTCGCCTAGCCATGACGTCCTGGATTCCGAGCGCGCGGAAAGGACTGGGCGTATGCAGGACGGTGAGCACATCGCACCAGTCCATTGCCAGCATCGGGGCGAACAACGACGCGGCTTCGTGGTCCTCGCATTCGCCGACCAGGTCCAGTGCAGTCGCCAGGTCCTGGTTGCGTTGTGCGTGGGCGGCCAGGCTGAGCAGCGACGCCTCCAATGGCTTCATGCCCAGCGCGGACGCGATTTCGTCGCAGATCCGCTCGACCGGGTCGCAATCCGCCTGTTTGGACAACGCGTCATTGCAAGCAGCCTCGAAGCGTTCCCAAGCGTCCTGGAGGACGTCCTTAGGCGTTTCGTCGGTCCACTCCAGCGCCAGATAGCGGCGGGTCAGGATGCGGGCACGACGGGACTGCGGCCTACCCAGGATGTCCTGGGTCTCGTTGTCTTCCAGCAGCCCCAGGAACACCCGCGCCAGCAGGCGCCTGGCATGCGTGGTCATCGTTTGACGGCCCATCGGGCGGTCGGGCATTGCGTCGTCTGCGTCCGTCTTCTCCCATGGGAGCATGTCTGTCCTCCTGAATGACGGACAGTGTGCGGAACCGCTACGACAAAACGTGTCGCGCAACCGCTCGGTTCATGGGCGACAGGTTTTGTCGTAGCCATGGGGGATGCTGCAGGCATGGCATCCCATCCCGACGACACCACCGATCCCCGCCGCGACCAGCTGGCCGAGGTCATCCCGTTTCCGACACGACACGTGCCGGACGACGAAACACCTCCGAGCTGTTGCCGGGACCCAAGGGAGTTTCCTTATGGGATGCTCATTGTGGAGCGCCGCATGTTCGGCGGCGCCAATGGCTTCCATTGGTTTTCGAGCGAAGCCGAGGCTGCCCACTTCCTGCGATGCGGTCTTTGGCACCTCATTGGCGACGACCAGACCACCGAACAGGTGCGATGCCTATATGTCGAAGCCCTGAGCTCGACCAGCAGGATCAAGGATGACTGGCTGAGGGACGTTTCAGAGCAGCAGGACGATGTGCTTGTGGTCTGGCATGGGCTGTTCGACACGCTCATTTCGGGCGGTGACCCGTTTTCGAGGGGGACGCTGGCCGGCTTCCAGGACAAGGCACGCGCAACGGCATTGACCTCTGCGGCAGAGATCCATGGCTTCATCCAGCATCTGGCGTCTTACCGCGGATAGTACGCAATCATCGATTCACCCCAACGACAGGAGAACGCGAAATGAGCATGCCCCAATGGGAAGTAAGGATGGGCCGTCCGGGAGGCGGGAGCGGAACCTTCATCATCTACGTCTACGCGGGAACGCCGGACCAGGCGCGCAGCGCGGCAGAGGCACAGAACCCTGGCTACAAGGCGCAAGCCGTACGTCGCGTTTGACCATTGACGCACCGGCGCGCCTGCCCCCCGGTCTGGTCAGCCGGGTACGGCAGGCGTTTCGTCTCGACTGGAATGGTATCCATGGTGCGGGCCATTGGGCGCGTGTCGCCTACCATGGACGACACCTGGCGCGAGCTCACGGCATTTCTACCTTGGTGCCGCACTTGTTTGCGTTGCTTCATGACTCGCAGCGCTGCCATGAGGGGTGGGATCGCAACCACGGGCCGCGTGCGGCTTGGTTCGTGCGCCAGCTCCAGGAAGAGGGGTTCCTCGATCTGCCACAGCCGGATCTCGACCTTCTGATGATGGCCTGCGAGGGGCATAGCGCCGGCACGCGTGAAGCGCCCTTGATCGTGCAAGTGTGCTGGGATGCGGATCGCCTGGACTTAGGGCGGGTGGGGATTCGGCCGGAGCCAAAGCGCCTATGCACGGTGCCAGCCCGCGATCCTGGCTACCTGGCGTTCGCCTGGGCGTGGTCAACCATGCCGCCGGCGAAGCGCAAGACGCCTTGCCGCGTCGGCAGGATTCGGGATGATGTGCGCGAGATCGGTTGCAATGGGAACCAAGGGGAATCGAAATGACGGAGCAAACCCGCGAGCGCAGCCAACCGAGGCAGCTGCCCCTCCCGCGCCTCGACCATGAGACGCCGCTCCCCGGCGAACTCCCGGTTGCGGGCGGATGGGGCTACACGAAGGACGATGCCTGCATCCTCACCGATGATCGTGAGCTTGCCGACCAAGGCGAGCCCATCGGTCTGGACTTCGAGTTCGAGTTCATCGAATGGCGACTGATCGAAGAACTCAATGCCATGTCACTGGATGGGGAGCTGGCGGAGATTCGTTGGAAGGTCCAGACCCAGAGTATCGAGCGCGATCCGAATGGCACGCCGTCGTACGACTGCCTGACGGTGTTGGTCACCGCCTACCTGAGGAGCGACCTGGACGCGTTGGCGACTGCAGATGACGAGGCGACAGAGGGATCCGCTGGGGGCAAGCGACGCAGCCTGAGGTTCATGAACGAGTGCGAGTTCTGGTTCGACGTGTCCCGCGTCAAGGGCATTCCGGATGACGCCGAGTTCTGCATGCGCATCCAGCATGGCCGGATCCATGCCGCGCATGAGCAGGTGGACTGAGTGCTTCCCCCATTGGGCCGCTGATCCAGGGGCGAGTGCTCGATTTGCGACATCGAATGTCGCATCGCGCCCGTATCGTGTTTCCACACACGGAGGAGACACGCCATATGAAGCGCAACCCACGCCAGGACCTGACCGTACTCGCGGATGCTCTTGAACAGCTGCACGGCACCGATGCCAAGCAGACCATGGAACGCCTGACCCTCCACCTGCGCCGCGCCATCCAGTGCGCCGACCTCGATACCCTGACCCCGCCGACGCTCATGCTGGACGCGATTCGCTGTCAGGTTGAGGAAGCGCATGCGAAACGGGCGCTTGGTGGAATCCGCCGTCTCCGCGAGGCCATCGACGGACTGGAAATACTGCTGGACCGCTTGCCGCTCGCCCGGCCGGGTGCGGTGCCCGTCCCGTGCCTTGCGCTCGATATTCCTGCGGGAGGCCTTGTAGACCGCGTGCTGCAGGGCAAGCGTTGCATGCGTGGTCATACAGGACGAAAGCGGATTTGCGCTCAGCCCAAGCCCGCCAGGCCGATCTCCCACGCCATGAAGGTGCAGCGCAAGGCCGCGTAATCGCGCCTGGCCCGTTGTTTCCGCCGCTATCATCGTACTGACGACTGGGCAGGCGCCTAGCACCGAACTCCAGAAACCGCAGGCAATCCCCCATGCATGAAATCATCTGCCCGCACTGCCAGAAAGCCTTCAAGATTGATGAGGCCGGCTACGCGGACATCCTGAAGCAGGTGCGCGATGGCGAGTTCGAAAAGCAGCTGCATGAGCGGCTTGAGCTGGCCGAAGAAGACAAGCGAAAGGCTGTCGAACTCGCGCAAGCCAAGCTGGCCGGGGAGCTACAGAAGGACGCTGCGGCGAAGGATGCAGAGGTCCAGGGGCTCAGGTCCAGGCTCGAAGCCGAGGAAGTGGCACGAAAACTGGCAGTCACCGAGGCATTGCAACCCATCGAGAAGGAGCGCGACGCGCTTGCGAACGAACTCGGGCAGGCAAGGCAAGCTAAGCAGGCCGCGGCCGAGCTCGCCGAATCGAGGCTAGCGAACGAACTGCAAAAAGTTGCCACGACCAAGGACGCTAGGATCCAGGAGCTTGAAGCCAGGCTCGGTGCCGTCGATCTCGCGCAGAAGCTTGCCATCGCAGAGGCCGTCAGCGCCGTCGAGAAGGAACGCGACGAGTTGAAGAACGGCGTCGAGCGTGCGGAGCTTGAAAAGCAGCTGGCCGAGAAATCTCTCAAGGACAAGTACGAGACCCAGATCAGGGATCGCGAAGAGCAGATCGAGCGCCTGCGCGACCTGAAGGCCAGGCTGTCGACCAAGATGGTCGGTGAAACCCTCGAGCAGCACTGCGACATCGAGTTCAATCGCATCCGCGCGACGGCCTTTCCGAGGGCCTACTTCGAGAAGGACAATGACGCCCGAGGTGGCAGCAAGGGGGATTTCATCTTCCGCGACAGCGACGAAGGCGGCACCGAGATCGTTTCGATCATGTTCGAGATGAAGAATGAGAGCGATGCGACGGCGACAAAGAAGAAGAACGAGGATTTCCTGAAGGAGCTCGACAAGGATCGCACCGAGAAGGGATGCGAGTACGCGGTGATGGTGTCCTTGCTGGAGCCTGACAGCGAGCTCTACAACGTCGGGATTGTCGATGTCTTCCATCGCTACCCGAAGATGTACGTCGTCCGCCCCCAGTTCTTCCTGCCGATCATCACCCTGCTGCGCAACGCGGCAATGAACTCGCTGAAGTACAAGGCCGAACTTGCGCTAGTGAAAGCGCAGAACATCGATATCACGACTTTCGAGCAACAGATCGACGACTTCAAAGCAGCATTTGGCAGGAACTGGCGACTTGCGTCCGATGGCTTTGTCGAAGCTATCGCGAGGATCGATGAAGCGATCAAGGATCTGGAGAAAACCAAGGCGGCACTCCACAAGTCGGCCAACAATCTCCGCTTGGCTAATGACAAGGCGGAGGATCTGACCATCAAGAAGTTGACCCGTGGCAATCCGACGATGGCGGCCAAGTTCGCCGGGTTGGAGGGTCAGGGGCGATCTGATCCTGAGTGAGGTCGCTCGCCCGTTCTACTAGGGCTTTTTGGGGACCCTCACGTCCGTGCGTCGCCCGGACAGCCAGGGAGCGGGGATGCCATCGGACACCTCCTGTGGCTCTCCCTCCCGGTTGAAGCGGATGGCGCAGCCACGTCCATATCGCACCCAGAAGCCAACGACGATGCCAATTCGTGGGATTTCAGTCGGCAGCCTGGTGAGCGCCTCCTCACTCCAGTCGGCAGGGTTGCGGCTTTCGGGGCGAAAGCCCGAGCGCAGGAACAGCGCCCATCGGCTGAAGTAGGTCAGTCCGGACGGCGGGGGAGGATCGGTGATCCAGACTACCCGGGGTTCCACTGGCATCGCACTCATGTTTCCTCCTGTCGTGAAATCGACCGCATTACGAGCGACCCTCTAGCCGCCCATCTCCGTCACAAGCTCCGCCGCCTTGGCGGGATCCAGCGCGCTAATGCGCTCTAGGAGGGGCGGGTGGGTATCGAACCAGTAGGCCTTCGCCCCCTCACCGAAGAACATCGGATTGTGCGGCTTGAGCCAGCCGGCGGCCTCCTTGGGGAAGTCCTTGCTCTCGATGCCCAGCTTGACGAGGGCACCTACCAACCCGCTGCTGTCGGACAGCATGCGAGCAGCGTCCGCGTCCGCACGGAATTCCATTTCCCGGCTGGTACAGGCATCCAGAACCTGCGCGGAAAGCCAGCCGACAGCGCCGACGATCGCCACGCCGAATCCTGCCAGGGCCAGAAGAGCGCCGCCGCCCTCGTTCTTCTTGCTCCTGTTGCTTGCTTCGGCAGCCAGGCCGGCGTGGACGATGCTGTATCCGAGCAGCGAAATGCACATCAGCCCGAATACACCGGCTGCAAGCATCCGCGAGATGGCCACATCACCATGACGCAGGTGGGCCATTTCATGGGCGATGACCCCTTGCAGCTCGTTTCTGTTCAAGCGTTCAAGCGCGCCGGCCGACACGCAGACGGCGGTGCCTTCCTCCAGCGTCCCGGCGGCGAAGGCGTTGATGCCACGGTCGGACTTCAGTACGAACAGACGCGGCATGGGTATCGCCGCGGCGATCGCGGTTTCGGTGGCGACGTTGCGAAAAATACGCAGCTTGGGGTCTTCAGGCTCGAGGACCACCAATGTTCCGCCCAGGAGTTTCGCGACCTTGCCGCCATCCCCGCGCAGCCGCAACAGTTGATAGAGGCCGCCACCGAGGATGATGGCAAATAGCATCCCCAGGAACAGCAGATTGCCCTCGGTCAGGAAATCGGAGGGCTCGGCGACCAGGCATAGCATGGCGAAATCGAGGGCCAGCAGGAATCCGACGATGAACAGATGCGACAGGAGGAACAGGCGCCTGATGCGTACGCGATGCGACTCGATGGTGATGTGATTGGTCATGAGGCCAGCATGCGGACCACGTACGACGAAAGATGTCGCAACCACATGTGCCGGCGGGATTGAGCAAGGTCAGCGCTGGTAGGACAGGAGCAGCACGCTGTGTCCTGGTCCGCCAGACACGAATTCCTGATCCACAAATCGCCAGTCCAGCAGATTCATCCGCAGGTGGATGCGATTGATCCGATCCTGCAAGGCAGCCACGGGTTCGGTTGCCACCGCCAGCGTCACGCTGGTTTGGCCTCGAGTAAGTGCCTGCATCGCGGTTCGCGTGGCATCTACTTCTTCCACTGGGGGCGGCAAAGACCCACGGGAAGGCAGTGACTGGGCGCGTGCGGCTGGGGTCGCAGTGGCGAACAGCAAAATGGCAGTGGCCAGGCTGAGGCGAGCACTCATTGGGTGTAGTGCGCCAAGTGACAGGCGAAGTCTTCAATCTCGGAGTCCAGGAAGCCTCGTTCGTCCCCATGGATGTTTTCGCGAAACTCCCATTGAATTTCGCGTGCGAAGGGGTGGTCCCCCACGTACAGGTCGTCCAAGTTGCCCGCCCAACGGACTTCACCGAGGCCCTTGAGCGCATCGTTGAGGCGTGCGAGGTCCAACTCGGCCAGACGCTCACAACCGGCCATCGCGCTGGCGATCGACGCTGCCAACAAGGTGGCGTCGTCATCCGTCTCGTACAGCGTTGCGGTCCCGTTGCGAAGGTAGGCCAAGACATCGGTGGCCTCGGGGAACCATGAAAAGCCCTGCGCACCACCGTAACCGGGTCCGTCAGTGATGAAGCACCCGAACGGGAACTCCAAGGGGGAGCGCTCGTCGATGGGAGTGAGGGCGTCGGTCGGGACTGGAAGCGAAGGGAAGCGGCTGCGATTGGTTTTCATGCCGCCTAGTGTTCCTGGCGGTCCCGACAAGACATGTCCCCGAATATCGACTTGTCGGGTGTCGCCGCGACTAGGCGCGAAGCCGGCGCTTCGGAGGACATCTCGGCCAGATGCGCCGCGCTGCGACCAAGATCAGGCCAAATCCTCCAGCAAGAGACCGACCTTTGAGGAGTTCCGACATGTCTTGTCGTAACGACCCCTCAGGATGCATGACATCGAGCAGGGCCTGAGGTTGCTGAAGGTCGGAAATCCCACGGGAACCGACCGGGATTGATCAGGATCGCCGATTCACTTATCACTTCATCAAACGGAGAATTCAGATGGCAAGTTCGACTGGGCGTACGGGCAAGTGTCGTGACAAGCGTACCCGCAGTGGGTGCTCAAGGACTCTCAAGCAACAGGCGGCTTCTCGAGCTAGGAGAAAGCGCAGCTAACCGCACGCATCGCGTGCGAGGGGTGCGTTGCGCGGCCAGCAGGCGCCTTGGGACTGGGCGATCCCGGGTCTGCACGCGCTGGCGCCCAAAAGTGGTATCGACGCAGCGCAGGTCGCCTTGGTCACTGACCCGGAAAACACCGCCGCCATCCGTGTTAGCGGCACGTGCTCGATAGGCTGTGGTCCGCGTGGGGCAGTGTGCTGGGAAGCGAGGACTGCGTCGATTGTGCGCGCACCGCGATCGCGCTGGGCTGCGAGACGAGTACCGTCGCGTGAGTTGCCGGCGGCATGGCGGGAATCCTCCATGGCCCTGCTGAAATCCCGCTGCACTGGCGCGAGGGGCTGCGAAGGTAGGAATCGTACAACCGTTGTTGGAGCGATTGTTGGCGCCGCTCGCCACCGTGCCCGGAGTAGCCTTTAGCGGGTGATGAGTAGAGGCAGCGATAAAGAAGTCGACACAAGGCCCCCAGGTGTTTCCGGAATGAGGAGAGTAGAGAATTACACTTAACGGGGGCGATCTCTATTCTTTTGGCTTGGGTTTGAAAACGTAATCTGTGCATCCGGCAAGCGCATAAACCTCCTGCCATTCATACGCGCATGAATCGCATTTCGTTTCAATTTTCAAATAGCCAGCCGTCTCCTGGGAAAACTTCTCCGCGCGTGCTACGGAATCTGATTTGCAGCCCGGGCAGCGGGCCTTACCCATCTGATAGAAGTCGTAAACATAGTTCTCACTTCTGACGTATAGGCGATCGTGTTCAGACGACGGGAATGCTTTTCCTTTGTCGAATTCCATAAGTCTCCAGTGCCTAGCGCCTGAGTTAAGCCGGGCAGCGGAGTCGCCACGGCGATGGCTGGATCATAGCTGCCGGCGCCGAGGCCGCGAAGCGGACTCGGCTTGAATGAATTGTTAGGCCGCTGACCAGCCCTTAGCTCTTCGGGCACACGCGAGACCGGCCCCGTAAAAATCTCACACTCGCACGTACGTACGCGGGGCAGGGTGACCTGCCCCCACTGCGCTGGTCAAGATGAGGGCCGAGGCACAAGGGTTGCATTGGCGGCAGGATGTGATCGGGGGCCGTTTACTCTGCCCTCCGGACTATTTGGACTCGCTGCAGGACCACAGGCGTGTGGTGCGCCGGATTTCGGCTCCACGAAGCCGTGCGCTTGCGGTCGCATGCGATTCGGCTACATTGGTGGGCAGGGAGGGGGAATGTTCAAGGGAATGAGAGAGGCGCCTGTTCATGGCGCGGTAGATCAGCGCCCGGTAATTGAGGCCGTGCGCGTCCCGCCAGACCGCGCGCCACGCCATCAGGTTGAATTCCGGACTACTGACTCGACCAGACGGCGGGTCCGAGTCCCCCGTGAACGGGTATGGCCCATAGGGGCTCTGCTGAATCGAGTTCACCAAATGCAGCGCGCCCAGTGCCTGTTCTCCGGCAGCTATTTCTGTATTAAGTGCCACGGCATTAGGTCGGTCAGCGCAGGTGGAGAACAACCCGCGCTCGGTGGCGAAGGAGGGCAACATCAAGGGCACGGCGGATTCCGCCGACATGCGCGCAATGCAGTCGCATATGGAATTGGCCGAGCACGTGATAAAGCATGACCATCAGGCCATGGATCCACTCGTTGGGCTTGTGTACGAGATGCTCAAGGGACGGAACAACATCAGCCTTGCTGAGCTTGGTAGCTGAGCCACATCAAGCGATGTCTCAGACACTCGCACTCAACGTGTCCCGGAACGGAAGAGCGGCCGAAAACTCCAGCTACAGACGTAGGAGGGAACTTGAATTCTGGAACATTGAAGAAGCAGTCTGAAGCGAAGCTCTGGTTGATTCAGTTCCTGTTCTCGCGTCGGCCTCCACGTCCGGACGGTCGGCCTCTGTACGCGTATCGCGTGTCGGAGTCTGAGTATCTGGAACTACAGGAAGCGCTGCGAAATCAACGTAACGGTTGGCAGGAGCCCGTGCATCGCCTTCATTGGGCGGCTTGCTACGCGATCTATGTGTCCGAGTCCTACCGTCGCAAGTACGATCCGGACACCGGTTGGACTTGGGCTGCGTTCGAAGCGCCGCTGGGGTTGATGATTCCCGTCAGTGACAGAAGCGAACTGGTTCGGGATGGGATGAAGTATTGGCAACGGCCGATTCGTAAGTTCGAAGGTGGACACAACGACTATCTAGGCTCGCTGTTCGCCGAAGGCGGCCTGCCTTGGACGTTGCTCAGCTCCGGTCACGTGTTCGGCCGTGCTGTGCGTAGCGCGGTGCGACATTTTGAGCATGACCGTGAGAGCGGCCGGGCGCCGACGTGGCGGATTGCCGAGGCAATGCCAGGATTTCCGCAGTCCTTCCGGACCCAAGAAGTCTGCCTCTTGCTCGCCGGCATTGTCAGCCAGCTAAACGCGATCGTCGCGCGCTGCCGCTTGCAAGCCGGAGACGACCCGATCGCCGTCCTGGATCGTGACTCACCCACTTGGCGAGATGACTTTCCGATCCCACTGGACGATGGCAATGCTCATCAACTTGTCAGCGACTGGCTGAACGAGACCAAGCGCGCACAAGAGGAATGGAAACAAAGGCAGCTGGATCGACCTAGCAGTTGCACACATCGACTGGTTGGGTCCACTCCGGACCTTCGCTACCTGGTCTCAAACGTCGACATTCAGAGAGAGATAAGGTTTGCGCAACCCCCAATGGGGCTTTCGAGTACGCGACTCGAGCTCGCCTGTTACGAAGGGAGTAGGCTCGCTCACCGCGTCGGAGTGGTCTATGCGGACCTTGAAGACGGCGCGATCCGGATCAGGACACCCAAAGCCAGGATCGAGCTGCAACGCGGCAATTTTGAGTTGCCGTTGAGCCTGAAAGTGCTTGCTTCAGGCGTTACGGTCCACACCATCGAGATCCCTGACTCAGGAATAGAAGGCGAAGCCTCACCGTGCATCTTCGAACTCCGCGAGGACGCCTGGTGGTACCTTTCAACTGTCTCGTGCACGACGAAATCGGAAATAGTTCGTGTCCGTCTTCCCGTGGATTGGCAGGTCACGTCTGGCTCCGGCGAGGCAGTCGATAGCCAGGATAGTGCGTGCTGGCTCGAGGCCCGTTCCACGCTGACACTCGGGGCAGGCGACGAGGAGGTGTGCATCGACTTCAACGAAGCCAACACCGTCGTCTACCGCCTCGGCGGCACAGTACACCCGGCCATTGCCCGGCCCTACGATGCCTTTCAGGGTTGGCCACGACTCATTTGCGACGGGGGCAATGGCGATCAGCCGCAGTTGCTGCATCTCATCAACGGCCGAAGAAGTCTCACCCTTACTGGAGGAGCCAGCTTTGGAGCGATCAAGTACCAGGCGCGCACTTCCTCTGGACTGACGGTTTTCCGCGCGCGGTTTGGGCTGCTGCCTTCGGACTTCCGCGTGCGTAGGATCTCTGCTCACGCCGGCCAGCCAGCCCGGCTTACAGTCACCTCGAGGGAGGCTCTGATCCTGACGGCATCTGTAGGTGCGCGTCCTGGCGTGTCCTGGAATCACGTTGGTGAATCTTCTCAGGACTTACCTGATGCGGCTCAACTCGGGCAC
>Ga0075163_10003662_pt1 | contig 20656 bp, 17 predicted proteins | sample JI1023141ADNA_FD_71478 | JGI IMG/M metagenome (GOLD analysis project Ga0075163, IMG submission 71478) | Wastewater effluent complex algal communities from Wisconsin, to seasonally profile nutrient transformation and Carbon sequestration -... | ecosystem: Engineered > WWTP > Effluent > Algae... | reverse complement strand
GGAGGGGCCCACGGAATACACCGAACAGGAGGAAGCAACGGGCGAAACGTTCACGGGATCTGCAGGCCGGTGGGTAGGCCGTCGATGCTGCGACGGTTTTTCTCGGCGCGGTAGGCGGCCATGCCGGCGGGGCCTTTTTTCTCGGCGTAGTCGACGAGGGTGGAGCGTTCGCCGGTGTAGTGGAAAAACGGGACGCCGAAACCGCAGGAGGTTTGGATGCTCTCAATCTCGACGATGATGAGTTGGCGTTCGCCGGGGAGCGGTGGGCCGAAGAGCGGGCGGAGTTGGGACCAGTCGGGGTCGTGGGGTTGGACGGAGCGGCCGCGGCCGTAGATGCGGAAGATGAGCGGCGACGCAGTGAAGGAACACATCATGAGAGTGAGACGGCCGTTTTCGAGGAGGTGGGCGGCGGTTTCGTTGCCGCTGCCGGTGATGTCGAGATAGCCGACGCGGGTGGTCGAGAGGACGCGAAAGGTGTCCATGCCTTTCGGTGAGAGATTGACGCGGCCGTCGGCGGGAGCGGAGGCGACGAAGTAGATTTTTTGCTCGGCGATGAACGCGAGGTGAGCAGGCGTGAGGGTGTCGGTGAATTTGGCCATGGGAGGGAGGGGGCGAGTGAGGGGAGATCGAAAGTGAAACGAGGGAAGGGCCCACGAAACACACGAAACACACGAAAGAAAGACACGCGAGGGGATGATGGGGGAAGATTCGTAAGGTGACTGGCGTGGTGAGTGGAATGGCGCGGAAAGTGGAAGACGACGGATCGTGAACCGCTCATCTGCGCTGATTTTTCGGAGGACGTAGGGCGGGGCGAGTGGGAGCGGGCTTCGCCTGATCGGCGAAGCACGGGGCGCTAAGGGGGGCGATGCGGAACCGCGCCTTAACAGGCGCGGCTACGGGGAAGATTTTGGGAAGGGAGTGTGGCGGGGCTTTTGGATGTGGTGAGTGGCTTGATCTTTTGGGGGTGATGCGGCGTGCTGGGCTGAACCAAAAAATAATATGCGTTTCTCCAAAGCTCTGGTGTCGGGTGTGTGGCTGGCGGTTGTGGTGGCGGCAGTGGCGCCCACGGCGTCGGCCCAGTTGGCGGCGCGGTCGACGGAGGAGTGGTTGAAGACGCTCGATTCGGCGAACCGGGTGGCGAAGTTGAAAATCGACGACGTGGTGGCGGCGTTGAAGTTGAAGCCAAACAGCGTCGTGGCCGACATCGGGGCGGGCTCTGGGGTGTTTACGGTGCCGATGGCGAAGGTGACGACGGCGGGGAAGGTTTACGCGGTCGATATCGAACAAGGGCTCGTGGACCACATCACGAAGAAGGCGAAGGAAGCGAACCTGACGAATGTGCACGGTGTGCTGGGAAAATTTACGGATGCGAATTTGCCGGCGAAGGATGTGGAGCTCGCGCTGATCTTCGACGTGCTGCACCACATCGAGAACCGCACGGAATACCTGAAGAATCTGGTGCCGTATTTGACGAAGACGGGACGGATCGCGGTGATCGATTTTCACCCCGAGCTCGGGCCGCATAAAAACGATCCGACGCTTCAGGTGACGAAAGCGCAGTCGGAGGCGTGGTTTGCCTCGATCGGGTTTAAGCCGGTCGCGGAACCCGCGTTGTATTTGGACAAGTGGTTTGTGGTGTATGCGCGGTGAGAGGCCGGAGTGGAGATAAGAGGTGAGGCGGGCTGAGAGCTGAGAGCGAAGCACTGGGAGACGGATATTTGCCACGGAGGGCACGGAGCTATGACACAGAGGGCACGGAGGTAAGGCGGGGCACTTCGGAGCGTGGGCGCGGACCGGGGGGATGCTTTTTCAACGGGGGAAAACTCCGCGCTCGTCACGGCGGAGTCGGCGGGGCAACACTCGGGGAAGAATATGGAAAACGTCCCCGCTTCCGCCTTCATTCCGCATGAGCGTATTTTGATGGGTCCCGGCCCGAGTCCGGTGCCGCAGCGCGTATTGCGCGCGATGGCGGCGTCGACGTTGGGTCACCTCGATCCGCAGTATCTCGCGATTATGGACCACACATGCGCGATGTTGCGCGAGGTGTTGCGCACGAAGAATGCGCTGACGTTTCCGGTGAGCGGCACGGGCATGGCGGGCATGGAATGCGTGGCAGTGAATCTGTTGGAGCGCGGCGACGAGGCGATCGTGTGCGTGAACGGCGTATTTGGCACGCGCATGAAAGATGTGATGGAGCGCTGCGGCGCGACGGTGCATGCGGTCGAGGCGACGTGGGGCGAGGTGATCGAGCTCGAGCAAGTGAAGGCGGCGCTCGATGCGCATCCGAAGGCGAAACTCGTGGGGATCGTGCACGCAGAGACGAGCACGGGGGCGCTGCAACCGTTGGAAGGTTGGGCGGAGTTGGTGCATGCGCGCGGGGCGTTGCTGGTGGTCGATGCGGTGACGAGTCTCGGCGGGCATGAGCTGCGCGTGGACGAGTGGGGCATCGACGCGATTTACAGCGGCACTCAGAAGTGTCTGAGCTGTCCGCCGGGATTGGCGCCGGTGAGTTTTGGCGAGCGCGCGCTGGCGGTGATGGATGCGCGGAAAACGAAGGTGCAGTCGTGGTATCTGGATGTGTCGATGCTGCGGAAATATTACACGGGCGGCGCGGGTGCGGGTGGTGGACGCGTTTACCATCACACGGCCCCGATCAACATGACGTATGCGCTGCACGAAGCGCTGACGATCGTGCTGGAGGAAGGGCTCGATGCGCGCGTGGAGCGGCACGCGCAGATGCACCGGAGATTGCGCGCGGGGCTGGAGGCGATGGGGCTGAGCTACATTCCGAAGCGCTCGTTGCACTCGTTGAATTGCATTTCGATTCCGGCGGGTGCAGACGACGCGAAAGTGCGGCGGCGTTTGCTGGAGGAGTATGGCATCGAAATTGGGTCGGGGCTCGGGCCGATGGCGGGCAAGGCGTGGCGCATCGGATTGATGGGCCACGGGGCGACGGTGCGGAATGTTGATCTCGTGCTCGCGGCGTTGCGGGCGGTGTTGGCGTGAGGGGGGCGCGGACGTGGGACGCTGAAAAGAACCGGAAAACAGAAGTGAAACCGCTGATTTGCGCTAATCTTTCGGAGGCGGGAGGGCGCGGGGATGTGTGCGTGCTTCGCCTGATCGGCGAAGCGCGGGGGTGTTTCACGATGGGGTGGAAAGCTGTGGCGGCCGGCCGACGAGCGGCAGCCTCACGGAGCTGAGCCGATGAAGGTGGACGCGATTGCACGGCTGACGGCGCTCCTGCCACGAGGGCGGGTCATGACGGCGGCGGCGGAGCTTGCGGCTTATGAGAGCGACGGGTTGACGGCGTTTGCGACGCGGCCGCTCGCGGTGGCGGTGCCGGAGACGCAGGACGAGGCGGTGACGATCGTGCGGTTTTGTCACGCGGAGAACGTGCCGTTTGTGGCGCGGGGGAGCGGGACGAGTTTGTCGGGCGGGTCGCTGCCGGTGAAAGAAGGTATCGTGATCACGTTGAACCGGCTGAATAAAATTTTGCGGCTCGATGCGGCGGAGCGGATCGCGGTGGTTGAGCCAGGCGTGGTGAACGCGCAGGTGACGGCGGCGGCGCAGCCGTATGGGCTGCACTACGCGCCGGATCCGTCGAGCCAGTCGATCTGCACGATCGGCGGCAACGTGGCGTTCAATTCGGGTGGCGCGCACTGTCTCAAGTATGGCATGACGTCGAACCATGTGCTCGGCGTGAAGGCGGTGCTTGCGACGGGCGAGATCGTGGAATTCGGCGGGGCGAGCCGCGAGCAGGTCGGGCCGGATTGGACGGGGCTGTTTGTGGGGAATGAGGGGCTGTTTGGCGTGGTGTTGGAAGTGACGCTGCAGCTGCTGCCGCGGGCGGAGACGTTTTACACGGTGCTGGCGGGCTACCGGACGCTCGAGCGGGCGGGCGACGCGGTGGCGGCGGTGATTGCGAGCGGACTGTTGCCTGGGGCGATCGAGATCATGGATGCGCTGGCGCTGGAGGCGGCGGTGGCGGCGGTGCACGCGGACTATCCGCCGAATTCGGCGGCGGTGCTGATCGTGGAATTGGAAGGGCCGCGGGAAGTCGTGGCGGTGGACCGCGTGCGGTTGGAGAAAATTTTGGCAGCGAGCGGCGCCGAGGAAGTGCGCGTGGCGCGCGATGCGGCGGAGCGGCTGGCGATTTGGAAGGGACGCAAGAGTGCGTTCAGCGCGGTGGGGCGGTTGTCGCCGGACTTCATCGTGCAGGACGGCGTGGTGCCGCGGCGACGGTTAGGCGAAGCCTTGAAGCGGATCGGGGAGATGGCAGGCGAGGCGCGGCTGCGGGTCGCGAATGTGTTTCACGCGGGCGACGGGAATCTGCATCCGCTGATTTTGTATGACGGCAAGGAGGCGGACGGGTTGGTGCGCGCAGAGGCGCTGGCGGGAAAAATTTTGAAGATGTGTGTCGCGATGGGCGGCTCTATCACGGGCGAACACGGGGTGGGCGTGGAGAAGCGCGACTACATGCCGGACATGTTTAACGAGGAGGAGATGGATTTGCTGAAGCGCGTGCGGGCGGCGTTTGATCCGCTGGGAATCGCAAACCCGGGCAAGATGTTTCCGGCGGGCGCACCGGCGGTGATGACGACGGCGCAGGTGGGGCTGCATCCGCTGGAGAGGGCGGGGGTGATTGCGCGGGAATGACGAATTGCGAATGACGGATGAGAAATGACGAAATGCGAATGACGGATGACGGATGACTGAGGGGATTGTGAAATGCGCGAAACATACCAAAGATGGACACAGAGGACGGAAGAGGATCGAACCGAGGACACGGAGCGGAGGGGCGTGCGGAAACACGGAATGCACGAAATTTTTTAACCACGGATTGCACGGATGAACACGGATGATGAAGCAGGACGGAGGGCGGTGGCCGCGCTGGTGACGGTGCGGATGGGGGATTCGCGACCGCACGCTCACGCGTGCGGCTACGAAGGAGGGAGGGCGGCATGAGCGCGGTTTTGAATCCTTCTACTCCGGCGGAGCTCGCGGACGCGGTGCGGTCGGCGCCGAGGGTGCTCGCGGTGGGGGCGGGGACGAAGGGGCGGTTGGCGGCGGTGGGGGCGGACGTGGTGAGGATTTCGACGGCGGGGCTGAAGGGGATTGTCGAATACGAGCCGAGCGAGTTCACGTTTACGGCGCTGGCGGGGACGCCGGTGCGGGACATCGAAAACGTGCTGGCGGAGCAGGGGCAGTATCTGCCGTTCGATGCGCTGTGGGTGGAGGCGGGGGCGACGATCGGAGGGACGGTGGCGGCGGGGGTGAGCGGGCCGGGGCGATTTCGGTTTGGAGGGCTGAGGGATTTTATTTTGGGCGTGCGGTTCGTCGACGGGGAAGGGCGGTTGCTGCGCATGGGCGGCAAGGTCGTCAAAAATGCGGCGGGGTTTGATTTGCCGAAATTTTTTGTGGGCAGTCTCGGCCGCTTTGGGGCGTTGGCGGAAGTGACGTTTAAAGTGTTTCCGCGGGCGGTGGCGGTGAAGACGTTGCGGTGGGATGTGCCGGATGCGGGGGCGCTGACGACAATTTTGACGGCGGCGGCGGGGGCGCGGTGGGAGCTGGATGCGCTGGAGGCATCGCCGGCGGAAAGCGCGGTTTATGCGCGGCTGGCGGGGCCGGCGGAGGCGTTGGACGGGCTCGCGGCGGAGATGTTGGCGCGGTGGCCGGGGCGAGTGCTCGGGGCGGAGCAGGCGTCGGCATTGTGGCGCGGCGTGCGGGAGTTTGCGTGGGCGCACGACGGCGGGGAGCTGGTGAAGGTGGTGCTGGTGCCGTCGCAGGTGGCGGCGGTGCTGGAGGCTGTGCAGCGAGTGCCGGGGGCACGGGTGTGGATCGGTGCGGGTGGGAATGTAGCATGGGTGTCGTTGCCGCGCGGGGCGAGGTTGGGGGAGAAGTGGGCGTGGCCGGCGTTGACGATGCGCGGGACGGGGCCGCTGTGGCCGGGCGGGCGGCAGGAGGCGGCGGTGGGGCGGGCGGTGAAGGCGGCGCTCGATCCACAGGGACGGTTTCCGGGGTTGGAGGAATTTTAATCATGCAGCACACGATCAAAGCGGCGGAACATGGGACTTTGGGGGCGCCGATGGTGCGGGCGGTGGAGGCGTGTGTGCACTGCGGGTTCTGCTTGGCGGCGTGTCCGACGTATCGGGAATTTGGACAGGAGATGGATTCGCCGCGCGGGCGCATCGTGTTGATGAAGCAGGTGCTGGAGGGGACGTTGCCGTGGGCGGATGCGCAGCCGCATGTGGACCGGTGTTTGGGTTGTCTTGCGTGCGAGCCGGCGTGTCCGAGCGGGGTGCCGTATCGGGATTTGATCAGTCCGTTTCGCGCGCGGATGAACGAGGATAAGAAGAGTGTGCGCACGGTGGGCGAGAACGTGCGGCGGTGGTTGGTGGCGCAGGCGATTCCATTTCCGGCGCGGTTTCGGCGGGCGTTGGTGGGAGCGAAGCTGGGGCGCGCACTGGGTGGGCTCGTGCCGGCGGTGCTGCGGCCGATGTTGGCGCTGGCGCCGAAGACGGTGCCGGCGGAAGTGAAATTGCAGGCGGTCTATCCGGCGCAGGGAGAGCGGCGGGCGCGCGTGGCGTTGTTGGCGGGATGCGCGCAGCAGGTGCTCGATCCGGATATTAACGTGGCGACGATCGAGGTGCTCACGCGGAATGGCATCGAGGTCGTGGTGCCGGAGTCGCAAGGGTGTTGTGGCGGACTCGCGTGGCACACGGGGGATCGGGCGGCGGCGCAGACATTTGCGCGGAGAAATCTGGACGCGTTTTCGTCGGGGGTGGGCGCGGGCGGGAGCGGCGGCGGGGAGGTGGAGGCGATTTTAACGAATGCTGCGGGGTGTGGGTCGGCGATGCACGAATACCACCTCGTGTTGAAGGGAACGGCGGACGAGGCGCGGGCGGAGGTGTTTCGGAAGCGGGTGATGGATGTGAGCGTGTTTCTCGCGAAGATCGGGCTGCGGGAGCGGCCGAGGGCGGTGCGCGCGATGGCGGGACCGGGCACGGCGGCGACGCTGAAGGTGGCGTATCATGATGCCTGTCACCTCGCGAATGCGCAGGGAGTGCGGGCGGAGCCGCGGGCGTTGTTGCGGGCGATCCCGGGAGTGGAGTTGGGCGAGTTGGCGGACGCGCACCTGTGCTGCGGGAGCGCGGGCACGTATAATCTGGATCAGCCGGAGACGGCGGCGTCACTGGGTGCGCAGAAGGCGGCGGCAGTGATCGCGTCGGGCGCGGATGTGGTGGCGAGCGGAAATATCGGTTGTCTCACGCAATTGCGGGTGCACCTGGAAAAGGCCGGTTCGCCGGTGAGGGTGCGGCACACGATGCAGGTGTTGCGCGATGCGTATCGGGCGGGGGATGCGGAGGGGGAAATCGGGTGAACCGCGGAGGTCGAGAGAAGGAGAGAAGGAGAGGAGGGGAGAACGGGAGAGGTTTTTTTGACCGCGGATTTCGCGGATCGACACGGATGAGGCCCAAACGCAGATGCTTTATGATGACGAAACGGATATTTCTGGGATGGCTGATGGTGCTGGGACGTTGCGGGCGGCGGAGATGCCGGCGGCGGCGGTGTTGCGGGCGGATCAGGCGCGGCTCGCGGCGATGATGGCAGGGGATGGGGCGGCGCTGGGGAGGTTGATGTCGGAGGAACTCGTGTTTGTGCATTCCGACGGGCGCACGGAATCGAAGGCGGATTACGTGAAGAACATGCTCGCGGGTGACACGCAGTATGCGGATGCGAAGACGGCGGACGTGCGCACGATGGAGCCGGCGGCGGGGGTGGTGATTTTGTTTGGTGCGCAGCAAATGCGGAAGCGGCTTGGGCCGACGTGGTCGGAGGTGAAGCTGCGTTTCATGGCGGTGTGGCGCGAGGAACGCGGGGCCTGGCGGATGGTCGCGTGGCAGTCGATGCGGCCGGCGGGAAATAGCACCGTCCCGGCCGCCGGGACGGAAGGTGGAAGGGCCAAGGACCAAGGTCCAAGGAAGGCGCCGTAGCGGCGCGGGTGAGTGGCGGGAGTGCGGCCGGGAACGGACGGATAGCGCGGCGGCGCACAAGGCGGGGCGGAGGCCGCGCCTCTACTTCGGAATCATGCCGGGGAAGACGTAGGCTTGGAGCATCACGAGGACGCCGACGAGAATCGCGAGGGCTATGCTGTGCCAGAAGACGGCGCGGAGAATGGTGCCGGCCGTGGGGCTTTCGGGGTGTCCGCCGGTGGCGACGCTGGCGACGACGATGCTCTGGGCGTCGATCATTTTGCCCATGACGCCGCCGGAGCTGTTGGCTGCGCAGGTGAGAATGGGCGAGAGACCGAGTTGCTCGGCGGTGACTTTTTGGAGGTTGCCGAAGAGGACGTTGGAAGAAGTGTCGCTGCCGGTGAGCGCGACGCCGAGCCATCCGATGATCGGCGAGAAGAACGGGAACAGCCAGCCGGTGCCCGCCAGTGCGAGGCCCATGGTGGTGTCGGTGCCGCTGTATTTCGTCGTAAAGCCGAGCGCCATCATCGCCGAAATGGTGAGGAGGGACACGCGCACACGCCACAGGGTCTGGCCGTAGATGCGCAGGGCGCGGCCGAAGCCGACGCGCAGGGCGAGCGCCGAGGCGATGCCGGCGAGCAATAGGGCGGTGCCGGTTGCGGAGAGGAGATTGAGTTTGAAGAGCGCGGGGTCGGGCGTGGGTTTCGGTGCGACGGGCGGCATCTTGATCACTGCGTTGTGCAGTTCCGGCACGGGGAGCACGGGCGCGAACCATGCGTCGAGCTGGCCCTTGATCTGGGGCATGCCCCAAGCGAAGACGAAGCTTGTGAGGAAAATCCACGGTAGCCACGCCTTCCACGCGGGGGCTCGGGCCGCCTCGGCATGGGCCGAAGTGGCGGGCGCGGCGGTGGGCACGGGATTGGCTTGTTCCTCGGCCGGTTTCCAGAATCGCATCAGGACGACCACGGAGAGCATCGAAACGGCTCCCGCCACGATATCCACGAGCCACGGGCCGTGGAAATTGCTCACGAGAAACTGCACGAAACCGAACGATGCGCCGGCGGTTAGGCAGGCTGGCCACACGGCCACCATGCCTCGCCAGCCCACCTGCGCCGCCACCAGCCAGAAAGGAACGATGAGGGAAAAGAACGGCAGCTGGCGGCCCACCATCGCGCTGAGTTGGAGCAGGTCGAGGCCGGTAAGAGGAGCGAGGGTGACGAGTGGCGTGCCCAACGAACCGAAGGCAACCGGCGCGGTATTGCCGATGAGCGCGAGCTTCGCCGCCTCGAGGGGCTTGAAGCCGAGTCCGATCAGCAGCGCACCGGAGATTGCTACTGGCGCGCCGAAGCCCGCCGCGCCCTCGATGAAGGCGCCGAACGCGAAGGCAATGAGCAGCGCTTGGATGCGTCGATCCCCAGAGATGCCGGCGATTTGTTTTTGGAGGACGGCGAACTGGCCGGTCTCAACCGAGAGTTGGTAGATGAAGATCGCGTTGAGAATCAGCCAGCCGATGGGGAGCAGACCGAAGGCGGCGCCGTAGCCGGCGGCGGCGAAGGTGAGCTTGGCGGGCATGCCATAAACAAAAATTGCGATCGCGCCGGCGACGACGAGGGCGATCAACGCGGCGAAGTGGGCGCGGATGTGCCAGAAGGCGAGCAGACCGAGCAGGACGACGACGGGGATGGCAGCGACGAGGGCGGAGAGGCCGATGCCGCCGAGCGGGGCGTAAGTTTGGGACCAGGGCATGGGGTGGAGGAGAATGACGAATGACTAATGTCTAATGACGAATGATGGGCACGGGGGCGCGAGGGGACGGTCGTGCTGAGGGGTGGTCGGAGGGAGGCAGCGGGGCGCGGGGGTGGCGAGGAATTTTCGGCGCACGAAAGGGCTCGGGAGAGGCGCACGGAGTCGGGGCGTAGAGCCGCTCCCACAGTTTGCGGGAAGTTTCGGACGAAACGGTTGCGCGTTCCGCTACGGGAGGGAAGGCGGGTGCGACCGGGGGCGGTCGCGCTCCCGGGCTACAGGCCCTGTGTGTCGATGAGCCAGAGGAGGGAGGCGAGGGCGGCGGCGCCGAGATGGAGCTCGCGGGCGTTTACCTTGTCGAGGCTGTCGATAGAGGTGTGATGGTAATCGAAGTAGCGCTGCGAATCGGGTGTGAGGCCGGCGACGGTGGCGCCTTGCGCGAGGAGAGGTGTGACATCGGTGCCGCCGGTGCCTTTCGAAAACGCGTAGAGGCCGTAGGGTTCGAAGAGGGCGCGCCATTTCGCGGCGGCGCGTTCGTGGACGGGGCCCTGCGTGCTGCCGAGGTTGAAGCCGCGGGGTTGGAAGCCGCCGCTGTCGGTCTCGGCGGCGAAGACGTGAATTTCGTTTTTCTGTTTGGCGGCAGCGGCGTAGGCGATGGAGCCGCGCGTGCCGTTTTCTTCGTTGGTGAAGAGCACGCAGCGGAGGGTGTGGCGGGGTTGGAGACCGAGGGCGCGGAAAATGCGGAGGACTTCGATGGACTGCACGCAGCCGGCGCCGTTGTCGTGGGCGCCGGGGGAGATGTCCCAGGAGTCGAGGTGGCCGCCGACGACGAGGATTTTTTCGGGAAACACGGACCCGCGGATTTCGCCGATGACGTTGTGCGACGGGGCGTCGGGTAGCCAACGCGCGTTGATCGTGACGGTGACGCGCGCGGCGGGGTCGGCGGCGAGGGCGGCGCTGAGGCGGTTGGCGGCGAGCGTGGAGAGGGCGGCGGCGGGGATTTTGGGTTGGTCGGGTGGGAACGAGGTGGTGCCGGTGTGCGGGACGTCGTCGAGGGTGAGCGTGAGCGAGCGGGAGAGGGCGGCGACGGCGCCGTATTTCGCGGCGGCGGCGGGGCCGCGGAAACGTTGATCACCGGCTTCGCCGTAGGCCGTGCCGGTGGCAACGTGCACGGGATTCATCGGACGGTTGAAGAAGACGATTTTGCCGGAGATTTTTTCGCGACCGAGCGTGGCGAGTTCGTCGAGGGATTTGAGCTCGATGACTTCGGCGGTGAGGCCGGCGGTGGGCGTGGCGACGGAGCCGCCGAGGGCGAGGGCGGCGAGAGGGGTGGCCGTGCCGCGCGGCGTGAGGACGACGGACTCGGGGGCACCGCGCTCCCAGTGGGGGACGAGCACGTCTTGTTTGTAGACGCGGTCGAGGCGTAGGGCGGTGAGCATTTTCTCGGCGGAGACGATGGCGCGCTCCAGTGCAGGCGAGCCGGAGAGACGTCCGGGCGTCTCGGTGACGAGGGTGCGGAGATTTTCGTAGGCTTGGCCGCGGGCGAGGGCTTCGGAGAAAATGGCGCGGAGGGTGGTCTCGGCTGCAGGGGCGTTGGCGCTGGGCGCGGTGTTGGGCGCGGTGGATTGGGCGAGCGTGGGGACGATCGGCAGACACAGGGCGAGGATACGGAGCAAAAGTGTGGCGGCGCGCGGTGCGCGGAGGTGTGTCGGCATGGGAAAAGTTTTTCGTTGCGGGAGAAGTGACTCAAGAGGCGAATCCGCGCCGACGCTTACACGCCATGAAACTTTTGCCCATTACACTCGCCGGCCGGCACGTGCGGCTCGAACCGTTGGCGCAGTCACATCACGCGGTGTTGGAGCGCAACGGGGCGGACGCGGAGGTGTGGCGGTGGATGCCGTTTAAGAATGCGGATACGCGGGAATCGGTGCGGCAATGGTGCGCGACGGTGGGCGGGCTGCACGCGCGGGGCGAGGCGGCGGCGTTTGCGATCATCGAGGCGGCGACGGGCGAGGCGGTGGGCGGGACGACGCTTTTCGACTACTCGGAGGCGCACAAGCGCGTGGAGATCGGCTATACGTGGCACGCGCAGCGCGTGTGGCGGACGGCGGTGAACACGGAGTGCAAGTTTCTGCTGCTGGGGCACACGTTTGAGACGCTCGGGATGAACCGCGTGCAGTTGAAGACGGATGCGCGCAACGAGCGTTCGCAGGCGGCGATCGCGCGGCTCGGCGCGGTGCGGGAAGGCGTGCTGCGCGCGCACATGGTGATGCCCGACGGGTGGGTGCGCGATTCGGTGATGTTTTCCATTGTCGCGCGCGAGTGGCCGGAGGTGAAGGCGGGGCTCGCGGCGAAGTTGGCGCGGTGAGGACTGTCGAGACGGCGGGCGAATCCTCGTGGGCGGCGGAACTCGGGGTGCTCGCGCGGTGAAAAGGGCGGGCTGAAGCCGCGCCCTACTTTAAAACCACTTCTTCTTCCGCAGATAGATGAACATCAGGAGCGTGGAGACCGCCATCGCCACGACCGCAACGGGATAGCCGCCTGGCTGCAACTCGGGCATCTTCTCGAAATTCATGCCATACCACGTGCCAATGACCATGATCGGGATCGTGATCGCGGTGAGGGCAGTGAGGAACTTGATGCCTTCGTTGGCCTCGAAGGCGGCTTTGTTGAGATAGATGTCGAAGGCCATCATGAGGCGTTCGTGGTAGCTGGCGGCGGTGTCTTCGAGGCGGACGAGGTTGTCGCGCAGATCGCGGAAATAGGGGAGCAGCTTGGGGCGGATGAGTTTGCCGTCGCCGCGGGCGAGGCGGTCGATGACGTCGCGCTGCGGTCGGATAATTGCGCGGAGCTTGGTGAAGTCGCTGCGGACGTGCAGGAGCTCGTTGACGAGTTTCTTCTGCGCGGATTCGCGGGCGAGGACGTTCTCCTCAAGCTCTTCAAGTTCGGCGTGGAGTTCCTCGATGACGGGCGTGTAGTTGTCGACCAGCAGATCCAAAATGGTGTGCGCGATACGGTCGGGTCCGCGCGGGCCGGCAATGGTGCCTTTGAGACTGCGGTCGATGACGGCGGCGATACCACGGAGCGGTTTGATGTGAAACGTGACGAGGTAGTCGCGGCCGAGGAAGAAATCGAGTTCGGTGGTGTTGAACTTTTCGGTGCGCGTGAAATCGACGGCGTGGGTGACGATGAAGAGGTAGTCCTCGTAGTCCTCGACCTTTGGCAGGGAGTTGGGCTGCACGCAGTCCTCGATGGCGAGCGGGTGAAACTGAAAGACCGTTTCGAGGACGAACTTCCATTCTTCCTCGGTGGGGTTGTCGAGGTCGACCCAGAGGAGGAGACCTTTGTCGGCACGCACGAGGCGGAGGGCCTCGCGCTCAAGGTCGGAGCCGACGAGTTTGCCGTCGCTGAAGATGAAGGAGCGGATCATGGGGCGTTTCAGCTATTCGTTTGGGGCAGCCGTAAAATCGGAGCAACCTCTGCCGCCATTTTTTTCAGCTTGGAGAGACCGATGGCTCGCTGGCCGTTTTTTTGCACCGGCCCAGCGTTACCCCAGACTGGTGCGCCAGGGCCGTTGTATATCTCCGTGGCAACCCCTCGGGGAGAGATATGCAGAACAATGAGGTGCTGGGGTTCGCTACGGAGGGCGACAGCGCTGCGCTGCGTGGCCTTAACCTGCACCAAGATTCCTCCCACTTTGGCATCATGGCCCTCTGCGGAATGATCTAACAGAGATAGTCCGTAGCGATGCGCGGCGACAACCTCACCGATACTGCCCACGAGGTGTCCGTCTGGGGTGAAGCGACGACCGAATTTTCTCTCAAGCTCATCGACGATTTCGTAGAGGCGAACGATTAGCCGGGGGACGGATTCGATGGGATGCCCGTCCTGGCTCATAAAATTTCACAGCCCCAACTTCTTCTCCACGGCGGCGAGGGCGGCGATGAAGGACTCGGGGGTGTCGGCGGCGAGGAAGCTGGCGCGGTCGGCGGGGTCGCGGAGGAGTTTGCAGAGGGCGCTGACGACGGCGAGGTAGTCGCCGGGCTTCGACTTCGGGGTGCCGAGCACAAAAAAGAGTTTCACGATCTCGCCGCTGGCGTCGAAGGGGATGCCGGTCTCGCTGCGGCCGACGGCTAGAACGATCTGTTTCACGTGCTCCGTGCGGGCGTGGGGGAGCGCGATGGCGTTGCCGAGGCAAGTGGTGTCGAGCCGGTCGCGAGCGAGGAGTTCGTCGTAGAAACCTTCGTAGTTGGCGACGTCGGGATGGCCCATCAGCAGCCTAGAGACCTCGTTGAGCGCGGCGGTGCGTTTGGTGCTCTGCACGCGGAGCGCGATGCGGGCGGGGTTAAGGAGCGAGGTGATTTTGCCGGCCATACGGGAAGGGAGCGCAGAATGAAAGCAGAACGGCGGAATGCGAAAGCAGAAAAGCGGCGGCGCGAGCAAATCGCCGAGCGCGACCGGCGGAGGCGCAAGAATGGTGGGCGGGAAATGCGTTGCGGGAGGCAGGCGGGCGCGCTGCCTTACGCGGATGAAAAATTGGTGTGCAATGGCGGTCGTGGGTTGGGTGGCGGTGGCGGGCGCGCACGCGGAGGTGGACACGTTCACCAAAGTGTTGCGGGCGGACGATTTTGCGGCAGCGGGCCTGGGAAAATTGTCTGCGGAGGAATTGGCGCGGCTTAACGGGCTTGTGCGGGCCTACAAAAACGGGGCGCTCGCGGAGGCCAAACGGGAGGTGGCGGTCGCTGCGGCGACCACCGCAGCGAGCGCGGAGCCGGCGAAGAAGGCGGAGGGTGGATTGCTGGCGAAGGCGAAGGTGCTGCTTACGCCGGGGACCGAGATCGAATATGCGACGGTGGAGAGCCGGATCGCGGGGGATTTCAAAGGTTGGGAGGGGCGGGCGGTGTTGACGCTGGAAAATGGTCAGCGCTGGCAGATCGCGAACGGCGGACTCTACAGCACGCCGCCGATTCCGAGTCCGAAAGTGAAGATCGTGCCGGCCTCGCTCGGAGGATTTTGGATGACCATCGAGGGTGTCTCCTCGCGGGTCAGGGTGCAGCCCTTCGGCGCAAAGTGACCGGACGCTGCCGACGATGATCAAAAATAAAATTTTGGCGGACAGCACATGGGCGGAGCGGGGCGGGTCGGTGGCGTGGCGCGTGGGGTTGACGACGTTTGGGATTCTGGCGCTGGAGCTGGCGCTGATCCGGTGGACCTCGTCGCAGATCCGGATTTTTGCCTACTTCAACAATGTGGTGCTGATCTGTGCGTTTCTCGGCGTGGGCCTCGGCGCGGCGATGGGGCGGCGGTGGCCGGGACTCGTGCACCTCGTGCTGCCGGGGCTGGTGGTGTTGGCGTTGCCGCTGGCGTTTTCGGAGGCGCTGGGGCTGGTGACGATGCGGTTTCCGGACCAGAGTATCATGCTGTGGGGCGCGCAGGAATCGGCGGCGAATCTCGGGCTCTTCGCGCGGAATGTCGGCGTGTTTCTCGGATTGCTCGCGATGGTGACAGCGGTGTTTGTCTGCTGCGGCGCGCCGTTGGGATATTTGTTTGGGCGGATGGCGACGCTGCGTGCGTATCAGGCGGACTTGTTCGGGTCGTTGCTCGGGGTGGCGGCGTTTACGCTGCTCTCGTGGGTCGATGCGACGCCGCCGTGGTGGCTGGCGCTCGGCGCGCTGCCGTTTGTGTGGCTCGCCGGGACGACGTGGGCCGCGGCGGCACTGGTGATAGTGTGCAGTCTGGGGCAACTGTCGGTGAACGGCGCGCTGTTCTCCCCGTATAACCGGATCGACTTGGTGACGGCGCCGGGCGGGAGCGTGGAGCTGCAGGTGAACCGCGATTTTCACCAATACATGTTCGATTTGTCGGACCGCACGCTGGCGCAACCGGGGGCGACGGCGGGGTTGCGGGAGCTGCGCGATCTCTACGATTTGCCGTTTGTGCTGAATGCGCAGCGGAAGACGGCGTTGGTGGTGGGCGCGGGGTCGGGTAACGATGTGCAGGCTGCGTTGCGCAACGGTTATCCGCAGGTGACCTGCGTGGATATCGACAGCCGGATTTTGCGGCTGGGGCGCGAGCTGCATCCGGAAAAACCTTACGCCCATCCCGGCGCACGGGCGGTGGCGGACGACGCGCGGGCGTTTTTCGAGAAACAGCGGGACACGACCTTCGACGTGGTGTGTTACGGACTGCTGGATTCGCACGCGATGAGCTCGGCAATGTCGACGCTGCGGCTCGACAACTACGTCTACACGGAGGAAGGCATCCGGGCGGGCTGGAAGCGCGTGGGCCCGGGCGGGCATCTGTCGCTCGCGATTTCGTGCATGGCGGGACGCTGGTTTTTCGAACGGCTTTACTGGACGGTGACGCGGGCCACGGGGCGGGAGCCGATCGCGTTCTACAGTGCGCTGCATGGCGGGACCGTGACCTATGTCGTGCCGCGCGAAGATGCGCGGTTGCTCCCGGCGGTGGTGGCGTCGCGGACGACGTTGAAGCCGGAGCAGACGATGGAGCGCACGCAGACGACGAGTGACGACTGGCCGTATCTCTACATCCGGCCGGGGGCGATGCCGTGGGGCTATATCGCGGTGCTCGGGGCGGTGTTGGGGTTTGCGGTGCTGTGCGCGCGGGCGGTGTTTGGATTTGGGGCGAAGCGTGGCGCCGGGGCGGAGGGCGGCGGGTTTCACCGGCCGCTGTTTCTGATGGGCGCGGCGTTTCTGCTGATCGAGACGCGCGGGGTGACGAGTTTGTCGCTCCTGTTTGGCTCCACGTGGGTGGTCAACTCGGCGGTGTTTGGCGGTATCCTGATTATGGTGCTGCTGGGCAATGCGGCGGTGCTGCGCTGGCAATGGACGAATCCGCTGCCGTGGTTCGCGCCGCTGCTCGCGGCGGTGGCGCTGCTGTATGTGTTTCCGTTGTCGTGGTTGCACACGCTGCCGCTGGGTTGGCGCGGACTTCTGGGCGGGTTGTTGACGGGGCTGCCGATCGGGCTGGCGGGCGTGATTGTGCCGATGTTGCTGAAGCGTGCGGCAAATCCGGCGGCGGCGTTGGGCGCGAATCTGCTCGGCGCGGTGCTCGGCGGATGCCTGGAATATTTTTCGATGCTCGGCGGAATCGGGGCGCTCGCCCTGCTGGCGGCGGTGCTCTACCTCGGGGCGCTGTGGGATCTGGTGCGCGAGCAGCGCGTGGTGAAGAGCGCGTAGTTCTGGCACTGAATCGCCTGCAAGCAGGCTCCTACCCCAAGCCATTTGGTCGCGCCTTGAATGCGCGTGGCCGGCAAGAAAAAGGCACCGGCCTCGGGGAGGACGGTGCCTGAAGGCTAACGAATCGGCCGACGCGGTCAGGTGGCCGGCGGAGTGTCGGTCGCGCTGTCGGCGGCTTCGTTGGCGGCCTGCTCTTCGTCGCTCTCGACGACGCGGGCGATGCTGAGGAGTTTGTCGCCGGCGGCGAGAGTGAGCAGCTTCACGCCTTTGCCGCCGCGATTCACTTCGCGGATCGTGTTCACCGGGCAACGCACGCTCTGGCCCTTGGCGGTGAGGAGCATGATCTCGTCGTTGTCCTTGATGCTGAGGGCACCGGCGAGTTTCACGGAGCCGTCTTCGGGGAGATCGATGGCCCAGACGCCGCTGCCGCCGCGGTTGATGAGGCGGTAGTCCTCGAAACGCGTGCGGACGCCGAGACCGGCTTCGCTGGCGACAAGGAATTTGGCGTTGTGGTCCACGACTTCGATGACGTCGAGGTAGTCGCTATCGAGTTTGAACCGCATGCCGGTGACGCCGCCGGTGGCGCGGCCGGTGGGCCGGAAGAGATCTTCGCCGGTCTCGGCATCGCGCTCGCGGAAGCGGACGGCGAGGCCTTGGTGCGAGACGAGGATGAGTTCGTCACTTCCGGTCGTGAGCACGGTGCCGATGACGACATTCTTTTCGGCGAGGTTGATGCCGATGAGGCCGCCTTCGCGGGTGCAGTTGGCGTAGTCGGCGAGCGAGGATTTTTTGATGACGCCGCTCTTGGTGGCCATGACGAGGAAGCGATCTTCGGCGAAGTCCTTCACGCAAATCATCGCGGCGATCTTTTCGCCCTCGGCGAGACGGAGGAAGGAGGAGACGGACTTGCCCTTGGCGGTGCGGGTGCCCTCGGGGATGTCGTAGACCTTCTTCGCATGGCACTGGCCGATGCTGGTGAGGAAGAGAATGTAGTCGTGCGTGGAGGCCGTGAAGAGGTTCTCCACGAAATCCTCCTCGTAGGTCTCGGCGCCGATCACGCCCTTGCCGCCGCGCTTTTGCGAGCGGTAGTCGGCGACGGGCGTGCGCTTGATGAAGCCGAGGTGGGACACGGTGATGACGCAGCCCTCGTTGGGGATGACGTCTTCCATGCGGAATTCGCCGGCAGCGCCGAGGATTTCGGTGCGACGGGGCGAGGTGTATTTCGCCTTCATCTCGCCGAGTTCCTTTTTGATGAGGGCCATGAGCACTGCGTCGGACTCAAGGATCGCGCGGAGCTCCGCGATGAGCTTCATGAGCTCGAGGTATTCGGCTTCGATCTTGCCGCGCTCGAGTCCGGTAAGCTGATACAGGCGAAGTTCGAGGATGGCGTCGGTCTGGCGATCCGAGAGCGGATACTTCGCCATGAGGCGCTGCTTGGCCTCTTCCTTGTCCTTCGAGGCGCGGATGATTTTGACGAAGTCGTCGAGGTTATCGAGGGCGATGATGTAGCCTTCGAGGATGTGGGCGCGGTCTTCGGCTTCGCGGAGCCGAAACTTGGTGCGGCGCGTGACGACATCGCGGCGGTGCTCGATGTAGCACTCGATGAGTTCCTTAATGTTCATCTGCTTCGGGCGCTTCTTATCGAGCGCGAGCAGCGTGACACCGAAGGAAGATTCGAGGGCCGTCTTTTGGAAGAGCTGGTTGATGACGACCTTGGCCTGCTCGCCGCGTTTCAGCTCGATGACGATGCGGGTGTTTTCGTCGGACTCGTCGCGGAGGTCGCGGATGCCGTCGATTTCCTTTTCGCCGACGAGTTCGGCGATGCGGAGGACGAGGGTGTTGCGGTTAACGTTATACGGGATCTCCGTGATCACGATCTGCTCCATGCCGCCCTTGAGTTCTTCGGTGTGGGCTTTGCCGCGGGTGCGGACGATGCCCTTGCCGGTCTTTAGGTAGGAGAGAATGCCTTCGCGACCGGAGATGATGCCGCCGGTGGGATAATCGGGACCGCGCACGATGTCGCAGATCGCGTCGACGGAGATGCGCGGGTCGTCGATGATGGCGACGGTGGCGTCGATGATCTCGTCGAGGTTGTGCGGCGGGATGTTCGTCGTCATGCCGACGGCGATACCGGTCGAGCCGTTCATCAACAGATTCGGGAGAGCGGCCGGGAGGACGGTGGGCTCGGTGGTCGACTCTTTGTAGTTGGGGACGAAATCGACGGTGTCTTCGTCGATGTTCTTAAGCAGGTCCTCGGCGATGTCCTTGAGGCGCGCCTCGGTGTAACGGTAGGCGGCGGGCGGATCGCCGTCGACGGAACCGAAGTTGCCCTGCGGATCGATGAGCGGGTAACGCATAACCCACGGCTGCGCCATGCGGACGAGGGTGTCGTAGACGGAGGAGTCGCCGTGCGGGTGGTAGTTCTTGAGCACCTCACCGACGACACCGGCGCACTTGTCGAAGGAGCGGTTGTGCAGGAGGCCTTCGCGGAGCATCGCGTAGAGGACGCGGCGTTGCACGGGCTTCAGGCCATCGCGGGCGTCGGGGAGGGCGCGCGAGATGATGACCGACATCGAGTATTCGATGTAGGCCGACTGCATGATGTCGGTGATGTTGGCGGAGGAGAGTTTTTCGTTGGCGGTATACACGGAAGAGGGAGCGATAAGCTGTAAGCGTTAAGCGGTAGGCCGGAGCGTGGCGGGGACTCAGACGTCCAAGAACTGCACGTTGAGGGCGTTGTCTTCGATGAATTGGCGGCGGGGGGGGACTTCGTCGCCCATGAGGAGGGTGAACAACGCGTCGGCTTTCGCGGCGTCGTCGATCGAGACTTTGAGGAGGCGGCGTTTTTCGGGGTCCATCGTCGTCTCGAAGAGCTGCTTCGGGTTCATTTCACCGAGACCCTTGTAGCGTTGGATGTGGAGGCCTTTGCGGCCGTTGCCGCGGATTTGAGTGACGATATCGAGGGGGCCGAAGAGCTCGGTCTTGGTTTCGCCCTTGGTGCCGAGGCCTTCCGTGACGGTGTAACGTGGTTTTTCGGGCGTGGGCGTGAAGTTCGCGACGTCGAGGCCGGCTTTGGCGAGGGCCGAGAGGAGCTTCGTCATCTCGGTGCTCTCGAAGATCTCGTGGATCGTGACGCGTTTTTGCGTGGCGTAGGATTTTTTCTCGACGGGCGCGGCGGGGACGACGGGAGCGAGCGGGTCGGTGCTGATAGCGACGGGCTCGATTTGGTCGGTGAGATCGGCGTTGAGTTTGTGCGCGTTGAGGAAATCGGCGCGGGCGTGTTCGTCGCGGAGGAATTCGTGGCTCTCTTTGTTGCCCTCGCGGATGCGGGCGACGTAACGGGGGAGGGCGCGCGTGGCGGGGTCCTGGGTGTCGAGATACTCGGGGAGCGAGGCGCCGTAGCGGGTGACGCCGCCGCCGAATTTCTCGAGGAGTGCGAGGTTTTCGACGATGGTCTCGATCTGCGCGGGGGCGAAGACGTGGCCGTCGGCGACGCGCGTGAGGACGATGTCTTCGGAGCCGAGCTCGAGGAGGATGCGGTTGAGCTGGTCGTCGTTGTCGACGTATTGCTCACGTTTCTTGCGCTTGATTTTGTAGAGGGGCGGTTGGGCGATGTAGACGTAGCCGCGCTCGATCAGGCCCTTCATCTGGCGGTAGAGGAACGTGAGGAGGAGCGTGCGGATGTGGGAGCCGTCGACGTCGGCATCCGTCATGATGATGATCTTGTGGTAGCGGGCCTTG